>Ga0126311_10001105_pt1 | contig 12780 bp, 5 predicted proteins | sample Plot61_FD_92539 | JGI IMG/M metagenome (GOLD analysis project Ga0126311, IMG submission 92539) | Serpentine soil microbial communities from UC McLaughlin Reserve, CA, USA - Plot61 | ecosystem: Environmental > Terrestrial > Soil > Grasslands | place: USA: UC McLaughlin Reserve, Lake County...
CGACAATCGGCGCGACGGTCGCATAATTCATCGCGGTCCTTCCGTCCACCAGCACCCGGCGTTTTTCAGCATTGCGACTTCGTTGCCAGCGCTTGTCCAGTCCACGCAACCAGTCTATAGACTTCATAAGCCACAAAAAGGCACAAAAAGCACAAATGCCATTTGATACTCCCTACACTTTCTCCAGTGTTTGTGCTTCTTCGTGGTCCAGGATTTTCGGAAAAACTTCTTCTTTCGCCTTGCGATAGTCTTCAGGAAAGTCTATTTCGATCCACGGATGATTGTCAGTGCTGATTGCGTGCAGTGGAAAGCGTGTAGCGAATTGGAGAAACGCGCGTGGCGCCCAGTCACGTTCGTGACCTCGCGAAATTAGTGAGTCCATTTCTTCGATCAGCCGCTTCGCACCCGAGGCGCTGAACTTCACTATTCCGACGTTCTCACCGTCAGCTTCAGCCGGATCCATATCTTTGCGAATATCGACGACGCAGCCGTCGCTGACTTTTACTTTCATCTCTTCGTCGCCGAGTTGGCTGTTTGCGAAGTCAACCAGAAGAGCATCTGCGAAGGGCGACGAAATAAGCTTCGTCAACAGTTGCGGGTGAAAGAGCACGTCGCAGTTGAGCACGACAAAGCCGTCAAGCAAATGATCCCGCGCCAGCCAAAGCGAATAGAGACTGCTGGTCTCTTCAAACCGCGAATTGACGACGAACGAGGTGTTTGGCGGGCAATGACGCCGGATGCGTTCAGCTTCAAAACCAAGCACAAGGACGATCTCACTTATCTGCGCTTCCGTTAGTGCTGATACCTGCCGGTCCAGCAGCGTTCGGCCGCCCACTTCAAAGAGGCATTTTGGTTTGAGATCGACACCGTTAAGACGGGTACCTTTGCCGGCGGCGAGTATGATTGCTTTCATTCGTGATTAATTGTCTTGCAGAGTGACCAGACTTCTTCGCCCGGGGATTGGCTGACGCCGGTCCTTCCACCTCTCCTTAATAACTCCCGCAAAAAACCAAAGACCCAGCTCGTGTTCAAAAGCAGCCGCCTGGTCCGTGTGAACAAACGCCGAGATCATGGAAAAGAACGATTGCAGGTAAGTGCGAAACATGTAACGCGGTATGCCCGCGATATGGGGCACAGTCGAAAAGTCGAATTCCGTGCTCTCAGGCGACTCCATATCGAGTCCTTTAGTTTTATAAAGGATGGCCCGGCTGATCCCGTGCCAGTAAAACCACTTGCGAAAGTATTTCTTTGTCAGTCGATCCGCCGGGATGACGTGATGAACGACGAGATCCGGCGAATAGAAGCCTTTCAAATTCGCCGCACGCGCGCGGGAGCACCATTCTCTGACTTCCTGTCCCAGCAAAGTTCCTGCTTTACGTCCGATCGTGTTGTCCCACAATCCGGCGCGATCGAAAGCGTTGCGTCGAAAGACCATATTCACTCCGATCGCGACGTAATCGTCCAGCGGAAGCGGTTTGGGACCGTAATCGAGAAGCGCGATCACTGCCCAGTGAATACTTCTTCCCTCAGGGATCCAACCGGGACGTTTCCCCGACCAGATCGGGAGAGCTTTGCCGCCGAGATAATCGCAGCCAAGCTGTTGCAACGCGCGTTCGGCGTTCGTGAGCCAGTCAGGCTCGACCCGCACATCGTCATCCGTGGTAGCAATTATTTCTCCCTGCGCTGCTTTTATTCCCGTGTTGAGTGCCGCGGAACGGCCCTGCTCGGATTCGTGCAGATAGTGCAGCGGAACCGGGAAGGTCTCAGCCGCCTTGAGCACGACTTCTTTCGTGTTGTCTTTGGAATTGTTGTCGACGATCAGTACTTCCCAGGGGTCTGCAACCTGAAGCTTGCGCAATGAGTCGAGGGTCTTTGCCAGCTCATCCGCTCGATTGTAGGTAGCGATAACGACGGAAAACTTCATAATCGGACATGAACTTTATCATATCGGCGCCATGACACCGCCGCACGGCGCACAGAACACACAAAGCACAGACGATCAGGAAGCATTTGTGCTTTTGTGTTTTCCTGTGACAACCAATAGCTTGCCCAGGATCTGGACATCGGCAACTTTCCGGATAAGCCGCCGCCCGGGCCGAACTCCTAAAATATAAAGATAGATGTACTTATACGTTCCAGAAACTAGACGCTTGTCCGAGTATAAGACAGTCGGACCTTTGACGTGCGGCGAAAACTGGGCAATCCGATAGCGAGAATCACGGTGTGATTTTTGCTGGGGAATTCTGCCAATCAGCAGATTTGAACGCTCCAAGTCCAGCCCGCTTTCCCCGCATGGACCGAAAGAGTTTCGATTTGCGCGTTTCAGGTGGAATCCTGAGGGTTAGAAGGGCCGCTCTCCCTAATCCGAATTAACCCTCTTCGGCAGTGAACCTTAAGGCCGGTTCGAGAGTCTAACGCGTTTCTAGGTTAAGTAGGTCACATATGCTAGCTCCCAGGCTACTAATCTCACTGGTTGTCGCTCTCCTCCTGATACCAGTCATCAACACGCAAGCCCAGGAACGTCTCTGCGATACGGCGTTCGAAGACTGTCGTACCCCTTTGTGGCAGCTGATCGATGCTGAAACACAGGGAATCGACGTCGCTTTCTGGTTCATGCAGGACTCCTCTTACGCTACTAAGCTAATCAACAGATTCAAGGCTGGCGTGCCGGTACGAGTTCTTGTCGATCCGCGAGCGAACCCAACGTATGCCGGGAACGAGGCCGTGCTCAACATGTTGAAGGATGCCGGCATTCCGATGCGTTATAAACTGGGCGACGGCATCCTGCATTGGAAGATGATGCTGTTTGTCGGCCAGAACAAATTGGAGTTCAGCGGCGCCAATTATTCCGGCAACTTTTTCGTCCCTGATGCTCCGAACTCCAACTATATCGACGAGGCTATCTATTTCACCAACGACCTGTCTGTAATCAATAGCTTCAAGACAAAGTACGACGACATCTGGACGAATACGCTTGATTACGGCAACTTCGCCAACATCACCGCTCCTTTGACTCGCAGATATCCGACTTTCGCAATTAATCCGGAGCTGAATTTCCCGCCGTCAGCCGACAGTAGCCAGGACTTTCTGACGCGCACGCAACAACGCTTCAATGCCGAGACGCAGAAGATCGATATCATCATGTACCGGATAACCAACCAGGGATATGCCGATACCACGATCGCTGCTGTCAAGCGCGGCATTCCTGTGCGGCTGATTCATGAGCCGGATGAGTATCGGAACCTGGCAAGACAATGGGATTCCTGGAACGTCGATCGGATGTACATGGCCGGCGTTCAGATCAAGATGCGGAAACACCTGGGGCTCAACCACCAGAAGTCCGTGCTTCTGTATGGCCAGGGCATGACGATTTTTGGATCGTCAAACTGGACGGGTCCTTCGTCAAACTCCCAGCAAGAGCACAACTATTTCACTACCAAGTCGTGGTTTTTCACGTGGTTCGTCAACCAGTTTGACCGCAAGTGGAACTCGACAACTGAAAACGAAACCTTTGTCCCACTACCGCCGACTCAGCCGAGCTACGTTTCTCCGGCAAATGCAGCAATCGGCCAACCAACAGACCTGATTTTGAAGTGGGAAGGCGGTCCGTGGGCGCACAAGTACGACATCTACTTCGGCACTACCAACAATCCGCCGCTCTTAGTAGCTGACGCGAGTACTTTTCAGAGTGGCGCACAGGCGGGACAACCGCTGCTCGATACAGGTTCGGTTGACGATGGGGTGATGGAGTCGTACACGATTCCGGTAGTACTTCAGCCGGGCACGACCTATTTCTGGAAAGTCGTCGGCAAAACGATGGCGAACCAGACCGCTACTGGCCCGGTGTGGAGTTTTACAACCGCCGGTACCGGATCGACACCAGCGGCTCCGACCGGATTAACCGCGACTCCCGCCTCGCCCAGCCAGATCAATCTGGCGTGGAGCGACGTCGGCGGCGAGACCGGATATCGAGTTGAGCGGAGTCCAAATGGTTCGACTAGCTGGGTCGAGATTGCCAGTTTGCCCGCGGATCAAGTCAGCTATCAAAATACAGCACTGGCTTCGCAGCAAACTTACTTCTACAGAGTACGCGCAGCAAACAGCGTAGGCTTTTCACTCTACAGTAACGTCGCGAGTGCTGCCACTCCGGCGCCTTCCGCGCCGACCGCAGCAGACATAGTTCTTTGGGCCGCTGAAGCGCCGACGAAAGTGGGTGCGTGGTCGGTCGTAGCCGATGCAACCGCGGCAGGAGGAAGCCGCATTTCGAATCCTGACGCAAACGCTCCCAAGCGCGCGACGGCACTTGCCAACCCAACCGACTATTTCGAGATGACGTTCAACGCTCCTGCCGGGACGAGTTATCGTTTGTGGTTGCGAGGCAAGGCGCAGAACGATTTCTGGGGTAACGATTCGGCATTCATTCAGTTCTCGGACAGTGTGGACGGCGGCAGTAATCCGGTATTCCGCATTGGCACTACTTCGGCCACCGAAATGAATCTCGAAGACTGTTCCGGCTGTGGAGTCCAGGGCTGGGGCTGGCAGGACAATGGCTGGGGCGCCGGCGTACTTGGACCATTAATCCGGTTCCAGACGACCGGCACGCACACAATACGAATACAAGTAAGGGAAGACGGTCTATCAATCGACCAGATCGTGCTCTCACCAGATACATATGCCGCTACGCCTCCCGGACCATTGAAGAACGACAACACCATTCTTCCAAAATCCGGCGGTGGTGGTGGTCCAACTGTTCCGGCGCCGAACATCAGCTCGATCCTGCCCACCTTTGGTCCTACCGCAGGTGGAACTTCGATCACGATTTCGGGCACTGGCTTCGTCGCAGGCGCGACTGTTTCTCTGGGTGGCGCGTTCGCAACCAATGTCAACGTAGTGAACGCCAACTCGATTACTGCCACTACTGCCGCGCACGCGGCCGGAGTCGTTGACGTCGTAGTGACAAATCCGGATGCTCAGTCAGCCACCCTGGTCCAGGGGTTCAGCTATGCAAATCCGCAGGCTGGAGTGCCGGCGTTTGATCGCGTCTTCATCGTGGCGCTGGAAAACCAAAGCTTTGCGAATGCGACCGGCGGCATGCCGTTCCTGAACAAGCTGGCGAATCGCTATGGCCTGGCGACTAACTATTTCGCCAATACCCATCCGTCAATCGGAGATTACTTCTGGCTCACGACGGGCCAGGGGATCACTAACGACAGCAATTTCGCCGGTTCGGTAACGGTCGACAATATCGTCCGGCAGCTTAATCTCGCCGGCAAGAGCTGGCGGTCGTATGCCGAGAATCTACCGTCGGTTGGATACACCGGCGGCGACCAATATCCGTATGTGAAACGCCACAATCCGTTCGCCTACCTGTCTGATGTCACCGGCAATCAGGCCCAGGCAAACAACATCGTGCCGTTTTCCCAGTTCTCGATTGATTTGGCGAACAACCTGTTGCCAAATTATTCGTTCATCATTCCCAATCAGTACAACAACTCGCACGACTGTCCACCCTCGATTCCGAATTGCACGAACGCCGACAAGTTGGCCACTGCCGATAAGTGGCTCGCAGACAACATCGATCCGTTGATCGCAAGCGCCGCCTTCCGGCAAAACGGATTGCTGGTGATTACCTTTGACGAGTCGGTTAATGCTGATATAGAAAACGGCGGCGGGCAGGTCGTGACGGTCGTCATCAGTCCCAAGGCGAAGCAGGCATTCCAATCGACCACCTTCTATCAACATCAGAGCGTGTTGCGAATGGTGGGAGAAGCGCTGGGTGTGAGCACGCATCCCGGAGCGGCTGCGACAGCGCCGAACATGGCGGAGTTCTTTACGACCACTCCCAACACGGCGCCCATAATCAGCGAACTATCACCGACGTCCGGACCAGCCGGCGGTGCAACGACTGTCACAATTTCAGGAACCGGGTTTGCTACCGGCGCCACTGTCAGTTTCGGCGGCACAGCAGCTACCAACGTCAACGTAGTCGGCAGCACGACTATTACCGCTGTTACACCGGCACACGCGAGTGGTCAAGTCAACGTGGTGGTAACGAACCCTGGGGGCCAGAGTGCGACTAAGGTTAACGGGTACACGTACGCCGCAATCGCAGCGCCGGCCGTAAGTGGTGTCAGTCCGACTTCAGGACCTACGATTGGCGGAACTTCAGTTACCGTTTCCGGCAGCGGATTCGCAGCCGGTGCGTCGGTAACGTTCGGCGGAACTGTTGCCTCCAACGTAGTTGTCACCAACAGCTCAACGATCACAGCTACGACACCTGCTCATGCTGCCGGAATTGTCGACGTAGTTGTAACTAACTCGAATGGTCAGAGCGGCGGCAAGTTAAGTGCTTACACCTACACTGCGCCCGCCGGCGGTGAAACGGTGTTGCTCTCCGACGATTTCAACGACAGCGCACTGAACGCGTCGAAGTGGCAGGCCAACAATCTGTTTAGCGGCTTCACCGATTCGACCGTGGCTGTCAAAGAGACAACCACGCTCGCCATCGGACCGCTCAAGCAGAACGTTGATGCCTCACACTACAACGGGATCCGGTCGATAGCTGCGTTCGACTTCAACGGCGCCTATGCCTACGTGCAGCTCACGCAGGCTCCGAATGCGCTCACGGCGGCCGATGCTTTCTTTACGATCGGCCGGAATGTCGACAATTGTTACCGGATATACGTCGAGTCAGGAAACTTGATCGTGCAGAAGAAACTCGGCGGCTCGAAATCGACGATGCTGACGACGACGTTTAGTCCCAGCAGTCACGCATTCTGGCGCATACGGCATGACGCGATCTCAGGACAGATAGTGTTTGAGGCCGCGCCGTCGAATGCCGGAACGCCCGGTGCATGGACCATGGTTTACGCGGAGCCCTGGGACACGGTCGCGGTGCCGTTGAATGCGTTGATTTTTGAGTTGAAGGCGGGAACCTGGCGGATTGAAGGCGCCAATCCGGGTACCGTTGCTTTCGACAACTTCAAAGCGGCCAAGCCGTAACTAATTGGCCGGGCAAGTAGACAGGATTACAGGATTTGCAAGATTAACAAGATGATGCTCGTCATCTTGAAAAATCCTGCAAATCCTGCCCTAATGCGACCAACTGATTAACGTACTTCGATTATCGCAACCATCGGATTGTGATCCGAGGGTCTCACGCCGTAGTCATCAGTCGTGCCGAGGTAAATCACTACATTCTTATTGTTCAAGTCTCGAACGTCGGGAATCTGGGTGCTTTTCACGACCAGGTTCGCGTTTCGAGAAGTCCAAACGTAGTCAATTCGGCCTCTACGTGTTCTCGTGTGCATGTACACGGGATTGTCGGGATAGGCGGTCGCAGTTCCGATGTTCATCGCCTGCACCCAACTATCGTAGAAGAGCTCTGCCATGTGAATCGTCTCGGAAAGATCGGGACCAGCATTGAAGTCTCCGCAGACGATTCTCGGCTCAGAGAAGCCGTTTGTGTAACTCTGGAGTTCGGTTACCTCCTGGTAACGTAGCGATGAAGAAGTGTGATCGAGGTGAGTGGCGAAGAAGTTGACGTTCCTTCCTCCGACATTCACTGTCGCTTCCGCCACTGATCTTTCGTAGCTCAGATAGCGCGTACTGGTGCTCACGAAACTAAACTTCGAAAGAATAAGGTTCCCTTCAGGGATTCCGGGCGCTTTGGCGATGAAGTGGGTAAACCACGTGCGTCCTGTCTTCTGTTGCAGCAGGCTCACGAGGGTGCCGATATCGTCCGGCGGCATTTCACACAACGCGACCAGATCGGGATTGATATTCGCAATCCAGTTCGCGATTCGACTCCAGTTTGTAATAGCGTCCGTGCCCTGTCCGAAACTTACGTTCCAACTCAACACCTTCACTTGTGAAGAGGCTGCGACCGGGGCACTGACGTTTATCCAAACGTTCGCCGTCGTCGCTGCACCGCTGTTATCGGTAACAGTCAGATAGGCGAGGTAGGTCCCGGCGGAATACGTATGCGTCGGCTTTGCGGAAGACGAGGTGGTGTTGTCGCCAAAATTCCAGAAATAGCTTGCGATGTATCCATCCGGGTCACTGGCGGAAGAAGAGAAGGTCACGAATAGTGGACTCGTCCCGGAAGTCGGCGACGCGGATATACTCACTTGCGGTGGCTGATTAGGCGCGGGTGGCGGTGGTGAGCCTCCCCCCAGAGTGCTCGCCAGAATGACACCGTCGTTCCTCGAAGCCCCTGGAGCCGACCACATGTATTGCACCGGTGAAAGCACGATCTGGTCGATCGCGAAACCGTCCTCGCGTGTTTGCACCCGAAGCGTTTGTGTTCCGGTCGACTGGAAGTAAACCACTGGGCCTAAGACGCCGATGCCCCAACCATCATCCTGCCAACCCCAGGCTTGAATGCCGCAACCTGAGCAGTCTTCAAGATTAACTTCAACCGCGCTAGACGTGCCGATACGGTAAGCAGAACTACCGGTGGTGTTCAGGCTTCCGGAAAACTGCACGAAGACAGAATCGTTGCCCCAGTAGTCACCGTCGCCGCGGCCGCGAACCCATAACCTGTAGGCCGTTCCCGCGTTGGCATTGAAAGAAACGTCGAAGTAGTTGGCCGGACTTGCCAGAGCACTGGTCAATTTACCCGCTCCTGAATCCGGGTGATGCAGAGCAACTTGTCCGGCAGCAGTGCTGTTCGACTCCTTCCGCCAACCGCCAAAATAGGAAGTTACATTCGAAGCCCAGATAACGATTTCGGAAGCACCGGATGGTGGTGGTGGTGCCGGCGTGGGCGTCGGAGTGGGCGTCGGCGCCGGTGCTGGCGCTGGCGCACCACCGGTCTGCGTTAAGATGACACCGTCGTTCATAAAAGATCCCGGTGAGGAGAATAGATATCCGCTTCCCGAGAGAACGATCTGATCGATCGACAAACCATCCTCGCGTGGTTGAATTCTGATTGTTTGCGTTCCACTGGATGCAAAGTAGATTGCTGGTCCAAGATCACCCCAGCCATTATCCTGCCAACCCCAGTTTTGCAGTCCACATGCAATGCAGTTCTCGAGATTTATTTCCGTGCTCGAGTTGCTTCCAATGCGGTAGACGGCTGAGCCGCTGCTGGTAACACTGCCGGAAAACTGGACGTGAACGGAGTCGTTATACGGCGAGTCGCCTTCGGCTTTACCGCGTATCCACAAGCGATAGGGCTGCCCGGCGTTCGCATAGAATGAAAGTTCAACATAGCTTGAGGGTGCGGAAGACGCTGTAACAATTTTCGCGGCACCCTTGTCAGCATTAGCTAACCTGTAACTGCCCGCGGCAGTGGAATCGGGAACAGCGGACCAGTTGCCGACTTTCACCGGCGCCTGGGACGCATACAAAACAACTGTTTGAGCTGAAGTTGATTGAACCAATCCGAGGGGGATGATTGCGAAAATGAATGCAACAAGAAGACGTAGGGGTCGAAGAAACAATTTATAAGTTCTCCCTTCTAGATTTTAGAAAAACATGGATATGGCCGGGAGGGGGTGTGACTGCTAATGCAAAGACGAAATGAGAGGGTAGGACCGCGCGTCGAGAAACGCCGAACGACCGAAGGTAAATACCATCAAAGGTCGGGAGTAAAACGTCTAAGCGGATATCGACCTCCGTGCAAACACAAAATCACAACGGGCCTGCGTCACTGAATGCACAACAGAGCAGGCCAGTGCACGAACGGACTTACGTATGATCATGGTCCATCGAAATTGGACACTGCGATCAAACGCCAGGTTTTAGTGTTATCGATCTCGTTGATTGAGATCTTGAGAGGTCAGAACGGATGGAACATTGTTCTAACCTAGAATCAGGCTGGGGTGCTATGCCTTAACAAAATATTGCCGCACGAGTTGCCCAACAGCGTGCGCCCACCCCGGCTCGACCGTTAGACACCCTAGCATAATAAAAATAATTGTGTCAAAATTCTAACGAGTTTTGTCGAGAAAACAATTCTTTCGCAAAGTGATTGCAACACTAGCCGCATAATTGCGGCAATTCTCCTCAAGCTTCGCGCTTTTCGGAGAAGAATTTCCCGCGCAAAGCGAAAGGGACGCTGCGTTCACGACTTCTTTGCCCTTGCGCGAGAAATATTCCCCAATTTACGGTGGTGGCGCAATTTTCAGCGTGACGCTGTTACTACTCACTCCGTGCAGGGAAATACTCACCGAAATGTTGCCCTGCAGACTTGGATCCTCAGGTAACCTCACCGTCACGTGCCACAACCAATCGTATCCCGGCACTTTAGCGGCATATTCCACCGGCAACTCGTAAACGCCACCAAAAGAACTTATCGCTTTCCCCTTGATTGCGGAGGCAGTTTCTCCTGAGAACAGCTTTACGTTCGTGCTAAAGAGCGTGATGCGCGTACGCTTGTCCGCACCGGGATTAAGCGGCGACGTGATCCAGAACGGATCCCGAGTGAACAATGTCGAGTGCAACGCTAAGCCACGATTCGTAACGATGTCAGTGAGAAGTATCGGAGGGATCGCCGGTGCCGGAGCTGGTGTGGGAGTTGGTGTCGGAATTGGTGTTGGTGTCGGTGTGGGCGCTGGCGTTCCTGTGTCAACGTTCAGATCGAAATCAGCGATGACAGCGTTATGATCTGACGGTCGCACGCCTTTGTCATCGAGCGTACCCAGCCGGATCACCACATTTTCATTGTTGAGATCGCGACTGTCCGGAATCCTCGCGGCATTCGCAACCAGCACCGAGTTGTTGGAGTAAAAAACGTAGTCAATTCGTCCGCGTCGCGTTCGAGTGTGCATGCCGACCGGATTATCGGCATACGCGGAGGCTGTTCCACGGTTCATCGCGTCGGTCCAGGCATCGGAATAGCTATCCAACATCGCGAGAGCTTCGCCCGTATCAGGACCTCCATTGAAGTCGCCGGTGAAGATTCGCGTGCCTGAAAAGCCTGAAGCAAAACTTTTCAGTTCACCAGCTTCCACAACACGATTTGATGACGCTGCATCGTCTAGATGCGTGGCAAAGAAATTTATGTTTCGCCCGCCAACATTGATAGTGGCCTGAGCCACGGACCTGTCCGCGCTCAGAAATCGAGCGTTTACTCCTACGAATGCATGTCGGGAAAGAATCAGGTTCCCCTCGTCTGTTCCTGAATACTTTGGAACGAAATGAGAGGACCAGGTACGGCCTGTCTTCTGCGAGAGCAGCGTCACGATAGTCGAAACACTGCCTGAAGGTACCTCACAAAGACCCACCAAATCGGGATTAAATGATGCAATCCACGACGTCGTGCGATCGTAGTTCCTGACCGCGTCTGTGCCATCGCCAAATTGTATGTTCCAAGTCATTACCCTGAGAGGAACAACACCAAATGGGGCTAATGTGGGGGGTTCAGCTTTGCCGGCAGGCGCGTGTAAGAAAGTTAAAAACGTAAAGCAAAGAACGGCATACACGGGGGACAATTTTATAGTAACCAACCTACTTCTCTCCTCTTGGGTTTAATTGGCCGGGGGTAACTTTTTGAATTGATTTAGAATCGAAAGGATCGTCATCGACCAAGAACTACCTTATTTACTGATGACGGACTGGAGTGGATATAGACCGTTCCACTCAGACGTGAAAAAACTAACACCTGAATGTAGTGCTGTCAAAAGCTTTTTTCCGCGTGCCACGGATGATGGTCCAATATTACATTTTGATGTAATGGGAATTATTTTTGAGTGAGCGAGTGGTACAAACTAACCCATTGCGGCCCGACAACTTCCCACGTGTACTTCACACATTCAGCATGCGCTCGCTGGACCATCTCCATGGCAGTATCCTGCCGGGTAAGTAGATCAAGCGCACGATTTGCCAACGCTTCGTGATCGTCAACGCGAACAACAAACCCGGTTTCTCCGTCCGTCACCATGTAGGGGATCCCACCCGCATCGGTGGTTACCACAGGCAGGCCACACGCGAATGCTTCAATAATTGAAAGCGGTTGATTGTCGGTCCGGGAAGCGTTGAGAAATATGTCGGACGCTGAGTAGTGCTGATAAATATCTTCGTGATCGATCCGTCCCGTGAAGGAGATGTTTCTCAGGTTCAGTTCACTCTTCAGACTTTCGAGTGCTTCACGCTGACTGCCATAACCAACCACCCTCAGAACTGCTTCGGGCACCTGCTGTTGAATCAGCGCGAACGCACGCAGGATACAATCCACACCATAAAGAGCCTCTAAATTGCGATTGGAGAGAAAGAGTGGACGCAGCGGCACACGCTCACGAAATTCAAATCGCTTCAAATCGATATCATTAAAAATCGCGGAGGTCTCGATTCCAAACTTGGAAAAGACTTCGACTAAAAACCCCGACGGCACGACGACTTCATCCACCAGGTTCAAAATCGGAATGGTCGAACGTCGCCAGCGCCGCAAGTGTGCTTCAGCTTGTCCGCTGTGATAATTGAGCAGGATCTTCTTGCCGTAGAGTCTGCCGATTAATATCGCGGGGGTTGGCGCAATCAGGAACGAGAGGTTGGAGGCTGAGAATATGTGAACGACATCATGCTTCCGCACCTGTCTCAGCAGGTTCAGACAATAAAGGATCGAGGTCGTCACGGTGCGAACGTATTTGATCGATTGTAACTTTCTCAGTACACCGGGAAGCCGAGGGTTGATGGGCAGGAATGAAACTTCAACTGAGGGTTCGTTATTTAGATGTTCGATGAGTCGCTGAGCCTGAACTGCCTGGCCGCCGAGTATGTCGAGTGAAGCCGCGACGATCAAGACTCGAACTGGTTCAGGCATATGCATCCAGCGAC
>Ga0126311_10001106_pt1 | contig 12771 bp, 23 predicted proteins | sample Plot61_FD_92539 | JGI IMG/M metagenome (GOLD analysis project Ga0126311, IMG submission 92539) | Serpentine soil microbial communities from UC McLaughlin Reserve, CA, USA - Plot61 | ecosystem: Environmental > Terrestrial > Soil > Grasslands | place: USA: UC McLaughlin Reserve, Lake County...
AAGAAGACTAAATGAACTTTGTTCTTAGTGCTTTGTGCTTAGCAAAGTACAAAGCGCCAAGTACAAAAGTACGGAGAAGTTATATGCCGACAGTGAAGGTGCGCAACATACAGAATGAAGAGGTTGGCGAGGTCGAACTGTCTGACGCTGTTTTTGGCGCGCCGCTGAATGAGGGTTTGATTCACGCCGCCGTGCGAAATTTCATGGCCAATGCACGTCAGGGCACTTCCGCCACCAAAACGCGGGGCGACGTCTCCGGCGCCGGACGAAAACTCTGGAAACAGAAGGGCACCGGCCGCGCGCGTATCGCGTCGCTGCGTTCGCCGCTCTGGAAAGGCGGCGGCAACGCGCATGGACCACAGCCACGCGACTGGTCCTACAACATGCCCCGCAAGATGCGCAAGGGTGCGCTGCGTTCAGCGCTCTCGGAGCGTGTGCGTGAAGGAAGTGTTTTCGTCGTCGATGGCTGGAGTTTCGATAAGCCGAAGACCAAAGACTTTGCTGAGTCGCTGACGCGCCTCGGTCTCGATGGTAAGACGTTGATTGTTGACTCGCTCGATAACGATAACCTGCTGTTGTCTGCGCGTAACCTGCGTCGTGCGAAGGTGGTCAACAGTTTTAGTCTGAACATCTACGACCTGCTTTATCACGATCGGCTGGTCCTTTCGCGTGCGGCAGCAACGGAGCTCGAGCAGTTACTTGGCGATAACAAGGAGGCGGCGTAAACGATGAGAACAGTTTGGGACATCATCAAGTCGCCCGTAATTACCGAGAAGGCGCTGGCCGCCAAGGAAGAGTCGCAGGATGCGCAGCAGTTGCTGACTTTTCGTGTCGATCGACGGGCGACCAAGCCCGAGATCAAGTCGGCAGTGGAGAGCATCTTCCAGGTAAAGGTGGACCACATCCGCACGATCAATTACATGGGCAAGATGGCGCGACGAGGGCGGTTCGAAGGTCGTAAGCCTTCGTGGAAAAAGGCATACGTAACTCTCAAGCAAGGCGAGAAGCCGGTTGATTACGGCGAAGCGATATAGCGGACTAACAAGATGGGAATAAAGAAACTTACACCGACATCGGCAGCGCGACGTTATCAAACGTATCTGACGCGCGACGAGTTGACGCTCGGAGCGGTTCCCGAAAAGTCTCTGCTCGAGCCGAAGAAGCGAATTTCCGGGCGCAACAACGATGGTCGCATCACGGTGCGACGTCGTGGCGGCGGTCATAAACGCTTTTACCGGATTGTTGACTTCAAGCGCGACAAAGAAGGCGTGCCCGGACGCGTAACGCAGATCGAATACGATCCGAATCGTTCGGCCCACATCGCGTTGATTACTTATCTCGACGGCGAGAAGCGTTACATCATCGCGCCGACGGGTCTGGAAGTCGGCAAGACGATCATGAGCGGCGCGGATGCGGACATTCTGCCTGGCAATACGCTCCCGCTGATCAATATCCCGCTCGGAACGCAGATTCACAACATCGAACTGCGACCCGGTAAGGGCGGGCAGATGGCGCGCTCCGCGGGTACGTTCGCGCAGCTTGTGGCAAAGGAAGGCGAGTACGCGCAGTTGCGTATGCCGTCCGGTGAAGTGCGACGCGTGCCTCTCGTGTGCAGGGCGACGGTGGGCCAGGTCGGAAATATCGAGCACGAGAACGTGTCGCTTGGTAAAGCCGGCCGGTCGCGTTGGAAAGGTTTGCGTCCGAAGGTTCGTGGCGTTGCGATGAACCCGGTGGACCACCCGCACGGTGGCGGTGAAGGCAAGACGTCGGGCGGAAGAAATCCTGTGACACCGTGGGGCCAGCCGACACGCGGCTACAAGACGCGCAGCAACAAGCGCACGCAGAAGATGATCCTGAAGGATCGGAGAACCAAGTAAATGGCTCGTTCAGTTAAAAAGGGACCGTTTATCGATAAGGGCATCATGAAGGCCGTTGAGAAGGCCCGCTCCGGTGGACAGCGTCCGCCGGTGATCAAGACCTGGTCGCGCCGCTCGACGATTACGCCTGACATGGTCGGACTCACGTTCGGCGTTCACAATGGCAAGCGCCATCTGCCGATCTACGTGACGGAGAACATGGTGGGCCACAAGCTCGGAGAGTTTGCGCCGACGCGAACGTTCAAGGGCCACTCGGGCACAAAAGTAGAAAAGGCAAGCAAGGTCGCATCAGCGCCGCCGGCCAAGTAAAGGAATCAGAGATGGAAGCAACAGCGAGTGCAAAATATTTGCGAGGGTCGGCGCAGAAGGCGCGACTGGTCGTGGATATGATTCGCGGTAAAGACGTCAACCAGGCGCTGGCTATCTTGCGGTTTACCAGGAAGCGCGCCGCGTCCCATATCTTGAAGTGCATGCAATCGGCTATGGCCAATGCTAACGAGGCCGCCGAGAAAGCAAACGTCTCAATCGATCCGGACGAGCTGTGGGTTAGAACGGCGTTCGTCGATCGTGGACCAACGAAGAACCGGCGTCGTGTTCGACCCGCGCCACAGGGACGCGCGTATCGCGAGCAGCGACACTTCTGTCACGTGACGATTTCGTTGAGCAACGATGCGCGACCGGCAGCGAAGGGCGCGAAACCGGAACAGGCTACGGAGGCAAAGCCGGCGAAGCTGGCTGAGAGTAAAGGTCGCAAGCGTGGCGGCGCTGCGGCGGCGCCGCGTGCGAAACGCGCGGTGAAGAAGGAAGAGCCCGAAGCCGCAGGCGAAAAGCCGGCAACGAAGAAGGCTTCGAAGAAGAAGGCCCCGAACAAAGAGGCCAGCGAAGAGTAAACAGTTATTACTGGAGAAGATTGTGGGTCAAAAAGTTCATCCATACGGTTTTCGACTCGGCTACAACAAAGACTGGCACTCGCACTGGTTTGCCAAGAGACAGTTCGGCGAGTTCCTGCTTGAAGATCTCAAGTTGAAACGCGATCTCAAGCAGCGGTTTGCCGGCGCGGGCGTGTCGCACGTCGATATCGAACGGGCCGCGAACCGTTTGAAGATCATTATCTACACCTCGCGACCGGGCATCATCATCGGGCGCAAGGGCGCGGAGATCGACAAGCTGAAGAGTGATCTGTCTTCGAAGACCGGTCGCGAAGTGCTGGTATCGATCCAGGAGATCCACAAGCCCGAGCTGAACGCACAATTACAGGCTGAGAAGATCGCCGCGCAGCTCGAGAAACGCATCGCGTTTCGACGCGCCATGAGGAAAGCAGTGGAAGAATCGCTGCGGTTTGGAGCGCAGGGGATCAAGGTGAAGGTCAGTGGCCGTTTGAATGGCGCTGAGATCGCTCGCAGCGAGTGGCACTTGCAGGGACGGCTCCCGCTGCACACTCTGCGCGCCGATATCGATTATGGTCTCGCGGAAGCGCAGACGACGTTTGGCCAGATCGGAGTGAAGGTTTGGATCTATCGCGGCGAGATTCTCGATCCGAAAGCGGCGATGGCTCGTGGCACCGGTTCGGATCCGATCAACGAGACGCGCACCGGCGAACGTGAGCGACGCCCGCGCACGAGACGCGAACGCGAAGGCGGATCTGACGGCAGACGACCTCGCGGCGGTGAGAACCAGTAGAACACGGATAGGACGCACTAATCATGTTGATGCCGAAGAAAGTTAAGCACCGGAAGCAGATGCGCGGACGCATGACTGGCGTTGCGACTCGTGGCAGCGAGATCAGCTTCGGTGAGTATGGGCTCAAGAGTCTGGAGCCCGCGTGGATTACAGATCGCCAGATCGAGGCTGCTCGTATCGCGATGACGCGCCACATCAAGCGCGGCGGCAAAGTCTGGATTCGAATGTTTCCCGACAAGCCGGTGACGAAGAAGCCCGCTGAAACACGTATGGGCAAAGGCAAGGGCGCGCCTGAGTACTGGGTGGCCGTAGTCAAGCCGGGTCGAATCCTTTACGAGATCGAAGGTGTTGACGAAACGACGGCGCGCGATGCGATGCGACTCGCGGCGCAGAAGCTTCCGATCAAGACCAAGTTTGTGACCCGCGCCGATCAGGAAGGGGGCGCGATCTAGTAATGAAACGACGCGAAGAACTCGACAAGTACCGCGATATGGGTGAGGACGAGCTGCGCGCCGAAGCAGCCCGCTTGCGCGAATCGCTTTTCCGTTTGAATTTTAAGCTGGCCCTGGGTGAGGTTGACGCTGTCAAGCGCATTCGCCAGGAGAAGAAGGCGCTCGCACGAATCGAGACAATCTCGAGACAGCGCTAGAAGAGAGAAGCATGGCAGAGAATCAAGAAAATATTGAAAGCGCAAATGCCGCCGCAGCGCCGGTAGCCGCAAAGTCCCGCGCGAATCGTTCGCAGAAGGTTGGGACCGTGGCTTCCGACAAGATGACGAAGACTGTGGTAGTGCGAGTGGACCGGCTGGTCCGTCACCCCAAGTATCGTCGTTATGTGCGCCGCACGTCGAAGTTCATGGCCCACGACGAACTGGGTGCGACGGTTGGCGATAAGGTGCGGATCGTGGAAACGCGTCCACTTTCGGCGCGTAAGCGTTGGCGCGTGATTGAGATAGTTCAGAAAGCTGCGAAGTAGGCTTCGCTGCGAGAGCCGGAGGTAACGACAGTGATCCAGATGCAAACCTCCCTGGAGGTTGCTGACAATTCGGGGGCGCGTCGCGTGGAGATGATCATGCCGATTGGCGGCTCCACCGGAAAGATTGCCAGCCTGGGAGATCGAATCAAGGTAACGGTCAAAGAGGCCTCTCCCGACGGCACGATTAAAAAGGGAACCGTTCAGGATGCGGTGATTGTGCGTACGCGTAAGGAAGTGCGCCGTGCTGACGGCACGTACGTGAGATTCGATCAGAACGCCGCCGTATTGATTAAAGAAGACGGCACGCCGATTGGCACACGCGTTTTTGGACCAGTGGCGCGCGAGCTGCGCGACAAGAACTTCATGAAGATTGTTTCGCTCGCGCCGGAGGTGATTTAAGTGATGGCAGGAACAAAGCGCTCGAAGATCAAGAAGAACGATCAGGTGACGATTATTGCCGGGCGCGACAAGGGCAAACGCGGACGCGTGCTGGAAGTGTTGCCCGTGAAGGGCAAAGTGAAAGTCGAAGGCGCGGGCATGATCAAGCGCCACCAGAAAGCGAATCCGCAGGCGAATCGCGGTGGCGGCATTGTCGATAAGGAATCTTTTATCGACATCTCGAACGTGCAGTTGATCGATCCGCAGTCAGGCAAGCCCACGCGCGTGCGGTATGAGAAAGAGAGCGACGGTTCGAAGACGCGAGTCGCGGCTTCAAGTGGTCACGCAATAGGACGCTAAAGAGGGATCGGAAATGGCTGCAAGGTTAAAAGAGCGATATCAAAAGGACATAGCGCCGCAGATTGCGAAGGAGTTTGGCATCAGCAATCCGATGGCCGTGCCGCGTGTCGAGAAGGTCGTAATCAACATGGGCATGGGCGAGGCCATTGCCAACGCGAAGATACTCGACACGGCTGCTGACGAGCTGCGCGCGATAACCGGCCAGAAGCCGGTGATCACGAAAGCGAAGAAGTCGATCGCTTCGTTCAAGTTGCGGCAGGGAATGCCGATCGGTGTGGTGGTGACGCTGCGTGGCGATCGCATGTATGAGTTTCTCGACCGGCTGGTGTCGGTGGCACTGCCGCGTGTGCGCGACTTTCGTGGTGTTTCGCCGAAGGCTTTTGATGGGCGCGGTAACTACACGATCGGAATTCGCGAGCAACTGATTTTCCCGGAGATCGATTTCAACAAGGTCGACAAGCTGCGCGGAATGAACATCTCGATCGTGACCACCGCGCGAAATGACGAACAGGCACGGGCTCTTTTGAAGGGCCTGGGAATGCCGTTCAGGACTTAACCGCGGATTACACGGATAGAAGAACGATATGGCGAAGAAATCATTAATTGCGAAGGCGGCACGCAAACCGAAGTTTTCGGTGCGCGCTTACACTCGATGCAAACGCTGCGGACGGCCGCGAGGTTACTTGCGGAAGTTCAACCTGTGCCGCATCTGTTTTCGCGAGTTGGCGCTGCAGGGACAGATCCCGGGCGTGGTTAAGTCGAGCTGGTAATTGACAATCAACGGAGTTACTTCATGACTGATCCTATTGCCGATATGTTGACGCGCATCCGCAACGCCATTGCGGCGAAGCATTCGCGAGTTGATATTCCGGCTTCAAAGCTCAAACTTGAGATTGCCCGCATTCTGAAGGAAGAGGGCTACATCAACAACTTCGTCATCAAGGGCGAAGGGCTGAAGCGCACCGTGCGCATCTTCCTGCGTTACGACGCGCGCGGCACGTCTTCGATTACGCACCTCCAGCGTGTGTCTACCCCCGGACGCCGCGTGTATGTCGGTTCGAGTGAGATCCCGAAAGTGCTCGGCGGCTATGGCATCAATATCGTCTCGACGTCGCGCGGGTTGATGAGCGGCAAGGTCGCGCGCCGCGAAAATATCGGCGGCGAACTGTTGGCGCAGATTTACTGATAACTGGAAAACGTTATGTCACGAATTGGAAAAAAGGTTATCGCGGTGCCGAAAGACGTGACGGTCACCGTTCACGAACGCGAACTCGAAGTTAAAGGACCAAAGGGCACGCTGAAAACTCCTATCCCGCAAGGGATCAGTTTTAAGCTCGAGGGCGAGGAGTTAAAAGCTGAACGCACCTCCGATGAGCAGGCAGCGTTGCACGGTCTCGCGCGCGCACTCGCAAACAATGCCATCGTCGGCGTGACGACGGGCTTTAGCAGGCAGATGGATGTGGTCGGTGTTGGTTATAAAGCCGACGTGCAGGGCAAGAAGATCGTCTTCTCGCTTGGTTATTCTCATCCGATCGAGTTTCCTCTGCCGCCCGAAGTCGAAGCCAAGGCTGAACGTCTCACGACCAAGGGCAGCATTCAGCAGTATCAAACAACTTTGACGCTGACGAGTATCGACAAGCAGAAGCTGGGCCAGGTGGCGGCCGAGATGCACAAGCTGCGCAAACCGGATGCTTACAAGGGCAAAGGCGTGCGTTACGCGGATGTGCCGATCAAGTTGAAACCCGGCAAGACAGGAAAATAATTGCCAATTTTCAATTGCCGATTGTCGATTTAACAATTGGCAATCGGCATTTGGCAATCGGAAATGAGATATGGCAAACACGAATAGAGCAGAAATGCGAACCGCGATTCATCAGCGGATTCGCCGTAAAGTCAGGGGCAACACGGAGCGGCCCCGGCTCGCGATCTATCGCAGCCTGAATCACATCTATGCGCAGGTGATCGACGATCGCATGGGACAGACGATCGTCTCCGCGTCAACAACTGAGAAAGACTTGCGCGGTGGACGCGGCGGTAATCTCGAAGCGGCACGACGCATCGGTCAAACGATCGCGGAGCGTGCGCTCGCCAAAGGCATCGAGCAGGTCGTCTTCGATCGCGGCGGCTATCTTTATCACGGTCGCATCAAGGCGTTGACCGATGCCGCGCGTGCCGCCGGCTTGAACAAGAACGAAGTGGTCGCGGAACCGGAAGCTGAAGCAGCGCCGGCAGCGGAACCGGAACAACCAACCGAGAAGAAGTCAAAGAAGAAGAAACAAGAATAGACTATGAGACAACCCAAGCAACGCATTCCCGCGCAAGGGCTCGATCTGAAAGATCAGGTGATCTCCATCAACCGCGTGACCAAGGTCGTCAAGGGCGGTAAGAACCTCTCGTTCGCGGCGCTCGTAGTGGTAGGCGACGAAGGTGGCCACGTCGGTTTTGGCACCGGCAAGGCGCGCGAAGTGCCTCTCGCGATCAAAAAGGGAGTCGAAGCCGCGAAGAAGAACCTGATCCGCGTGCCTTTAATCAATCACACCTTGCCGCACCAGTTGATTGGTGAGTACGGCGCGGGCCGTGTGCTGGTTAAGCCCGCGTCCGAAGGTACGGGTGTTATCGCGGGCGGCGCAGTGCGTGCGGTGATGCAGGCAGTGGGTGTGAAGGATGTGCGCACGAAGGTGCTGGGTTCGACGAATCCACACAACGTTGTGCGCGCGACGTTCGACGCGTTGTTGCGCATGAAGGATCCGATGGAACTGGCCCGCCTGCGTGGCAAGCAAGTCGAGGAGATGTAAAGTTATGCCGCGTAGAAGCGCTGACACAGAAACAACCGCAGGCAAGATTCGCATCGAGTACTATCGCAGCTTTATTGCTGCGCCGAAGACGCACAAGACGATCGTGCGGAGTCTCGGTTTGCGAAAGCTCAACCAGGTCGTCGAGCGTCCAGATACCGACGCGATGCGCGGCGCTGTTGCGAAGGTGCCGCACTTGTTGCGCATAGTTGAATAGGGAGTTTGAGAATGGCTATCAGTCTGAACAACCTTAAGCCCGCAAAGGGTTCGACCCACAAAAAGAAACGCGTCGGACGTGGACCAGGCTCGGGTTTGGGCAAGACCGCGGGTCGCGGTGAGAAGGGACAGAAGTCTCGCTCGGGTTATTCGCGCAAGATCGGTTTTGAAGGCGGCCAGATGCCTTTGCACCGCCGTCTGCCTAAGCGCGGTTTTACTAACATCTTCAAGAAGCAATGGGTCGAGATCAGTCTTGGTGCACTCGAGCAACACTTCAATGCCGACGAAGAGATCACTCCGGAAGTGCTGCACGATCGCGGTTTGATCAAGAAGGCGAAGCACGATGTAGTTGTGCTGGGCAACGGCGAAGTTTCAAAACCGCTTCGTGTTTCGGCGCACCGGTTTACTAAAAGTGCCCGGCAAAAGATCGAGCAGGCTGGCGGAGCAGTGGTGGAGATTGGCGGCTGAGGTAAAATAGCCGCCTGGAGGAAGTATGGAAAAGTTTCTCGCCGCAATTCGCAATATGTTTAATGTGCCGGATCTACGCCGGCGCATTTTCTTTACCCTGGGCCTGCTCGCTGTCTATCGTCTTGGCGCACACATCGGTGCTCCGGGTATCAACAAAACACGTCTGGATGAAGTCTGGCGCGATGTCGCCGGAACTCTTCTCGGCGTGCTCGATCTCTTCTCCGGTGGAAACTTCCGCACTATCTCCGTCTTCGCACTCGGCGTTACTCCTTACATCACGGCGTCCATCATTTTGCAGCTCATGACCGTCGTCTCGCCGCAACTAAAGAAGTTGCAGGAAGAGGGCGAGATGGGCCGGCAGAAGATCAACCAGTGGACTCGTTATCTGACTGTTGCGCTTGCAGCGATTCAGACTTCGTTCGTGGCTCACTGGCTACAGGTTAACGGCGTGGGCGCGCCGGGTTGGGGCTTTCGTCTCAGCACGGTCCTGACACTCACGACCGGAACGATGTTCGTGATGTGGCTGGGCGAGCAGATCACTGAACGCGGCATCGGCAATGGCATTTCATTGCTGATCTTCGCGGGTATCGTGATCGGTCTGCCGCGCGGCGTGATGCAGGTGTCGGAGCGTCTGAGCGGTGGCGACACGATGGCGATTCTCGGCGTGTTCGGTATGCTGGTCGCTTTGATCCTGATTATCGCGTTCATCGTCTTTGTTGAAGCGGCGCGAAGAAAGATCCCGGTCAGTTACGCGAAACGTCACGTTGGTCGGCAGGTAGTTGGCGGACAACAAACGACGATGCCGTTGAAGATCAACATGGGCGGCGTGATCCCCGTGATCTTCGCTTCGTCTGTTTTATCGATGCCGCAGAGTGTGTTTGCTGCGTTTCCGCCCGATCCGGCGAATCCAAACACGTGGTGGGCGACGATCTGGCGTGGTTTCCAGCTCTTCCATCCCGGCAATCCTTATTACGAGCTGATCTTTCTGTCGCTCATTATTTTCTTTACCTTCTTCTACGTTTCGATCGTCTTCAACGTGGAAGAAGTGGCTGACAACCTGCGTAAGCACGGCGGGTTTATGCCTGGCATTCGTCCGGGCCGGGCTACTGCCGAATATCTCAATACGATCCTGACGCGTCTGACCACGGTTGGCGCCGTTTACCTGGCCCTCGTGGCATTCGTGCCGCAGTTCATGTTGAGCGGATTCCAGGTCGCGAGACTGCCGCTGATTGGCACACAACTCGATGCGTTTATCAGCACCACTCCCGGTCTTACGTGGATTCCGACCGGCATGGGTTATCAGTTCTACTTCGGCGGCACGTCGTTGCTGATTCTGGTTGGCGTGGCAATGGATACCGTCGCGCAGGTTGAGGCGCAACTGGTGATGCGCAACTACGAAGGTTTCCTGGGCGGCGGAGGACGTTTGCGCGGCCGGCGAGCCTGATTTTTGGTATGGCAAAAATCATAGTGTTGATGGGTGCGCCTGGTGCCGGAAAGGGCACGCAGGCGCGCTTGCTTCAAGAACGATTACATTTGCCTCAGATCTCGACCGGGGATATCTTTCGCTCGCTTAAAACTGCCGACACTCCCTTGGCGCAGGAAGTCAGGGAGATCATGGAACGGGGACAACTGGTTCCCGACGAATTGACAATCAGAGTCGTCAAAGAGCGCACCGCGCAGGACGACTGCAAGAACGGCTACATTCTCGACGGCTTTCCGCGCACACCGGCACAGGCACGTAGTCTGGAACAACTCGCCGTCGAACAGCAGAACGACATCATTGCGGTGCTGATCGACGTGGCGCTCGAACTGCTCGAAAAGCGCATGACGGGCCGGCGCAGTTGCCCCGTTTGCAACGAGATCTACAATATCTATTTCAAGCCGCCACGCGAGGACAACGTTTGTGACCTGCATCCGGAGGCAACGTTGATCCAGCGCGCGGATGACAATTCGGAGACGGTGCGCGCGCGACTCGCGACCTATGAAGAGCAAACGCGGCCCTTGGTCGAATACTATAAGGCGGCGGGCCTACTGCACACGGTTGACGGCACGCGCGAACCCGAAGAGATTTACGAAGACATCGTGCGTATTCTGCCGCGGATGGTTCATCATCCACAGATTACACAGATGCCATAAATAATCTGTGAAATCTGTGGATAGGAAATTGGGATGATCATAGGGAAGTCAAAACGAGAACTGGAGAAGATGCGGGCTGCCGGTCGTCTGGCCGGACTCGTCTTGTCGCACCTGCGCACCCTGGTCCAGCCTGGTGTGACGACAATCGAGATCGATCGCGTCGCGGAGAAAATGATTCGCGACGCCGGTGCTTTGCCGACGTTCAAGGGCTACAACGGTTTTCCATATTCGATCTGTGCCTCCGTCAACGAACAGGTGGTGCACGGCTTTCCGTCGGATTACGTTTTGAAGGAAGGCGATATTTTCTCGATTGACTGTGGCGCCACGCTCGAGGGTTTTGTCGGCGACACGGCGACGACAGTTCCGGTCGGCAAAGTCGATGAAGATCGGCTCAAGCTCATTCGCGTGACTGAAGAATGTCTCGACCGCGCCATTGAACAGTGTCGCGGCGGAAAACATCTCGGTGACATCGGTTGGGCCGTACAGCAGCACGCAGAGGCCAATGGTTATTCGATTGTGCGCGATTACGTCGGCCATGGGATTGGCCGCCGGATGCACGAAGACCCGCAGATTCCGAATTATGGTCGGCCCGGGCTCGGGCCGAAGATCAAGGTGGGTTACGTTTTTGCCGTCGAGCCGATGGTCAACCAGGGCACCCATTTCACAAAGGTTTTGTCGGACGGTTGGACGGTGGTGACCATGGACGGCAAGCCCAGCGCTCATACCGAGCACACGATTGCCATTACCGAGGACGGGCCGGAAGTGCTCACGCTGGTTTCCTCAACGGCTCCGCTGGAGCACGCAGCAGTTTAGCCGGAAAAGTTACGGCTAAATCCAACCGCTGCCGCGGCTTGGCAAAATCGAGAAACGCGTGCTACTATTTGCGGTTTGTCGGCAGCGTCAAACTTCCAATCTGAGAGGATATGGCGAAGGAAGAGGCGATAGAAGTCATGGCAAAGGTGCTGGAAACTTTGCCTAACGCTATGTTTCGGGTTGAGTTGGAAGACAGTCAGCATCAGGTGCTTGCGCACATATCGGGGAAGATGCGCAAGCATTTTATTCGCATTCTTCCGGGTGACAAGGTTTTAGTTGAGCTTTCGCCGTACGATCTCAATCGCGGTCGAATTACATATCGCTATAAATAGTAAACGAGGTTAGTTATGAAAGTCCGTGCGTCAGTGAAGAAGATGTGCGACAAGTGCAAGGTCATCCATCGCAAAGGTGTGGTGCGTGTGATCTGTGTAAACCCAAAGCATAAACAGAGACAAGGATAGCTGAGAAATACCATGGCACGTGTAGCAGGAGTAGATTTACCGCCAAACAAGAGAGCCGAGGTTGGTCTCACTTATATCTACGGCATCGGCCGCTCGCGCTCGAGTTCTGTGCTCAAGGAAGCGGGTGTCAATGTCGACACGCGCGTGAGAGATTTGAGTGAAGACGAGTTGAGCCGCATTCGTAACATCCTGGAAGTGCAGGGTGAGATCGAAGGCGATCTGCGCAAGCGCGTTCAGATGGACATCAAGCGTTTGATGGATATCGGTTGCTATCGCGGCTTGCGACATCGTCGTGCGTTGCCGGTTCGTGGCCAGCGAACGCACACGAACGCTCGCACGCGTAAAGGACCACGTCGCGCCACCATCGCCAAGAAGAAGGCGCCCGGCAAGAAGTAGCAGTTTGTACTTGGAGCTTTGTACTTTGAACTTTGTACAAAGCACAAAGAGCAAAGCACGAAGAACAAAGATATGGCTAAAGCAGGCGGAAAAAAGAAGATCTTTCGAAAGAAAGAGAAGAAGAACGTTCCCAACGGCATCGTGCACATTGCGGCATCGTTCAATAACACGATGATCTCGATCACGGATCTCGAAGGGAACCTGATCGCGCAGTCGTCA
>Ga0126311_10001107_pt1 | contig 12768 bp, 12 predicted proteins | sample Plot61_FD_92539 | JGI IMG/M metagenome (GOLD analysis project Ga0126311, IMG submission 92539) | Serpentine soil microbial communities from UC McLaughlin Reserve, CA, USA - Plot61 | ecosystem: Environmental > Terrestrial > Soil > Grasslands | place: USA: UC McLaughlin Reserve, Lake County...
CGCGGCGTGAAGGTCGAGCAGCCCACGGAGGACGGGGAGGCCCCGCAGCAGGTCGTCGCCGGGACCGAGAACCCCTCGCACATGCCCGTCGTAGACAGGATCGCGCTCGACAGGGCCATCAGCCAACTGCCGCCCGGCTACCGCTCCGTGTTCGTCCTCCACGACGTTGAGGGGCACGAGCACGAGGAGGTGGCGAGACTCCTGGGCTGCTCCGTCGGCACTTCGAAGTCCCAACTGCACAAGGCGAGAATGAAACTCAGGCTGCTTCTGAGGCAACAGAACGTGCCCGAATAGGCTTCAAAGATTTTTCGCCCGCGCGGCGTCCTCCCGCGCGCGCGGCGTGCTTACGAATCGCGAGAGGTCGGACTGTAATGAACTGCGAGAAGTGTCAGGAACAGCTCAGTGATTTTCTCGACGGCACGCTCGGCCACGCCGAGCACGCCTCGGTCAGCGCGCACCTCGCCGCGTGTCCTGAGTGCGCGGACGCGCGCGAAGAGTTCAACGCCATCCTCGCCGCCGCGCGCGACGCGCACGAACACCTCTACGCCCCCGCGGACGAGCGCGCCCTCTGGCTGCGCGTCCGCGACGCCGTCGAAAATGAAGAGAGGCCGGCGGCCGCCGTCGTAGTCGGCGCGCGCGGTGGCTTCTGGTCGAGACTCCTGAACGCGCGCTTCCAGCTTTCGCTGCCGCAGCTCGCGTCGGGCGTCGCGGCGCTCGCCGTCTCGGTCGCCTTCGTCACGGCGGTCGGCCTGCGCTACGTCGGTTCACCGGCGGCGGCCCCGAGCAAGGATCGCGTCGTGCGCCGCGTCGTCTCGGACGACTTATACCCGAGCACGTACGTCGAGCCGCACGAGGCGAGCCTGCGCTACTGGCAGCAGCGCGTAGAGGCGCGCAAGGCGAGCTGGAACCCGCGCATGCGCGCCTCCTTCGACCGCAGCGTGTACGTGCTCGACCAGACCGTCGAAGAGTCGCTCGCGGACTTGCGCAACAACCCGCACGACGAGGTCGCGGAGGAGATGCTAAACTCCGCGCTGCGCGACAAGATCGAGTTGATGCGGGAGTTCGGCGAGCAGTAGTGCGGCGGGCGTGAACGGCCTCCGGCACCAAACACACGCGCCCGCGCTTCTTGCACGCAAGCAACGCGGGCGCTTTTAGCGCCGACCCGAAGAGTCCCGGAAGTTCTAAGCAGGTGAAGTCAGAAATCGGATGAAGACGGAAGCGACGAACGGCAGAGACGAGTGGCGCGCCGGCGCGCGGCGCGCGGCGTCCGGCTGCCGCCTCGCCGCCTGCTCGCTCCTCATGGCCTTCGTCGCGGCCTTCGCCGCCGCGCCTTCCGCCCTCGCGCAGCGCCGCCTCACGCGCGAGTACCCCGCGCAGCCGAACATACGCGTGCAGCTACTGAACCGCTCCGGCACCATCGAAGTCCTCGCGTGGGACAAGAGGGCCGTGCGCGTGACTGCGACGATGGAGTCGCGCTCCGCGAAGATGGAGCCCGAGGTCAGCGACAGCGGCGTGACGATAGACGTGCGCCGCGACAACCGCGAAGACGTGGGCGACATAAACTTCCGTGTTCAGGTGCCCGCCAACTCCACCGTGGACATAAGCACGATGACGGGCAACATAACCATACGCAACGTCCACGGCCACTCCGTCCGCGCGCACGTGTCGAGCGAGGGCGACATAGAGTTGACGGGCATACGCGCGGAGACCGTGATGGCCGAGAACACCGTCGGCAACATACTCTTCGACGCAGAGCTTCTGCGCGGCGGCACGTACATACTCAACTCGACGCAGGGCGACATACAGCTACGCATCACGGCCGAGTCGGGCTTCAGGCTGACGGCCGTCGCGCCGCGCACGCGCAACATAGACCTCAACGGCTTCGCGCAACTCGGAGAGTTCGAGTTCGTCAACGAGAAGCGGAAGGTCGTCGGCAAGGTCGGCGACGGCGGCGCACTGCTCTCCACCACAAACGGCCGCGGCTCCATCGTCTTCATGCCGCGGTAAGTAAGCCGAAAGACAAAAGAGAACCGCGGGCGGTAGCGGGCGGGTGTGCGGTTCGATGAGAGCCCGCACGGCGTGACTCGCGTACCGCCCGCTACCGCCCGCGGTTCTGTTTTTTTCGCCCCAAACGTTGTAGCCTGCGAATGATGAAAAGCACGCCGTCGAAAATCTCCGCCCGCTCGCGCGCCGTCGCGTGTGCGTTGCTCGTCGCGTTAGTCGCCGCCGAGTCCGCGTCACTACGAACCGTCGTCGCGCAGGGCGGCGGGCAGTCGAACGGGAAGAAGGGCGCGCGAGCCCCGGCGCAGGCCGCGCCCTTACTCAAACGCACGACGACGCGGCGGGAGGTGCGTCGTCTGGGCTTCGGCGGCTCGGTGACGATCTACGGCGCGCCCGCCGGCTCGGTCACGGTCGAGGGCTGGTCGAAGGGCGAGGTCGAGATAACGGCCGAGTTCGAGCAGAGCGCGGACACCGAGGAGAACCTCGACCGCCTCGCCGCGCTCAACGGCTTCGTGCTCGACGAGGACGTGAACCACCTGCGCCTGACGACCGTCGGCGTCCACGACCGAAACTTCCTCAAGCGCGCGGCGCGCAACCTGCCCAAAGGTCTCGCCTCGATGCCCTGGAAGATCGACTACCACGTGCGCGTGCCTTCGGTCTTAGACCTCGAAGTCTACACGGGGCGCGGCGCGCTCAACATCACCGGAGTCGAAGGCTCGCTGCACGTGAACGCGGGCGACGGCCCCGCCGACTTCACCCTCGCGGGCGGCGACGTGGAGGCGACGCTGCGCAGCGGCACCGTCAACGTGCGCGTCCCCGCGCGCGGCTGGCGCGGCCGCGGCATGACCCTGCGCCTCGCGTCCGGCGAGCTAAACGTCGAGCTGCCCGCGGGCTTCAGCGGCGACCTCGACGCCGAAATCCTGCGCGCGGGACGCGTCGATAATTCTTACGCGGGCCTCGCGCCGCGCGAGCGGACTCGAACCACCGACCGCTCACTCCGCGGGCGCATGGGTCAGGGCGGAGCCCCCTTCTCCTTCACCGTCGGCGACGGCACGATCCGAATAGTTCAGGAAGGCAGAAAGCAGTGAGAAGTAAGTGGCGGTGAGCACTGAGCGGTGAACAGTGGTTGACTGTCGGCGTGCATAGGGTCTAACTCTTTCGGCCGCTCGCCGCCCACTTGCTTCTGGACTTCGCGCGGCGGGCGGCTTTATGCTTGCGGCGCGTTCTTTCATCCGTGCAGTCCTCGACGGGAACCATATGTCAGTCAAATCCGACCGCTGGATTCGGCGCATGGCCGAAGAGCACCAGCTCATACAACCCTTCGACGCCACGCTCGTGCGAGAGAGCGGCGGCCGCCGAATCATCTCCGCGGGCTCCTCCTCCTACGGCTACGACATGCGCCTCGCGGACGACGGCTTCCGCGTCTTCTCGCCCATACACGGCCGCGAGATAGACCCGAAGAGCTTCGACGAGGACTCGCTCGTCGAGGCCCCTTTGCGCGACGCCGACGACGGCTCGAAGTACTACCTCATGCCGCCGCACTCCTACGCGCTCGGCGTCACGGTCGAGACCTTCCGCATGCCGCGCAACGTCACAGGCATCTGCATGTGCAAGTCCACCTACGCGCGCGCCGGCCTCATGCTCAACACCACCCCGCTCGAAGCCGGCTGGACGGGCCGCCTCGTCATAGAACTCGGCAACCTCGCAGACCTCCCCCTCCGCGTCTACGTCAACGAAGGCATCGGCCAGGTAATCTTCCTCGAATCCGACGACGACTGCGACGTCTCCTACGAAGACCGCGGCGGCAAATACCAGGGCCAAACCGGCCTCACCTACTCGCGCCTGTAATTTTGTCCGTTACTGTAACTGGAAGCATAACTTTGCCGCTCCGGCAAGCTTATGCTTCCAATCGCGCCCGGCAAGCTTATGCTTCCAAAATGTATGGATGTCGCTGCCCGGAGTCCGAACGCGGCTAACTTCAACTGGTAAGCTACTTACTCAGGCCCATCTCTGTTTTAACCGCCCGCAGAGCTTGCTTGAAGAGGCTATCCCGTCCAAGGCTCGGCAGTCGGTTTTTTACGTGTTCCCGCACCCTAGCTTCCGACACGTATAGCTCCGAAGCGGTAATCTGTTTTATTGCCGTCCGAATCTCGTTTCGGAGTTGCTCAGCTTTCAGCTTTCTATGAGCGTCGCAGTGAGCGATGTACCTTGATGCTATCTCTTTGGACAACTCCGGGTACTTTCTTCTGATGAACTCCCTGTTATGACCAAGGCGCCTTGCGACCTCTAAAAAGGGAGGCGGAGGCTGTTCGGTAAGTGCAGCTTGTAGCCGCTTGCGATCATTCTCTATGTTGAAAGGCTTGTTCCGGTAATTCTTAAACCGTTCGGCAATCGCAAGGCATAGCTCCGGATAGTTGTAATAGTAATAGTAACCGGTGCTCTGACAGCCTAAATGCCTCAACACTTTTTGCAAGGATGGCGGTGGTTTCTCTCCTAGTGCCGCACGTAAGACCTTGCTTATCTTCCTAGGCTCAGGGTGCTTACCTTTTCTGTATTCGTAGTAGCGACTAACTATCCGGTCACATTCCCTAGGGAAGTTGTTGCTTAACCTTGCTGGGTAATATCCCATCCGTTGTGCTACTGCTTCGAGAGACGGCGGTGGGTGTTCTCCTGCCGCCAAGCGAAGCTTCGTTTTTATCTCGTCCCAAGGGGTCGGCTTTTCAGGAGGGGGTGTGCCTTGTGCGGGCGTGGCAACTCGCTTTTCGAGCAGCTTCTGACTGTCAGTATCAGACAACAGGTCAAACGGTGAGATGTTTAATCGAGAGGATATCTGGAGCAATACCGGTAGCCGCAGCTTCGTCGTGCCGCTAAGTAGTCGCCGAACCATACCGCTCCAAAGGCCGACTACGGTGGAGAAGCCATTGATGCTGCCGCCAGTAACTTGATCTATGCTTTTGCCAAAGTTGGTGATGAATCTTTCATGCGGAGGCGAAGCCGTAAGTGCCAGCATGCGAGTTAAAAGCTCACTGATCGAATCTGTTATTGAAACTTGGCGCGCTAATTCCTCTTTAGATACTGACGGGATGCCGGAGCAATCACCTGTTGCTTTACGATTCGATGTTCCGAGCCATCCGCCACACCTTGAACAATAGGGCAATAATATACTTGACGAATCAAAATGTGTCATGCTATTCTCACTGCATGATGACGAAGCAAGCCACCCCCAAGACGCTCCAAGACGCCATCGTATTCTTCTCGAATCCCACGAACTGCCTTAACTACATGGCCGCTCGCCGTTGGCCTAACGGCGTCATCTGCCCGACGTGCGGACGTAAAGACGTTTCGTTCCTTGCGACGCAGAACAAGTGGCAATGCAAGAGCGCGCACACCAAGCGTCAGTTCACCATCAAGGTCGGAACCATCTTTGAGGACTCGCCGCTCGGTCTGGATAAGTGGCTCACCGCGATTTGGATGGTGACGAACTGCAAGAACGGCGTCAGTTCTTACGAAGTCCACCGCGCTATCGGCGTCACGCAAAAGACCGCTTGGTTCATGGTTCACCGCATCCGCGTTGCGATGCAGACGGGTTCCTTTGAGAAGAAGATGGGCGACAGCGGCAACCCCGTTGAAGTTGACGAGACGTTTATCGGCGGGCTTTCGCGCAACATGCACAAGAACGTCCGCGAGCGCAGGATTAGCGGAACGGGCGGGGCTGGCAAGGTCATCGTCATGGGCCTTCTTGAGCGTCACGGTGAGGGCAGCAAGGTTCGGACTCGGATTGTCCTTGACCGCTCGGAAGGGACGATGCAGGGCGTCGTCCGCGAGAACGTGCAAAGCGGCTCCGAGTTGATGACGGATGCGTTCAAGTCGTACATGAGTCTTGATGTGGAGTACGTTCATCAGTTCACTAACCACGCTGAAGAGTACGTGCGCGGTAACGTCCACACGAACGGCATAGAGAACTTTTGGAGTCTCTTGAAGCGTTCGATTAAAGGCAAGTACGTTTCGGTCGAACCGTTTCACCTGTTCCGCCACCTTGACGAGCAAGCATTCCGCTTCAACGAGCGAAGAGGTAAAGACGGCGACCGCTTTAACAAGGTCACTGCGCAAGTCGCTGGCAAGCGGCTTACCTATAAGGAACTGACCGGCAAAGCGGAAGCCGAAGAAGAACCATCGCACTAACCGGCTCGCTTCTTTCGGGCTGAAGAAGAGGGAGCGACGGGCGAAGTCTTGATCCGCTTCCCCTTTTCCTTTTCCCGCTTTTCTTCTTCTAACTTCTTTTGAAGTTCAGAATAAGGGACGCCTAATAGCCCGCCCATAACGTCATCGAACTTCTTGAACTCCGAGACTTCTTCGGTCGGTTCAGGAGTCTTTCTAGTCGGTGCTTTCATGTTGCCTTTGAGCCTTTCTCCCACTCTTCGCTAAACGTCTGAATCTTGCCCCGCCTTATAAGTTTGGCGTGGTCTGTGACTATAGTCTTGGTCAGGTCTTTCACCCATTTCTCGTCTCTCATTTTGTCGCGGTAGTCGAAATCCTCACCGTACTCTTCAACTTCAGAGTTGAGGTCTTCGACTACATCGCCGACGATGCCACGGATGCACGACAGAAACCGCTCCCGGTCGTTCGGGTCGCGCACGAATGTTTGAGGATTCGTAGTTATCTCGTAGAACATTTTGTCCGCCTCAAGGATGTTGCGCACCATGTAAACGAGCGCGTACCGAGTCAGCGCGTACTTTGCGACAAGCTGATTTTTAATTGCAGGCAGCGCCTCTACGACCGCATCGAAAATTACTTGGCACATGACGATACGGTCGGCGGTAACTTCGGGGCGCCCAAAAATCTGTGAATACTTGTCGTCAAACACTTGATACTTCCTGTGCGTCGCCCACGGCTCCTTTAGGTCGAAAGCCATCAGCAACAGCCCCGCAATTTCGTTCGAGATTAACCTGCCGGGGTCTCTCGCGTCCCCGCGCTTAATCTCAAAGGCGTACTCCTCGGCGTACAATTTTCTGAACTCATTCTGTAGCCTTACCTGCGTCGAGTCGTTAGCCATGAAGTCGCGTTCCCTAACGCCGTTCTGGGTGTTAGAGAACTCCGTGACCTTTTTAACCCACGGTGACGTTGGCTCTAACCGAATGAACTTCGTCAGCACGCGGAGGTCGTCGGTAAGCACATCCGCATCCGCGTAAAGCGCCGAAAGGCTCTGGCAACCGTTCACCACGAAGTAATCGCTTACAGTGATACTGCCTTCGGTAACGTCCACCTGTCCCGCGACGACTGTTATCCCGTTATGAAATAGCGGAAAGAATTTGTGGAGCGTTTTGTCTTGGACGCTCGCGCGAATCTTCTTGTTCACTCCCGTCCCGCCGAGCGGCCCGCGCACGTTGAAAGCGAATAGGGATTGATTGGCTATCCCCTCCATCCTTACTAACTCGGTGGCCTTGACGGGGGCAATGACGGCCTTCACGTTGGCGTCAACTGCGTACTCCGTGACGTTGAATCCGAGCGTGTCGAAGGCGACGGCCTTGTGAACGGGTAAGTCTCGCTCGTCCGAGATGTACGTCGTCTTCAGAACCCTATTACCGACGAACCTGATGTTCGATGTAGTCTTTAGGAACTCGGTGCCGTTCGGGTAGAGGTTAACGTTAGACAGAAATTCACCGCGTAATTCGTAGGTAGCAATCTTGGCGGCTAAGTCGAGCCGTTTGATTAGCTTCGACAGTTGCGGCGCCGCGACGTTCGCAAGATTGTTCACGGCAACAGTGGACGCGAACTGCGTGAGCGTCCCGGCGAACTCTCTTAGAGGCTTGTCGCCTATCCCCTTGTCTTTACTCTGGGAAATCTTCGACTGAAAGACGGTTATAGTCTTGTCGTTGTCGTTGACAAAAATCCCATCAACGCCCCTGTCATTCGTCTGGTCGCATACCGCATCGGTTGCCTCAAGGACATCGAGTCGGTAATACTTTTGCAAGTACCAGATGAGAAATGACGCGCTCTCCGAGCGATTCGGAGCACGGATTTCCCTGTCGAACTGGTCGAGTAATTGAGGGTAGTCAAGATTAATCATGGCCTGTGCTTCTCCTGACCGCCATAGACCTGGCCTATCCAGCGGGTAATCGGGGGTCATCAGGCACCCCCTTTTAGAGCGCGGACATGATAAATCATTCTGCTTGATTCGTGAAGTATATTGTCGCCGGAAGTAGACTCGGCGCGCGTAAAGCTGGAGCAGGAGCTGCGCGCGGGCGAGTCAGAACTCCTGCGGATTGCGGAGCAGGCGAAGTCGTCCGGGGGCGCGCTGCTCTCCGCCGCCGAGGCCGCGGCGAAGTCCGTGCGGCAGGCAGACGCAGACCTGACTGCGGCGAAGGCGACCGCGTCACTCGTGCCCGCCTACGCCGTGCTGGGTGCCGCGCTCCTCGCCGTCTTTCCTTTGAAGGCAGACCCCTCAGTCCCCGGCATTCGGAGCGCGCCGCACGCGTCGCCGACGCCGACGGCCGTCGCGAGTAAGAATGCGAACGCGAGCGCGTCCCCCGAGCAGGCCGCCGCGGCGGCAAAGGCCGCATACGATGAGGGCGTGGACTATGCGAAGTCCGGAAAGTTCTCCGACGCCGCCGAGGCGTTCGCGCGCGCTCTGACCCTGAACCCCGGCTACGCAGAGGCGAGGCACGAGTTGGGCTACGCGCTCTTCAGGCAGGGCAGGTACGACGACGCCGTCGCCGCGCTCAAGCAAGCGCGCGCGCTCAGGCCGAAGTACGCGGAGACGCACCGAGTCATGGCGCAGGCGTACGAAGCGAAGGGCGAGTGGGCCGCGGCTGCCAAGGCTTACGGCGAGGCCGCGTTCCTTGAGCCGCGCCACGCGCTCACGCAATACAACTACGGCAGGGCGCTCAGGAAGAGCGGCAGCCGCGACTCGGCCCTCGAAGCTCTGGGGCAGGCCGTAAAGTTAAAGCCCGACTGGGCCGCCGCTCACTACGAACTCGGGCTCTTATACCTTGAGGCGGGCGCGCCGGAAATGGCCGCCGCGGAGCAGGCGAAGCTCGCCGCTCTCAACCCCGGACTGGCCGAACAACTGCTCCGAAAAATCCGGGAGTGAACGAGGTGAACGGGGGGTGGACGGGATAGGAAGGCGGCGACGACATCGTTGACCATCTCAGGAAGAAGCCGGCCGCCGAGCCGGATGCGATGCGCGCGTTCGTGGCCCGACAGACGCTCGACGCCTTCGAGGAGGTGAGCGGCCGTGGGTCACTCACCGGATTAAGAAAGAGTCTTTCTTCCTCACGTCAGGGCGCGCGAGAACGGCGCAAGGCAGGAGGAGCTACAGCGGCGTTCACTCGGGCGCGACCCCTCCCTGGGAGCGCGGGCATCCCTGCCCGCCTAAGCGTGCCGGAGCACGCTTGATGAAGAAGCGCCTTCATTCAATCTGGAATGAAGGCGGTTCTCAGTCTTCGCGCTTTAGCGCTCAAGGCGGGCAGGGATGCCCGCGCTCCCAGCTTTAAGGGTCGCATCCATCTGCACGCCGCTATAATCGAGACCATCACCCACCCGGCTTTTTACTCGGGCTGGCCCAACGCGATGACCGCCGTCACGGTCGCAAAGGAAGTCTTCGAGAAAAAAATGACTCGCGAGGGGCAGACGGTATGAGAAGTCATACAAAAGCGAAAACTTCGAAAGAGTAAACTGAAATTCTCTGAGCGCATGGTCGCCGGGGCAAATTTCATGAGTGGGCAGTATCGGAAATTATTCGACGCGCTCTTGCCCGTCGCGGCCGCCATTATTACTCCGGCAAGTGCGCAAGATACCAGGAAGAGCAAGCCCGAGCCCCTGATGATTCAGGGGCAAGGCAGCTTTGCGGTCGGCGGACTCGACGCGAGGACTCGGGCGCATCCTGAGTGGCGTGGTTAAATGTGCAGGTCTAACTTCCGATCCAGGCACAATCAGGGGGAACTATAAATGAACGACGACTTCGACGAGACCTCCGGGCCCGAGTTGACGGCCGACGAGGAGGCGCTGTTAAAGGAGATGCCGACGCTGACCGACGTGGGGCAGTCGCGGCGCACGTTCCTCGGGCAGACGGTGGCGGGCGGCCTCGGCGCATTCGCCCTGATGCTGCTCGAAAAGGAGAGGGCGCTCGCCGCTTTGGCCGCCGCGCCCGACGCGGTGTTCGCCCCGGCGGCGGCGCTTGAGAACCCGGTCAAGCTCGTGCTGAAAATCAACGGCGCGGCGCGGACGCTCGAAGTCGACTCGCGCATGGTGCTCTTAGACGCGTTGCGCGAGAGGCTTGAGCTGACAGGCACGAAGAAGGGCTGCGACCAGGGACAGTGCGGGGCCTGCACGGTGCTCTTGGACGGCCGACGCGTGCTGTCGTGCCTGACGCTCGCGTCGACGGCCGAGGGCAAGGAGGTCACGACCGTCGAGGGCTTAGCGAAGGGCGACGAGCTACACCCCGTGCAGGCGGCCTTCATCAAGTACGACGGCTTCCAGTGCGGCTACTGCACGCCGGGGCAGATATGCTCGGCGGTCGGGCTGCTCGAAGAGGCGCGGCGCGGCGAGGTGAGCCACGTCACGGAGGACGTGACCGCGAAAGTCGGTCAACTCTCGGACGACGAGATACGCGAGCGGATGAGCGGCAACATCTGCCGCTGCGGCGCGTACCCGAAGATAGTCGCCGCCATACAGGAGGCGCACTCGGGGCGCGAGACGGCGCGGACCTGGCAGTTCGTGGAAGAGAGTGAGCTGGCGCGGGTCAGGAAGGAGTGGGAAGCCGATGAGACCGTTTAAGTACACGCGCGCGACCGACGCGGGGGTGGCCGTGCGCGCCGTCGCGTCGAACCCCGGTGCGAAGTTCCTGGCCGGCGGGACGAACATCATCGATTTGATGAAGGAGGATGTCGAGCGCCCGAACGAGCTTGTAGACCTGACGCGCCTGAAGCTCGCCGAGATAAAGGCCGCGCCGGGCGGCGTCGTCTCAATCGGCGCGCTGGCGAAGAACACCGACACGGCCAACCACCCTCTGATACGACAGAACTTCCCGCTGCTGACGCAGGCCATCGTCGCGGGCGCGTCGGGGCAGTTGCGCAACATGGCTACGAACGGCGGGAACCTGATGCAGCGCACGCGGTGTCAGTACTTCTACGACACGGCGATGCCTTGCAACAAGCGCGAGCCCGGCACGGGCTGCGGCGCGCTCGAAGGGTTGAACCGCATCCACGCCATCTTCGGCTGGAGCGAGAAGTGCGTGGCGACTTACCCCGGCGACATGGCGAACGCGCTCTACGCGCTCGACGCCGTCGTGAGGGTCAGGGGCGCGCAGGGGCGCGAGCGCACGATTCCCGTCACGGAGTTTCACCGCCTGCCCGGCGACACGCCCGAGCGTGACAACAACCTCGCGCACGGAGAACTCATCGTCGCGATTGATTTGCCGAAGTCGAACTTCGCGAAGAACTCTTACTACCTCAAAGTCCGTGACCGCGCCTCGTACGCGTTCGCGCTCGTCGCCGTCGCCGCCGCGCTCGAAATGAACGGCGGCACTATCAAGCAGGCGCGCGTCGTGCTCGGCGGCGTGGCGCATAAGCCCTGGCGGAGCGCGGAGGCGGAGGCCGCGCTCGCCGGAAGACCCGCGTCGGAGGAGAGCTTCCGGCGGGCCGCCGAGGCGGCGCTCGCGGGCGCGAAGCCGCTCGCGCACAACGCATACAAGGTCGAGTTGGGGAAGCGCGCCGTCGTGCGCGCGCTGATGCGTGCGAGCAGACTGGCCTGACGCGGCCGAGGTCTTGAACACCGGGAGGGAATGTGATGACGAGGTACATCGGGAAAGAGATGAGCCGCGTGGACGGCGTGGCGAAGGTGACGGGCAGGGCGAAGTACGCGGCCGAGTTCCGCGCGCCGAACCTCGCCTACGGCTTCATCGTGCTGGGCGCGGTGGCGAAGGGGAGCATTAAATCCATCGACGCGCGCGAGGCGGAACGCGCGCCGGGCGTCGTGCGCGTCTTCACGCACCTGAACGCGCCGAAGCTCGGGCCGAAGGCTTCCACGGAGCAGTCGCCGCCGCGCGCGAGGGAAGAGCAGGACAAGTCTTTCCGCGCGCTACAGTCGGACAGAATCTACTTCAACGCGCAGCCCGTGGCGCTCGTCGTCGCGGAGACCTACGAGCAGGCGCGCTACGCCGCGCGACTCGTCAAACTCTCCTACAACGCGGAGAAGCACGAGACCGACACCGAGTCAGTTCGGGGACGCGCGCGCGTCCCCTCGCAGGGCCCGCCCCCGAAGCCGCGCGGCAACCCCGAAGCGGCGATGCGCGACGCGGCCGTGAAGGTCGAGGCCGAGTACCGCATCCCCGTCGAGCACCACAACCCGATGGAGCCGCACGCGGCCGTCGCCGTCTGGGAGGGCGACAAGCTCACGGTCTTCGACAAGTCGCAGGGGGTCTACGGCGTGCGCCAGCACCTCGCGTCGAGCTTCGGAGTCCCGCAGGAGAACGTGCAGGTCATCTCGCCTTACGTCGGCGGCGCCTTCGGCTCGTCCTTGAGGCCGAACTACTACCCGGCGCTGACGGCGATGGCGGCGCGCGAGTTAAAGCGCCCGGTCAAGGTCGTCTACACGCGCACGCAGATGTTCACGGGCCACGGCTACCGCCCGTACACGATCCAGAAGGTCGCGCTCGGCGCCGAGGCGTCGGGGAAGCTCACGGCGATGATTCACCACGCCGTGCATAACACCTCCACCACGGAGGAGTTTAACGACAATACGACCGGGTTCACGCGGCAGGTCTACGCC
>Ga0126311_10001108_pt1 | contig 12758 bp, 10 predicted proteins | sample Plot61_FD_92539 | JGI IMG/M metagenome (GOLD analysis project Ga0126311, IMG submission 92539) | Serpentine soil microbial communities from UC McLaughlin Reserve, CA, USA - Plot61 | ecosystem: Environmental > Terrestrial > Soil > Grasslands | place: USA: UC McLaughlin Reserve, Lake County...
CCCGGCCCGCCCGGCCCGCCGTGCCCGCCCGGCCCGTGATGGCCTTCCTGCCCCGGAAACGCCGTGGCCGCCAAGGCCATCCCCGCGACCGCCGCCAGCGCGAACGCGATCAACTTCATCCTGTTCAGTCTCATCTTCTTCACCCTCTCCGTTAAAAGTTCGACTTAAGTCCCGCGAGTGTCGGCCGCGACAACCCTCTTCAGAAGCTACAGGGCTCGCCCGCGTACGGCCTCAGACTTTGTGGCCCCGCTTGTCCCCCTTTGCTCGGAGGATATTACGTGAAACCATCGAGCCCGCGCGTAAAGACTCGGTCAAGCGCGCGTAAAGTTTTGTCAACTTCGCCCGACACTTCTTTACGGACGCGCCCCGCGCCGTTGGGATAAACTGTGCCGGTTCGGCCGCCGCCGCCGCGCGACGGCGACGAGGGATTCGTTGACGATGGAAAGACTGCTGATAGTTGACGACGACAGGGAGCTTTGCGAGCTGGTCGCGGAGCTGCTCGAAGGCGAGGGCTTCGGCGTGGACGTGGAGAACCGCAGCGACGCGGGGCTCGCGCGCGCGCTCTCCGGCGAGCACTCGCTCGTCGTGCTCGACGTGATGATGCCCGGCATGAACGGCTTCGAGGTGCTCCGCAGACTTCGGGCCGAAGGCTCCGGCGTACACGTCCTCATGCTGACGGCGCGCGGCGACGACGTTGACCGCATCGTCGGACTCGAAATAGGCGCGGACGACTACCTGCCGAAGCCCTTCAACCCGCGCGAACTGGTCGCGCGCATACAGGCCGTGCTCCGACGCGCGCGCGCGACTACTCGCGCGAACGCCTCGCCCGCGGCCGCCGCCTCGCCCGAGCGCATCACGGTCGGAGACGTTGAAGTCGAAACGGGCACGCGTCACGTGCGCCGCGAGGGCGGGACGGTCGAGCTGACGAACGTCGAGTACGAGATACTCGTCATACTCCTCTCGGCCGCGGGCCGCGTCGTCACGCGCGAAGAGCTGGTGCGCTCCGCGCTGGGCCGCGAGATTTCCGTCTTCGACCGGAGCATAGACATGCACATAAGCCACCTGCGCAAGAAGCTCGGGCGGCGCGCGGGCGAGTTCGAGCGGATCAAGACCGTCCGCGGAGTCGGCTACATCTACGCGCGCCCCTCAAACGCGGGCGGCGCGCCGGAATAAGATTTCGATTCAGGGTTAGCCAGAAAGACGCGGAGACACGGAGGTTAAGACTCGGAATTTCAAATTTGAAATCTCAGTTCCTTAAACCCCTCCGTGCCTCCGCGTCTCCGTGGCCAATCATTAAACTGTAGTTCACGCCAGGGGTCGAAGTTTGCGAAGCCTCTTCTTAAAAGTCTTCCTGTGGTTCTGGCTGGCGATGAGTCTGGTCGTCGGGGTGGTGGCGCTCATGTCTCACCTGACGCGCCCGCTGCACGAGCCGCGCCCGCCGCAGTTCATAGAGGCCGTCGTCGGCGCGTACTCGCAGAGCGCCGCGGACGCTTACGCGCGCGAGGGCGCGGCGGGCCTCGGCTCGTTCCAGCGACGCGTCGAGCGCGAGGCGCGCGTGCGCGCGCGCCTTCTGGACGAGTCGGGCGCGGAGCTGTCGGGCGAGGGCGCGACGGACGACGAGCGCCGCCTCGCCGCGCAGGTCTTCGGGGCGGGCGGCACCGCCTCGAAGATGTTCGACGGGAGCGTGCTCGAAGCGCGCGCGGTGAACGCCGCGGGCGGCGGCGGGCGCTACGCCTTCGTCGCGACGCTCCCGCTCGGGCCGCCGCCCCCGCCGCGCGACGCGCCGCCCCGAAGGTTCCCGCACTTCCTCCCGCCCGGCCCCTTGAACTTCCTTTTGGGCAACACGGCGGGCGCGCTCGCGGCGCGCGTCATCGCGGCGCTGCTGACGGCGGGCGTGCTCTGCTACATGCTCGCGCGCTACATCGTCTCGCCCGTGGTGAAGCTGCGCGCGGTGACGCGGCAGTTGACCGAAGGCGACCTCTCGGCGCGCGTCGGGCCTCTGATGGGCACGCGCCGCGACGAGCTCGCAGACATGGGGCGCGACTTCGACGCGATGGCCGCGCGCATCGAAGCCCTGCTCGGCGCGCAGGCGCGTCTGCTCCGCGACATCTCGCACGAGCTGCGCTCGCCGCTCGCGCGGCTCGGCGTCGCTCTGGACTTACTACGCAAGCGCACGCCGCCCGAGGCGGAGACGCACCTCGCGCGCATCGAGCGCGAGGCCGCGCGCCTCAACGAGATGATAGGCCAGCTCCTCTCGCTCTCCCGCTGGGAGACGGGCGCGGACGGCGCGCGCGCCAAGCGCGTAGACCTCTCCGCGCTCGTGCGCGAAGTCGCGGAGGACGCGGACTTCGAGGCGCGCAGCCAGAACCGCTCCGTCGAAGTCTCGGAGTGCGACGCGTGCGAGACCGCGGGCACGCACGCGCTCCTGCGAAGCGCCTTCGAGAACGTCGTGCGCAACGCAGTCCGCCACGCGCCCGAAGGCACGGCGGTGCAGGTCTCACTCGACTGTCTTAAGGGCGGGACGAATAACGGCGAGGCAATCTTGCGCGTGCGCGACAAGGGGCCGGGCGTGCCCGAAGAGTCGCTCAAGGAAATCTTCCGGCCCTTCTACCGCGTTGACGACTCGCGCACGCGCGAGACGGGCGGCACGGGGCTCGGCCTCGCGATAACCGACCGCGCCGTGCGCCTGCACGCGGGCTCGGTCAGCGCCGCGAACGTCCACGGCGGCGGCTTCGTCGTCGAGATTCGACTCCCGCTCGTCTCTCCCGACATTGATTAATCTGAGTTGCTGTTAGCTGTTAGCTGTTAGCTTTTGGCTTTTAAGTTGCCACTACAGCGGCGTTCACACGTGCGCGACTCCCCCCTGGGAGCGCGGGCATCCCTGCCCGCCTAAGCGTGCTCGCGCACGCTTCCCATCTTTCGCCTTATCTCATCCTTGAGTCGAAGAGTTTCTTAGTCTTCGCGCTTTAGCGCTCAATGCGGGCAGGGATGCCCGCGCTCCCGGCTTTAAGAGTCGCATCCATCTGCACGCCGCTATAGCTAAAGCTAGTGGCAACTCAGATTAGTTAACCGACCGTTTAGAGGCGGGCCGGAGCCCGCCTCTAAACATGACGGGATAGAGAGAGAGCGCGCGTCTGCATTGAAGATTGCAACGCCCCGCCCGCCGCTTTGTTAAACGTTTTCACTCCGGCGCGTTAGGAGTAGAATGTCGGGCGACAAAGCCGTGCCCTGAAGTCTTCGGAACTCTTCCCAACAGTCCCCCTCTATCTGAAAAAGCCATGGTGAGCAAGCAGGCAAGAAGTTTCTACGCCTTCGGGGCCTTCCGTTTGGACGCGGGCGAGCGCGTACTACTAATGGGCGAGCGCGGCGTCGTCCCGCTCACGCCGAAGGCCTTCGACACCCTCCTCGTCCTCGTCGAGAACAGCGGCCACGTCATCGGCAAAGAGGAGCTGATGCGAAGGGTCTGGCCCGACAGCTTCGTCGAGGAGAACAACCTCGCGCAGAACATCTCCATGCTCAGGAAGGCGCTCGGCGAGGACTCGGGCGGGCAGAAGTACATCGAGACCGTGCCGAAGCGCGGCTACCGCTTCGCGGCCGAAGTTAGAGAAGAGTCGGTCGCCGAGCCCGACGCGGGTGCGACGCGCGCGCGCGCGCAGTCAAGCCTCGACCTCCCGCTCATACACCTCGGGCGCGAGCCCTCCGCCTTCAAGCTCAACTTGGACTGGCAGCCCGAGACGATGTACGCGCGAAGCGGCGAGGTCAACATCGCGTATCAAGTCCTCGGCAACGCGCCGCTCGACATCGTCTTCGTGATGGGCTGGGTCTCGCACCTCGAATACTTCTGGCGCGAGCCGAGCTTCGCGCGCTTTCTGATGCGCCTCGCCTCCTTCTCGCGCCTCATACTCTTCGACAAGCGCGGCACCGGACTCTCAGACCGCGTGCCCATCAACAAGCTGCCCACGCTCGAACAGCGCATGGACGACGTGCGCGCCGTGATGGACGCCGTCGGCTCGGAGCGCGCGGCCCTCATAGGCGTCTCCGAAGGCGGCCCCATGTGCAGCCTCTTCGCCGCCACGTACCCCGAGAAGACGCTCGCGCTCGTGATGGTGGGAACCTACGCCAAGCGCGTGCGCGACGCGGATTACCCCTGGGCTCCGACGGCCGAAGAGCGACAGCACTTCTTCGAGGAGATACGGCAGCACTGGGGCGGCCCCGTCGGCCTCGAAGAGCGCGCGCCGACGGTCGCGCACGACCCGCGCTTCCGCGAGTGGTGGGCCACGTACCTGCGCATGGGCGCGAGCCCCGGCGCGGCGCTCGCCTTGACGCAGATGAACGCCGAGATAGACGTGCGCCACGTCCTGCCCTCGGTGCGCGTGCCCACGCTCGTCGTACACCGCGCGGACGACCAGTGTTTGAAAGCCGAGGAGGGGCGCTACGTGGCGGGCAGGATTCCGGGCGCGCGCTACGTCGAGCTGCCCGGACGCGACCACCTGCCCTTCGTCGGAGACCAGGACGCGATACTCGACGAGGTCGAAGAGTTCCTGACTGGCGCGTGCCACGCGCACGAGCCCGACAGGGTTCTCGCCACCGTACTCTTCACCCGCATCATGGACACGCAGGATCGCGCCTCGCACCTCGGCGCGGGCCGCTGGCAGGGGCTCATACAGGGATTGCGCGCCTACGTGCGCAAGGAGATAGAGTGGTTCCGCGGGCGGCAGATAGACATGGTGGGCGACCGCCCGCTCGCGATATTCGACGGCCCGGCGCGCGCCGTGCGCTGCGCGTACGCGATTGTCGAGTACGCCTCGCGCCTCGGCGTGGAGATGCGCGCGGGCCTGCACACGGGCGAGTGCGACGTGGTCGGCGGCAAGGTCGGCGGCGTCGCGCCCGAGATAGGCGTGCGCGTCGCGAACAAGGCGGCGGCGGGCGAGGTGCTGGTCTCGAACACTGTAAAAGATTTGGTAGCGGGCTCCGGCATAAGGTTCGAAGACAGGGGCGCGCACACGCTCGGGCGCGTGCTGGGCGAGTGGCGGCTCTTCGGCGTCCGTCAAATCGGGCGGGCTTAAACGCCCGCGCGCGGCCCCGTTCACTAACCGTTCGTCATACGTTCGCTTCGTGAGCCCTTTTGGGTGGTGCCTACGCGTATATGCTCAGATGGGCTTTCAAAAATCTTTCATAAGAAATTCAGGGCGCTCTAAAGATTTCCGAGCGCTCACAAGGTATCTTCTCGCCCGCCGTCGATTGAGGGTCACACCGTTCGACGGCGAAGGGGCTTACGAGGGATTACGCAGCTCTGCCCCTTTTAAACCTCCCACCAGCACACCCTTGAACCAAGCAGAAGGAGCTTTTCAATGAGGATCGTACGCTTTACCTTTATGTCGGCGCTGCTCCTGTCGGGGCTGGCGGCGGCCTCTTTAACCACCCGCGCGGAGTCCGCCAGCGGCACCTACAAGTTCACCGTAGACGACAAGTCCGCCAAGTACGTGGAGTTCGACGCCCAGAGGGCCGCGGACGGCAGCGTCTCGGGCTCGCTCTTCTTCAGCGACGAGGCGACCATCGTCTATCAGGACGTGGACGAAGCAGGCGACCCGCGGGAGAAGTTCGCGGGCGCTTACATCAAGGCCGACATCGACGGCCTCGTCGTCGAAGAGAATCAGGCCGTCATGAGCGGCACCGTCCGCGACTCAAGCATCCCTTATCTCGTCGGGCTGCGAGTACTGCTCACAGTCGAAGACAACGGCGACAACACCAGAGTACCCGACAAGCTTACGTGGGGCGTCTACAAGTTCATCAAGAGGGACTGGAAGCCCTCCGACGCGGAGTGGGAGAACGACCCCGGCGTCGGGCTGACGTGGTGGGCGACCGACCTTGAGCGCAGGGACGACAAGGGCTACCAGATGCCGCGGCCCGACGAGCCGGCCGGCACGCAGTCATTCCCCGTCGCCTCCTACGCGTTCGTGGACACGTCCGACGGCTCCGGCGACATACGCGTCGCGCCTTAAGTGTCCGGCCCCCGAGCCCGACCCCGCGGCGCCCCGCAAGCGTCGGCCCGCATCAACACACACACATTTCTGTAAGGAGAAATCTAATGAGAACCCTGTCTACATCCGTTAAGGCTTTGACCTGCGCCCTCTTCATACTCGCCCTCTCTTCCCTCGCACACGCGCAGACGCGCACATGGGTCTCGGGAGTCGGCGACGACCTCAACCCTTGCAGCCGCACCGCGCCCTGCAAGACCTTCGCCGGGGCCATCTCGAAGACCTCCGCCAACGGCGAGATTGATTGTCTCGATCCGGGCGGCTTCGGCACCGTCACCATTACGAAGAGCATCACCATCGACGGCACCAACGGCGCGGGCTTCGGCTCCATCCTCGCGTCGGGCACCAACGGCGTAAACGTCAACGACTCGGCGACGGCCACGCCCAACACCATCTTCGTCACGCTCCGCAACCTGTCGATTAACGGCGCGAACACCGGCTTCGACGGCGTCAGGTTCGTCTCGGGCAAGGCGCTGCACGTCGAGAACTGCGTCATCTTCGGCTTCCGCGGCAACGGAGCCAACAGCGACGGCATCGACGTGGCGCTGACGGCGCTGGCGACCGGCAACCAGAACCTGAAGGTCAAGAACTGCCAGATCACGAACAACACGGGCAACGGAATACGCGCGTCGAACACGGCCGTGGGCGGCAACGTGCTCGTGACGGTGGACGGCTCGCACCTCGACTCGAACACCAACGGCATCTCCACGGCCACGGCGAGCATCGTGCAGGTGGCCAACTCCTACTTCACCTTTAACACGACCTCGGGCCTCAGCGTCGGGGCCGGGACGACGGCCGTGGACGTTGACACCTCCTACTTCGGGTCGAACACCAACGGCATCACGTCGGCGGCCTCGACGACGCGGATAGGCGGCTGCCGCATCTCGGGCAACGGCGTCGGGATTAACTTCACCGGGGGGGCCGTGCAGTCCTTCGGCGACAACAAGGTGAAGGGCAACTTCACCAACGACCAGGCGGGCGGCGCGGTCGTCTCCGTGCCCGTGCCGGTCAAGATTTAAGACCGGGCCGCGGCGCGACGTAAGGCCGCGAGCCGCATGGAAGAGAAGCCCGCGCACGGCGTCCGGCCGTGCGCGGGCTTCTCCACGTCTCGGAGCGCGGCGCGCGCGCGCACGCGCGTGAACCTCCCGCGCGCTCCTGCTAGACTCACACACACATGAACGAACAAAGGAACGGGGCGCGTGCCGTACTCTGGGACGTTGACGGCACGCTCATAGACTCGCGCGAGTACCATTGGCTCTCCTGGCACGGCGCGCTCGCCGCGGAGAACTTCCGGCTCACGCGCGAGCAGTTCGAGCACACCTTCGGGCGCCGCAACGAAGAGATACTCGGCGGCTACTTCCCCGACTACGACGCCGCGGAGATAGCGCGCGTCGGCGAGGCGAAGGAGGTCGCCTACCGCGAACTCGTGCGCGAGCGCGGCGTCGAGCTACTGCCCGGCGTGCGCGCGTGGCTCGAACGCCTGCGCGCGGAAGGCTGGCTACAGGCGCTCGCCTCCTCCGCGCCCCGCCCGAACCTCGACGCAATCGTCTCCGCGCTCAAGCTCGAACACTTCTTCTCCGCAATCGCCTCCGCGGAAGACGTGACCGAGGGCAAGCCCGACCCGCAGGTCTTCCTCGCGGCGGCGTCGAAGCTCGGCGTCGGGCCGCCGCTTTGCGTCGTCGTCGAGGACGCGCCCGCGGGCACGGAGGCCGCGCGCCGCGCGGGCATGCGCTCGATAGGCGTGCTCTCGTCTCACGCGGGGCTGGAGGCCGACATCGTCGTCCGCACGCTCGAAGAACTCCCGGCGGACGCCTTCGACCGCCTGCTCGGACTCGGACAAAAGTAGTCCCGCGCCGGGCGTAAAATTTTTCAAAGCCGACCTGTAACGAAACGGCGACGCGAGGGGTCTTACGGTAGATGAAGCTGTTCAGGAAAGTCATATTCTGGTGTCATCTCATCGCGGGCGTGGCCGCGGGCGTCGTCATACTCATCATGTCCGTCACGGGCGTGGTGCTGACCTACGAGCGACAGATTCAGCGTTGGGCCGACGTGCGCGGCTATAACGTCGCGCGCCCGGCCGCGGACGCGGCCCGCCTCCCCGTCGAGGCGCTACTCTCCAAGGCGCAGGAGGCGCAGGGGGCCGCGCCTTCCGGCGTCACGCTCTACGGCGACGCGGCCTCGCCCGCGTCGGTAGCCTTCCCCGGCGGGCGGATTTTGTACGTCAATCCTTACACGGGCGAAGCCCTCGGCGAGGGCTCGCCGCGCGTGCGCGCGTTCTTCCGTTCCGTGACCGACTGGCACCGCTGGCTCGGCGCGAGCGGCGAGGGGCGCGACGCCGCGCGCGCCGTGACGGGCGCGGCGAACCTCATCTTCCTCTTCATCGTCGCGAGCGGATTTTATCTGTGGTGGCCGCGCAAGTGGACTCGCAAGTCGCTGCGCGCGGTGACGTGGTTCCGGCGCGGGCAAGGCGGCAAGGCGCGCGACTTCAACTGGCACAACGTCATAGGCTTCTGGTCTGCCGTGCCGCTCTTCGTCGTAGTGCTCTCGGGAGTCGTCATCTCTTACACGTGGGCCTCGAACCTCGTCTACAAGCTCGCGGGCGAGGAGCCGCCCGCGCAGCCACAGCGCGGCGCTCCTCCCGCGGGCGGCCCCGGCGCGCAGCAGCAACCGCAGGGCGCGAACACATCGGCGCCGCTCGAAGGGCTCGACAACTTATTAGTTAAAGCAGAGCGGCAGGTCGAAGGCTGGCGGAGCATCACGTTGCAGTTGCCCTCGAAGCCCGACGCGCCCGTGACCTTCGCGATAGACCGCGGCAACGGCGGCCAGCCGCAGCTTCGCTCTCAGCTCGCGCTCAATCGCGCGACGGGCGAGGTCGTGCGCTGGGAGCCCGCGTCGAACAACACCGCGGGCAGGCGCATGCGCTCGTGGCTGCGGTTCGCGCACACGGGCGAGGTCTACGGCCTCGTGGGTCAGACAATCGCGGGGCTCGTCTCGCTCGGCGGCGCGTTCCTCGTCTACACGGGGCTGTCGCTCGCGTGGAGGCGTCTCTACTCTTGGAAGGGCAGGCGCTCGCGTGAGCGACTCGCCGAAGAGGTCTAAAAGGGAGTTTTAAGTGAAACGAAAGCTCGTCGTCACGGGGCTGTGTTTATTCGCGCTGCTTTGCGCCGGTTGTACGTCGCAGTTGGCGACGACCCGGCAGCCGAAAAAAAAAGTGCGACGCCCGCGCCCGCGTCGCGCGTCGAACCGGCGAAAGAGGGCGACGCCACCGGCAAGACCGTAGCGGCGGCCAAAGCCTTTCCGGCGACGCTCGACGCGGCCGGGCGAGCCGGGGTCAGTCTACCTTTCGACGGCGAACAGAAGACCATAGCGGCTTGCAGTCGAGTGCGGACGCCTACGCCGGGAGCGCGGGCATCCCTGCCCGCCTTGAGCGCGAGAGCGCGAAGGATGTGAGACGCTTTACCTCAAGTCGAGACGAAGAGTAAGACTCTAAGCGTGCTCACGCACGCTTCGGCGGGCAGGGATGCCCGCGCTCCCAGCAGAAGGTCGCACCCAAGTGAAAACTGCTTTAGATGGTCGAACTTCCCCGTCGGCATGGTCGCGCGTAACGGGGTTCGGCCTATGCCTTGCGCTGTTACTCACGCGGTGGAAACGCCTGCGCGGTTTGTTGCGCCGCCCCGAAGACGATTCGCACGTCTCTTCGTTGCGAGAGCGGGTGCCGTGACGGACAGACAAGGCGGACGGTCGGCGACGCGCCTGCGCGGCTCCGGGTCTCTAACTAGCCCCGCATCTCACCGGAGGGCAGCACCACGCGCCCTCGGGCCGTCGGCACGCGCGCGAGCAGCGCCCGCGCGACATCGACGGCGGCGACGGGCCTGTAGTTCGCCGGGACGAGCGGGCCGAGGAACTTGCTCACGATTGTCGCCACCCTCTCGGCCGTGCGCGCGGGCTGGCCGAGCGCCCCGCGGTCTCCCACGAGCAGAGACGGGCGCGCGATGACAAGCCCCTCGAACTGAAGCCTCGCAAGCGCCTCCTCCGTCTCGCCCTTCACGCGGTTGTAGAAGATTCGCGACTTCGCGTCCGCGCCCATCGCGCTGACGAGGCCCGCGCGCCGTGCGCCCGCGACGAGCGCCGCGCGTGCGACGGCGAGGTTGGCGTCGAAGTCAACGGAGCGGAAGGCCGCCTGACTGCCCGCCGCCTTGATGGTCGTGCCGAGCGCCAGATAGACCTCGTCGAGCGGCGGCAGCGGCTGAAGCGCCTCGAAGTCCACCACGTGCGGGATGAGCTTTGGGTGCGCGACGCCGGGCTCGCGCCTGCCGAGCGCGTGGACGGCCGCGACCGACCCGTCGGCGAGCAGCCCTTGCAGGATGGCCCGCCCGACTAAGCCCGTGGCACCCGCCAGGGCGACGGTTCTTTTTGTTACCCCGTTCGTGCCGAGAGGAGACTCGTCCACACTAGCTGCCCTTCTCGGACGCCAGCCTGCGGCGGAGTTGCTCCGCGGCGCGCTCGGCCAACTCCTTGCAGGCGTCAGGCGAGACCAGGGGGTCGGGCCGGACTCCTTTCCGACGCCCCTCCAAGCGTTGCCACAGTCCCGAAGCGTCCGGGTGAGACGTGAGCAGGATGTCGCAGGGTGTGGAGCGGAGGAAGGCGAAGCTATTCTCGAAGTCCTGAACCGCGGCGGGGTACTCGCGGCCGTCGGAGAAGCGAAAGCCCTCGGACGATACCGGCGTCATGCTGTCGGAGTAGACGAGGCTCAGGCAGCGTTTGCCTTCGCAAGACTCCCAAGTCCAACTCGTCCCGCCGGGCGTGTGGCCGGGGGTGAAGTGGGCGGTGAGTTTGACGCCGCCGACGCGGAGGGTCTGGCCGTCGCGCAGGGTGTCGGCCCGCGGGATGAGCGCCACGGGCGGGATGCTGCCGAACTGAGGGTCGCCCTTTCCCACCCCCGTCTTCGTCAACACCTCGACGCTCCACGGGCTTGCCGCCACGCGCGCGCCGCTCAGCCGTTGCAACTCAGCTATTCCGCCGCCGTGATCGAAATGCACGTGCGAGTTGACGATGAGCTTCACGTCTTCGATGCGGAACCCGAGCGAGCGTATGTTGGCGACGACCTGCGGGACTGACTCGGGGAGGGCTCCGTCCATCAGGACGTGCCCGCCTTTGGAGGTGAGCAGAATCGAGGTCAGCCCGTGAGGCCCGACGTAGTACGTGTTGCCGTAGATTCGGAACGGCTGCTGCGGCCTGTTCCAGACGGGGCAGTCGGCGCAGGACGAAGCGGGCGTGCCGTCCTGCCCCGACGCGAGCGCCGCGAGGACGAGCAGAAAGGCGGCGAGCATCAGGGGGAGTGCCGGATTCGGAAGACGATTTCGCTTTCTCATAAACTCGACTTTGCGTGGGTCGCTCAATCTAAACGCCTCCTGCCTGAATTATATTTGAGGTCATCTCGGCGAGCGCGATCTTAACAAACTTAGTCTCCCCGAGACATTCCCGCCGCGGCTCGTTCTTTACCCGGCGGCGCGGCGCGGGGATAATCACGCGGCATGAAGAGCTACCGTAAGGAACTCTGGTTCGAAGTCCCTTCGCGCCGTGCGTTCATCAACATCACGCCGGAGGTCAGGCGCTGCCTCGACGAGAGCGGCGTCCGCGAGGGGCTCGTCCTCGTCAACGCGATGCACATCACGGCCTCGGTCTTCGTCAACGACGACGAGGCCGGACTCCACCACGACTACGAAGTCTTCCTTGAGAGGCTCGCGCCGCACGCGCCCACGAGTCAGTACAGGCACAACGACACGGGCGAGGACAACGCCGACGCGCACATCAAGCGACAGGTCATGGGGCGAGAGGTGGTCTTGGCCGTGACCGACGGCGAGTTAGACTTCGGCCCCTGGGAGCAAATCTTCTACGGCGAGTTCGACGGGGGCAGGCGCAAGCGCGTGCTCGTCAAGATAATCGGGGACTGACCGCCGCGCGGCGGGCGCGGGCCGACTCTCGACTCAACCGTGCTCGGCGATTTTATCCGTCACGGCCCCGAGGCTGCTCGAAGAGACCAGCAGCGCGTACTTCCCCAGCACGCCGCGCGTGTAGCGCGCGCGGGGCGCGGCCCACCCTGCGCGCCTGCGCGCGAGTTCGGCGTCGCCGACGTTGAGTTGAAGTAGACGCGACTCTGCGTCAACGGTCACCGAGTCGCCCTCCTCGACGAGCGCGATGTTGCCGCCGACCGCGGCCTCCGGCGCGACGTGCCCGACGACCATGCCGTACGTGCCGCCCGAGAAGCGCCCGTCGGTGACGAGCGCGACCGAATCGCCCAAGCCGGCGCCGATGATGGCCGACGTGGGCGCGAGCATCTCGCGCATGCCGGGGCCGCCCACGGGGCCTTCGTAGCGTATGACCAGGACATCGCCCGGCTTGACGGAGCCGGCGAGTATGGCGGCGAGGCACTTCTCCTCCGAGTCGAAGACGCGCGCCGGGCCTGTGAGTCTCGGCGTCTTGACGCCGCTTATCTTCGCGACCGAGCCCTCGGCGGCGAGGTTCCCTTTGAGTATTGCGAGGTGCCCCTGCGCGTAGAGCGGCCTGTCGAACGGGCGTATCACGTCCTGTCCGCGCGGGGGCTCAGAGGGTACGCCCGCGAGGGCTTCGGCGACGGTCTGCCCGGTTATCGTCAGCGCGTCGCCGTGAAGCAGCCCCGCCGCGAGCAGCGTCTTCATCACCTGCGGGACGCCGCCCGCC
>Ga0126311_10001109_pt1 | contig 12749 bp, 13 predicted proteins | sample Plot61_FD_92539 | JGI IMG/M metagenome (GOLD analysis project Ga0126311, IMG submission 92539) | Serpentine soil microbial communities from UC McLaughlin Reserve, CA, USA - Plot61 | ecosystem: Environmental > Terrestrial > Soil > Grasslands | place: USA: UC McLaughlin Reserve, Lake County...
GTCAATGCCGGGTTGCTACGGCGTCGTGAGCCATCGCATAGGTGAGCAAGGGAAAACCCCGCCTTGCGGTTGGTGAGTCGCCACGCAGTAGCTCCGATCAGGATAGGGCTGGGGTTACGCTCGCGAGCGCGGAGATGCAATCCCGCAGCCTTCTGCAGACGAGCGCTACTTGGTCGCGCTCGAGTGTGAGCCCACTTGGTAAATTGATTCCGTATGGTGTGATGCGTTGGCTCACGAGGTTGCCGGCGCGGGCCAGTTCGGCCTGAGCGGTGTCGGCATAGGCGGGGAGGGCACTCAGCGGATAAAAGAACGGGCGCGCGTCGATACCTTGGCGTTTTAGCTCGGGTATGACCGCTTCTTTCCGTATCCCAAGCTCAGGCCGAACGATCACCGTTGTCATCCAGTAAGAGTTGTAGAGGCCCGGCACATCAGGGTTCAGCGTAACCTCGTCACAACCGTCAAGCTCCTCGGCATACCATTTGAATATCCGGCGCTTGGCATCCACCAGCTCGCTTAGGCGCTCGAGCTGAGCAGCGCCAAGCGCAGCCTGCATCGCCGACATCTTGTACTTAAAGCCAATCTCTTCGTTGCGGAACATTACGTCGCCCGGTTTCCGTCCGTGGTCCCGAAGACGCATAACGCGATCAAGAAGGCGCTCGTCGTCGACAACGAGCATCCCGCCCTCTCCTGTCGTTAACGTTTTCGATCCATGGAAGGAAAACGCAGAAAGCTCACCGAATGCCCCCGCCGGTCTCTCGCGCCAACGCGAGCCTACCGCTTCGGCCGCGTCCTCGATCAGGGCTATACCGCGCCGTTGCGCGATCGCCGCGAGGCGGTCCCAGTCGGGCATGGATCCGTACAGGTCGACTACGATCGCGGCCTTCGTCCGAGGGGTAATAAGGGTGTCGAGAGATTCGGGGGAAACGCACCAGGTCTGCGCATCAATGTCGGCAAAGACCGGCACCGCGCCAACGTAAGAAACAGGCGCGACGGATGCGATCCAGGTCGCATCCGGAACGATGACCTCGTCCCCAGCACCAATCCCAAGAGCTAACAATGCAAGATGCAGACCAGACGTGCACGACGGCAGCGACACGGCGTAACGCCTGCCGCAATGAGCGGCGAAACCTTGCTCGAACCGATCATGGAAGACGTTTGCGTTCGAGAACCACGCCGACCGAACGGCCTCGGTTACGTAATCAATTTCTTTCTGGGTTATTGAGGGGCCTGCCACTGGAATGGAATGCAAGTGTCACCCGGGGGTTGGGACGCGCCAAAATCTCGGCACAAGGGTATCTGAAGGAACAGGCGCGGCGCAATAAAGGCTGCGCAGGCGACCACGCTTGCGCTACTACGACTCTCCCAACGTGCATGTTCGAGTAGAACCATGGCGAGACGTATCGGAGTGATGGCGGACGGCAGAATTGGGCGCGTCGCGGTCGAATTGCTGGTTCGCAGCTATCCCGATTGCCTGCACGCGCTGGTAACGACCGGAGCATCCTTCCAGGATGAGCTCCTGCCGGACAATTGCCGCCGGTTCTCTTGGCGCCACCTTTCGGAAGGGAGCGCCGATGCCCTAAGCACATGCAACCTTGACGTTCTTATCCTTGCATGGTGGCCGCACCTCCTGAGAGGCCCGCTCCTTGAGGTCGCGCCAACGATCTTGAACACACACCCTAGCTTGCTTCCGCATGGCCGAGGGAAGGACCCGAATTTCTGGGCCATTGTGGAGCAGGTGCCTTTCGGCGTCACGATCCACCATGTCGACTCCACAACAGACGGGGGCGACATAGCCTTTCAACAACCCATCCCAGTAACCTGGGAGGACACAGGCGGAACGCTATACTCCAGAGCGCTCACCGCGATGGAGGAACTCCTTGAGCGTTCATTGCCAATAATAGTTGCGGGCCAAATCCCTCGCATCCCTCAAGGTAGCGCTCGGGCACCGCGCCTGCGACGGGAGCTTGATCCCGCGAGCGAACTGCACCTCGGAGACGAGATCTCCGTCCGCGATCTCCTGAATCGACTGAGGGCGCGAACGTTCCCACCCCATGGGGCTTGTTACTTCACCGATGGCGATTCAACGTTTGAAGTGCGTGTCGAGATCGTCCGGCGAGAGTGAGGGCGAACTCACGGCAGGAGCGGATCGGGGCGGTCCTGATAGGAGCTCCGCCAGGTGCGGGGCCGAATCGTTCGATTGCGGCGCGCCCAGATCAAGGTGGGCAGCAACGCCCGAAGGCGCTCGCGCTCAGGATGGCAGCTGCTCGCCTGGCTTGAAGGTAGGGTAGGACGCGTCGCGCTGGGACATCAAGGCGGGCTCGAATGGCCACCGAATGTCGAATGCTGGATCGTTCCACCGGACTCCACTGCTTCGCGCCGGGCTGAACAGGGGCGAGATCTGATAAAGAACGTCGGTATCCGGCTCTAGGGTAAGAAAGCCATGAGCTACGCCTTCCGGGATCAAAAGCGCGAGCATGTTCTCCGCAGAGAGCTCGGCAGCGATCCACTGAAGGAAGGTGCTACTCTGCGGGCGAAGGTCCAAAGCCACGTCAAATATGCACCCGCGGACCGCCCGGACGAGCTTCACTTCGCCATCGGGGGCTGGGTGGTAGTGCAGGCCGCGCAGAGTGCCCAAGATCGGGTTTCGGGATAAGCTCGTCTGCGTGGGGGCGAACGGAAACCCGGCGCCGTCGAATTCCAAAGGACAATGTAGGCGCACGAACGCTCCGCGTTCATCCCGCTGTGGTTCGGGCACGACCCGGATGACCCCAGCGAGAGCCGTCTCACAGAAGCGCATTAAGGCAGGATCCGAGTGTACGGGGTCGCTAGGACGAACCGCCCGCCCCAGCCTTTCACGGATCCGAGTTGGCGGGTAATCTCCTCCGCAAGATTCCAGGGCAGGATCACGACGTCATCGGGCTGAAGGCGAAGCAGGTGCTCGGGCGCATGTATCGGGATATGGCTGCCCGGCAAAAAGCGGCCTTGCTTGGCAGGGTTCGCATCAAACACAGCTATTATCTCGCTCGCGCTCACGCCACAATAGTTCAAGAATGTGTTGCCCTTGGCAGCGGCGCCATAGGCTGTAACGCGCCGCCCCGTGGACAGCGCACCTGCAAGATAATCTCGAAAACTTCGGCGCACGGCCTCTACCCGGGGAGCGAAACCGCGATAGGTTTCGAGGCGATCAAGTTCTGCAGCGGATTCGTTATCACGCACGGCGGCCAATGCTCTCGTTTCTTGGTGGCCCGAGTGTACATGCCCGCAGAATAAGCGCAGCGAGCCACCGTGCGTCGGAATCAGTTCGACGTCGAACGATCGCAGGCCTTTGCTTCGCAAGATTGGCTCAACACTTAACAGGGACAGGTAGGAGAAATGCTCGTGGTAGATCGTATCGAACTGCACCTTGTTGATCAGGTTCAATACGTGTGGAAATTCGAAGGTCAGAACACCCTCATCCTTTAGGACGTAGCGAAATCCACCCACGAAGCCGGCGATGTCCGGCACGTGTGCGAGCACGTTGTTCGCCACTATGAGGTCGGCGCGAACGCCTCGCCGGGCGAGTGCTGCGGCCGAGACCTCGTCGAAAAACTGGACCTCGGTGCGTACTCCGCGGGCGCGGGCCGCCTCGGCGGTGTTGGTCGTGGGCTCTATCCCGAGCACGGGGATCCGCATGGCCACAAAGTGCTGCAACAGGTAACCGTCGTTGCTGGCCACCTCTATCACGAGGGACTCGGGACCGAGCTTCAAGCGATCGGACATGCTTTCCGCGTAACGGCGAGCGTGCTCGACCCACGTCCTCGAGTAGGAAGAGAAGTACGCGTAGCCAGCGTTGAAGATCGCCTTGGCTGGAACAACGTCGTCGACCTGAATTAACCAGCACTCCGTGCACACCCGCGCATGCAGCGGATACCTAGCCTCGGCTCCTGCCGCCACTTGGCAAGCGGTGAGATAGCTGTTGGCCAGCGGCTGGGCACCCAAGTCGACAAAAGTCGTCGTAAGAGGCGCATTACAGAATCGACACGAGGGCGTCATCATCGGGAGGCTTCGTACGTTTCGATCTGCTCGCAGCACAGGGTCAGAGCGTCCTCCCCCGCGGCTTGGCGTGCATACCATTCGACGCTGAGCTTTATGGCCTGCTCGGCCGAGAATCGGCTTGCGATCCCTAACGTGCGGCGGGCAAGGGTTGCATCGATGGCCAAGGACTTGGCTTCGATCGACGCGGGATCTGGATCGTGGCGCCAGGGTTTTGACCCGAGGCCCTCTACGGCCAGAGTGGCGAGCTCCCCGACGGTAACGGTCCGGTCTTCTGGCCTCGGGCCGAGGTTGAGCGCCCGAGGGATCTCTCGGCGCGCGCCGAGCGCCTCAAGGTAAGCGAGGTATGCCATCAAACAGTCGAGCACGTGCTGCCAAGGCCGCGTGGCTTCGGGGTGTCGTATGGATACCTGCCTGCCCGCCCTGGCCGCCCGAACGATGTCGGCGACGAGCCGGTCCCGGGAGAAATCCCCTCCGCCGATAACATTCCCGGCGCGTGCGCTTGCTAGATGCACTCCCGCCTTGTCGTAGAAGGTCTGGGCATAGCTCGAGACGAGGAGCTCAGCGGCCGCCTTAGAAGCTGAGTATGGATCCTTACCGCCGAGGCAATCTCCTTCAAGGAACGCGCGGCCCTGGTCACGATTCGCATAAACCTTGTCCGAGGTGACGACCACAGCGGCCAAGAGGCTCGGCTGGGCACGCAGCGCTTCGAGTAGGTAGGCCGTCCCCATGACATTCGTCATGAAGGTGCCGATCGGATTGGCCACCGAGGCCCGGACGAGCGACTGGGCGGCCATGTGCAAGACGAGATCGAACGCACGCCCATCCAGTGCTCGAGCCAAAGCGGTAGGGTCAGTGAGGTCTAGCAGGATGCTGTCGACCAGGTTCTCGACACGCGCTAGGTCGTAGAGGTTCGGCGCTTGATCGGGGGGGAGGGAGAGGCCGGTCACCTGTGCGCCGAGCCTCGTCAGCCATATTGCCGCCCACCCCCCCTTGAACCCAGTGTGACCCGTCAGGAGGATACGTTTCCCCCGCCAGAACTCGCGGTTCAGCGACGCCAAGGCGCGGTCCCCGCCGTCCACAGCGCCTCCAAGTGATTCTTGTCGCGAAGTGTGTCCATTGCCGCCCAGAACCCGTCGTGCCGGAATGCAACGAGCTGATGGTCGCGTGCGAGTCCCTCGAGGGGCTCGTTCTCGAATGCCGTGTGGTCGCCTTCGATCCTGTCAACCACACTCGGGTTGAGCACGAGAAATCCGCCGTTTATCAGCGCATTGTCGCCGGGCGGCTTTTCGGTGAAGCGCTGCACTATGCCGTCGGCGATCTCCAAGGCACCATAGCGTCCCGGCGGGGCCACAGCCGTCACAGTCGCGGCCTTCCCGTGCGTTCGGTGAAATGCCGCGAGGGCGGTAAGGTCAACGTCCGACAGACCGTCGCCGTAGGTGAGGAAGAATGGCCCGCCATCCTGGAGGTGGGATGCCACCCGTTTCAGGCGTCCTCCCGTCATGGTGTCCGCGCCAGTGTCGATGAGGGTAACGCGCCATGGCTCCTGGTGCAATGCGTGATAGGCCACGTCGCCCGTCGACAAATCCACCGTCAAGTCCGAGTTGTGCAGCACGTAGTTGGTGAAATACTCCTTGATCATATATCCACGATAGCCAAGGCAGATGATGAATTCGGCGTAGCCGTGCGACGCGAACAGCTTCATGATGTGCCATAGGATCGGCCGCCCACCGATTTCAATCATCGGCTTGGGGCGCAAATGGCTCTCCTCTGAGATGCGGGTCCCATGGCCGCCCGCTAGAATCACCGTCTTCATTTTACTCCCAAGCGCCGCGGGTCATCACTTTCCTTGGAACAACGCCGTGAGCCGAACGAGCGTTCATATAGCCCCAGTCGCCTGGGCAAAGGCGCGTCACAACCCCCCGTCGGTGGCGCCCGGGGCACCAACACAGGCGACGCAGGACGCAGCCATCCCATGGGCTTCTTCAGCAGGCGACTGCATGAGGCGCCCGATGTCCGCCGAATTTCTGTCAGGAGGGAGTTGCAATCGTGCCAGGAATGGGGCACGAATAGTGTAGGGCCTAGACGGCTCCAACGTGCGCGAGGATGCAACAATGGCTATAATTTTCGCCTTCAATCAGAACTTCTACTCCGGCGGTATTTTCCCCGACTTTGTCACCGGTACGCCGTTCGGCGACCAGCTGGCCACAGACGGTGGAAACGATACGGTCTTCGGTCTAGCCGGCAACGACACGATTCTTGGCGGGACAAACGAAGACCAGCTTTTCGGCGGGGACGACAACGATCTAATCAATGGTGAGGCCGGCAACGACAGCATCGAAGGTAATGCCGGCAACGACACCCTCCTCGGAGAAGCTGGCAACGATACCTTCGACGGCGGGACCGGCAACGATAGTATCGTCGGGGATACGGGCATCGACTTCGTGTTCGCCGGGGCGGGTAACGACACGGTCTTCGGTGGGGACGGTGACGACCTCCTTTTCGGTCAAGGCGACGACGACCTTATTTTCGGTGGCAACGGCGACGACGGCATTAGTGGGGGTACTGGGAACGACCGCGTCGTCGGCGATCTCGGGAATGATACTGTCGTGGGCGACGCCGGGGCCGACACGGTCGAAGGCTCGGACGGCAACGACCAAGGATTTGGCGGGGCCGGAACCGAGTGGATGGCCGGCCAGAATGGCAACGATACTCTTGACGGTGGGACGGAGGGTGACAAGGTCGACGGCGGCCTGGGTAACGATCTGCTCTTCGGCGCGGCCGGGGACGACTTCCTGATCGGCGACGAGCCGGGCACGACATTGGCAAACGCCGGCGCGGACACGCTGCACGGCGGAGCTGGGAATGACCTGATCTACGGAGGAAAGGGCGTCGACTGGCTTTGGGGTGACGGTCTGACCGGGTTCGGAGGAGGACAGACTGCGGCAGCCGACCGTGGTATCGACGTCTTCCAGTTCGATCCGGGTGACTCCCTGGTCGGCGCTGCGGACACGATCTTCGACTTCGAGGTTACGAGGGACTCGATCGAGCTGGTCACCGCTGCCGGTACGCAGACGAACTTCGCCACCGCCCCAGGGCCAGCTACCACTGAGGCGCAAGCGCTTGACTTTGCGAACGACCTGCTCAATGGAACGGTCATCTACGCAGCCGTCCGCGTCGGGACCGACACGTTCCTGTTCATCGACAACGACCGTAATGGGTTCGCCGATGACGAGATCATTCTGGCGGATGTCCAGAATCTGACCTACTTGAACATCCACAACGACTTCTAACCGGAGGCGGACGCGAGTTTCGGTAGGGCCGCCGCGTAAGCGGCGGCCCTATTCCTTGTTGAGGCTAGGCGGATCCACGGGCCAGACGTGCCCAGTGGCCACCAGCCGCCAAAGCAAGCTCACCGGCCTTACTGCCCATGTCGTGCCGGCTCGCCAATAACACGGTTCGCGGCGAGGAAAGTCCCGGACGAACAGGCACGTCAGCGACTCAGTTGCGGCAGCTGGGATCTCTCCGTGCTCACTGCTTTGTTGGACGGGACGCACGGAGGGAAAGTGGGCGACTCCATAAATCTCGTGGGGGTATCACCGGCCTTTAGTTGGGAGCCGACCCCGATTGCCCATGTCGCGACTAGCTCGTTGACCTGATCGTCCAGTGGTGAAGCTCGTAAGGGCGATCGACTGGCGCTTCCTCGAGGAGTACCTCTCGGACGAGGTGTTATGCGAGCGCTGGGTCGAGAACCCGTACTACCAGCTGTTCTGCGGCGAGGGTTTTCTTCTGCCATAAGCTTCCTTTCGACCGCTCGTCGCTGACGCGCTGGCGCCAAAGGCTGTTCAGCGACTGGCGCTCCCCGCGTCACGCGCGCGCTCGGCGGCGTCAAGCTCCTCATCCTCGACGACTGGGGCCTCGAGCCGCTCGGCCCCGAGCAACGTCACGACCTGCTTGAGATTGTCGAAGACGATGGCTGTGGTGAAGCTGCTGGCGCTCACATGTGAGGCGGGTCGGAGGTGGCCCGCCGCTCGGCCGTGGTCCAAGCACGCACGCGGTTGAAGAACCGCATCCACGGCGTGCTGCACGCGACCTTGATCCTGCCGTACCGGGGCGACCCTCTTCTCAGCCAAGGGGCGTTCGTGGCTCGCCATCCAACCGCTCCAGGAGGATGAGCGCGTCGCCATTGACGCTTGACTCATCGAGCTCGACCGCCTGGCCGAGGATTGTCTCATGACCATCACCGGCATCAACCTCACGATTGCCGTGGGGCTCGTGTCGGCGATCGGCGAGGTCGGCCGCTTCTCCTCGTCGGAGAAGCTCGTGAGCTACTTCGGGCTCAATCCTCGCGTCCGGGCCGCATCTCCAGCAGGGCCGGTCGCTGGCACGCGGGCTCCTGGTCGAGGCCGCCTGGGCCGCGGCGGCGACTCCGGGGCCGGTCCACGCCTCCTTCCGCCGGGTCAAAGCCCGCCGTGGACAGCAGGTCGCCGCGGTCGCGACGGCCCGCAAATCGCGGTCCTTGTCTGGCATCTGCTGACCAAGCACGAGGATTACGCCTTTGGCCGGCCGGCGCTCCACCAGATCAAGGCCGGGCTGCCGTCGAAGCGGGGCGGCAATGCTCCGGGTCGCGCCAAGGAGTGCGCGACGCTGAGCGGGCCTTCGTAGCCCAAGCGGAGGCGGCCTACGCCCGCTTTGCGCCCCACGGGCGGCGTCGAAAGCGTTGAGCGCTGAGCGGCGTCATAGTCCCGCGAAGTGTAAGCCCCGGTCGCATGGCGAATCTCCCTTCGCCACCATCGGTTCTGACTCGCGAGCTCTTGGGAAGCACCAATGACTCAGCCAGACCGCGAGTTGGTATTAGCTACTGGTTAAAGTGCGGATCCTAAATCGGGAGGTCGTGCACGGCCTAGTGACGGATGGGCTACTGACCGCCAACAGAGATAATGATCACGCCAGCAACTATCAGAGCTCCGCCCGTCAGCAGAGAAAGCGAGAGTGTCTCGCCAAAGACAATCACGCCCGCGAGCGGGACAAGGATCAATGTCAGGGCGACGAATGGATATGCTCGGCTTAAATCGTTGTCCCTGAGCACCAACACCCACAATATTGTTGTAAGGCCATAGACAATGACGCCGATGACGAGGGGAACGCTCGTCATCCCTTGTGTTAACGCATCCGCTATCGTCGCTCCCTTGAGATCCCGTGCCGCGAGCTTGAAGAGTATCTGACCCGCTGCCATTAGGCTCACAACGAGCAGAAGCATCAAAACGCGCGCGAAGGTCATTAGAGTCCCTGCTGCGTCAGTGCTTCGATTGGGCCGGTGGCCCGGAACTTGGGGCCGTAGCCTGCGAGTTGGGCGAAGTCGCCGACGTGATGGCGAGCGCGCGCGCTAACTGAGTGGTAGTTCCCGCGGACGCTCTCAGCCGAAGATGGAGATTGAAGATCGCAAAGAAGCTGATCAGCACGAAGCAGTACAGCACAAGGTCGGCTCCACGACCGACGCCGACTGCGTTCGCGATTTCGTTCGTGAGGTTCGGTAGAAGCACGAAAGTAGCGCCCACAATCGAGATTACCATGAGGGCCGTTGACAGCCAGCGGGAACGTCGGTGCTGGGACAATGCATAGGCGAACGTTCCAATTAGCCCAGCCAGGAGAACGAACTGGATAATCATCTATATAGCCTGCGGATATATAGATCGAACAGGATGGCGAAGGCGCCTGACATCCGCTGCCCCTTAGCCTTGGAGTAGCTCGTATAGATGATCGTGCACGGCACCTCGACGTACGAGAGACCGTGCCGGGCGATCTCCTCAAGGATCTCGGAGGCATGCGCCATCCGGTTCTGCTCGATACGTATCGTCATTGCCGCGCGGCGACTCAAGGCACGAAGGCCGTTGTGTGTGTCAGTAACCGACAGGCCTGTTGTGATCCTTGTGTACCAAGTCGCGAGCTGAAGGAAGCGACGCTTGCGTTGCGAAATCCCCTCCGCTTCGCCAAGGAAACGCGACGCCAGGACGACGTCGCAGCCCTCTCGCTCAATCGTCTCCAGCATAGAGATGGCGTCGATGGGGCGGTGCTGTCCGTCCGCATCGAAGGTGACGATACGGTTGGCCCCCTGTGCTACGGCGTAGTCTATTCCTGTCTGGAGGGCCGCTCCCTGACCAAGATTGATGGGATGACGGCAGACGTGAGCACCAGCTTGCGCCGCTATTGCACGGGTGTCGTCGTTCGAGCAGTCGTCTACCACGACGACATTCTGAAAGTACGCGAGCGCATCGTGCAAGGTGCTCGCAATGACCTGACCCTCGTTGTACGCCGGAATTACCAGCCAATCACCGGGACGGCCGCTCATCGTTGATCCTCGTCGGAGCCCGCCGCCAGCGCTGTTTGGCGCAGCCCAGGGGGGAACTGGTAAAGCTGTCGGCACGCGCACGTAGACCAGCTGGCGCAGTTCGACTATCGAGTTGCGCGTGCAGAGTCCAGACAATGATAACGGCAGCCGCCCGATCGACGATAGGCCTAAGCGCCGCGTCGCCTTGGTCCTTATCCTCTCCGTTTGGCTCGTAACGGTGGCCGCAAACGCGCCCGGTCACCTGTCCTATGACTCTGTGGTTCAACTCGGCGAGGGGAGATGGCGCTCCTTCGCGGGAGGTCACCCGCCACTGATGTCCCTGCTGATGGGCTGGACAGACGGGTTGCTACCCGGCACAGCCCTCTATCTGCTCCTCTCGTCCAGCTTCTTTTTTGGGGCGCTCATTCTCCTCGTGGCCTCGGCGCCTCGCGTAACGGCCCCGATGGTGGCGTTCCTGGCGGCTTTCCTCCTGACGCCCTTAGTGCTCGTTTACCAAGGCATCATCTGGAAGGATGTCCTGTTTGCGAACCTCAGCCTCTTTTCGTTCGTTCTTATTGTCAGCGCAGCGGACCGTGGTGGCAAACTGCGATATGGCGCGTGGGCGGTGGCCCTGTTTACCGCGGCCGTTGCTGGTCAGATCCGGCAGAACGGCGTCGTCATTGTTGTTTTCTGCGCCCTCGCGACAGCGACATGGAGATATTCCTCCGACGGGCTTTGGCGGCCGTTGGTCGCTTCCGTTACCGGACGCATTCTGCTCGGCTTGGCGGTTTTCGCCACGGTGAGCTTCGTTTCTGCGCAGGTGGTCCGGCTCTCGGCACGCGAGCAGCCTGGCAATTCTCTAAGCTGGGGGGTCCGCGTCGTCGCTCGTTACGACCTTGCGGGGATGCTTGCGCGGGGGGCTCAGGATACCGCAGCCCTGAAACAGTATGGCGTGGAGTTGGACGCGGCACGCGCCGACGCGAGAGCGCACTATGCGGCCGACCGAATCGATGGCCTCAATGCCGCGGTCAGGTATGGCACCGAGATGGACAGAATCCCGCCCGCGAACCTGAGCCGCGTGTGGATGGAGATGGTCCTTGCTAATCCTGCATTGTACCTAGCTCATCGTCTCGCTGTGCTTCGATGGATGGTCTGGCCACCCGACGTCGGGCGCTGCCTGCCCGTCCACGTCGGGGTGAGTGGGCCGGCGGATCTCATGGCCAAGCTGCAGCTTCAGGACGGCTCGAGACCAGCAGACAGGGTACTCTTTGCGTACTCTCAGCAGTTTTTCGGGACGCCCTTATTCTGCCACGGGGCCTTTCTGGCAGCCTCCGGGGTTTTACTCGTCGTTCTCGTCCGCTTCCCCTCGAACCGACGGCACGTGGCAGCCTTCCTGATCCTAAGTAGCTTTGCCTTTGCTCTCAGCTTTGGTCTAATCGGTCTCGCTTGTGACTTCAGGTATTTGTATTTCGTCCCACTCGCATTTGCAGGGGCCTCGCTGGTTGCAATGTCCGAGGCGCTACCCCGGTCCGGCCAACCATCAAGGGCGGGTCACGAGAGCCTGCCGACGAAGCTCCACCAACTCGGCACCTAGAGCTTCGATTTGCCGAAGTCGCTCGAAAGCGAACCGCTCAGCATTGACCAACGCCTCCTGAGTGAGCCGAAGCTGGGCATCGAGAGAGGCCCAATCCTGCTGACGCTGCTCAACCAGCTCCTCTGCCCTAGCGAGGGCCGCCTGGGTGGTCCGGAGTTGCGCATCAAGCTGCACCGTGCTCTCCAGACGCACTAGCGCCAGTTCGTCAGCCTCTGCGAGGGCTGCCTGCGTCGTGCGAAGTTGCTCGTCGAGCTTGTGAGCCTCCGCTAATCGCTCTTGGGCAATGTTCTCCGCCTGCGCGAGGGCTTGCGCAAGTTTCTCCGCCCTTGTGAGGGCTTCCTGCGCGACAGCGACCTCGAGCGGCCGATCACCGAGGGCCTGGAACAGGTTCCGGGCGAACGGCCTTAGTGCGAGAGTTCCACCAGAATCCTCTGCTGTAACCGACGAGAGCCAGGAGGGAGGTTGCTCGTCCAGACTGATGACGCCCAGGCCATTCGAGTGCTTGAAGTCTACGCTGCGATAGTCCTGACGTAGTTCCTGCCAATATCTCCAGACCCCGAAGTCTGCTTTTTTCACATGAATGTCGTGAATAAGAACGACAGCCCGCGAGCTAAGCTTCGGCCTCCAGCTCTCAAAATCGTGCCGAACCGCGTCGTAGGTGTGGTATCCGTCGATATGGAGGAGATCGACGGAATCGTCCTCGAACAGGGCGAGTGCTTCGTCGAACAGCATCCGGTGGAGGTGGACGAAGCCGTAACCCTTCTTAAACAAGTAGGCCCTGAGATCCTCGTAGAC
>Ga0126311_10001110_pt1 | contig 12747 bp, 18 predicted proteins | sample Plot61_FD_92539 | JGI IMG/M metagenome (GOLD analysis project Ga0126311, IMG submission 92539) | Serpentine soil microbial communities from UC McLaughlin Reserve, CA, USA - Plot61 | ecosystem: Environmental > Terrestrial > Soil > Grasslands | place: USA: UC McLaughlin Reserve, Lake County...
CATCGCGTATGGCGTTTAGGGAGGTCCGTAATTCTCTGATTGAAAGCTCCTGAAACAAGCCTTGAGTAGACGACATCAGAAGTCGGGTGAGGATATTAAATTTAAAGAATTTCATTACTCTTAATGAATAATGGAGAAAATTCATTATACTTCTCACGCAAATAAGATAACTTACAGCGCTTTACTCCCAAAGGAGTGAATATAGTTATCGATGCGGGTTCCCATATTGGCCGCTGTACTGTTACATCCGCCAAATTATCTAGACCAAAAGGAACTGTTGTACCTATCCAAGCCGTTGTATTGCTGTTTTCTTGTGTTGTTGTTATGACGAAGGTCATTTCAAAGTAAAAGAACACTACTAACCACAATACAGCGAGAGTTTGCTAAGCATGCTAGCAATGCATCTAGTGATTTTGAGCGAGGTACCCACAAAACGCTTAGTAAGGACGCTGAGTTAATGAGGAATCTTTCGGTTTGGACAGAATCGTTGATTATAGTAAATGTTGCTTTGAAAAAGCAAGTTGACATCCTAAAGGATATTGTAGTGCAGTTGGGAGAGGTGAAGGAAAATCCTGCGATGATGCAGGACATAGAAAAGGCTTTCAAGGATTATAATCGTTCCAACCTTTGACTTGTTTGCATAGGGTTTAGTCATGGCGCAGACGGTTGGATGGATTCATTGTAAACTCCATTATAACTTTTAGAAACGCGTCCCGCAATTCTTCATCGTCAGTACAACAATCCTTTTCTATCATCCTTTCGATAACTGCTTATTGGTTTTCTTTCATAGGCAGTTATTGCAGACGTTTTGTAGACAAAGAAGAACTATTAGGCTGCTGCTTACCAGCATCCTGAATTAGTTATACCTTACTATGTCTATAATTAGCCATAGATAGCAAACACAAACTTGACAGAGCCCTCTAATGTATCCTTTAAGTATTACATCTTCTTTTCACATTAAATTTATCGCATTTTGTCTCATTTTGGATTTAATAGTTCCTAAATCTATAGCTGACTTCCTGCCAACAGCTTTCTGCCCTTTTCAGTTAAGATGTTATACACGGGACGAAAACCTGTGCCGCTCTCAGGATCTCTTTCCTCTCTGCGGATGTACCCCATCTTTTCAGCTCGCTTTATGAAGGCTTGGGCGTGATGTGTGGAGCCTAGCTGTTGTAAGAGTTTCCTTGTAGATATGCCATCTGGACCTGCATCATACACGGCTAGAAGCAAGCGGGCTAGCCCTACATTGCCTCGCTTGAGCAAAAAACTACTACTAGAGTGCTTATTCTTCTTCTTTATCATCTTCTTCTTTATCTAATATGCCGTCCTTCATTCGCTTCTTAACCTGCTTTGTTACTAATTCTCTATCGAACAGATGTTTATTTTCTTCCCAAATTTGAGGATCATAGTGTCTCTTGAGCACTGTATCCCTTGCCATCTTTCTAAACTCCTTACGTCTTAAGCTTGTTACTGCCTCCAATTCCAAGACTGGGAACCAGATCGAATCCTTATATCTTGAAAATTCGTCATCTCCTGATTTTAGGCCTGCGACTTCATCACTATGTTGGTCTACAAAGCCTTGATACTTTGCCATGTATGCTGCAGCGTTAGGGTCGGGGTCTTTCTTTTTCTTTCCCGTTAGTTCGGCTTCCCTTTCTGAGACACCTAGCAGTTTGTCCTTTATTTCTCGATCTGGTATCCAGTCTAGTTTTAGCTTGTCGATCTGTTGTGCTGTGACTGCAATACGTTCAAATGTATACTTGAGGCGCTTCCCACCTTTTCTTTCTTCTAAATCGCTGAATATCTCTAACCTTCTTTGAAAATCCTCGCTCATCTCTGCACCGCTTGGATCCAAGTCACCGAAGTACAATATGACTATCATCTTACACTCAGCCTGCTGCTGCTCTAGCATCATTTGAAAAGCTGTATACATCGAGCGAAGGCTAGCCCAGCCCCTATTACCCATTACACCCACTTGCAGAGGTTCATAGATGTTTCTAAGTGCTGGCAACAATGCGACTTTTTCAGTTACCACTAGTACGAATTTGCGCTGCCCATACCAAAGCCATGGTCTATAACTCCAAACTGCATTCTTCAAGTCGTCTGCGGCTGCATTAGCCCACTCATGAGGGAACCATCCGCCGTACTCTTCAATCTCTGGTCTGGTGTCATCTTCTGCAAAGAGGTCGGGCTCTAACCAACCTTTCTTTATTGCATCTGAAACTGCGCATCATAGTTGCCATACATCCACTTCGTTTTGATAATTAGTTTGTTCGATTCGAGTCTGTAAAAGATTTCCCTTACACTTGGTTTTTCACCCTCTTCATTTTCAAACTTTCTTACCTGATACTCGACCTCATACAATCCTTTATTCTCCCAGTCGACACTCTTGCCTTTTCCATCCTTGGTTTTTATCTGGGAGAACAATGTTGCTTTTTTGAATTCGGGATCGAACTCTGGCAGCTCCTCCAACGTTTTACGTCTAGAGGGAAAGTCACATTCTCCTGCTTTCGCTTCAGCATCAGTCTGAAGAAGCCTCTCTCTGACCTGTTGCGGCAAACGCTCCCACTGTTTCTGTCGCCATTCCATCAGTGCAGCCGTACCCGCTGCTTCTGGGTCCTTCTTATTTCGGATCGCCTGTCCTATTGCCCTTATTACCTCTAGAGGAAGCTCTTTCGAAGTTGCTGTTGCTGCTTTCGGACTAGAGGGAAAAGAAAAACTGCTGTCCTCCAGTTCTCCTTCTTGTACTTTTTTCTCATCTTTCAAATTTTTTCTTTTTTCCTACCATCACAACCGCTGCCATCCACAGTTTAACAGTTGTTGTTGTATGTCTTAGGACATACAATGAGAGCTATAAATACGAAGACCAGCTCAAGTGCTATGGGAGATTCCATGTAGACCACAAAGGAGCACGGGCTGCTATCATCCATGAGAGGCACATAAGAGTAAGAGGGAAGCCTATGATGTGATTTGTAAAGGGCGATACAAGGCTGACAGGTACTTATGTAGAAGGTTGCATTAAGTAGTCGACGAAGCCAGATATATTAAATCCAAACTTCTCATTATGTGTATCTGCTACTTTCAGTAGTAATTCCTGTGCAAATCGTCCACGGATGATGAGTCAAGTAATTGTAGAATGAGCAGAACGGAATCAAGTGTAAGGATTGCTTGTATAGGAGCTTTACCTTCGAGGGGTTTGTGTCTCTCAGTGTGAATGATATCAGGAGTCAATATAGAATTTTCAAACTACCAAGAGGATCGTTGAATTTGTTCTATAGTCAAATAGAATACTTGGATATTACTTCTAATTTGTATTTTTTAGAACTATTTTTATATGTTAATCAAGGTGATATAAAAGTGAGTCAAACATCTATTCGTTCAATCATCCAACCTTTTGGCAGACATACACTTTCTCGCAGGATAAGAGAAGAGGCAGCTAATATTGCATTTCATCGCAACCATCAGGATCATATAAACAACGGCGAAGAAGCAACTTATCGCAATTCTAGAAATGAACTTAGCTACATAGCCAATTACTCTAAGGGATTGGGTCATAGGCAAAGCGGAGAGGTTCGTCCTGGTTCATATAGGTCCATGCTTAGAGCAATAGACAGCGGTGAACCAGATGATTTTGAAAGGATACGTTTAGGCACCCCACTACCGATACTGCCAGGTGATCCGAAGAGGCGCAAACTTGTTAATCCGCAGGCGGGACTTGCTTTTGACCTTGAGGGGCCAGACGCTCATGCGCTGACCATTAGACCTGCACCAAGAATAGATGGACCTGAGGCTGCGGGGGAAATGGTGGAACTTTACTGGATGGCACTTTTAAGAGATATTCCTTTTATTAATAATTTTGGCGCAGATGCAGGCATTAATGCTGCAGCAGATGAACTATCTGGACTATCTGATTTTAGGGGACCAAGAGATGGTGCAGGAGACGTTACATCTGCCACAATTTTTAGAGGATCAACTCCCGGAGATTTGACTGGTCCTTTTCTATCTCAATTCTTGCTCAAGGGAAATTCAGATTCTATTGTTGGATCAAGAGAAACCCCAGGTATACCACTTACGGAGAGAGATGGACTAATAAAATATGGTTCTATTTTCATTGACCAAAAGCAAAAGACAGTATTGGGGAGGCCAGATATAGGAAACGCTGCAGATTATCTGACAAATTATAATACATGGCTTGCAGTCCAAAATGGTGTTGATACTAGTGGCACCAATCAATTCGATACTACACGCCGCTTTATCCGCAATATGAGGGACCTGGCCAATTATGTCCACTTTGATGCATTATATGAAGCCTATCTTAATGCATGTATCTATCTCCTGAGTTTAGAGATTCCCAATCCTAATGCACCTTTCCCTGGACCTTCTCAAACACAGATCCTATTTGATCAAGGCAATCCATATCGAGATTCGAGAACACAAGAAGGTTTTGGCACCTTCGGCGGTCCTCATATCCTTACTCTTGTTACAGAAGTGGCAACACGAGCGCTTAAAGCAGTCTGGTTTCAAAAATGGTTTGTTCATCGCCGTCTTCGGCCTGAAGAATTTGGAGGGCGCATCCATCAAGAAAGAACAAATAGGCCAGGTGGCGCAACGCTTGCAGCGCCCCGTTATCCTTTCATTAGCAGCGAGGTATTAGATTCAGTAGCATTAAATGCTACAGTGGCAGCGGATGGAGTAGATGGGATATTCGCAAGATACGGTACGTATCTCTTGCCTCAAGCTTTTCCAGAAGGTAGCCCTACACATCCTTCCTACGGCTCAGGTCATGCTACGGTGGCAGGGGCTTGCGTTACAATCCTTAAAGCCTGGTTTGATGAATCTTTTATTCTTAGTGATCCTGTCGAACCTAATGCAAATGGATTGGGTCTAGTCAGCTACATGGGACCACACAGGGATAGCCTAACTGTTGGCGGAGAACTAAATAAGTTAGCTTCTAACATTTCAACTGGCAGAAATATCGCAGGTGTTCATTACCGCAGCGATTATACTGAAGCAATAAAACTAGGGGAGTCAATTGCAATAGGATTATTAGAGGAACAAAGGCTTACGTATAATGAGAATTACTCTTTTAGACTAACAAAGTTCGACGGAAACGCGATAATCATTTAACAAAACTAGGACCAGCTTTCATTTAGCAACGACAATCCGACCTATGACCACATATTCTAGCAGGAGGACAGTACCACTATTCCACGAGGTAGAGCATTAGCAACTGTGAATGAAATTTTCTGTATTTGAATAAAAAATAATGTACTTTTAATAAGTGATAATGCTCTGAAACTCTGGCCGATGTAATATTGTTTACCCGAGATTAGGTCCAGGTCCCACAATATCCGATCCAGATGGTATAAACTTAACCTTCTCAAGATCTATATCTAATTCATCTTCAACAGAACCAAAGACTTCTAGCTCTAACGCATTTATTCGCTCCTCTATTTTTCCTTGGTCTTTTTCATGCTTGATCTCAGAAGAACCGTTATTATCTCGCAACAAGCATTCTTTCCAATAAGAGATATTTATCTATTGCTAGAATGTACATTTAACCCTTAATGGTGCATTGTGAGGAAGATAATACCCAGATTAGCGAAACAAGAGTCCTTTTTGTGTATGTCATGTCTTACGGTCCTACGGTCTTGGTTAATCTGCATAGATCCATTACTAACCAAATACTTGTCAGCTTTATCAGTAGGGAGGATTAAAACAAGGACGGCGGAGAAGTAAATGATTATTATTATACTGAATATGTCATCGATTCATAGCAATATTCTTGTTTCTTGTTTCTATTTAAGCTATCAACGACATAGGTACATGTTCGGTGGGATGTAGTTGAAAATCGAGATGAATCTAACTGGTGCTATTGATCTGGGACTCTTGTTTCTGTTGCTTATTTGCTATTGAATGTTTTCGTGCTAAAAAGGTGTTGATACCAATATTGATTAGCATCAAACACGCAATAGCAATTCCTGAAGTTATTATGTCCATATGATAAAGCTCAGTAGTCTTAGTCTGCTTAAACTCTAGCACTTCATCGAGATTCCCAAAAATAGAGGGAAAATTTGCGGGCATTAAGAAGCTTAGGATTGCAGCGAACCAAAAATGGTTGTTATGGCGCTAATTGCTACTGCAAATAAATAAGAGCTTACCCATCTTATATAATGCTAAAAGCCCGACTGCAACTTGAGCACCACCTACCAAAATAAATCCAATAAAGATGGTCGACACCTGAGGAGAACGTTCCAATATTACAAGCAGATTGTCGCCTGCATTCTGTGGGTTGCTAATCAATGATTGAATAAACGTTCCAAAAAGTATGAAGTGAAAAGTTCCAGTTAATATCATTATACCGCATAATAGGCTATGAATCTAGTCACACGCAGCAAATCAACAGCACGAATGTAAATGGTATTAATTATAATACAACAACTACAACTATAACTGCAGAACCTAAAATTCAGGAAACTCATCTTATCGCTGTCGGCATTTTAGTACTAATTCTATTCTTTCCACAAATAATAAAGGCTAAAATAGGATCCCTTGAATTAGAAACATCTGATCAGCCTCTTCCATCTCAAGGATTGATCAAATTGCAATTAGGTTAGAATTTACTTCAATGGCGTTGTATTCTTTATAACATCCTCGTATTTCAGGAGCCGATAAGCTCATTTATAGCCTATGCTAGAGCTTCACCTTTTTTCTTCTTCTTTTTGGCAGCCTTGCAAGTTTTGAGAAATAATCGAGATCCTTATCCAATAGGAGGTGCCAAAGCAAAAGAAATGACTGATAATCAGATAATTTACTGTCCATATTGCAAAGTATCCCTAACGGTTGACGCGCTAGGCGAGCATGTGAACGCCAACCCAGAGACCAAGAAACAAGCCATAGAGCAAGAAATTGAGCTATGGGACGAGGATGTGTATGATAGAAATTATTTAATAGAGAATGTAGTTTTTTGCCCAAGCTGCAATAAGGTAAGTCATTTTAAGGACTGGGATAACCATATGCAGTCTCCGTTATGAACCATTTAGAAAACCTTGATGGGAAGGTGTAGGACATCCTTTATTATTTCGTCGCGCTTGAGCGCGACCATACCGCTTATCCAACCCCACAACTCCTCGTCATAAGTCATTTCCTTGACGAAATGATACCAGTCTATCTCCTTGTAAGCTAGGAAATGTACGGGATTAAGACGATCCCATTTTATCTGCTCGTTATCTCCGAAATATTTTGCTATTTTTTCTAAATGATGATGTAACCCGCTTATCTCATTCTGAGTTGGAGCTTCAATAAAATATAGGAATGAGATGTAGGCAAATGACGTTAAAACAGAATAATATTTCCGCCATCTATCTTTGATCCCTGTATCGGGGAGTAACTTTCGAGTTTTGAATTTATTATTTCACCGTCGGCATACCATTTCTTCCTATCTTCAATCAAAGAATCTGTTTCAGTATAAGGGATTTTATTTACACCTTGTTCAACTAAAGCGACTGCAGTAGAATGTATATATCCTGCAGCTTCAGCCATTTTTGACATTAATTCCACCTTGATCTCCCATTCTTTTCTCTTCCGCTCGACCTCTATCACTCGCTCTTTCCTGCGATTTTCCAACCAATGAGTGAACCAAGTTATTAGTGCACCTGAAACGCCCGCACCTATAAGCAGAAGAATAAGTAGATATAGGAAGCTCTCCTCAAAGGTTGCCATTTCTGGAACCTTGAAGACCTAACTATTTAAGTAAATGGTGATAACTACAAAAAAGCTATAGCCTTCCAAGTGTCAAATACACAAAGATAACATTTATGGTAAAGAAATACAAAGAACCACCACAACCCAGTGCTTGGCGCTTGGCGCTTGACTGTTTGCATTCTCCTATTATGTCGAACCAAGAAATTCAAAACTCGCTAGTCGATTCCAAATATAGAATGGATGGAACAACACAAGGGACAATTGTATGTCCTTTATGTGCTCGCCATGCTCCAGGTTCCTGTGACAAAGGTAACATAATTCATCGTGTAGTTGACATGACCCCTCTTTATTCTAGGCAAATGAAAGAAGAAGAACATGATGAGCAACACCAATAATAATAATACCAGCATTAACAACGATCCATACGCCAACGTCTTAGACAACTATCTGCGATACATAAGCAATCTAGAACGAAACCCAAGGAATGACCAGCGAGTAGCTGCTGAAATAAAACGTAGATGGCAACGTGAGATGACAAAGCATCCTATAATCTTTATGAAGGCTTTCTCTGGCGACCCTCGTTTGTTAGAAGAAGCGAAAAGAGAAGTTGCTGTGATGCTCTATAGAATGGAGCACCCAAGTTAGGGCTCTTCTCGTTAGCTTCTATAATCTATCTGCAAGGATAAGAAGACACAGCGATTTAAGACAGCTGATAAAATTGTGCTAATGTAATGTTACAAAAGTAGAGTATGACATTAAGAAAATATCCTAAAGAGGAAAGCTTCATCACTCAGATATAGATAGCAGTAGCTTCGAAAGCTACAATGTCATCAAAGCTTTCCCCTGTTTCATTGAGTATTGGCGCTTTGCTGATACTGACCTTTCTGTCAATGGCAAACGTACATGCAGACCATCACGCTGTTGCAAGAAATAAGAATTTTCAAGAGTATTGCATTGACTACTACACACCTCGAAATGGTGCTTCAGGCGCCCAATGCGAACCAACCAAACAAGCTTGTGACCAAAGGTTAGCAGAATATCAAGCTAGGAGTGAATTAGACCCATCAGACCCAGATTATTTAGAAGTTACAAGTGATGGATGTTACAAGGCTGATGTAGGAAAATTAGCAACTGTTTATTGCATTGACTACTACACACCAAGGAATGGAGCGAGTGGTTCGCAGTGTGAACCATCAATTGAAGCTTGTGAACAGAGGTTGCAAGAATATCAAGCTAGGAGTGAGCTGGACCCATCAGACCCCGACTATCTAAAGATCACAAACCCTGATACTTGCTACAGGAATGATAAAGAATATGTCAACTTCTCAGTGCACCCTTACATGAGGCAGTACCAATAATTCCAAGACTAAACCCTTCTCTTTTTCTTTTATTCTATGAGACCCAACGCAAACAAGCCCGTTAGTGTCAACAAAATAGCCATAACTGCGATTGTAGCATAAAATCCAAAGTCAAGCTAATCAATCTTCTTTGTTCTGGTCATCGCTAGCGCTGTCCTCTTCTTCCTCCTTTTTCTTCACCATTGCAGCCAGCAGTTTGGGATTTTATGATTGACTCGTCTGAAGCGGGAGCCATTGTCATCCCTAACATGGAGAGCAATTCTAATTGTTCCATTATTTCTTGCAACTGTTCTAGCTTGAAGGTCTTGTGAGTTTTCAATATCTAGTTTCTCGCCAACATAATAGATCCCACGACGCGGCAGTCTAACAAGTTGTTGACGGCACAAACCGCAGTCCTAGTCCCAACATGGTCTTGGGCTAAACGTAGCGATCAGGTGGCTGCGTTTCACTTCAGGCTTGAATATTTCTTTTCCATTTTCAACGTCATACCAGTGCAAGATAGTCAGCTCCATGGTAGCCTGGAGGATATCAGCGATCACCGTTTGTCGATCGTAGCCTAAAACACCTATCCAGGCATCCACCATCGGTAATTCACTATTCTCAAACCGCGGGAATGGTATCTCTGGATGAGAACCTAATGTTGCATTCCGCTCTTCGATGCCGCTTGACCAATCATCCAGTTTCTGTATGGGAACGCCCAACAATCTCCTTGATTGCAATTTCAAAGGTAATACATTATACCTAAAACCTTGGCTGTGGTATCGAGGCGTCCTAATCTTCTTGTATCCCATGTTTCCCTCTGAATTTACTATAATAATTGGTGCCCTTATGTTTTCTTCGTAGTATTTGACTGCATCGATTAACAACGGAACCCGTAAGACTTCGAGTGAGACGTACTCAATTTCAGAGGAAACTTGCTGGCGAGCTTGGTACGACTCAGGATCTCTCATCTCTCAACTATAAGGCAATGCAGCAGCAACAACAACAGCAGGAATTCAGTCTTAGATTGAACATATCTGTCAGGCAAAGAAAATATCCTAGATTAATGATTAAAATGATAGAATGGAAACAAAATTATATAAATATCTCTGATAATCTTTGCTCCCCAGTAGAAAATCAATTGCAGCTTGAAGAGTTGCAACAACAAGAGCAACAACTACAAGGGAAAGGACAATAATGAGCTTCGACGCTAGCGCAAGGATTAACTTTACGATCCACAAGAAAAATCACCCAAGGGTATTTGATGCTATTCACACATGGAAACAAAAAGATCACGCTATCTTATAGGATAAGATATGTCAATCGATATAAGAAAAATTTGAACAGGAGGAGCGCGCTAAGAGGCAGCAATAGAAATAGTCTTTACATACTGCAAGTAACTAATTCTTATTAACTGTTCAAAAGCGAAAAGGACGGATCGGTACTCCTCTGTCTGATGTCATGTGGGCATAGTCGCTTATGTTGAAGGTACAACAAAACGCTGTTAAAGGAGCGAGCGAAGGTTACGCGAATTTCTCTAGCTGTGCGCTCCGAAGCTAGGGTTTCTTCTTAGAGAATCAACAAAGGACGTTAGACGTCGTGGCAGACATTGCACGTTGCTACCTTTTCCTGATCAGTCTTAGCGGCTAATTGCGTTTGGACGATGATTTGAACTTGCTTTCGTTTTTGTTCATATGAGTAACGTCGATGACTCGCTTCTACTTAACGCTTCGGTATTCAACTCGGAAACTGATTCAACTGGCAATTTGTCAATATCTTGAGACGTAAATATATTATAGCTATTGAGTTTAGATCATATACGGGGTATACGTAATGCTCTCATCACAGCACTAATGGGATTGCAGTATGAAATTGTATTCTTTGTGTCATCACCAGCAAATAGCAAACCAACGGGTCGCAACTCTGGGAAAGACAAAACTAAAGAGCCAGAATCTCCAACCTGTGAAAAAGGGTGGTCGCCCCCATCTATTTTGAGTTGATCTTGAAACCAAGCCCGATTTGTACCTTTAGGGTTATTATACTGTGGACTATAGTCTATATACCCGTCCCATGATATGTCTACTATCTGTCCTACAGTAAATTCAGTTGTTCGTCCCATTTTGCATACCGAACTGGGAAAAATTAGGACACGCCCACTACCAGTAGTACTTAGAAATGCTACTGCATCATATGTTAAGGTAGCTGGATATCCGATCCAATGAATTTCTCGGTTAGCACCATTGAAATCGTTTCTGACACGTGCAAGTGCACAATCCACATAATTTGGTCTAGGTAGAGGAACTGTTACAGTAATATCTTTGAAATAAAGTGTAACTGTGTAAGTTCCAAAGTCGATTGGTATGACATGAGAAACAGTAGCTACTAGATCCCTTGCTGCTTTAACAGATACTGCGGTACCTCTCTCACTATCTACTATACTTGGCTGAACAATATTTGTCCCTTTAGGAAGTCGATTTGCGAGAGTTAGAACATGATTGTTACTAAGAATGTACGTCCGATTGTCGTCTAACGTAACACATACGCCAAGTGTTCCAACCTCATATATTCCTGGGCTAACTTCATTCATTGGTCCTATGCTAGAACCCCCGATAATGGGACGGGATCTCAAATTGAAATTTTGGGCTACAGGAATATCAGACTCTTCTACATCTACTGCGACTTTCGTGTTGTCAAACTCTAAAGTGGATGGAATTAAATCATTCTCCGCCAAAAGATCCTGCGGTAGCTTACGTGATACATAAACTTTGAGCACGAGTTCATCTGTGATCTGTCCTTTTCGGGTACGTTGTCCTACACCCATGCCGATAACATTAGCCTTAACCATAAGGGGTATGCGGTGTTGCTCTTTAGCTTTGACTAAGAATTCTAATTGTCTATTTCTGTTTGTAGCTGCGCTGTCATCTTCTCTATTCTGCATAAACGTTTCATCTTTAAGCAGTAAATAAGGGTTCTCTAATTCTCGACTTAATAAATCCTCTTAATAACATCTCTTCCACTTTTAGGGTCATGGTAAAAAAGTTGAGTGAGCAAAATGCAGCAGGTGATGAGCTTCAGAGCGACCCAATACCTGATATTGATGTCAAAATGGGCAAAACTCCTGGTGGAGCTGGAGCGGGTCCAGGAATATCTAGTGAGGGCGACCAAACTGTTGATGCAGACCTATCAAATGATTGCAGTCTAGCACAAGACCTAGCAGTAGAACAAAATGCTGAGTCAGGTGATGACTTTAGCACCAACGAGTGGGATGGACAAACAAAAAAGAGAGACACACACACAGCCTTCTTAGAACCACTATTTTTTTCCCTCTCTTTAACCGTCATCCTGTTTATTACAGTCCCTTTAATACAACCCCCTCCCCTTCACGGTGCTGGCTTGTATTTATCGTAGCTCGCAGACTTCGCTGCTAGGATTGGGATAATGGCGGCGATAGTAGTATAGAATGGGCAGAACAATACCATCGTTTAGGATTGCACTTGAAATGGAAAAAGAGGATTGGAAGCCATTTCGCAATGCTTTAGACAAGTCAGAGAGAAAGGAGTTTGACGATATGTTTGACATTCCCAGACTCTATCTCTCAGCCTGCTCTAATTCTGTTCAGTTGGTGCCACTTCATCCTATCATTATGTCGATTCTGTTTCATCATTACAAAGAGCTGATCCAATTAATCTCAGAAGTTGAACAGATG
>Ga0126311_10001111_pt1 | contig 12742 bp, 6 predicted proteins | sample Plot61_FD_92539 | JGI IMG/M metagenome (GOLD analysis project Ga0126311, IMG submission 92539) | Serpentine soil microbial communities from UC McLaughlin Reserve, CA, USA - Plot61 | ecosystem: Environmental > Terrestrial > Soil > Grasslands | place: USA: UC McLaughlin Reserve, Lake County...
CGCTCCCAGCGCCATTCGAATTCCGAGCTCTCCCGTTCGCTGGACCACCGTGTACGACACAACACCGTAGATTCCAATCGCTGCCAGGATCAAACCAATCGTCGCAAAGGCCCCCAACAGACTCCCAAGCAGCGAGATACTTCCCAGCCCCGAACCGACCGCAGCTTGTGCGCTGCGAATGCGGTATACCGGTAACTCGGGATCTAATCCGGCAATCGAGTTGCGCAAACTGTTAGCGATCGTTTCCGAACTCGAGGCAGTGCGTAGAGCGAGCGTGAGATATGCGGGAGCAGCTTGCGTCATGGGCACAAACGCTTCAAAGCGTGTGTATGGCTCTCTCAGGCTGCCGGGAAAGGCAAGATCGTTAACTACGCCGACGATTTCGTAAAAGTCCTTCTTTGGACCAGTACTACTGATACGCTTGCCGATCGGACTCTCGTTGGGCCAGAAAGTACGAGCAGTCGTTTCGTTGATGACAACGACGTTCGAATGATCGGCTGTATCCGCTGTGTTGAAAGTACGGCCCTGTTGTAAACGAGCACCGAGGGCTTGAAAATAGTCGCCATTGACCGGTTCAAAAAACATCTCCGGATACTTGTCAGGTGGTGGCTCGGGTCGACCTTCAACGAGGAACGAACTACTACTGTTGAACCCAAACACGACTTGCGAACTGCCTATCGCAACGTGCTGCACACCGGGTAACGTGCGCAAACGATTTTCCAGTTCTGTCAGGAAAACAACACGTTGCTTATCGTTTGCGTACTTCTCTCCACGAAGGCCCATCTGCGCTGTCACTAGTCCGTCAACCTGCCAGCCCGGATCGGAATTGATGAACCGCTGCAAGCCACGCAAAAATAATCCCGCTGCCGCCAGCAATACCATCGCAAAGGCTACTTCACCGACGATCAGCGTGTGACGCAACCGGTGCTGAGATCGTCCCGCGGTGGATCCGCGCGAGTTCTCGCGCAGCGCGAGGTTCACATCCGCGCGCGATGCCAGCCATGCAGGGACCGTCCCGAAGAGCACTCCGGTAACCAGTGAGCACAGCAGAGCAAAGCCGAACACGCTGTAATCGAGTTGCACACTCGCGCCGGGCAAATCCGCGAATAAGCGATTACCAATAAAGCGAACGGCGCCGAGGGCAATCACCAGACTGATGGCTCCGCCGATCAGTGCGACAAGAATGCTTTCGGTAAACGAGTGTCGCAGCAGTCGCCATCGGCCAGCACCGAGTGCGGCACGAACAGCGAGCTCACGTGATTGTGCGGCGGTGCGAACGAGCTGAAGGTTAGCGAGGTTTGCGCACGCGATCAGTAACACAAAACCAGCGAGTCCAAAGGTGAACCACATGACAGTTCTGCCGATACTGTCAGACATGGATCGCTGAAGCGGCTCGAGCCGGACGCTCTCGCCCGTGTTCGACGAGTTTTGCTTACCGATGTTAGCGGCCAGAGCAACCATGCTTTGCTCCGCCTGTTGGACTGTGACGCCGGGTTTGAGTCGACCAAAAGACGAGAGAAAGTTGTTGCCACGGTTCGTCTTGCGATCCGGTGCAAATGTGAGTGGCTGCCAGATGTCGACCGGCCCCCAGAGGATCGGATGTTCAAAGCCCGGCGGCATCACTCCTACTACCTCGACTGTCTTTCCGTCGAGCTGAATCTTTTGTCCGACTATGTTGGGGTCACTTCCGAAACGGCGCGTCCAAAAACGATCGCTCAGGACGATCACATTATCAGCACCGGGCTCGAATTCTTCGGGTTTGAATACTCGTCCGTATGCGGGTGGAACTCCCAATAGTGGAAAGAAATCCGCGGTTGCTGCAAGACCGAGCAGACGTTCCGCTGTTTGACCCTGTTCGGTGAGATTACGGCTGACAAAGTTGTAGGCAGCCATCTTCTCAAAAACCGTGTTCTGGTCATGCTGGTCAAAGAAATTTGCTGCTGAAAACGGCCAACTTTGAGAGTGTGGGGACGTGCGCCATACTCTTGTCAATCGTTCCGACTGCGGGTACGGCAGCGAGCCAAATAGAAAAGTATTCAGCACGCTAAACATCGCCGTATTGACACCGATACCCAGGGCCAGCGTCAGCACTGCTACTACGGTAAAACCCTTATGCTTTAGCAGCAGGCGAAGGCTATAGCGCAGATCCTGTGACACGCTGGTCATGACGTTCTCCCTTCGTCTCGGTGATCAATGTAGGGCGGCGCTCGCGTGTTTCGAACGAGGGGCGGCCACAGAGGGCCGCCCCTACAGTTGCGGCAACGACGAGTGGTTCACCAGGAGAACACCTTGCGGATGGCAATTGTGACAGCTAATTGCCTGACTTACGTGTGTCCTTAGCCTTAACGCCTTGGCCCTCCGAAGTTGTTGAGCGGCCGTTGTGATAATTCGGATACGCTGGTTTGCGTGGCTTCGGTAATGGATTTTTCCTGAGCGCTTCCATCACGACCTCAACTGCCTTTTCAAGCTGTGGATCGCGACCAGCGCGCCACGCCTGCGGATCCAGCTCGACTTCGATATCGGGTGCGGTACCGAAATTCTCTACTTCCCACTCACCAGACAGATTATAAAAAGCGACGCGAGGAGCTGTTACTGCACCGCCATCCATCAACTGTGGATAGTCGTAGATTCCCACCAGTCCTCCCCAGGTGCGCTTGCCAATCAGTGGACCGACGTTCGCTTTGCGGAAGAGCCACGGCATCAGGTCGCCACCGCTGCCCGCGAATTCATTGATGATCATCGCCTTTGGCCCGTAAATCGATCCCACTGGCGTTGTGAAATCCTTCCCTTCTCGCGTGGTCCACATGTTCATCAGCGGACGTCGCATGTAATCGATAATGTAATCGGCTGCTGTTCCGCCGCCGTTGAACCGTTCATCGATCACTGCACCGTCTTTGTTGATCTGCGAGAAGTAATAACGGTTGAAATTGGTGTAGCCGCCCAGCCCGGTATCGGGCAGGTAAACATAGGCGACGCGACCCGAGCTTAGCGCGTCAACCTTGCGACGGTTGTCTTCGATCCAGGCAAGGTTTCGCAGACCTGCTTCACTCTCAACCGGCACAACCATCACCTGACGCGCGTTTGTTCCGTCCGGATTCGGGCCCACGCGAATCAGCACCGACTTGCCCGCCGTCTGTTCAAAGAACGCATAGACGCTGTCGCTGGCGCGCACTTCGCGACCATTAACCGCAAGCAGGTACTCGCCGGTTTTCACGTTTACTCCGGGTTGGGTAAGCGGCGCACGCAATTGCGGGTTCCAGTTCTCGCCGTTGTAAACGCGCGCAAAGCGATATCGACCGTTCTCGATGCGATAGTCGGCACCTAACAGACCTCCTCTGGTTCGCGGTGGCTCCGGCAGATCGCCGCCGCCGATGAACGTATGGCCCAACACGGTCTGGCCCAGCATTTCGGTAAAGAGGTAATTCAGGTCGCCGCGATGTCCCACAGAATCGAGGTACGGGCGGTACTGAGCTTCAGTGGCTTTCAAGTCCAACCCATGCAGGTTCGGGTCATAGATAAAGTCGCGTTGAATGCGCCAGGCTTCTGCATACATCTGCCGCCACTCGGCCTTCGGGTCAACATAGACTTCCAACTCTTCAAGCTTCAACGCACCCTCGCCCGGCTTCACGGGCGTTGCAGTGGGTACGATGAACCACGCGATACTCTGGCCACCACCCAAGCGGAAGAGCATCTTTTCACCGTTTGCTGAGAGCGCAAACGCGGTAACACCTTCGAGCACTTTGTCAGTCTTACGCTTTTCGGGCTCAAATTTATGTAAGACCACGCCGCCGCTGGGTAACACTCCGCTCGGCGGAGTCTCGATGAGATAAAGTGTACCGGCCTTGCCGGCGATCATCCCGGAATAGTTACGCGCAGGTACTGGTACTGTCAGGATGCGCTGACCTATGTCCTCAAAATCGATATCTACTCTGACGTCTTCCTTCTTCGGCGCCGGAGATGGTTGAGCCGCGGCGGCATCGGTGGGTTTCTTTTCCTCTTTCTTTTCTTCCGCCACCTTCTCTTCGTCACTCTCCGGCGCAATCGGTGACGGTAGATCTTTGCGTAGCACTACGACGTAGACACTGCGAGTAATCGGATGATTGAAACTCGACATGTCGAGCCATCCTGTCGTTGGTCCAGCGTCGGTACTGGCTGTGAAGAAGAGGTGTTTTCCATTCCTGTCGAAGTTCGCAAAACGAGCGTCGCTCATACCATCCGTAATCTGGTTGGTCTTCGCCGTCTCGAGCGAGTAAATGAAAACCGCGCCGAGTCGATTGTCGAGTTGCTTTGTATAGGTAATCCAACGACTGTCCGGCGACCAACTCGGATCCATCACGCGAAAAGGATTCTCGTAAGTGTTCGTATCGACTTTAACCGGCGTGGCCTTGTCGATATCGACGTACCACAAATTCAACCGTTTGTCGGTGTAAGCAATCTTTTTGCTGTCAGGAGACCACACCGGCGAATAGAAAAACGATGGTGGAGTGCCGAGACTAATTTTCTTCACGTCACCCATTCCCGTTTGGTCGCGCAGGTGTAAAGCATATTCACCTGACTCATCTGAAAAGTACGCAATCAGTTTTCCGTCAGGTGACCAGGCCGGGTAACGTTCAGCAGTGCCTGGTGTGTTGGTCAGATTGCGCGCGTCTCCTTTTTCGGCTGGCACGGTGATGATTTCCCCGCGAGCCTGGAACATCGCGCGCGCGCCGGTTGGCGATAGCGCCGGTGCAGAGAGGTTTCGGGCGACCTTCACAAAATGGGGGCGCACTCCCGGTAAATCACCGGAAACTGTGATGTTCAGCTTTCGCTCTCTGGCAGACGCGAAATCGTAAAGATGTATAGATCCAAACTGCTCGAACACAATCCCGCCTGGACCAGCTTCAGCAGACTTGATGTCCAGGCCGTCATTTTTGACTAGCTGTGTGACCTTTTTGGAATTCGTATCGTAAGCAAATAGCGAGACCGATCCGCTTCGATCCGATAAGAAGTAAAGCTTGTCGCCGACCCACATCGGATTCGAATCGTTTGAGTTGTCGCGCGGCAATTTCTCAACGCTTGAGTCAGAAAGACTGGCAATCCAGATCGGAGTTGTTTGGCCGCCGCGATATTGTTTCCACGCGTCCTGGAATTTGATGGTCGGCACATACGCGAGGCGGGTGCCATCAGACGAATAGGATCCGGTGACGCCCATCGGCAAAGGGACCTCCGTCGGAAAGCCGCCGTCAACTGGAATTGTGAACAACTTAGGCACTGGATTCGTGCTGGTGCGCGGCGAACGAAACAGGATTTGTTTGCCGTCAGGAGACCAGGCGGAAACCAGGTCAGGACCGGGATGGTAAGTCAGCCTGCGCGGCACTCCTCCCGTCGTTGCGACGACATACACATCGACGTTGCCGTCGTACTCGCCAGTGAACGCGATCAAAGAACCGTCTGGCGAAAACTTTGGATCAGTTTCGACGCCCACACCGGTAGTCAATCGCGACGCGGTACCCCCGTCTCGGCCGACTATCCACAAATCACCCGCGTAAACGAAGACGATTTGGGTTCGGCTTAAGGTCGGTTTCTGAATCAGCAACGGTTCGATGGTTTGTGCCTGGCCAAAACCGGCAAGCACGAACAAGAAAGCAGCGAGGAGGAGTGTCTTGATCATTTCAATTCCCTTTCAACGAAATTCCAGAATGTTGTAGGAAGGTGTAAGCACCTACTAAGACGCGTTTACTGTGGATGTATACTGCAACCGGCTTTATTTCGCCAGCGACGCACTGGATTGAACTGTGGACATTCACAACTACAACGTGGTAATCACGCTTTGTGAGCCGTTCGTTTGTAAATTAATGTCCAAGCGGATATGAAAAAGATGGCGAAGACGTGGTTCACGTTGCCGGAGGGCGTTACTGCAACCTGTCAGAGCAGTAACGCCCCAGGCCTCACACTCTGGGCCGGGAAGCTGCGTGAGGCTTTAAGATAGACGGCTTATAATCCGCCGGCAGCGGGCCTCGCAACGGTTCCAGCAAAGGTCTGGTGCCTGGGTGCGATGAAAAAAATTTTCATCGAGGCTGAGACACACGTCTCCCGTCCCGCCACAACGTAGTCACTCTTGGTTTGTGGCCTGGCGGCCTAGCGGTAAATCAGGTCAAGAATTGTTAGCAGGATCACCGTAATGTCATTGCTTGATGTCGACGTTGTTGTCGTCGGATCCGTAGCATCGGTAGTTTCGGATGACGGAGATGTTGTTGTTGTGCCTGACTTCGGAGCCGGGGCCGGCGCGCCGGGCGTTTCGATGTGCCCGGCAAACACAGAAATGGCCAGCGCCAGGCTGAGGATTGTAGCCGCGCTTATTTGGCGTAGGGTCTTCACTTTGGTTCCTCCTAGAGAGATGAAAAAATTTTTCATCAACCTAGACGAGCCCAACTTTTCTTGCAAGAGCGGAGGCGACTTCGTAAGATTTGCTCGCAGTTCTTTTCCCTTGCATTCAATCAAAATGTAGTTGTTCCAAATGAGCTTACCGGCCTCACTTATGCGCGACCTGGAAAATCCGAACCTAAGTGTCGATAACCGTGCCGAGTTGTGCTGTGAGCTCGCGCGGCAGTTTGAGAACAAAGGCGAGTATGAGGAAGCCCGTAAAGTGCTGAGCAGCTACTGGCGGCGCCTCGGTGAACACCCAAGGGTAACAGACCTCGAGCCGGGCGCGTCTGCTGAAGTGCTCCTGCGTGCAGGAGTGCTAACGGGAATTATCGGAAGCAGGAACCAGATGACGGATGCCCAGGAAAGGGCTAAAGACCTGCTCAGTGAAAGCCAGGCAATCTTTGAGTCGCAACAGAACAAAAAGAAGATCGCCGAAGCTGAAACCGAGCTCGCCTTGTGTTACTGGCGAACCGGTGAGATCAGCGAGGCCCGCGACCTTCTGAAAGAAGCACTCTCGCGCCTGACGATAGATAGCGAGTTGAAAGCAAAGACTGTCATCCGGCTGGCTATCGTGGAACGTGGCGCCACACATCACGATAAAGCGTTGCGCATCCTTACCAGTCAGGCTTCTCTGTTTGACAGAATTCAGAACCACACAATCAAAGGCAGCTATCATGACACGCTCGGAAATACCCTTGAGGATCTTTCCGTCTTAAAGAAAGGAAGAGATTACGTTGACCGCGCTTTGATTGAGTATGCCGCTTCGAGTTATCACTTCGAACAGGCAGGCCACAGGTCTTATCTAGCCAGCGTCGAAAACAATCTGGGCATGCTCTATTTCCGGATCAATCGCTGCGACGACGCGCATGAGCACCTGGATCGAGCGCGACGCATCTTCGTTAGCCTCAAAGATCTCGGCAGTGCCGCGCAAGTTGATGAAACTCGTGCGTGTGTGTTCCTGCAACAGGGACGGTTGATCGAAGCTGAACGGGTGGCCCACCTGGCCGTGCAGAACCAGGAGAAGAGCGGCAGACACGCGCTCCTGGCAGAAGCCCTGATCACACATGGCAAAGCGTTAGCGCGTCTCGAAAGTTACGGCGCTGCGCTGATGGCTTTTCAGCGAGCTATGGACTTATCGGAACATGGCGGGAATATCACCAGGGCGGCAGAAGCTGCGCTCGCTGCGTTTCGCGAGATTGGAACACGCCTGGTCGTATCGGAAGCGAGTCACTCCGTTTCCGGTCTCGGATGGTGCCACGACAAACGAGCCATCGAGCATGACCTGATAAAACTCGCCCTCGAGCAGGCTAATGGCAGCGTCACTCACGCGGCCCGCAATCTCGGAATCTCGTATCCGTCGTTGAACTATATGCTGCGCACCAGGTACAAAGACCTGCTCAAGTATCGCACTCCAGTACGACGCCGTCCTCGAAAACAGGTTAGCCGCCCTCATTAAGCAGGCTTAGAATCGCTGCGGAGCGCCGCTCACAACACGTACCGTATCGCGCGCGATCAATAGCTCTTCATTCGTGGGTATCACGAAGAGTGCGGCGCGAGAAGTCTCGCTGCTGATCTGACCGCCTTTATCAACACCGTGTTTCGAATTGAGTTCCGCATCAAGCTCCACGCCGAGCCAGGTCAGGTCAGCGCAGATCCGCGCGCGGATCTCCGCAGAGTTCTCACCGATACCGCCCGTAAACACGATCGCCTCGGCGCCATTCATGGCCGCAAGGTAACTCCCAATGTATTTGCGCGCGCGATAACAGAAGATCTCTATCGCCAGACGCGCTCGACGATCGTCGTGCTCACGCGCTTCCGCCAGCAACTCACGCATATCGTCAGTCAGTCCTGAGATGCCCAGCAGTCCGGATTGCTTGTTGAGCAGCGTCTCGACTTCACGCGAAGACAAACCCTCTTTCGTAGCGATCAGATCCACGATCGACGCATCAAGATCACCGGAACGCGTGCCCATCACGAGACCTTCCAACGGCGTGAATCCCATCGACGTGTCGATGCTGTCTCCGCCTTTGATCGCAGCAATGGAACAACCATTACCAAGGTGTAGCGTAATAATGTTCGTTGCGTCTCGCGCGATGCCCTTCAGTTTGCGGTACCGGTAAGCGACGTAACGATGCGAAGTTCCGTGAAAGCCGTAACGCCTGATGCGGTGACGACGATAGAGTTGATACGGCAAAGCGTACAGGAATGCGTGTTCCGGCAGCGTTTGATGAAATGCAGTGTCGAACACAGCGACTTGCGGCACCGCTGCGCCTAATGTTGTGCGCGCTGCGACGATGCCCTGAATGTTTGCCGGATTGTGCAGTGGAGCAAGCTCGATGCAGTCTTCAATACCTCGCAATACCTCGTCTGTTATCAGTGCCGATTTCGTGAACTGTTCGCCGCCATGTACCACGCGATGACCTACCGCATGAATATCGGCAACACTCCCCACCTCGTTCACTCCCGAATCTTCCGAGATGGCCCAACGAAGAATGATCTCCACGGCTGCACGCGTGTCTCTGATTGGCTCCGCAAACCGCTTTGGCGCTTTACCGTCGGCGGTGAACGTCACGATCCCCGCGCCGCCGATACGCTCAATCAACCCATGGGCCAGACGCTTGTCGTCGTCTTGCTCTATTCGTTCGAGGTCAGTGCCAATCAATTGAAACTTGACCGATGAGCTGCCGCAATTAAGGACCAGTACGTTCATGATTGACTATATTTAGCCACGGATTAACACGGAAAGCACGGATGAGTACACTGATCGGATGAACGAGGGACTACGAGCCGAACTGATGCAACGTGAGTGTCGTCGGCTGTTGGACGAGGCGAGTGCGAAGGGCGGTATTTGTGTGACTACGAGTAAACTGTATTAGTTCTCCAACTCTTTATGGCTACGTTTCTGCAGGAGTGGGTTTATGTCACAGATCGGGATGGGCTCGTCATCGCGAAGTGGCACAGCGTGTCGCAGTGAAAGACGCACACGACCGCATTCCCAATCTGAAAAACCGACCAGTTGATTGTCGCCCTCACCCTGTGTCAGATTACGTCCATGGCCAGCACTTTGGAGAATACGGACGTTTCGCGCGCTACGGCAGACAGCGCGATCTTTCAGAGCTTTTGGATCGGCGGCTTCGAGTGTTCGACCCACCGATTGCCCCGGCGTAAAGCGCTCGGGCGCTTCGCGGGGCAACGCCTCGACCTCGTCGCATCAACGCGGCACGACGAGTTTGCCCTCGAAGATTACACGCGCCTGCAAGACGCCGGCATGCGCACAGTGCGCGACGGTGTGCGCTGGCATCTGGTCGAGAAGTCGCCCTTCCGCTACGATTTTTCGAGTCTCGTTCCAATGCTGCGGGCCGCACGCGAAACGCAAACACAAGTCATCTGGGATCTACTCCATTACGGTTGGCCAGACGGGCTAAACATCTGGAGTGCCGCCTTCATAGAGCGCTTCGCACGTTTCGCCCGCGCGACCGCCGAAGTCATCCTTGAAGAGACGGGCGGACCGATCTACGTCACGCCCGTAAACGAGATCTCATTTGTATCGTGGGGTGGCGGCGACGCCGGCTTCTTGAACCCGTTTAGCAACCGGCGAGGTGCTGAGCTTAAAGCGCAACTGGTGCGCGCGTCGATCGCGGCGGTCGAAGCCGTGCGCGAAGTGGATACTGGCGCACGCGTCTGCCACGCCGAGCCTATCATTCACATCGCCGTCGATCCGGATTACCCCGAGGAGGCGGCAGCCGCCGAAGGTTACCGGCAGTCGCAATTCCAGTCGTGGGACATGATCTCCGGCAGACTCTGCCCCGAACTGGGCGGACGTCCCGAATACCTGGATCTCCTCGGTCTCAACTACTACTCGAACAACCAATGGATTCACCAGGACCCGCACACACCGGCCGAGCGGCGACGTCAGAACGTAATGCTACCGCCGTCGCACCCGCTGCACCGGCCAATTCGCGAGATGCTGACCGAGGTGTATGAGCGTTATCGCAGGCCGATCTTCATCGCCGAGACTGGCATCGAGGGCGACGCGCGTCCGTCATGGTTACGCTATATGGGTCAGGAGGCGCGCGCCGCTGCGGCCGCTGGCGTCGAACTCGAGGGTCTGTGTCTTTATCCAATCGTTGACTATCCCGGCTGGGGCGACGACCGTCATTGCTACAGCGGTTTGTGGGGGTACCCGGACGATGAAGGCCGCCGCGACATTTACGAGCCGCTCGCACAAGAACTCACTCACCAGCAGCAGTTGTGGAAGACTCAGATTCGCGATCATCGTGCAGTCGAGGAAGCAGTGAACATCCACGAGATCGACAAAGGCGCACGGGAGGTGGACGACGCCGCACAACGGAGCCGCACTAAGCGCAGGGAGTGACTTCGATAGAAGTTACAGATTCACCCCGGAAATCTTGTAATCCTGTCTAAAGGATTTATGCGAATACTTGTAGTCGAAGACGACTCACGGATGGCCGACGTGATCGCGAAGGGGTTGCGTGAGAATAGCTATGCCGTCGATGTCGCTGAGGATGGAGAAGCAGGTCTTTATCAGGCGACGATCAATGACTACGACGTCATCGTGCTTGACGTGCTCTTACCGAAGCGTGACGGATACGAAGTTTGCCGTGAGCTGCGGGCGCGTGGCGACGCAACTCCCATCCTGATGCTCACGGCGCGAGCGGTCATCGACGATCGCATCACCGGCTTTGACGCCGGGGCCGACGACTATCTCACCAAACCCTTTTCCTTTCGCGAGTTACTCGCGCGCATTCACGCACTCCTCAGACGTGATGCACAAATTCGTCCCGACGTGTTGGAGATTGGCGATCTGGTGGTCGACTCAATCAGCCATCGTGTCTCGCGGGCCAACCACGAGGTCCAACTAACAGCAAAAGAATATGCGCTGCTCGAATACCTCGCCCGGCGCGCGGGTCAACTCGTCTCGCGCGCGGAAATAGCCGCGCATGTTTGGGACGACGCCTTCGATCCGTTTTCAAACACAATCGAAGTCTACATGAACCGCCTGCGCAAGAAGATTGATGGAAAACATTCGATCAAACTGCTTCACACTCGCCGCGGGGAAGGTTACAGGCTGGACGTCCGCCATTAATTTGCGACGCCCTATTAATCTTCCATTAAGGTTGGTCCAGCTATACTCGTCCCGATCACGGAACGAGTATGTTGAAGCCAACCATACCGAAGGAATTCCCCCTTGCGGTACTGTCCGCGTTAGTCTGCCTGTCAGTACTACACGCACAAACTCCCTCTCAGTCACCGACTCAGCTTTCGCTCGATGAAGCGTTGCGCCTCGCAAACGCGCAAGCCTCGACTTTTCAAACCGCCATCATTACCGAACGCATGGCCGCAGAAGACGTGCGACAAGCTCGAGCGGCGTTTCTGCCTAAGGTCAGCGCGCCACTGAGTTACATCTATACAACACCGGCGTTAGGCCTGCCGCCCGGCGAACCGCGGGCGCCGAGCTTCGTTTCCGCAGACGGAATCGGTGTTACCGACGCACTCGTTAATCTCGCTGGAGATTTCGACATCGCAGGCCGGCTGCGTGCTTCACTCGCCCGGAGTCGGGCGCTGCTGTCAGCGGCACACGCGGGCACTGAAGCGGCCAAACGCACTTTGGCCCTGGCCGTGATCGAAACCTACTACGGACTCGGACTCGCAAACGCACAACGTCGCGCGGCGGAAGTAAACCTTGCGGCCGCTGAAGAGTTTGAACGCATCACGTCTTTGTTACTGAGCGGCGGCGAAGTGGCTTCGATTGATCTCACGCGCGCGCATTTGCAGACGCTTGCGCGTCGCGATGAATTGGAGCGTGCGCGAGCGAATGAAGAAGTCGCGGCGGGCGCGTTGCGCGTCTTCGTCGGCTATGAGTTCTCGCGGCCAATCAATACAACGGATCTGGCTCTCGCAATTCCGCTCGATTCCGAGTACCAGCACTTCAGAGCTGAAGACGTTTCGCGCCGGCCCGAGTTCATCCAACTCGAACAACAAGTGCGAGCCGCGCAGCAGGAGATCAGGATCGCTCGCGCCGATCGTCTGCCTTCCCTTTCCTATTCGATAAACGGCGGCTTCGATACTGATTCGCTGAAAGCACCGCGGCTGAAGGAACACACCGGAGTATCCGCGGCGATTACTTTCTCGATACCGATCTTTGACTGGGGCGCCACCCGAAGCCGTGAGCGCCAGGCACGTTTGCGCGCAGAGCTTGCGGAGAACGAGCGGACGATCGCGTTGCGCGGTTTCACGCAGCAGTTCTACGCCGCGCGTGCGCAAGTCGAGAGTGCGTCGGCACGCATCGCAATAGCACGTGAAGGAGTCGCTAAAG
>Ga0126311_10001112_pt1 | contig 12741 bp, 18 predicted proteins | sample Plot61_FD_92539 | JGI IMG/M metagenome (GOLD analysis project Ga0126311, IMG submission 92539) | Serpentine soil microbial communities from UC McLaughlin Reserve, CA, USA - Plot61 | ecosystem: Environmental > Terrestrial > Soil > Grasslands | place: USA: UC McLaughlin Reserve, Lake County...
GATAGCCGGGATAGCGCTCCGCTACATCCTGAGCCATCCTGCGGTCTCGACCGTCATCCCCGGCATGCGCTCCGTCCGCAACGTCGAGCGCAACATGGCCGTCGGCGACGGCAAGGGACTGCCTGAGGACCAGGTAAGAATACTCAAGAACCACCGATGGGACCGCAACTTCTACGCTTAGGGCGGTTAGTATTTGGGCGGTTCGCGAACCGCCCCTACACACGCGGCGGCTTCGAGCTTCGAACCTTGTTATTCACTCCTTTCGGGGAAATGAGGTTCCCGGAGGTTGCATTGGGCTAGTGTTCTGGGAGCGGACAAGGTAGCGTGGGATGACCGTTACGTGAGAGAGTACATCCACAGACGCCCTTCTCTGTAAAGGATGGAGCAATAGGTTGAGATCGGCTGTCGTGGTTGGGGGTGGCCTGGGCGGGCTGGCTGCAGCGGGCTTGCTCGGGAGGGCCGGGCTGCGGGTGACGCTCCTGGAAGCCACCCCTGAGCTGGGTGGCAAGAGTCGCCGCTTCACGCTGGACGCACAACGCATCGATACCGGTCCCGAGTTCCTGACCTTCCTCGGTATCTGGGAGGAGTATCTCAGGCGTTGGGACGAACTCGGAGGCGATAACCACAGAGCCTCGGAGATCGTTGACCTCGTCCTCAGGCGCCTACCGGAGCTCGGCACCTACCACTACAGGAACGATAAGTGCTCGCTGCCGGTCGAAGAGGGCCATCCCTGGTATGCGGCCTGGGAGCGCTACGTCGGCATCAACGCCGACTTCGGTCCTGACGTGACGCTCTTGCTCACCTCTGATTGGAAAGATCCGCGCATCCGGCCCGTGCTGGGGAGGATCGCGCGCCTGGCCAGGCTTACCGCCAAGGGCTACCTGGACAGCCTCTCCTGGCTACCGGAGGGTCTGAGGGAGATCATCGGGATCCATACTATTGACGCCGGGGCCTCTCCGAGGGATGCACCGGCCCTCTACGCGAGCATGCCGGCGGTGATAGCGACGGACGGGGCGTGGGTTCCTGAGGGTGGACTGTACGAACTCGTGCTGGCTCTGGCGAGGCTCGCCGAAGCCGGAGGGGCCGAGCTCAGGACCGAAGAGCCGGTCGAGCGCATAGAGCAGGGGAGGGTATTTGCGGGCGGGGCAGTGCATGAGGCAGACGTCGTAGTCGCCGACCTGGATGCTTATCGTCTGGAGACGCTACTACCCTCCGCAAGGGCTTCGGCGCCCAGGAGGTTGACCCCCTCAGGGATGGCTGTTTACGCTGTACTTGGGGAGCCGCTGCCCCCCGGGGTGCCGAACCGCACCGTGCTGCTGCCCGCGGATACGGACGCCTTCTTCGCTAGCGTCCAGTCCGGCGAAGAACCCGAACAAACGCTAGTCTTCTTCAACCATTACCGCCCCGGTGAGGTGTACCCGAACGAGAAAGGCACGGTTACACTGCAGCTGGCCATGCCGGCGAGCGGCAGGAGCTATGATCTGGGCGACGCGCTGGTGGTGAGGGAGATGCAGAGGGTAGAAGAGTCCCTCGGGTTGCCCCGTACCCTAGAAGGATACCTGTCAGAGCACTTCGTCCTCGACCCCGCATACTTCGCCCGCTGGGGCAGCGTGGGCGGAGCCATGTACGGAGGGTCGCATCCGTTCTGGCAGATCGGACCGCTACACCGTCCGCCGTACTCCGATCGCAAGCGGCCCTGGTTCTGGCGGGTCGGCGCTTCAGTGCATCCCGGCGGAGGCGTCCCCGCCGTGCTCAGCGGGGCCATGATCTCCATGGGCAGGCTGCTGGAGAAGCTAGATTCCTAGAGTCTGTTCACCCAACCGCGGGTAGGCGGCTTCACCGAAGTAAGTATGCGGATGTTCGCGCCGTCGGATTCGAACCGATGAGGCAATTGGTGCGTAAATAAGTCGAATAGGTCCGTGCGCGATTTGCGCCAAGGGAAAGCAGGTTGCGCTTATGAGGCGCATCATTTCGCTAGTTACGGTGGCGTTGGTTCTGGTGCTGATGTTGACGATCGCGGGGCCAGCTTTAGCTACAGTACACCCCTTGTCCAACTCCGAATGTTCTGGTTTGGATGAAACTACGGTAGCTGGCTCTCAGGACCCGCCTGGCCTCACTCCGGGAGGTCCGGACCAGAGCGGTGCAACGGTAGCACAACCGGTCATGTCAGTATTGACGGCCCAGGGGCCCAACTCGCCGGCGTTCAAGCAGGGGCCAGTCCCAGGTTCAGAATCCTTCTGTCCCGCACAGAAGTAGCTAGCTCTAACATCCGCAAGAGGGACGGAGAAGGGCAGGGTCCACTGCCCTTCTCCGTTCTCCTGTTTCCTCCAGATCTCGCGTTCGCCACGGGATCTAGCGTCACCAGCTCAACGGGCTTGCGACTCCGACAGCAACTCCTTTGGGGTCAGCGATCCTGAGCGAAAGGCACTAGGCAAGTCGCACCAAGGGTAACGTAAGCGCTCTGCGCTGGCATGAGAAACGTGTGGGGCCGCCATATCGTGGAGATCCTTAGGAGGAGCACCTCTGCTTACGCTGACGACCCGTCGATTGGTGAGACAATACTGCTGATGGAGGAGAGAGACGGCAAGACGGGAGACCGGTGCCCCCCCCGCCGCTTCGCGGCGAGCTAGCAAGGCTCTCATCCCTTGCTGAGTCCGCGAAGCAGGTCGTGATGATCTTTGACAGGCGCCGTTTCGTCATACCCGCGTTCGTCCTGCTCGTGCTCTTCTGGTCTTCGACTTTCTCCGTGGTCAAGATCGGTGTCCACTACTCGCCGCCGGTTCTCTTCGCCGGCCTCAGATCGATCGTCGGTGGCTTCTCGATGCTGCTGGCGGCCCTGCTGTGGGGCGGGAGACCCAGCCTACGCCGCAACGTCGGAACTTACGCCTCCCTCTCGATGCTCAACGTTGTGTTGTTCATGGGACTGCAGACCTTCGCCATTATGCTCTTACCCTCGGGGACGGCGGCGGTTCTGATCTACCTGCAGCCCATACTTACCGGGCTTCTGGCATGGTTCATGCTCGGCGAATCGCTCTCCGCGGCGAAGCTCACCGGACTATTGTTGGGGTTCTGTGGGATAGTCGCCGTGAGCGTTGGGGGGTTCTCCGGGACCGTCTCCCCGGCCGGCGTGGCCTTCGCGGTCGTCTCGGCGCTCGCGTGGGCGCTCGGGACCGTTTACTTCAAGAAGGTCCAGGATCGCATCCCCATGCTGTGGGCGATCGCCCTGTCGTTCCTTTTCGGTGGCATGGCGCTCTTGGCTCTCGGACTCGCGATCGAGCCTCTGGCGGAGGTCTCCCTCTCAGGGAGTCTGGTCGCGAGCCTTCTGTACTCGGGGCTCGTGGGGACAGCGATGGCGTGGGCACTGTGGCTCGGACTGGTGCGGGCCGGGGAGGCGAGCAAGGTGGCCGCCTACGTGTTCTTCGTGCCGCTGGCCTCGGTCGCGATCGGCGCCCTCGCCCTCGGCGAGCGCCTGAGCACATCCTTGCTGGTCGGCGTGGTCCTCGTGGTCTCGGGGATCTACCTGGTCAACCGCACGCCCAGGAGGGTCCTCCCAGGCTGAAATGCGGCGCGTGTTGTGGAAAGATGGGAGAAAAGGAGGAGAACACCAGGGACTCGAAGTAGCCCAACCGCGACGAGTTCTTCGAGGGCCACGAGCAGCACCTCCGCGCCCTCCGTCTGCGGGTAGTCCTAGAGCGAGAGTCCACGAAGCGATCGCATCGTAGCGGTGCCGGGGAAGCCTGCGCCACGCTGACGCTGGAAGGTGGCGCGGCGTGAACGCACACCACCATCAACTTTTCAAACGCAACGCACTAGTCAGCTTGGCCTAGTTGCCAGGGCCGACCGGGAGTCTGAGGTCGAGGTGGCGCTGGTCTAGCCGTTACGCTCTCGTGCGCGACCCACGGAACTGCATGCAAGTGGTTTTCTGCGAACTACTTCGCCCTGAAACTGTCTAGAAAGGGGTATGAGCAACGCTCCGAGCGTGGATTTGCCTGCTAAGAAGAGGGCGAAATGGATCGAAAGGAGCCTTCTTGGCGCTCCGTAGGGCTACGCCATAGACGCCTCCGAGGGGCGGCAACCCCCGCACCATGACCTAGTTCGAGTTTGCATCGCGCCTCAGTTCTCACTAGAGTAGCTTGGCACCGGCAAGAACACGGAGGCTAGCAAGGTGGGCTTTGTTGAGACGCAGGCGGCTCCAGATCTTGCTCAGCGGCATCGTGCTCCTCTTCTTAGTCGAACGGACCTTGATAGCCACGTCTAACCCGAATTATGCGCCCAGCGTAATATTGCTCGGGGCGTTCTTGGTACCCGTAACCTTCGTGACCTACCTCTACGAGCGGCTGCCGAGTTGGGATGTTTCCCTGCCGGCCTTGGCGATTTGCTTCCTTTGGGGTGGGGTCCTTGGAACGGTGGTCGCCGGTACGCTGGAGTTTGACGTGGCGAGGTCGCTCGGCTTCCTCCCGAAGCTTGCGATCGGCGAGGGGATTCTCCGAAGTTCGCGCCTGCGAAACGCGGGTATCTGGTCACGCTTTGCGGTATCCCACCCTAGATTGTGAAGACCTCTTAACGTGCCATTATCAGAACATTAAACCACTCAAGTCACAATAGGCGAGTGAGCGCGAGTTACGAGGGCAGCCTAATAACCCTTATTCACCCGAGGAGTGCCTCGAAGATGAGTTCTTCGAACCAACACGACTCCAGAGCGGACAGGGAGCAGATGGCATGACGGACCAAGATATCGAGAGGTTTGCGTTGGTGTTGAAGGAGTGCGAGCGCATCAGGGCGTTGATAGCGAGGGAGGAGGCCGCGTACTCCAACGTCGAGGACGACCACGGGATACCGATAGTCGCTGAGCCGCCAGAGCAACGGCCGGCCCGGGCTCACGAGGGCCACCGACGCCTGAGCTGACACGCCCTGGGAGCTTCTAGCGCACTCGACGAGGGCTATTCACCCGAGTGGGTGGAAGGCTAATTCTGCGAACTTCACATGTACGGAGTTCTGAGAAGTTCGTCCCTTGAACTAGGCCGCCCTTTAGCGGGGCAACGTTTCACTTGAGCAGCTGCCCCTGCCACTTGCCGAAGACCTCAGCCAGGTCGTGGCGGCCGAGAGATTCGAGGCGAGCCCGTTGGTCGTCGATGTAGTGGAGGTAGAGCGGTCTGATCCCGTACTCGAGAAGCGATAAGACCGCGCCGTCGTTGTCCGGCGGCACCGTCCGCCAAGCGAGGGCAGCGGCCACCAACGAAGCCCCCGGCGGGGCCGTGTCGGCGGCCAAGTAGTGCTCGGCGGCGTCGTTGGCTCCTACTCGGCCCGTCTCTGCGGTGTAGAGGAGGCGGACGGGGAAGGGCACCAACTTGGTCAGCCGACCGACACCCCGCGCGCGAGGCGGGGGCCCTATAGCTGATCCAGCCAGGTGCTCGAGGGCGAACAGGGCTCCGGTCACGAGGAGTTCGTTTCGAGCCGGCGGCAAGAGGCCGCCGCGGACGTCCTCGCCCAGCAGGAGAAGACCGTGTTCGAGGAGGTCGAGCCGATCGAGCGCGGGAAGCGGCCGCCTGAGACCCGCCAGTGAAGAAGGTATTCCCCAGAACACCGAAAGCTGGCCGTGCAGGGCCGAACCCTTCGCCCTTAGCCCCCAAGCTACCGCCTTCACCCTCGCAGAGTCGGCCTTACCCAGCGGATCGGTGAGGATGAGCGCGAGGTCGACGTCGCTAACGAGCGGGCTGAACCCCCCATGAGCCAGGCTACCCAGTGCATAGGCGGCGAGTAGGCGTTTACCTAGGACCCGTCTGTAGGCGGCGACCGCATCGGCGAGGACGGCGTGCCCCCGCTCCACCCCCTGAGTGAGGACGCGCACGTGCGGTTCGTTTGCCATGTAGTTTAGCCCCCGTCTGAGGCGTTGGCCTCATCTCGCTATAGATCCATTTCAGGTTCTCGTACTGCGGGCTGTTTACCGCAATCCTCGCACTTATCCGAGCAGCTGGCTTGGGATCCTACACCCTGGGGTTCGCGAAGCATTCACGCCCTGCGAGTTCGTCGCCGCCTACGAGGACTTCGTAGGCGGCGAGTCTCTATACCTGGACGCCGAGACGGGCATCAAAGGGAAGGCGTACCGGTTCGGCACACGCGTGCTGCTCGTCTACGAAGAATCGAAGACGGGCTCGATCGTCCTCATTCAGCCGACCTCGTAGAAGGCTTATTCTGCTAACTTCGTCTTGACGGCGTTCTGAGAAGTTCGGTCGGGACCAGGCCCGATGTCTTCGCTACGGTTACGGTGCTCCTAGTCATCCGCCCTCTTCGCCGCCTGCTCTATCTGCTCACGTATTCCGTTACCTAGAGCTCGTGCATGTGCCTCCAGTTCGCTGAGGGTATTCAGTACTATTCGCACCTGCCCCTCGCTAAGGGGTTTGCTCAGTGTCCCGCTGATCCCCACAGCCAGCTTCAAGAGCCTCTCTCTGTGTTGCTCGACGTTGGGCGGTCGTAGATCCATTCCCTAGCCACTCCTCAGTTTCTTCTTGCCTTATTCACCCAGCGTCGTGGACGTGGCGTTCTCGGAAGTTCAACTTCGCTTTAGGGAGTTCTGCGAAGCCTCGGGTTCAGAGGGGACTGCTGCCAAGCCGCAGTGCTCGCGGGCGGCGCGCTGTAAACCCTCATCTGGGGCGGCGTGTGGATCGCTCAGGGTTGGGGCACTCTCTACGGTCTGCTTATCTGCCCTCAGGGTGACGGAAGAGCCCGGTTCTTCTTCGGCTATGGCTTCTACCGGAACGAGGTGGTGCTTCTTGCCTAAGCCCATAAACCCGCTCGTAGCGATCTCCATGAACCGAAAGGTCCCCTCGTCTTCTGTGTAGATGTTCTCCACGTGACCGATGAGGCGGCCTCCAGAGTCGAAGACGACTCTCTGGCGGAGGTCGCGTTGGGGGGGACGCGGGTGCTGGGTGAAGTCCAGCCGGGCGAGCTTCATGGGGTTCTCTCCCTTCGATTCTTCGGCGGTAAGAAGGGAGCGCTCCTCACCGCGCTTTACTACAGTGCGGTATAAGGAGCCATCAGACCGTCCGTGCGGCCGGTTTTCCGCTACCGTTTGTACCCCAGAAGGGAGCGGAGGGTGGGACCCATCACCTAAATACCCATGGTATCGATCTTGCCGAAGTACTTCAAGCGGGAGGCTATTCGCCGGAGTGCGTGGAAGGGATGGTCTGCGAACTTCCGCTTTACGGAGTTCTAACAAACTCGCCTCCAGAATTACCACCTGGCATACAAAGATAGTCCATTTAGGGGATGTTACGTTCCTCACAAACATGCTACGCTGCCACCACCACGGCGCGTCTGCTCTATGAGCTTACACCAGGAGGTATCTAGCGTGGCTTCTACTGATCTTTCACCCAGCCTGCGCGCGAGGAGACAGCAGACGGCTAGGGTGGCAACGATCGCCCTATTAGGCGTCGCGTATTTCGCTGTCATCATCGTGGTGTTGCATTTTCTTCGTCCCGGCCTAAACCCTATAACGCGTCCAACGAGCGAGTACGCAGTCGGGCGATACGGGTTCCTTATGACCTCGGCCTTTTTCAGTATGAGTTTGGGTTCTTTCGCTCTGGTAATCGGACTCTATCGGGGAGTATCTAAGCGGGCGAGATCTGGGATTGGTCTTGTGCTATTGGGAATATGGGCAGTAGGTGTCCTGATTGCGATGAGCTTCCCGATCGACCCGGAAGGTGCTGCGCAAACAATCTCCGGAACGATCCATCGCATAAATGGTCCTTTGGCATTCCTTAGCCTGACCGCTGGCACGATCCTGGTGTCACGGCGCTTCAAGCAAGATGGTCTATGGCGTCCGATACATCGCACCGCTGTGATTCTGTCGCTGGTGATGCTGGCGGCGTTTATTGCGAATTTTGTGAACATCGCCACAGCATCAGGGTTTGCAGGCTTCTGCCAGAGGATATTCCTAGTTGCGTTTGTGATGTGGTTCTTTCTAACGGCGGCGCGCCTGCGCTCCATATCTAGTGGGTCTGTTCCATCTCGATAATAACGGCACTCTCAGCCTGCCCTTTTGCACCGGAGTGCGTGGAAGGTGAATACTGCGAAGTTGACACATATAGGTCTCAGACACTGCGCCCTAGCTGGAAGAGCCTTCGGGCAACCAGGACCAACCATATCGCCAAGAACGGGATCACAGAAAGGGTGAAGAGGAAAAGTCCTATCCCACCCGGCACGTAGAGACCCCAGTTGAGGATAGCCGCCACAATTCCCGTATAAGCGGTTACTCTGCCGAAGATGTTGCTTCGCAGCATCACGATTGAGACCATCAGGTAATAGATGCTGAAGAGGTTGATACCCACATGGAAAGCAGTGCCGTGGAAGGTGGCGAGTATCGCCTCCCCCGCCGCCAGAATCATCGTTCTTTGGGCGTCCGTTGTAGCGACCGCGTATTGGTGGCTTAGGTAGAGCATCTCCAGGGCCGGACGCGCCACGATGATGGCCACGGCCTCCACGAGCGCGAGGACAGTAGCGATAGCCATGAGTGACTCGTTGACCCGCCTTAGGGCGACGTAGAGGGCGAGAGTCGTCGCGATCCCAACAGCGGCGTTGACGACGAACAAGAGCTCGAAAGCCAGGAGCCCGGCGAGCTTGTTGTCTTGAAAGAGGTTGAACCAGCCTAGTGCGGTCTCAGGTTGTCCCCATACGATGAAGATAATCAGCTGGATCGGGATGATCGCCGCAGAGAACAGGGCGGCCGCACCACCCATCTTGTAAAGTCCTCTCAAGCGAGGATCCGCAGTAGTTTCGGCACGAGAGGTGCTCATAGCGATGCCCCTTTCGACTCCCCTGTCGCTCTCAAGGCGAGGCAGGACGAGATGCTTCCACCTCATCGACGATCTGATGCGCCCACGTGGATGCTCGTTCGAGTTCCCCATCGCGCAACGGTCCTTCGGTGCCCTTAACGAAGAAGCTCTCCGGTTCTGCAAGCAGCGAGACACCCTTCGCACGGAGCTTCCCGGCCATCACCTTGGCGGCGGAGCCGGTCATAAAGCGGGGCAGCCGGAAGCGGGTATCGAAGCAAGCGCCCGCAAGGCCGCGAAGCGCTTCGGATGAGACTTCTTCGAAGAAGGACTGGATAGCCGGAGTTGGTCTCCATACCCGCGTGGGGCACCCCAAGATAAACAGGTCCACTCCCTGCAACTCTAGGGGCTGTGCTGGGTCCAACCGGAGTGCCCGTGCCTCTCCGAATTCACCCAAAGCGTTAGCGATAGCCTGGGCGATGGGTTCTGTGTCTCCGTACTGTGAATCGTGGAGAACCAGTGCATTCATCATCTCCTCCTTCCAGCTGCAAGTATGATTCCACCCACAGAAGAGCTACACATCTAGAAGAGGCTCTTCATCCTAATGCCTAGAAGGTAAATTCTCAGAAGTCCATATCCGGCATGTTGCATAATCCCCCCAATACAGGGGCGAAGAATAGCCTATTGCTCAACTCTGTGGCTTACTCCCAGGACAAGGTATTGAGCGGTGAACAGAGATTCACTGCGGTGAGAATCTCCGTACACGGTGCTGACATAGAATCTTGCGCAAACGGCGAAGGGGTGGGTCGCGAAAAGTAAGTAGCCGATCCTCTTACCTGCACACACTCTCGGAAAATCCGCACCAGTATCGGAGACCATGCAGCCCGCCCACATCTCGCTGCGGCTGCGCCTCGGCTCGGCTAGAAAGGGGGAGCGTCCGCAGTAGCTGCCGTCGTGTTCTACGGCATGAGCGAAAGAGGATCTAGAGTTCTTACTGTTGTACCCAATCTCGCATTCAACTTTCCTCGGTGTTCTCGCTCCGTAGGTCATCCGGCATATGCCCCCCAGCCCTGAAAAGCTTTCGAATAATGGCCATGTGGCGGATGTGCATGGTCCGATCCGTTGCTAGCCTTCTTGCATCCGACAAAATGCCAGGATCTAAGAGGCGCGGAGTATGAAAAGAAATGCCAGGACTGATCTCAAGGTGAACCGCCCGAGGAAAGGGTGACGAGACGATGCGCTCTTCGGAAGCACTCGACCGGAGGAGGCCGATCAACTCCCCAAATATAGGGGTGATGGCTGCTCTAAGAGAAGTAACGGAGTCCATCGCGCAGAATCCACTGGGGCGTTTTGTGCGAACAGACTTGGAATACGTCAGGGGTGTATCCGAAGCCGGAGGGGTGCCCTTGGTGATCCCACCGTCAATCAGCCTTCGGGCGGCAATGGCGCTCCTCGACGGATTGGACGGCCTGCTGTTGAGTGGTGGCCCCGATCTCGATCCAGGGTACTACAGCGAGGAACCGATACCCGAACTCGGGACAACCATCCCCAAGTGGGACGCGCTGGAGATGGCGCTGCTTAGGCTCGCTCTCAAGCAGGGAATGCCTATCTTTGGCATTTGCCGGGGGATGCAGATCCTCAACGTGGCGCTAGGCGGCTCGCTCTACCAGGATGTGCCCTCCCAGCTTGGCGCTGATGTCCTCAACCACTGGCAGGTGACGCCCAAGCGCCAAACCACCCACGAAGTTGAGATTCTGGACGACTCTTACCTGGCGAAGATCACGGATCGCCAACCCGTCGAGGTCAACTCGTACCATCATCAAGGGATCAAAGGCCTGGGCGACGGCCTCACAGTGGCCGCTCGCTCTTCTGACGGGGTAATAGAGGCGCTCGAGTCACACGACGTCTCCGACCGCTGGCTGGTGGGCGTCCAGTGGCATCCCGAGGGGATGCGTGACATCGGCTCCGGGCACCGAAACCTTTTTGAGGCTCATGTCTGTGCCGCCGAGCGCCACGCTTTAGGCAGAGCCGCAGCTTAGCGTGCCTAAGTCGACCGCATCTCTCGGTGAATACGAGGCGCCCAAGACGCTCGAAGGGTTCTCGATCAAGCTGCGTAATGAAATCAATCTAGAGTCATTGAGCGTCGACTTAACGAGTTAGGTAAGGGAGACGATGCAGTCAGCGCACGTCTTCTTGTGGTTGCGCCTCAAGACCGCTTCGAAGAAAGACGAAGCCCCCGGCTGATCCGAGGAGCACGAGCCAGGTGGTTGCCCGCGTGTGGCCGGAGGCACGCACTCCCTCATCAACAGTACGAAATGGCAACTACTTGAAGTTCCGCTTCTCCGCCACGCTGGATGAGGGACCAGAGATCTAGGTGGCACTGGCCTAGCTATCGTGCTTTGTTAGCATATGGGCTAAAAGGAGGATCCACTCATGCAGCAGAGCGGAGAGAACCAGGAAGTCAGACCTCCGGTACCCCCGTTCGACGAGGAGACCGCGAGGCAGAAGGTGAAGATGGCCCAGGACGCGTGGAACACGCGCGACCCCGAGAAGGTGTCGCTCGCCTACACAGAGGACTCCAAGTGGCGTAACCGTGATGAGTTCTTCGAGGGTCGCGAGGAGATCGTCGCGTTCCTGAGGCGCAAGTGGGCAAGGGAGCTTGACTACAGGCTCGAGAAGAACCTCTGGTGCTTCACTGATAACCGCATCGCGGTCAGGTTCGAGTACGAGAGCCACGATGCAGAGGGACAATGGTGGAGATCTCATGGGAATGAATTGTGGGAGTTCGACGAGAGCGGCTTGATGAGGCGCCGTGATGCCTCGATCAACGACTACAAAATAGACGAGTCCGAGCGGCGGATCTTTTAGCGAATGGTTCCGGGTCATCTGCTAGACTTCGTCTGACACAGCGGGAAGCAAAGGGGCACAGCTGTGGTGGATCATCTCGTGTTTCTCGCCGATCGGGAAGACGCTTCGCAGCAAGAGGTCGAGGATCTCCTCTCGCCTATCCGTGCTCTCGACGCCTCAACGACGGGCCGCATCGTCGTCGACCACGAGTTCCGGGTTCGTGGAGAGGTCTGACTACGAGAACATAACGCCACAAGGGCTGAAGAGCAGGCTCGATGCGGGAGAACGTCCCGTGCTGCTCGATGTGCGCGAGCCGTGGGAGTTCGAGCTTACGCACTACCAGTAGGGGCACAAGGATAACGTTCCATGTCCTGCTCCCAGGACCGGAGGAGCCGGGGATTACGACGCTGGAGGTCACACTCTAGCTGGTGCCTCTAGGGGTCAGGCCCGCGAGGAGGCGATGGACGAGGTCTAGTACCGTAACGGTTCCGGAGCGGTTCCGCTATAGTAGAGAGGGCCGCCACCTCTTAACCTCTTCCACCGGGCGACCCTCTTATGACGTTCTGGTCCCTTACGGGGTATGCCCCGTTGCAATCAGGCACTTGTCGTCAGCACCCTCGGAGATGACTCCGCCATAACCTGGCCCAGCCTCGGCAGAAGTCCCCTCCCCATACGTACCGCCCGTTGCGGCCTTCCCGCCCTGGCATGATGCCTCTTGCAAAGGCACGTCCGCACTCGCTGTCGAGGCCCCAATGCTGAGAAACACTGCCGTGAGCGCGAGCGTAGCTACTCTTCTAATCATCTTCCGCCTAGTTGTGCCTGTCGCACCGCCCATTATCAGATCGGACTGCGGAAGCTGCAACAGTCGCCCCCGTTCGGTGGGGCGGCCAGCGGTGCCCCTGCGAACTTCGCCTCTACGGAGCTCTGAGAAGTTCGCGATGGCTCGGTCCCATGCCGATAACACCGCCAGCAAGTGTTATGGCCCCTCTGGCGCAGGCCCTCTGGACCGCGGTAATGGGCTATTCACCTATGTCCTAGGGAATCAAGCGGCCCCGACCACTGGCTCTTTCTTCTCACAACTGCTGTCCACATAGTCGTTCTTGTCAGCGGCGTAGCTGTCCTTGCC
>Ga0126311_10001113_pt1 | contig 12741 bp, 9 predicted proteins | sample Plot61_FD_92539 | JGI IMG/M metagenome (GOLD analysis project Ga0126311, IMG submission 92539) | Serpentine soil microbial communities from UC McLaughlin Reserve, CA, USA - Plot61 | ecosystem: Environmental > Terrestrial > Soil > Grasslands | place: USA: UC McLaughlin Reserve, Lake County...
GCCATCGACGCTTACAAGAAGACACTCGCGCTCAACCCTGCGAATGGCGAGACACACAACAACCTCGGCACGGTTTACTTCCGGACGAAGCGTTACCAGGAAGCGGCGGCGAGCTTTAAGGAGGCGATCAGGATCAAGCCTGATTATGGTGAAGCGCACTTCAATCTCGCGCTTGCGTATGTCGCACTGAAGGATCGGAAGGCGGCGTTGGAGGAGTACAACCGTTTGAAGAAGTTGGATGCGAAGCTCGCGGACGAGTTCTTTCAACGTTACATGAAGAAGTAAAAATCATTGACCTAAACCCGCAACAAAGTTAGACTTGCGCCCAACAAGTGGGCGCGCGGTCTATCGCCGGGTGGTTTCTTCGAAGAAGGGATACTTTAGATGAACCGAAAACGACGTAATGGTCCCAGAGTGATTGCGGCGTTGCTACTTTTCTCCGTTCTCCAAATTGGCCTTCAAGTCGGACTTGCAGAGCCAAACAACACGACCAATCCAGTCACGCTTCCGCAGCAGATCGTCGCAAGGTTGAGGACAGGGAACAACCAGCCGATCACAGTTAATGGCCTGAGTGCGAACACGGGCGCGTCGATTCTGACAGGCGCTACGATTGAGACCGGCGCCGATCAATCCGCGACGGTAAACCTTGGGCCACTCGGCTTACTCGATATCGGGCCGAACACGAAGCTCGTGCTGACCTACGACGATCAGGGCAATGTTAAAGCAGTGATCGTTTATGGTTGTGCAGTCCTGATGGCAAAGCCGAAGACCACGGGTGAGATCGCCACCGAGCAGGGCACGGCTGGTAAAACTGATCCGGCAGCCGGTGGTGTTCTAAACGTTTGCTTCCCGCAAGGTGCGGCGGCGCCGACGGTTAATACCGGTGTACTGGGAACTGGTCCGGCGTCAACTGGCGGTGGTGGTGGCGGCGGTGGACTTTTCGGACTCGGCACAGCGACAACGATCGCGATTCTCGGTGGCATTGGCGCAGTGGCGTTAACGCCACTCTGGTTCCAGGACAATCCCAGCGGCTCGAATCCGTAGTTTAAGAATTCAGTTGTATTTGTGATGGGGTGGCTTTCACGGCCACCCCATCTTTTATGGCCTGCAATTATTCGGGGGCCGCGGAACTAACTGTAGGGGTGGCCCTCCGTGGCCACCCCTGCTCAATTCCGCGAAGGGGCGGCCACGGAGGGCCGCCCCTACAATTGTTTTCATGCACAGCAAGGCCGCATATAGTTGAATGCGAGTAGCGTTTTCAATCTTAGGGATCGGATTGTGCCTGTTTCTAATCCAGGCGTCCGCGCGATTCGGAATGTCGCGGATGTTTGCGAGGTATGCCGTCGCCACCAACTCGATTGACGTAGCGGATGCAGCAGTGCAATTCGCACCCTCCGATCCCGAAGCACACCGCGCACGTGCGACAGTAACGAATCGTCTGCAAAGACCTGAAGCAGCCGCGAAGTCACTCGAAACCGCAGCCGCCCTGCGCTATCGCGACGACTATCTCTGGATCGAGCTTGGCAACACCCGCGAAGAGCTTGGCGACCCAAAAGGCGCGCTCACATCTCTCAATGAAGCAGTACGCTGGGCGCCACACTACGCACACACCCGTTGGCAGCGCGGCAATCTTCTCTTGCGCATGGGACAAGCAAACGAAGCCTTCGCCGACTTGCGCAGCGCCGCCATTGCCAATCCACGTTACGTACCCAACCTCATCGATCTCGCCTGGGGCATCTCGCGCCACGATCTGAAAACAACTGAAGCACTGCTCGATATAAAAAACGATAACGCGCGTCTCGCCTTGATCCGCTTCCTTGCAAAACAAGGAAAGGGCAGAGAAGTCTTCGATCAGATTCAGCTCTTAAACACACCACTCTCTGCCGAAACCAAGACGGACCTGTCGCAACTACTTTTCGCTTCGAAAGCTTTCACTGAATCATTCGCCCTGTCGCAACCCCGCGAGCCGTTACTGATCAATAGCGGCTTCGAAGATCCACTCGTCTTTACCGACTCCGGTTTCAATTGGATCATCGCTCCTCAACACAAAAACCGCTTCGCCATTGACGTCTCTGAAAAACTAAGCGGAGCAAAGAGTCTTCAAATAAATGCCGACGCCACATGGACACCTGAAACTCCGCTCCTCTCGCAAACATTCATCGTAAAGCCAAACACGTCATATCGAATCTCCTTCGCCGTCAAAACAAAAGATCTCGTAACTGGCGGTCCACCACTGCTCCTTATCAACGACGCTTCTAACGATCAGTTGTTAGGCAAGTCAGAAAACTTTCCCACGGCCACGACCTCATGGACTAAGTTGAGCGTTGACTTCACAACCCTGCCGACTTCGCAAGCCGCAGTCATTCGCCTCCAGAGAAGCAACTGCGACTCGTCTCCATGCCCGATCTTCGGAACTCTTTGGCTCGATGAGTTCTACATCGAGCAGACTAAACCCGCGTCAAAGAGGTAAGCTTAGCGCGTATGGCCGAACAGAGGGCAGCCCCCGCTCCCGAGGGCATCACTATCACCCGCATGTCTGAGCACGATCTGCTCGAAGTCGTCGAGATCGAGGAACAGTCGGGGCTGAGCCGTTGGGGCTGGGCCGCATACTACGCGGAGCTACAGGGCGCGAACCGCGATCTGATGCTCGTCGCGCGATCGGCGGATGCGGTGATTGAGGCAGCTCCGATCGTCGGCTACATCGTCGCACGTGAGACTGCCGGAGAGCTTCATATCAACAACTTTGCCGTTCGTTCCGGTTATCGCCGTCGCGGCATTGGTGAGGCGTTGCTCGACTATGTGCTTCAGGAAGCGCGCCGGCGCAATGCAAATGCGGCGTTTTTGGAGGTTCGCAGCGCAAATCTGGCTGCCCAGGCGCTTTATGAAAAGAGTGGTTTCCGGGCGATTGCGAGACGGGCGAATTACTACTCCGAGCCGCGCGAAGATGCTGTCGTGATGAGTCTCGTTCTGGGGTGATTTACCCGCTTGATCTGGCCGACCTATTGGGCTACCATTTTTCCCGTGCGACACAATCCAAAGGGAGGTTCAGGCCTGACCTCCAAAATCCTGCCCACTTTCATTCGTCTGAAAGGAGACATGCACGAACATGAACATTGCAACCACGGATAGTCTCAAAGAAGAGTTGATAAACCGAGATCCTGAATTTCGACAGTTAGCCCAGGAACATCACAAGTACGAAGAACGACTTACTGAATTATCAGCTCTTTCCTATCCGAGCGACGAAGAACAGATGGAGGAGATTACACTCAAGAAGAAGAAACTTGCACTAAAAGATCAGATGTACTCAATGATGTTGCAATACCAGAAGGCTCAGAGCTTGAGTCACTGAAACTGCACCGCAGTTCTCCGAAGTAAAGAATGGAAGGGGACGTTGAACCGAGAGTTTGCGTCCCCTTCGCCACAAAGAGAAGAAAGAGACTATCCACAAAAGGCACAACGGGGAACAGTAGAACCGTGGCCCAGCAGTTGAAATATCTTTATGTGCTCTTTGTGCCTTTTGTGGCTAAAGGTGAATAGTGAGGATCGTTAAAGAAAGCATTCCTTACATCGTTGTTCCCGTGCTGCTGGCTATTGCGGCGGGCGTGTTCGGCTATTGGTATGTCGCAGCATTTCTCTTGCTGGTGACGCTTTTTATGGCGTTCTTCTTCCGCGATCCGAAACGCGTGCCGCCGTCCGATCCTGATGTTGTCGTCTCACCTGCCGATGGAAAAGTCACGCGCATCAGTCCCGCATCGCTTGGCGTAGACGCAACCGTGATCAGCATCTTCTTGTCGCCACTCGACGTACATATCAATCGCTCGCCGATTCCCGGCAAGATCATTGACGTGCTTTACTCGCCAGGCAAATTTCTGATGGCCACGAATGAGAAAGCGAGCCTCGTTAACGAGCAGAACGCGTTGACGATTCAAGGCGAGAAGATCACGGTCGTCTGCAAACAGATTGCGGGAATACTCGCGCGCCGGATAGTCTGTTGGAAAGCAGAGGGCGACAATCTCGGCCTTGGTGAGCGCTTTGGGATGATCAAGTTCAGTTCGCGGACGGACGTCCTGCTTCCCGCAAACGTTCGCGTGACCGTTAAAGAAGGTGATCGCGTGCGTGGAGGCACGACGGTGATTGGGAGAATCTCATGAGTCTTGCAGAAGAATCAGAACGCCCGAACCCGCCGCGGCACGGTGTGAAAAAAGGACTCTATCTCATTCCTTCGGCATTCACCGCCGCCAACATCGGCATGGGGTTCTTCTCGGTGATGGAGTCGCTGCGCGGCTTTCAGCTTCTCGGCGCCACTCCTGATATCAGTGCTGCAACAGCTCACTTCGACAGTGCCGCCATCGCGATCGGCTTTGCGCTCTTGTTCGACATGCTCGACGGTCGCCTCGCACGACTCACGAAGACAACAACTGAGATCGGTATTCAGCTCGATTCGATTGCCGATGTTGTCACCTTTGGAATCGCGCCCGCGGTGCTGGCTTACGTGTGGGGTTATGGAGCAACACTCGTCGAGGGAAGCAAGCTGCATCGTTTCGCGTGGTTTCTCTCGTTCATGTACCTGATCTGCGGCGCGTTTCGACTGGCGCGTTTCAATGTGCAGTCGTCGCGACCGCGCATCCTCGCTGAGGGCACGCCGAAGGTTGATAAGAAAAGCTTTGTCGGATTGCCGATTCCTGTCGCCGGCGGATTGATCGCTGCACTCGTTCACTTCGCGCCCTCGCCACTCATCTACTATGGCCCGGAGAAGGCGCAGCTTTATTCCGGACTGCTGATGACGCTCGTTGGGTTTTTGAGTGTGTTGATGGTTAGCACCTGGCGGTTTTCGAGTTTCAAGACGGTCGGGACGCGTGTCCGCAGCATGCGTGTCGTGATCCTGGGCTTGTCCGTCGGAATGCTGATCTTCCTGTACTCGCAATACGTGCTCCTCGCAATCGTGCTTAGTTACATTTTGCACGGGTTGTTGTCGCGGATTTTCTGGCGCCGTGGTGAAGCTAAAGCGGAAGCGAAGCTCGAAGCCAAGTGGGCCGATCGTAGGGAGTGAGGCCACAAAAGGCACAAAAGCACAAAAGTAGTTTCCTCATGTCTGAAGTATTCCTCAGCTACCGGCAGACGAACGACGAACAGTGCCAGCGCGTCCGCGCGTTTGGTGAGCGTCTGCGCGATGCTGGAATTAAGGTGATCCTCGACCAATTCTTCCTAGACGACAATCCAGAAGGCCCACACGAAGGCTGGGATAAATGGAGTAGCGATCGCGCCCTTCACACAAAATACGTTCTCATCATCGGCACGCCCGACTGGTTCGCCTGCTTTGAGAAGACTCAGCCTCCGGGAACTGGGTTAGGGGCTGCTAGCGAAGCTGACGACATACGTCACTTGATCCATAAAGCCGCCGGTGTGATCGGACACATTCGAGTTGTTCTATTCGATGATGCCGATGCCGCGCACATTCCCGCCAAGCTCGATCGCTATCATCGCTTTTACGTAGAACGTGACTTCAAGAACCTCGTCCGCTGGCTTAGTCATAAGACCACAGTCGAGAGTCCACGCCTATCCATCCCACACAATCTTCCTTCACTCCAATCTTTTTTCGGTCGCGAGGAAGAGTTGAAGAAGATTGCCGACGCTCTTGATCTGGAGAGCCGCACCTGGGGCGCGCTCATCGATGGTCCAGGTGGAATGGGTAAAACGTCACTCGCTGTTCGCGCCGCTTACGATGCAGCTGAGGCTTTTGAGAAGATCGCGTTCGTCTCTCTGAAGCCGCGAGAACTCGACGACGATGGCGAGCGCGTTTTGAGTGGCTTTCTCATTAGCGGTCTCGCTGAACTGCTGAATGAACTTGCGCGCGAACTGGGCCATAACGAAATCGCGAAGGCCCCGGAAGACCAGCGGCCCCGTATGCTACATGATTCCTTACGTGGGACCCACACGCTGCTGGTTCTCGATAATCTTGAGAGTCTCGTCAAGCGGGACCGCGATATCATTTTTACATTTGTCGACAAATTACCGCTGGGCTGCAAGGCCATCTTAACGGCGCGCGGCCGTATCGGTTCTGGTGGGAAGGAAATAATCCTTCAAGAACTCAGCGAAGAAGCTGCACTAGCTACGCTCGGAAAACTTGCCGAAAACAATCCCGCCCTTCGGCGGACCAGCGAAGCAGAGCGCCTTGTCCTGTATCGTGAAACTGGCGGTAATCCATTGCTGCTGCGCTGGACTGCCGGGCAGATTGGTCGGGGGGTCTGCGTCACTATCGCCGACGCGATTACTTACCTTCGTTCCTGTCCCAAAGATAATGACCCTCTTGAATTCATCTTCGGAGATCTTGTCGAGGATTTCAGTGATACTGAAGCGCGCGTCCTCTGCGTGCTGAGCTACTTCACTCTAGCCGCCAAAGTGGCACACATTATAGGACTCGCTGAAAGCGCAGAAGGCGACATCAAACGCACCCTGCGCAACCTGATGAACCGTTCGCTGGTCGTGCCGAGTGAGGAATTGAGCAGCTTTGCTCTCGTGCCGCTAGTTGCCGATCTGCTTCGGAAGAAAACCCCAGAAGTCATCGCAGAGATGGGTGATCGGTTGGAGAAGCGTGTCTACTCGCTCGTAGTGGAGAACGGCTACGAACAGCATGATCGCTTTCCTGTAATAGAGGCTGCTTGGCCGACGATTGTCGCCGCGTTCCCTCTCTTCCTCGAAGGATCGAATGATCGACTCCAAACAATATGTAATGCGCTTTTCCATGCTTGCTCTTACAGCGGGCGCTATGACGAACTGCTTGCTCTCAACAGGGACGCCGAAGGCCGTGCGGTATCAGTGCAGGATTTCTTAACGGCTGGTTGGCGCGCTTATCATGCCGGCTGGGTGTACTGTCGGCGTGGACAGTTGGCTGAAGTGCTCGCCGCAATTGAGCGTGTTGCCACTCACTGGCATCAAGTTCAGGCGGGCCCTGGAGAGTTGGGATTTTTAAGCCAATTGGGTGGATTCGGACATCACCTGGCACAGGACTACGTTGCTGCAATTTCCTCCCACCGCGAAGCTATAGAGCTTTGGCGAACGTTAGGCAGCGAGAGTAGGGAGGTCGTGACGGGGCTGAATGATCTTGCGGGTGCAGAGCAGCTGTCCGATAAACTTGAAGCCGCCGAGCGCGACTACCGGGAGGCCCTGCACATTGCTCAAGCCATTGATTACCGTGAGGGCATTGCCTTTATAACTGGCAATCTGGCCTCACTAGCACTTGATCGAAACGACTGGCCCGCCGCAGAAGCCCTTGCGCGCGAGGCTCTCTCATTGTCCGAAAAAATTCGACGCCAGGAGTTGATTGCTTATGTCTGTCGCAGCTTGGCCCATGCCCTCGTGCGGCAAGGCAAAAAGGCAGAAGCCCTTCCGTACGCGCAACGCGCTGTAGAGATCTTCACGCAGCTTGGCTCGCCAGATCTCACCGATGCCAGTAAGATCCTCGCGGAGTGCGAGAACTAGCGAGGTTTGTGAGTTGGCTTTGAAGCCGAATCAGATGGGCGGGCGAAGGCGAGTAAGCCGTGCTCGGTTGTGAGGATGACAGCGTCGCCTACAATGATTGGAGATGCGGAGCTCGTTAATTCTTCGCCAGCCACAAGCGTGTTGACCTGTTTGCCATCTTTCAATCCGAGCACAACGCCTTCGGAGCTCGAAAGGGGTGTGAAGAGCGCGGTCTCAGCGACAGTGAGTGGCTGGGCGGAGATGCGGCCGGGGAGGAGCTTCTTCCAGATCATTTTGCCGTGGAGGTTTAGTAGATAGGCAAAGTTATCCAAAGATGCGGCGAGGAGTAAATCGCCGGCGAGTGCGACAGATTCAACGCCGCCACCGGTTCGCTTCTGCCATTTCATCCGGCCCTTGTCAGCGCTAAGCGCGTAAACGTGACCGTCACCGGATCCGAAGAAGGCATACTCGTCATTGACAGCGACTGGACCATGTATCGCGCCCTTAGTCCGATAGCGCCACAACAGACGACCGGTCGCCTCATCAAGTGCGAGCAACGTGCCGTCCTCACTGCCGAGATAAACTCTGCCGTTCTTCACGACAGGCTGACCGCTAAACACAAGCGCGAACGGTATTGACCACAGCACGCCACCGGTGCGTTTATCGAACGCGTAAGCTCTCCCGTCACTGCCACCGGCAAATAGTTTTCCACCACTCAAAGTGAGCGCGCCGCGCAGCGGTCTGACGAGCGGAGTCATCCATTGCGTCACACCACCTTCACGACCAAGCGCCCGCAAAGCGCCTGCTGGTTTTTGTGTCTCGTTTGGCTGGACTTTAGTTTCTGACGCAACATAGATTGCCGTTTCATCAGCGACTGGAGACGCCGATAGCTCGCCGCCCATATCTGATCGCCAGTAAAGCTGACCATCCTTCGCTTTCAGCGCGACGATCGTCCCACCCGCGAGTGGGACGTAGATGCGTTCGTTGTCGAAAGCAGGCGTGAGATTGAGTGTGACCGGCGACTCGTAACGCCAGCGAACAGTGAGCGGTTGAGACAAAAGCGCATCGCTGCTCGCAAAACTTACGATGAGAAAAACTGTCAGAATTTGAGCCAGCATATTGACGTAGACGAAATCCGTGTCTGCAAATCCGTGTAATCCGTGGTTAAGTTTTGAGTTAACGCTTCACGAAAGTATAATCGCTCACTCTTTCCCAATCCATGAGCACCCAGAATCATGAAACCGTAATAATACTTGACTTCGGATCGCAGTACACACAACTCATCGCGCGTCGCGTCAGGGAAGCGGGAGTTTACTGCGAAATTCTTCCTTTCAACACGCCGATCGAAACGATCAACGCGAAGTCGCCCAAAGGTCTGATCTTCTCCGGCGGTCCTTCGTCCGTTTACGACAACGCCGCACCCAAACCGCATCCGCAACTGCTCGAGTCGGTCGATTGTCCAACGCTCGGCATTTGCTACGGGTTCCAGGTATTCGCGCGAGAGCTTGGCGGCTCTGTCACTGCGTCTCCAAATCGCGAGTTTGGTTATGCACGCTTGAAAGTGCTCGACGTCACAAGTCGTCTGTTTCAAGACCTCCCTCAGGAGCTCGACGTTTGGATGAGCCACGGCGATCACGTGACTGAGGTGCCGCCGGGCTTTCACGTTACAGCACTCACCGAAGATGCACTGAACGCGATGGAAGACCAGTCGCGCGGCATTTATGGTGTGCAGTTTCATCCCGAGGTTGCACACACACCCCTTGGTGCGCAGGTGCTGCGCAACTTTCTGTTTTCTGTTTGCGGCTGTCGCGGTGATTGGTCACCGGAAGCAGTTATCGAAGATCAAGTCACACGCATTCGCACGCAACTTGGCGACGAAGCGCGCGTGGTCTCAGGCTTGTCGGGTGGAGTGGATTCAACAGTCGCAGCAGCACTGGTGCATCGAGCAGTTGGCGATCGTCAGACTTGTATCTTCGTAGATAACGGTCTGCTGCGCGAAGGTGAGTTTGAATCGACGCTCGCACTGTTGCGTCAGAATATGAAGTTGAACATCCACGGTGTTCGTGCCGGCGATCGATTTCTCGAGGCGCTAAGAGGCATCACCGATCCCGAAGAGAAGCGCAAGCGGATCGGAAAAGTCTTTATCGATGTGTTTGAAGAAGAAGCGAGACGTATCGGCGATGTCGGCCATCTTGTGCAGGGCACGCTCTATCCTGACGTCATCGAGTCGGTTTCGGTGCGTGGTCCGTCGGCGGTGATCAAAAGCCATCACAACGTCGGTGGACTACCTGAGAAGATGAATCTTAAACTGATCGAGCCGCTGCGTGAATTGTTCAAAGACGAAGTGCGTTTGATCGGAAGAGAGTTGCACGTTCCGGAAGAGATCCTTGGGCGCCATCCATTCCCGGGTCCTGGTTTGGCTGTGCGCATTCTTGGAGACATTACGGAAGAAAAGATCCGCCTCGTGCAGGCTGCGGATCGAATACTCGACGAAGAGCTGCGTCTCGCTGAGTTGTACAACTCGGTGTGGCAGGCTTTTCCAGTGCTGTTGCCCGTCTCGTCAGTCGGTGTGATGGGAGACGAGCGAACCTATGAGCGTTGTATTGCGATTCGCGCGGTGACGAGTGTCGATGGCATGACTGCGGATTGGGCACGACTGCCGCACGATCTGCTGGCGCGCGTTTCGGCGCGGATCGTTTCCGAGATCCGCGGGGTCAATCGGGTTGTTTACGACATCAGTTCCAAACCACCATCAACCATAGAGTGGGAATAACTTAACCACCGGTTACACAAATAATGCAGCAGGACCACCAATTCGTACACCTCCATCTCCATACTGACTACAGCCTTCTCGACGGCGCTATACAGATCAAGCCTCTCTCTAAACGCATTGCGAATTTGAAGATGCCTGCGTGTGCCATGACCGATCACGGCAACATGTACGGCGCGATCTCTTTCTACAATGCGATGAAGAGTCAGGGTGTGAAACCGATCATCGGTTGCGAGACATACATCACGCGCGGCAGTCGCAAAGAGAAGGCCGCGAGCGCGCCCGGTGAGAAGGCAAACTACCACTTGATCCTGCTGGCGCAGAACTACGAGGGTTACCAGAACCTCGTGCGTCTCACTTCGAAAGCCTACACCGAAGGCTTCTACTACAAACCGCGTATCGACAAGGAGCTACTCGCTGAGCACAGCAAGGGATTGATCGCGCTCTCGGCGTGCATGTCAGGCGTGCCCTCCGCATATCTGGCCCAGGACAAGTGTGACGAAGCGGCGAAGGCCGCAATCGAGTTTGAAGAGATCCTCGGAAAGGGAAACTACTTCCTCGAAATCCAGGAGCACGGCCTCGAGCCTCAGCAGCGCATTCGCAAAAATCTCGTAGAGCTTTCGAAGCGAACGGGCGTGCCGCTCGTCGCCACTAACGACGCGCACTACCTGACACCCGAAGATACGCGCGCTCACGACGTTCTGCTGTGCATTGGCTCCGGCAAAACCGTCAATGATACGAATCGCCTGCGTTATAACAGTCCCTACTTTTACGTCCGCACTGCGGACGAGATGTGGAACATCTTTGGCAACGAAATGCCAGAGGTGCTGACGCGCACGGTCGAGATCGCTGAACGCTGCGATCTGAAACTTCCTGAGCACGTCAATTACCTGCCGCAGTATCCGATCCCACAGTCCGAAGAAGGTCTCTCGGCTGACGAATACTTCGAGAAGGTCGTCCGCAACGGCTTTGAGCGACGGCGTCAGCAAGTCCTGGACACGCTTGCAGCGCGCGGAGAGTTGAAACAGCCATTCACCGATTATCAGACACGCCTGTCGAGCGAGATCCAGATGATCAAGCAGATGGGCTTCGCCGGTTACTTCCTGATCGTCTGGGACTTCGTTCGCTACGCCAGGGAGCACTCGATTCCGGTCGGCCCGGGCCGCGGCTCGGCGGCTGGCTCTCTCGTCGCTTACAGTCTCGAGATCACCGACATCGATCCGCTCCAGTACGATCTGCTGTTCGAGCGTTTTCTCAACCCCGGCCGCGTCACGATGCCGGATATCGATATCGACTTCTGCGTCCGTGGCCGAGGCGACGTCATAAACCATGTTGCGGGTCTCTACGGCCGCGATTCCGTCTGCCAGATCATCACGTTCGGAACCCTCGCCTCCAAGGCCGCGATCAAAGACGTAGGCCGGGCGCTCGAGGTGCCGTATGCCGAGGTCGACCGAATCGCCAAAATGATCCCGCCGCCTGTGCGTGGTCGCAATGTGAGCCTGAGCCAGGCACTTGAACAAGTACCTGAGCTCAAGCGGGAGATGGACACCAACCCGACGGTTAAAGAGATACTTGAAATCGCACAGCGGCTCGAAGGCTGCGCTCGTCACTCGTCGGTGCACGCCGCAGGCGTGGTAATCTCACCGTTGCCGCTTCAGGAATTGATACCGGTTGCCGTCTCCGGAAAAGATGAACTCACCACCCAGTATGTCATGTCGGATCTAGAAAAGACGGGCATGCTTAAGATGGATTTTTTAGCGCTTACTGCTTTAACTGTTATAAATGACTGCTTAATTAGCATTAAACAGTTGATTGGTGATGAGATTAAGTGGTCGGATATAGCGCTTAACGACGCTAAAGCGCTGGCTGTATTTGCTGACGGGAGGACTGAGGCGGTCTTCCAGTTTGAGTCCTCGGGAATGCAGGAGATTTGCCGGAAGCTAAAACCTAAAGGCCTCGAAGATCTCGCTGCGCTGAACGCTCTCTACCGCCCTGGACCACTCGACGGAGGCATGGTTGATGATTTCATTCAGCGCCATCACGGCAAGAAGGCCGTGCGTTATCTCATCCCGGAGATGAAGGAGATTCTCAACAACACTTATGGGATCATCGTCTACCAGGAGCAGATAATGCAGCTCGCGCAGAAGCTTGCAGGCTATACACTTAGCGAAGCCGACCTTATGCGTCGCGCGATGGGCAAGAAGAAGCGCGAGGAGATGGCCGTTCACGAAGAAAAGTTCATCAAGGGCGCAGTTGAGCGCGGAATTAAGCAGGAGAAGGCTGACAAGATCTTCTCTCTCATGGCCCAGTTCTCAGATTACGGATTCAATCGCAGCCACAGCGTGGCCTACGCCTATCTCGCGTTCCAGACGGCTTACCTGAAGGCGCATTATCCCGAACACTTCTACGCTGCGGTTCTTTCGAGTGAGGCTCAGGACGCTGCTAAAGTGTTTAAGTACTCGAAAGAATTAAGGGCTCAGAAGATTGCTCTCCTGCCACCGGACGTAAACGAA
>Ga0126311_10001114_pt1 | contig 12739 bp, 10 predicted proteins | sample Plot61_FD_92539 | JGI IMG/M metagenome (GOLD analysis project Ga0126311, IMG submission 92539) | Serpentine soil microbial communities from UC McLaughlin Reserve, CA, USA - Plot61 | ecosystem: Environmental > Terrestrial > Soil > Grasslands | place: USA: UC McLaughlin Reserve, Lake County...
CTGCCTGCCCCGGACGCAGAGTTTTCAACCTCCGGAGTTGTGCTAAGCCGGCTCGCCATGCCCGCCGACCCAAAGCCCGGGACAGCACCTTCGGGAGATGTGTTCAGCCAGGGCGGAGTGCAGATTCGCCCGTCACCTAGCCGCGAGTTCCGCGCCACGGATAACCTGATAATATTCTTCGAATCGTATAACGCGGCGAATAGCGAGACGGGTAAGCCCCTGGTGATGGTGACCGTGACGATCAAGAAAGACGGGAAGGCGGTCGTAAAGCCGCTAGACTTCACGATGGGGGAGATCATAAAGGAGCCGGCCCCTCATCTCACCTTCGCGAAGTATATAAGCCTCGCAAGGCTCGATGAAGGCAAATACACCGCCGACATTCAGGTAACGGATGTGGTCACACGAAAGGGCGTGACGCACCAGGTCCCGTTCGTCATCACGAAATAGACCGAGCACAACAGCCCACGGGTAAATGAATGGCGGACCGCATAAAGATAGTAATCGCCCTGTCGATGCTTGCGACTTGCGCCCTGCTCAATTTCGGTAGCGCGCGGCCCCATTATGGCGCGGTGCAGGCGCAGGCGGGTGACTCCCTGTCGAAATGGAGGCCGACTCTTGCCTCCTCAGGAGCCCGTTACGTAGGCAGCGCCGTGTGCGCCAGGTGCCACACGGCCGAGGCGAAACAGCTTGATACTCCTATGGCGCACGCGCTCAGGGCGGCGGCAGACTGTAACATCCTAAGCTCGAATCCTCGAATGGCCTTCCGCGACGGCCCTTACACGCACCAGATCACTCGTCAGGGGGACCGCAGTATCTACTCCGTCAGCGACGGAACAAGCTCGATTTCCGAGCCGATCCTCTACTGTTTTGGAAAGGGCGTGGCGGGCCAGACCTACGTCTTTCAGCACAACGGCAGTTATTACGAAAGCCGCGTGAGTTACTATCAGCCGCTCCAGGGACTAGGGATCACGACGCTCCATTCAAGGTCAATCCCGAGCTCCCTTGAATATGCTCTGGGGAGGCCGATGACTCAAGAAACCGCGAAGGGCTGTTTCGCCTGCCACTCGACGGGAGCTCCGGGCGGGGCCGAGCTCGGGATTGGAAAACTGAGTCCCGGCGTGAGCTGTGAAGCATGCCACGGCCCTGGCGAAAAGCACATCGCGGCGGTCAGAGTTAATGAGCCGAAAGAACTCCATATATTCAACCCGAAAAGGCTGGATGCGCTAGACCAGATGCAGGAGTTCTGCGGGGCCTGCCATATGAGCTTCGATCAGGTGATGCTTCTAGAAGACAGGGGCGGGTTGAACAACGTCAGGTTCCAGCCCTATCGCATAGCGAATAGCCGGGGCCATTTGATAAATGACAGCCGAATGAGCTGCGTCGCCTGCCATGACCCGCACCGCGAGATGGTGCGCGAGGCCTCCTACTACGATGAGAAATGCCTCGCCTGCCACGTCGCGAGCCCGAAAGAGCCCAGGACCGAGCTGCGACAGGCGAGCGGCTGCCCCGTGAGCAAGCAACAGTGCGTGACGTGCCACATGCCGAAAGTGGACGTGCCTGACCTGAACCATAAATTTACGGACCACTGGATTCGCATCGTCAGGCCCGGCGACCCGGTCCCAAGATGAGGCGGACCTTATTAAAGCTTAGGGGTAATTTTCAACCGATAACGGCGGGCCTTTGTTACCTCAGAATCTATCAGTCCTCACTTCGAGCGACCTCTTAACCGAGTCGCTCTAAAGCGATGTATAACAACCTGTTACCTGCGCAGTCCGCGCGCACCTCTGCCCCTGGGGCTACTAACAGCAAACCCGAAGTGGCGAGTGAACAACCTGGGCATGCTTGTATTACTATCCCGTTCGCTAGAGGACCGATCCCGTCCGGGCAAAAAAATTACGCTGACGGGCCTCGCGGATTGCGCGCCAGGCCCGTCAGCGTCTTGGCCGTGTGCTTGCGGTGTTACTAAGGCAGGCTTGCCGCCGCCGCACATCTTTGGATCGCAGCCTTCTGCGCGGCGGTGATAAGGCCCTGTGCCCTGAGGTCATTGGTTAGAAGCGCGACGCCACTCACGAAATTGCCGTGATTGGAGGAACCCGCAGCGATGTGGCGGATCAGGTCGGAGATTGTGCATCCGGTTGAGAACAATGTGTTGGGCACTCCCGAATCGCATCCGCCCACACTAACCGTTGATGTCATATCTGAGTTCGCTTCGCAATCGACGCCATCGGCCACGCCATCCAGGTCGGCATCCGCGAACCAGCCGACATCCCTCAGCAGCTCAAGCGTCAGGTCATCTGGCGCCTGCACGTTGTGGGTCAGGTCTGGGCTGATCACAGGCTCCATCAAAAGGTTACGCCGGGCTATGGTGTCGAAGTGCGAGCCGGATGAACCGCTCACAACCGGATTCGGCATATACAGGCGCGCTCTCCCGGCGCTATCCGCCCCCGCCCGAATGCTATCATCATTCGCTATGTTAGCGGTGACGCTGGGTAATTGGGCCTGAATGGCAAGGCCGTCTACCCGCGTGAGGCTTACCGAGGTGATGGTGATACCCGGGCCGAAGACTGGCTCGGTGCCCATCAAGGGAGGGGCAGCCCCCGCGTTTGCCGCGTTATTGTAGATGATGACCCCGATCGCTCCCGCATCCTGGGCGTTCTTCGCTTTAACAGTGAAGCCGCAAGTCCCCCGCTCGACCAGAGCGATCTTTCCGGCGACATCTGCCGCATTGGTGAAGGCGGTGCATCCGTCCGTCGCTGTGGGACCCGCCCCATTCACCGCATCCACGGCGTGAACCACACCTCCCGAGATATCCGGAGATCCCACGATCGGACCGAATTGCGCCGTTCCGAACTGGTAGGATCCGGCGATGACGGGAGGTGTTACGATCTGAACTTCAGGGCTGCCGAAAGAGAGGACGCTCGGCAGAGCAGCAAACACGTTGGGCCCATCCCATACGACCCGGCCAAGCCTGATGGCAGACGCCTGGCGCTGGGCAGCGGTCATTTCGTTCCAGTGTAGGCCGTTGGTGGTGTCGAGCGTATAGCGCGAATAGACGTCCGTTTGCAGAGGGTAGAAGCGAGGACCGTTGAAGAAATTCCCAAAATTCGCGCCGGTCGCCTCATTGACGAAATTCTGGAAGCCCAGGCCGTGCCCCAGCTCGTGCAGGAGCACAGCGACCAGATCGTTGAGCGGGCCGTGGTTGTTATCGAGGCCCAGGTAGAAATTAAAGTTACTGCTGAACTGGGCGTTAATGTCGGGGGAGGTGGTGTCCAGGTCCATTCCAGCTCGCTTATCGGCGAGCGCGGAACTGTACCATGTCGCGGGGAACTCCGCTCCCGGGTAGTTGCCGACGCCGGGGAAGTCGGAGAAGACATCCCACGTACCCGCGCTTCCAAGCACGTTAGGGCCGAGAGGATTGAACGCGGCGACGACGAATATGGGTTCCCTGCTGTCGAGGGTCGCGCCCCATTTGTCGGCGGCGAATTGGAACGCGATAAGGCGTTGCTGGCCCTTGGTGGTGCCGGTATTGCCCCCGACGGGCGCGGCCGGCGTCGGGTCGTTGAACCCCTCGTTGGGTCCGTCTGCATTAATAACTATGACCGTGGCTCCGGCGAACGCGTTATCGGCACCGGTAAGGAGAAGCACGATGAGGGCGAACATAGACAAGTATAGCTTTTTAGACATTGGGTTCTTCATTTACTGATTCTCCTTACACTATTTATTGATTTTCTTGGATGGTTTTCTATTCGCCTTCTCGGCATCCGTTTCAGGCCTCAGGCTGAGGAACGCAGTGGCCTCATCCATCGTGGCGACACAGCGCGTTTCCATGCTGCCATCAGCATTCGGCCTGGCGATCACCACGCTGCTGAAGCGCCCCTTCAGGTTCACCTGCTTCGTGCCGTCGGGGTGCGTTGTGGCTGTGAGCCCCTCGGAAGACCGATTGGTCAAGGAACTGAGCGAAGCGATCATTTCGCTGATTTCTTCGGGCGTGGGCATCCTGAGCTTGCCTGTCTTCGCGTCGATAATGATTTTTCGTTCCGCAATATACGTCCTCGTGTCATTAACCGCAGGCGGGGTTAAATCCTCAAGGTTAGGCATTCGTTTGTCTGCGATTGATGACGACCGGGTGGGAGCCGACTGTCTTTCACTGGACTGGGAGAATACGATCGACACCATCCCAATGGCGATGACGATTGCTGACATCAGTATGCCGACGCGAGTGAGCGTTGACCCTCTCTTTTTGGCGTTTCTCATCTTCTAAATCCTTTCAGTAGGGGCTGATATGGGGTGATCTGTTACTTTAATCAGTCCGACTTCCCGCTTTAAGTAGGTTTTGACGGAACCTGCTTGAAATAGACTTGTGCCAGTCAGGCAGGTTCTACCCTATCCCTTATGCGTGACCTGGGACTGTTGATAAACTATGGCGCCAGGCAATAATCCGAAAATTCCTGCCGCACCTTACGGTTAAGACGTAATCGCTCGTGGGACAACCTTGATGGCCGTTTCTTGTTCTAGTCTGATCTTCAGAATTTCGAAGGTCAGTCGTGTGGGAGTGGGCAATCTATTACGAATGAGCCCGACTTGTCAATTAATATCCGGGGGACCGCGCTGCCGGGACAGATATCGGAGCGTTGTGGGCCTCGGACATATTCTTCCCGGGCGGGGCTCTCACTTTCCTGATGCTGATACGGGGAATAGATTTTTGCGCGAATCGAGTCCCCTGTATGGGGAAAAGACAACTCATCAAGTTTTGAATAAAATTAGGGTGCCATCTGTTCCACACCTGCTTAACAGATGGAAGGCGGGGATATCAGCAACGCCAGTCGTGGACAGGCTATCAGCAACATCCCCGCCGTTTCTTATAAAGCCTTTTTGAGGCTTTCCAGGTTATAGAAAAGGGCGCAACTCCTCAGATCGCCCGGCTGCCCACAATAAGCGAACAGCCAGCGCAGATAGATAAAGTGCCCTGGAGACACCAGTCGCCATGCTAAGAAACTTGTTGAACAATTTCTCCGGACCTTTGATTAATGGGGTGGTATAGTAATGAGGCCGATTAGATCACGACTAACAAATACTTCGCCCGCAGTCTTACCGTCGCTGCAACCCTCAACTTAGTGCACGAGCATTAAAAGACAGGTGGGAACAATTTTTCTCGCGCCCTTACGACAGGCATGCGTCATGAAAAATACCTGGCTCAATAGTAGGAATATTGCTATCCAAGACAGCCTCGTAACAAAGCAGCGCACATTCTGTTGGAGGTCGGAGTTACTCAAACGGCATAGAGTCCTCGCTCCATTCTGCCTTCGGGTACTTAAAGGAACGGCTTAGAGGTCGGCGCACCGACTTCTGATGTATGGCCTCAGCTTTAAAGGCATAACCATATGATATTTAATAAGCTCATCCTCGATGCCCTTATCCATTTGGAATGCTTGCGATTTTGGCCTTGCCAGCAGTGCCCTCCAGTGCTGAGCGTAAGACAGCGTTCTCACTTTGCTATGCAGTCCCAATGAAAAAAAGCCGCTGTGGGGCTTAATGACTATTTCAGTGTGACATTTCTTGATGATGGGCTAACAAAATTGCTCCGAAGCGTGATGCTTTGTGGGTTCGTGGTAAACGTGGAGGCGAAGCGCAAGAGATGGCGGCCATTTAACATTGAAGCCGTTTTGACATGTTACTCTGATGGTCACACGCGGCCCCGACATGGAGGCCCCTCATGGAAATTACCGATCGCGGATATCGCTTCGTCACCCTTCACTACGAGGATGGCAACATTGCTTACGTCAGTGTTTTTTTGAGCGATTCCAGAAGCAGGCGCCCATCCGGCGCAATCAAGATTTTGAACTCGATTTTTTTGGCAACTTTGAAGCCCATCATCAGCAGGATCTGGTTGTCGGCGTCATCTTGAGTTGCCTGGAAGGCCAGCTCCGCTGCCTCCCTGTGGCTAAGGTGGCGCGGGCGCACTGGTAGTGCCGAAAAGTCAGAGATAGACATTAAATCTATAAATGGGTGTACAAATGAGCAATCTGACAACCGGCTGCTCGGGCAAGAATCGCTTTTAAAGAATAAGCGAGCATTATCGCACATAGAGCACTTTTGCGGCTGATGGGCTCCCCTCCGCCGACAAAGCGCTGCGGTTGGGAGAGGACTCGCGCAACGCTTTGCCCGAGTCCTCCCCGCTGTTAACGCCTCCCTCCTACTTCCGGTATTCTAAATGGAATACTTCGGCGGAGGTGTCGTAGGAATCAAACCCGAAATGCATGGCGTGTGTGTTGAGCCACATGCCGACCGCGCTTCGTAAGGCAAAGCCGTTGTAGTGCGTGTCGGTGCCGACCATCCTTTCGCGGTCGACGCACGTCTTATTCTTCTTTTCCTGCCCGCAGTAGTAAATCGAAAAATCCAGATCGAACACGTATCCCGTGGAGTGCGGGTTAAAGCCCCTGGGCGCGTAGTCCCTGTCGACGCGATTGAACAGTTCCTGCATCAACGCCTGAGTCCAGCCCGGTGACCCCGCCACATTTAGTCGAAACGCCTCGCGTCGCTGGTCGCCGCGTTTCCCCAGTACACCCTGCGCATCCGCCTCTAAATTACTGGGGAACGTCAGGCCCTTAGGAAAAACAGGGGGGTTGTTCTCGGCGATTTTTAACTTGATGATGCGCAGGTAGTTGGCCCCCTGCGTCGCGTCGTCCGGCCGGTACCCATTGTGGATGACGGCGCTGCTAAGGCTCCAGTCGTCGATTTGAGTGCCGTAATCCCGCAGGGCCGTCATTAACAGGTCGGCCGGGGCCAGCACATCAGGATGCAACCGGGCCACGCTGTTGCTGCCTCTCCCCATATACGTCTTTAATTTTTTCACATCCGCGTATTGTTGGGGACGGTTGTTCTGGTTTGTATGTGTGGGCGGGGCCGGGAAAACATAGTATCGATGACCATTCACGGTTTTTAGTTCCGCCTTCTCAAGTTGTAGCTCTAACATGTGGCCTCCTTACTTTGCACACCATTTTGGTTTCTGTAAGAATGAGATGCGCGGTAGGAATAACCAATGGAAATCCTTCTCATCGAATCTGCATTCAATCTTAAGCGCCGAAAGGGGAAGTTGCTGAAATTTCCGCCATATTACTGCCCGAAAAAATTTTTATTGGCGGTTGGGAAGACCCCTTCTCTCATCCCTCACGCGGCCCCGCTTGACGTGAGCGTAAGGCACTTAGGCGCAATTAGACTATGCGAGAAACCTTAATCGAGGCTGTGATGATAACGTATAGAATAAATTGCTGGGATTCACGCTTTAATCACGAGTGTGTCACTCTCAAAGCAAGAGTCGTTCGACCGCATTTTTCTCGTGCCCGAACACGTGACGGAGGTGCCTATGATAATCAGATCTTTCTTCGGCGATGATATTTTCATCTCTTACGCCCGGAAGGACTCAAGCACATACGCTTCTGGCCTCGCTAGCGAACTGACGAGGCGCGGTTTCTCCTGCTTCATAGACAGGCTTGGCACCGAGGCGAATCCTGAGCTGCCGGAATCGTTGCGACGTAAGATCCGCGGCTGCACGATACTGATCGTCATTGCAACTAGTTGGTCGGGCACCCGAGATTCCATAAAGGATGAGATTTTAGAGTTCAAGCCCACGAAGCGGCCTATGATTCCTGTGGATATAGACGGCGGTATCTCTGATGCTATCTGGTATGGAGATATTGAAGGTATTCCGCCCGAGCCGGAGAAGAACCCGCACGCTCTTGATGACGGCAATCCCTCTCCTGCAGTCATCAGCCGCATTGAGAAGGCGTTCCAGTACAGACGCCGTAACGAGCGTCTACGCCGTTTGACAATAGGAACGGCAGCAGTTCTTGTGTTGCTACTCGCCTTGACGGGTTATGCAGCGCGCAAGGCCACAATCGAACTGACACGGGCCGAGCAAGCAAGGCAGGACGCGGCCGTGCAGAGGAAAGTGGCCGAGGATGCAAAGTTGCAAGCGGAACAGGCGGTTAAGGATGCAGAACAACAGAGGTTGATTGCCGACGCAAAGACTAAGGAGGCCCAACTGCAGTCGAAGATTGCTGACAAGAACCTTAAAGAGGCCTACCAGCAGCAGCAAGAAGCCGCAACCCAGCGGGCTGCAGCCGAGAGGCAGTCAAAGGTATCGTTCGCCCTCAGCCTGGCATCAGAAGCAAAAAAAGTATACGAAGCCGAGCCCATGCTCAGCCTGCGTCTCGGCCTCGAAGCTCTGTTACAGTGTCCTAAAGATGACAAACCTACGAGATTAAGGATTGAGGAGTCGATCCGTTCTATGACCGCACAGGGACGGGTACGTAAGCTCGGCTCAGATGACGTCGAAAAGGCATACTTCATCGAGAACAGCCCCTTCTTCGTGCTCGTCCGGGTTTCTGGTAAGAGCGAGTTGCGGCGTTCCGATTCAGGGGTCCTCGTTCAAGAGCTACCGCGCGCGGTTACATTCGTGCGTCAGTTCGCGAAGTCAGGACCGTTCTCATATTTCCTGGTGGCGTACGAAGAGGAAGAGACTATCTGGGACGATACCCGAGAGAGGTCACTCGGCAGCACACCGGTTGAGGCTGAGGTGCGGCGCACCGATACCGGAGAGATTGTCGTTTCGGGAAAATTAAACGTGGACGAAATCAGTATCAGGGAAGATCCCTTCGTGCAGGTGTCCTCCGAGAACGCTGTGGATCAACTACTGCCAACAGATCACCTCGGCTTGCCCATAAGGCTCTCATATCAAGCATCGTTTATACGGAAGGTTAAGGGATTGCCTTGGATGTTGGTCTCTTATGGAGGGGATAAAGAAACGGAGCTCCGGCGTCTCGATGGGCGCGTCGTAAAGACCTATACGCCGGGTCCCGGCAAGGTGTTTGAGTTAGCAACGAACCACGATAAATCGCTATTCTGTGTGAAGACTCGCGAAGGCGCCGACGACGACCTCCCACTATCAGGACACTACGTGTCAGTGGAGCTCCGGCATACGAACTCTGGGGCATTGCTCCCGCTGCCTGCTAAAGCTCGCCAAATCTTCTTTAGCCCTTCGAGCCCGTATTTTGTAGTTGCATATGCCGACCTTCCTGGTGAGATCCGCCGTTCGGACTCAAACGAAATTGTCCCACTTCTGAAGATCGTTGATAAAGTTGTGTTCAGCCCATACACATCGGGCTTGGCCGTGAAGTACGTAGATGGATCCGGGGAGATGCGACGAGCGCCTAAGGCGGAATCGATTGCACTTCCTGAAAAGTTCTCAGGCCTCAGCACAGCAAGAGATCTATTTATTGACCCCCTGATGAAGGTCGGCCCGAAGAACAAGGATCAGTGCGGACCGGCGCGACTGTGGCCGCAACAAAGTACGTCGAGAATGAAGGTCCGGCAGAGTCGATGTTCTTCATTGTCGAGGTTGATGCTGGGACTGAGTCTCTGTACGAACTACACCGCAAAGACTCGGGCAAACTTGTACCACTTCCCCCAGAGGTCTGGGATATTCGTTTCGTGGAGGACGCGCCCTACGTCCTCATCCAGTACAAGGATAAAAGCTTTGAGCTGCGCGGAATCAACAAGGAAATCAAAATCCCCATCGAATTTAAGGCAAATCCAAAGCACGAGGGGTCGGTAAAGCTAAAGTTTAGCCCGAATCAGGAGCTGTTCGTCATTTACGACACTCATCATGCCAGCTTATGTCGCGCGCCGACTGGCAAAGAGGTGCAGCAAGTTACTGGTAAAGACACAGAGTATGAGAGCATATCGGGGGCCGTATTCAGCCCTGACTCAACTCGCTTAGTGGTCTTGGCCAGGTACTCAGGGCCAAGCTGGCAACTAAGAACCGATACCGGAGCAGTTTCAGAGATACCCGACATTGATCTTACACAAATGGTGTACTCGGGCTTCCCTGGCATCATCTTCAACAAGTTGTCCACGTGCTTCGCATACCATATTCAGGGATCGTGGGCATTGCGGCGAGCTGATAACGGCGAGCCCATCGCTCCACAACGGGACGGCCCTCGTATAACTTCATTGAGATTCAGCAATGGCGGGAGCTATGCTGTGCTGACCTATGATGACAACAGGGCAGAATTGTGGAACACGAACGGCATCCCATTTCTAGCTGCTGAGTTAGAACGAAACCTCGTAGGGCTGCGCTTTGATAAGGCAGACAAACAACTCATCGCCTGGCACTCAAACAAGCGCGCCTACATCTTGGACCTTGCATGGATTAGCGAGATAGTTCATACGTCAGGGCCTGCTCCTCTCGAGCAGTTGCTTCAATCGTCGTGCAAAGCTTATAAGCGCCACCCTGTCCCCGAGGGTGTTCTAGAGCGGTACCTCGTAGGCACGGCGCCGCGGGCGTGTCAGTAGCAGGACTTTAGGTTGAGGCGGCGAACCGAGCGTTAAAGACCACAATGTGGCCCAAAATAACTTTAGCCGCATTGAAGCGGCTGTAAGTTTTTGATTCTTTGGTGGCCAGGGACGGAATCGAACCGCCGACACGCGGATTTTCAGTCCGCTGCAAAGCATATTGCAGTGTGTTGCACGAAGTAGCACAACATAGCTAAGTTACTAATATTTCAATAGTTTCCATCTAAACCCGATATTCCCATTGTTTCTCTTTATTGCGTTGTGATACATTCCAATGTGTCCGTGAACGTGTCCTTGGACATACTGAAAGTAAAGCGAGAAAGCAGAATATTATGGCAAGAATGAGAAGCGGATATGTTTACAGCGATGAGGGTGGCTGGTGGGCGCGAGTCACTTTCACCGATGAAACTGGTAAGCGCCGCAACATAAAGCGGCGGGCTGAGAACAAGACAGCAGCAAAAGAAATGGTTAAGCGATTGATCGAAGAATTGGAAGACTCTGGTGGCGAAGCTGTCATAGAAAGTAATCGAACAACGCTGAATGAATATTTTGACCGATGGCTAGAGGCTGCAAAGCCAAGAGCCAGCGAGCGTACCTTTGCAGATTATGAAGATTTGCTTCGGCGTTATGTTCGGCTGGCAATAGGAAGGAAGAAGCTTGCAGATGTGCGGCCTTTGGATGTGCAGGCTCTCTATTCAAGCATGCAAGAGCGCGGTTTATCAGCTCGCACAGTTCGCTACACTCATGCCGTTCTCAATTCTGCTTTTAGACAAGCGGTTAAGTGGGGCTTACTGTCAAAGAATCCGGCGTCTCTGGTAGAGCTTCCCAAGCAAACTCGAAAAGAGATGTATGCGCTTTCCCCAAATGAAGCCGCTCAGTTTCTTCAGGCATGTGCAGGTGATCGTATGGGGCTTATATTCAATATAGCACTCACTACAGGCATGCGCCCTGAAGAGTATCTAGCCTTGCAATGGAAGGATATTGATTTACAGCGCGGCATAGTGACCGTTCAGCGCACTTTAGTTTGGAGGCGAAGAGGCGGAGGCTATTACTTTGGCGAGCCTAAGACAGCGCGCAGCCGTCGTAGCATCTCGCTTCCCTTCACTGTTGCGAAAGCTCTTATGGAGCACAAGCGTAAACAGGGAGAGGAAAGATTGAAGACAGGACCAAGTTATCAGAGTCTCGATTTAGTTTTCGCGACAAGTAACGGCGGCCCGCTTATGGTACAGAATTTAATGCGCAGACACTTCAAACCTATACTGAAGCAAGCAGGCTTGTCGGAGTCAATCAGAATGTACGATCTGCGCCATTCTTGTGCGATACTACTACTTGCTATTAACGAGAACCCTAAGGTGGTAAGCGAGCGATTAGGACATGCCAGCATCACACTGACGCTTGATACCTACTCTCACGTTTTACCATCAATGCAACAATCTGCCACAGAAAAACTTGAGCAGCTTCTATTTGCCGGAGGCCATCAAGCAGCCAGTAAATAGGTCATAAAAGAATTGGAGGGTGAGGATTATGAGTGAAGCGACACTAAAGCATGTCACGCTACTTGTAGACCAACTATCATACGAAGATAAACAATTTCTTGTAGAGCACCTGACACAAAGTATGAACCAAGCCCAACAGGAGCGAAAACCTCAAGACCTTTATGGGATATGGCGCGGGCACTTCCCTGAAGATTTCGATATTGATTCAGCTCTTAAAGCTATACGTCACGAATGGGAGAAAGAATGGCTTCAGGTGTTTGACAAATGAACCTATATGTAGCTGACACTCATGCGCTCTTTTGGTATCTGACTGGCTCACCGCGATTGGGGGCGAAAGCAAAGGATGCATTTGATGAAGGCGCACGCGGAGACGCTCTGATTTACCTGCCGACAATTGTTCTTGCGGAGCTTTATTACTTGAATCAGAAGCTAGCTCACCCCCTCGACTTTACTGCTGGGATGGCTGCATTGCAATCCAGTAGCCAGTTTGTATTTGTGCCGTTAGAGGCAGCGGATACGCTTGAATTCGATGCTAACAAGGCAATACCAGAAATGCATGATCGCATTATCGTGGGGGTAGCACGACGTTTAGGTGCGGCCTGCCTGTCTCTCGATCCGCAGATCGTATCAAGCAGCCTTGTAACGACTATTTGGTAAACCAAGCTTCAACTGACTTTGCACTTAAATTAGTATTTGAACCACAAACCATAGCACTCCTTCCTGCTTATACCTCTATCACCTCACTAATTATAATTCTGTCCGATTTGCTTAGAGCCTATCTCTAAACCTCACACTTTCTCCAACAAATAATCGCGCAGGCAAAATAAAGCATTGATAGATAGTTCGCCTTCTTCTTCTCCCACCTCACCAGCAATCTCCGAAACCGATTC
>Ga0126311_10001115_pt1 | contig 12733 bp, 12 predicted proteins | sample Plot61_FD_92539 | JGI IMG/M metagenome (GOLD analysis project Ga0126311, IMG submission 92539) | Serpentine soil microbial communities from UC McLaughlin Reserve, CA, USA - Plot61 | ecosystem: Environmental > Terrestrial > Soil > Grasslands | place: USA: UC McLaughlin Reserve, Lake County...
CCCGGCCTGCCCGGCGTCCCGCTCATCTTCCTTTCGGCTCTCCTCTACGCCATCCTCACCGACTTTCGCAGCGTCGGAGCCGCGATCCTCGTGGTCCTCGGAATATTCGCCGCGATCGCCCTCATAGCCGATTTCGTCGCCACCTCATACGGCGCTCGTCGCTTCGGGGCGAGCAACTGGGGCACCGTGGGCGGGGCCGTAGGCGGCATCGCAGGCGCCCTGCTCGGCCTCCTCTTCCTCGGCATTGGCTCCCTGTTCGGCCTCATCTTCGGCACCATCGCAGGCGTCTTCATCGGCGAGTTCCTGAGACGTGAAAGGCGTGACGGTCCAGAAGAGCAGGGTCCCGCAGGAGCAAACTGGCGCCGGGCCTCACAGGCAGCAGGAGGCGTCTTCGTAGGTTACCTGGCCTCTGCCATCGCACAGGGACTGCTTGGACTCGCGAGTGTCGTGATCTTCGTGTTAGCGATTAGCTAGTCAGCATTTCAGCAAGTCATACCAAGTCAGGATCAATGCCAACCTCACGACCTAGCCAGGCACCGCCCTCCTTCTCTTCTCCTCCTGGATTCCCGCTTACGCGGGAATGACGTAGTGGAAGGCCTCCTTGTGTGCCTAAAGCCCGAATGCGCTCCTGTTCAATCGGACTCGGTATCAGCACTTCAGCTTTCGCGTGCACGAGCCCTTGCTGACATGCTGACAAGCCGCCTGCAAGGCGGCGTGCTGAAGTGCTATTCCTCTTCGCGCCGTTGTTCGCGGAGAAAACCTTCGAGTTCCTGGGCGAGTTCGTCGCCCGAGGGCAGGTCGCGAGGGCCCTGGTCGGCCTGGGAGTCGAAGCGTTCCTCTAGCATCCTGACGTAGGAGGAGAGATCCGAGTCCTGGGAGACGGCCACAGAGACCTGCTCCTGGTAGGTTTTGGCCGTGTTCTCGAGGTCAGTGGTATCCACGGTCATACCGAGCAGGCCAGAGAGCTTGTCGAGCAGGGCGAGGGCCGCGGGGGCGGAGGGAACGGCGGGGAGGTAGTGCGGAACTGAGGCCCAGAAGCTTACCGAGGGCAGGCCCGCGTCGGCGCACGCGCGGTGCAGTACGCCGGTGATGCCCGTCGGGCCCTCGTAGCGCGAGGCGGAGAGACCTAAAGAGTCGACCAGGGTGGTGTCCTGGGAGTTTGCGGCGACTGAGACTGGACGCGAATGCGGCACGTCGGCGAGCAGGGCGCCCATCGTCACCACGAGCTCCACTTTCAACGCCTTAGCCAGCTCGACGACCGCTGTACAGAAAGCGCGCCACCGGAAGTTCGGTTCCGGTCCCGTCAGCAAGATCGCCCCACGGCCACCGGCGGCCTCAAGCCTCGGCCCCGTCGCCGAGAGCGTGTTCTCGGGCCATTCGATCTCGCGGGTCACACCGTCGACGAGCTTGACCTGTGGCCGCGTGGCCTGGAAATCGAAGAACTCTTCGCCCTCAAAGCCACCGAAACGTCCGGCCTCCCACGAACTCGCCAGGGCCCCGACGGCGACGCTAGCCGCGTCGGCCGCGTCGTTCCAGCCCGTGAAGCCGGCGACGAGAACGGGCCGCTCCAGCTCGGGTCTCCAGTCGATGTTGATGTGTCTTATGTCCATGGGGCTAGCTTACCACGCGGCAAGCGCCGATCCGAAAGATTACGGCTCTATACAAACGAGCGGTCCAGGCTCAATGCGTGTTCCAGGCGCCGCAGGTACTCGCCCTCGGGGATCTCACGCGCCCCTAACCGGGCGAGGTGTGGGTTATGGATCTGGCAGTCTAGAAGCTCGTAACCACGCTTGTGCAGCCGGTCTACCAGGTAGACAAGGCAGACTTTGGAGGCGTCCCTCATGCGGGTGAACATCGACTCCCCCATGAAGGCCGCGCCCAGAGCGACTCCATAGAGTCCTCCTGCCAGCTCGCCTTCACGATAAGCTTCGACGCTGTGGGCCTTGCCGGCGTGATGCAGCCGGATGTATGCGTCGACTATCTCCGCGTTGATCCAGGTCTCATCCCTGTCGGCGCACGCCCTTATTACACCGTCGAAGTCTTTGTCCACGCGCACCTCGTAGGCCCCTTTGCGGATGACACGCCCGAGCGAGCGCGGGACGTGCAGATCCTCGAACTCGAGCACGCTGCGCGGATCCGAGCGGTAGAACTCGATGCGCCCGTAGGAATCAGCCATCGGGAAGGCGCCGGCCCTGTAGCAAGCTTCGAGGATCTCCGTCGTCAGCTTCATAGGTATGGTACGGGGTCCCCATCCTTACTGCACCACAGCCGGTCGAGGTCGATTTGGTCTATGATATCCATCCCGGAGCTCAGATCAGAGGTTCGATCTCACCGACGGTTTCGCCGTGTAGGCCGCGCATGCTGGAGACCGCCTCGGGCACCTCTACTCCCATGGTACCTAGCGCCGCGAGCGCCGCCGGACGCACCGCCCTATCCGAACCGTCGGAGATCTTCAGGGCCATTCCCCAGCCCTCCGGGCTTCCGACCGCGAGCACTGCCTCGGCCCCGCCCTTGACGAGCAGGTCCGTCGAGTCCATGAGCTCCGTGTCGAACCTTCCTGTCCCTGCGACCATAAAGGGATGCTCCCGCATAGCCTCCCCTATGCGGTTCGCCGCACCTTCGAGTTCGTCGGGGAGGACGTCGCCCGTGGTGAGGCGGGCTAGGCCCGTCGCGAAGCTCCGCAGCGGCAGGGCGAAGGCGGGGACGCCGCAGTTGTCGCCGGCGACGAGTACCTTATCCTCCCGCAGACCGCAGACCTCGGCTATGAGGTCGAGTATACGGTGTTGGAGCGGGTGGTCGGGATCGCGGTAGGTGGCGGTCTCGTAGCCCTCATGGACGCAGACGGCGAGCATCCCGGCGTGCTTGCCCGAGCAGTTGCTGTGGATCGGACGCGGGCCTTCGCCGCCGCGAACGAGCTTATCTGCCTCGGGTTCGTACAGCGGCAGATGGGCGCCGCTCTGCAGGTCGTCCTCGGTCAAGTCGGCCTTCTCCAGGATAGACCTGACAGCGGCGAGGTGAGGCTCCTCGGCGTTGTGCGAGGCGCATGCTACGGCAAGCTCTCTGTCGGTCAGCCCGAAGGCATCGGCGGCGCCGGAGAGGACGAGCGGGAGCGCCTGGAACGGCTTGGCCGCGGAGCGGGCGTAGATGTAGGCTTCCGGGTCGCCGACGGACTCGAGTACCTCGCCATCAGGATCGCAGACGGCGAGACGCCCACGGTGGACGCTCTCGACCAGTGCGCCGCGCCTTACGGCCGAGATCGGGGCATCCTCGGGCAGGCCGGCGTCGCCGCGCACGAGGCTACCGATCCGAGGAGCGGATGATGTGGAGGGACAGGAGGTCGTGGGCCACGCGCATCCGGCCCATCGCGACGGAGAAGTCGCCGCCGGCCAGGTACTCGCGCCCCTCCTTGACCAGGTCGCGTAGCTTCTCGAGCGGTTCGTCGTCCTTGCCGCCGGGGCTCCCACCCCTCAGGCTCGCTTCGACCATACCGAGTATGGTGTCAGCCCTCGGGCTCGCGGTCCACATAGCGAGGATCGCGATGTCCATGTAACTGTCGATCCTGAGCAGGTGCGCCGTCCTCAGCGCCGCATCGGCCCTCTCCCCCGCCTTCATGGGAACCATCGCCTTATGTTCCCCGACAGTATCCCTGGCAAGGCCCCATCGGGCACCCCGGCAGCCTCGGACGCGGCAAGGGCGGCGTGCAATGTCGATGGCAGGTCGCCGTAGGGTACGTCCGACCCGTAGCAGATGCGGGAAGTGTCGAGGAGCGAGAAAAGCTCGTACAGGTCTTTGGCCGGCACCACGGAGGTCTCGAACAGCACGTTCGGGTGCCCGTCGAAGACGCGGGCGGCCAAATGCACCTCGACCATCGCGCAGTGTCCGAGAATCAGTCGCAGGCCAGGATGCGCCTCGACCGTCGGCAGGAGAGGCTCGACGATCCGCTCCATGGCGAAACCCGCGTGGATCAGAACCGGCAGGTCTATCTCCGCCGCCATCCCGAACAGGCGCACCACCCTCGGGTCGTCGAGCTCGAACTCCTGCGAGACTGGATGGAGCTTGAGGCCCATAAACCCGCGCTCGACGCAGCGCCCGAACTCCTTGTCGTAATCTAGGTGCGGGTTGAGGCGGAAGAAGGGCACGAAGGAGGAAGGATGCTCTTCGTAGGCGTTCCAGACTACGTCGTTCGGTCCCGAGTAATCGTCGCGGGCGTTAGGGTCATTCAAGGGGAAGACGATGGTCTTCTTGACCCCTGCAGCCTCCATGCGGTCGCGCATACCATCGGCGGTCATCGTCCTTCCGTCGATGTCGACCCCGATGTGGGCGTGTGCGTCGAAGACCTCGACTCCGGCGGGGATCTTCGCCTGTACCCAGGACCATATGGTGGCCATAGCCCCGCCGGTCAGCGCTTCGATGTCGTGCGCCGTCTCCAAAGTGCCAGCAGATCCCAACCTCGGTCTCGAGGACCAACGACCGTGCAATGGTACCAGGGGGAATTGGAGGTTGCTAAAGGGAGGCGGCGGTTCAATCCTCGTTCCGTTGGAGGGTGAGCATCGAGACGCGTTGGCCGTCGACGCTCTTTACCTGCATGGTGGCGCCTTCGGCCTCGACGGTATCGCCGGTCTCGGGGGGACGTCCGAGGGCGCCTAGGACGTAGCCGCCTATGGTGTCGAAGTCCTCGTGGGGCAAGTCGAGCTCGAAACGCTCGTTCACGTCGGTTATAGGGATGCGGCCGTCGATGGCGTAGAGGCCGTCGCTGATCTGCTCGATTGTGGGCTCGCCTTCGTCGAACTCGTCCTGGATCTCACCGACTATCTCCTCGACGATGTCCTCGATCGTGATCAGTCCCTCGACGCTCCCCCACTCGTCTATGACTATGGCCATCTGCAGCGTGCGGGTCTGGAAGTCCTTGAGGATCTCGTCGATGCGCTTGTTCTCGGGGACGACCAGACACTCCCTGATGATGGACCTTATGTCGAAATCGTCGGGGTTCGTGCGGGCGGCCCTGAAAAGGTCCTTCACGTGGGCGGCGCCGAGGATGTGGTCGAGGTCTTCCTCGTAGACGGGGTAGCGTGTATAGCGCCCGTAGACGGCGGCGTCGACCAGCTCGGGCAGGGGAGCGTCGCTCGCGATCGCCTCGATATCCGGCCTCGGGACCATGATCTCGCGTGCAACCCTGTCGCCGAAGTCGAAGACCTTGTTGAGGTAATCGCGCTCCTCGGGATCGAGGACACCCGAGGCTGTAGAGGAGGAGATCATGATCCTTAGCTCCTCCTCGGAGTGGGCCTCCATCTCCTCCCCGAGCCTGATGCCCCAGGGCCTCAAGACGAAGTTGGTCGACGCGTTCACGACCCAGACCACGGGATTGAAGAGAAGCCTGAACAGGTTCAAAGGACGGCTGATCCAGAGCGAGACGCCCTCGGCCTTCTGGATGGAGAAGTACTTGGGCGCCTGCTCCCCGAAGACGAGGTGGGCGTAGGTTATGGCCGAGAAACCGAGTACGACGGCGATGATCCCGACTATCCGCTCGTTCGTGATCCCCACGGCCTCGAACACGGGACGGATGAGGTGCGAGACGGCGGGCTCGCCGACCCAACCCAGCGCCAGGGAGGCAACCGTAATTCCAACCTGACAGACAGAGAGATAAGAGTCCAGGTCGCGCAGCGTCTCGCGTACGACGGCGGCCCGCGTGCTGCCTTCCTGCTCTAGCTGCTGGATACGCGACTCACGTACGCGAACCAGCGCGAACTCGGCCGCCACAAAGAAAGCATTCAGGCCCACCAATACGAGGGCCAGAAAGAGGTTAAACCCGGATAAGAGGGGCTCCGGCACTTCTACGCGTGCCCACCGGCGCCCGGGCCGCAGGGTTTTCGTCGGTGGTGTTTAGCGCGAGTTTCGTCCATCCCGTTCCGGGCCGGATTATACCGCAGCCGAGTGCCCGCACAAATCCACGACAGATAGCGCCGTGAATAAGGCTCAACCCTATTCACGACGAGCAAATCAGCAAAAACAAAAAGCTGACTGGCTGAAATGCTGACTAGCTGACCAGCGCGGTTTCGGGAAGGGATTTCCCGAAACCGCTGTTAAGCTAGGCCCTCCGCTTCGTACTCCCGCAGGAAACCCTCGAAGAGACGACGGTGTCCCTGCTCGTCACGCAGGATGTCTATGACCATGTCCTGGGTGACGGGGTCTACCTCCTCGGTCTCCTCCACGATGCGCGTGTAGTGCTGAATTGCGCCGTCTTCCGCATCTATGACGCCCTTTATGACGTGTACGATATCTACCTGATCATCGGGCGGCTGTAGCGTGTCCTGCGAAGCCTTGAATTCCATCGAGCCAGGCACAACGCCGTAGAGCTCCTTGATGCGGGCGGCGAACTGCTGGGCGTGGGTGAGCTCTTCCTGTATATCTTCCTCCACGCTCTCCTTGACCTCCTGGGCGCGGACGCCGTCGGGGTTTATGGAGTTCGTGACGTAATTCATTACGGTCTCGAGCTCCATAAAGTAAGCCGTCCTCAGAAGCTCGACGATGGCTGCGCGCCTCTCCGCCATCGCTTCGGAAAGGATGCCCTCGCTGCCGCGATTGGTCTCCACGCTTTATGACCTCCTTGTATATCTGATGAGATCCACACGGAAAATGTACCCTCGCACCACCCGGTTAAACCCTTTAACCCTCCTGCAGCTTCGGCTCCGTGCGTGCCTCCATCGCAGCCTCCACGCACTCCTCGGCGTCCGCGCCCGTGGAGGCTGTTACCCCGGCCGCGAAGGCTCCTTCGACGAAAGGGGCGTCGACCAGCCTGACCTTCTCTCTCTTCTCCTGGGGCAGCATCTCGAGAACGGTCTCTGCGGAGAGGACGGCGCTGCCGAGATCCATGAATACGAGCGCCTCGTCCGCTTCGAGGTCGCGTATGGAGGCTTCGATCCTCTCCGGGTCCGTGCCGAAAGAGCCATCAGCGTCGCCGCCGACGGCCGAGATCTCGACCTCTCCTGCCATCTGCAAGACCAGGTCGGCCGTCCCCTCCGCGATCTCCTTGCTGTGCGAGACGAGCACGATCCCGACCATCAGGAGGAGCCTTCCAGGGCCCGCGCCGCGGCATCGAGGAGCATGTACGTGGAGGTCGCTCCCGGGTCCTGATGCCCCGCGGACCTGGGCCCCAGATAGCTCGCCCTTCCCTTCTTCGCCGTGAGCGGGATCGTCGACTCGGCCCCCTCCTGCGCGGCATCCGCCGCGCTCCTGAACACCCCTGCCACGCTCCCTTCGCCGGCGGCCTCCTTCGCGGCTTCGACGGCAGGTTCGAGGGCGTCCACGATCGTCTTGTCCCCCATCTCCGCCTTGCCGCGCTGTTTTATGCCCCCGAGGGCGGCTTCGAGGGCTCCTCCAGCGTCCTCGGCGGAGATGTCTTCTTTGTCAGAGAGTGCCGTGGAGGCGCGCAGGAAGGCGGTGCCGTAGAGCGGGCCTGCGGCGCCGCCGACCTTGCTGATCAGGGCCATAGAGACGGCCTTCAGTACGTCGGCAGGGGTCGAAGGATCAGCATCCTCGAGCCGCTCGAGCGAGGCCTGGAAGCCCCTGTGCATGTTGTTGCCGTGGTCGCCGTCCCCGATCTCCGAGTCGAGCTTGGTCAGGTACCGCCTGTGCTCCTCCATGGCGGCGGCCATCTTTTTCACTACGTCATTGGTGGCTTGCGTCGCGTCCAAATCCTACTCCTCCGGCTCGCTTAGGCTCTCCCTTACCCTGTGCTTGAGTACCTTCCCGAGGGCGTTGCGCGGTAGCTCCTCGACGAAGACCACCTCCCGAGGTTTCTTGTAGCTGGCGAGGTCCTCGCGGCAGACGCTCATCACCTTCTCGGCGGTGAGTCCCGGGTCTTCGCGCACCACGGCGGCGACCACCCGTTCTCCGAACTCGGGGTCCGGCAGCCCGACGATGGCCACCTCAGAGACCCCGGGACAACCTTCGATCGTCTCCTCGACCTCGCGGGGGTAGACGTTATAGCCGCCGCTGATGATCAACTCCTTCGCCCGCCCGCTTATGGTGAAGTAGCCGTCCTCGCCGACGGAGCCGAGATCCCCCGTGGCGAACCAACCCTCCGGATCGAAGCTCTCCTCGGTAGCGTCGGGCCTGTTCCAGTAGCCGGGGAAGACGTTCGGCCCGCGCACTTCGATCTCCCCGATCTCCCCTTCGGGTAGAGGCTTGCGCGTCTCGATGTCGACGACCCTTGCCTCCTGGCCGGGGAAAGGCCGTCCCACGGTACCAGGCCTCCGCTCGCCATCGTAGGGATTGGTGAGGTTCATGATCGTCTCGGTCATGCCGTAGCGCTCCAGGATTCGCTCACCGAAGTGGCGTTTGAACTCATCGAAGGCCTGGGGACTCAAGGGTGCGCTGCCGGAGACGTAGAGCCGGATCGGAGGCGGGCGCTCATCGCGGGATTCGGCCTCCCGCAGTAGCCGCGTGTACATGGTCGGGACGCCGAAGAACATCGTGACCCTGCCCTCGAGCAGGGCGTCGTAAGCCGCGGCCGCGTCGAATTTCCTGTGCAGCTCGGCGCCTGACCCGGCAAGGAACGTGCCGTGCGCCCCGACCATGAGGCCGTGCGTGTGGAAAAGCGGCAACGCCAGAAGCAACGTATCTTCGCCCGTCCAGCGCCAGGCCTCGCACACCGCCTGCGCGTTGGCTACGAGGTTGCGGTGCAAAAGCATCGCCCCCTTGCTGCGCCCCGTCGTCCCCGAGGTGTAGGCGATCACAGCCAGGTCCTCGCCGCGCGGCACGTCCTCGCTGAACCTCTCGCCCAGGAACTCTTCGAATCCGGCGCCGGCCTCGATCACCGCCTCGAGCTCGGGCAGTTCGCCTCGCGCTCGCTCGAGCTCCGGCTTCCGCTCCTCGTCTGTGAGGCAGAGACGCACTCCTGCGTCCCCGAATATGTGCACGAGCTCGCCCCTGCGGTACTGGGTGTTCACGGGCACGACGACGCCGCCGGCCAGGTGCGTCCCCAGGTAGGCGGCCAGGAGGTCGGGGTGGTTGCCCATAAAGAGGGCGATCCGCTCGCCGGGTCGCAGTCCCCAGGCGGCGAGACCGGCCCCGAAGCCCTCGGCCCGACCGCGCAGGCTGCGGTAGGAGATCTCCTCCCCCTCGAAGCGCAGGCAGAGCTTCTCGGGCGCACGTTCAGCGTTACTTACGAACGCCTCCGCGATCGAAGCCGGACCCCTCTCACTCGCGCCCATAAGTTCCCCTCCAGCATTCTGTGGCCGGTACGCTCAAAAGTAGAGTACATCCGGGCTCAGCGCTCGCGCAACGGGGACGAGAAACGGCGGAAGCACCAGATCCTTACCTGTCGACACGCGTTGTTTCAGGGTCTAAGGGCTGTCTTGCCCGCAAGGTCGAAGGCGTCCAGAACTGCCACTGGGCCTCTCCGCTCTCTACCCGGACCGTCCGTGGGGAGCCCTATCAAGACTCCGCACGCTGGATCTCCCCTATCCGAACAACAGGGCAAACAGCACAGCGCCGATGATGCCACCGATGATTGGGCCTACGACGGGGATCCAGGAGTACCCCCAGTCGCTGCCGCCCTTGCCCGCTATGGGCAGCACGGCGTGGGCGATCCGCGGCCCGAGATCACGCGCCGGGTTGATGGCGTAGCCGGTCGGGCCACCAAGCGAGAGCCCGATGCCGAGGACGAGCAGGCCGACGAGCAGCGGGTTCAGGCCGCTCCCTATGACCGCCGACGCAGTGCCCCCAACCGCCCCCGAGTTCGCCACGATGCCCGAGATGCCGAAGACCAGCATAAAGGTGCCGATAATCTCTGTGATGAGGTTGGCGGGGGTGTTGTAGATCGCCGGCGCGGTGCAGAACACGCCGAGTTTGAGGCCGGCGTCGTCGGTCTCCGGCCAGTGAGGCAGGTAGGCCAACCATACTATGACGCCGCCGACGAAGGCTCCGAGGAACTGCGCGATGAGGTAGCCTGGCACCAGGGCCCAGTCGAGATTGCCCGTGACGGCCGAGGAGATGGTCACGGCGGGGTTGATCTGGGCGCCGGAGAACTGGGCCATGCAATAGACGGCGATGGCCACGGCCATCGCCCATCCGAAGGTGATGACGATCCAACCCGAGTTCTCCGCCTTGGAGTTCCTCAGCAGCACCCCGGCGACGACTCCGTCACCGAGGATGATCAGGATCATCGTCCCGATAAACTCACCCAAGTATGCTTGCATCTATCGCTCCCCTCTCTAGAAAGGCCGTCCGGCCGCCACGTCGCACGGCGCGGTCAGGTAGGGCTTCATCTCGTCGTCGAGCTTTAAGAGCGTTATCGAGAATCCCGCCATCTCGAGCGAGGTCATGTAATCCCCGACGTAGGGCATCCTGAAGACCTGGATGCCTTCGCGATCGAGCACGTCGGCGACGTGGGCGTAGGCGACGTAGAGCTCCATCAGGGGCGTGCCGCCCATGCCGTTTACCATCACGGCCACCTCGGAGCCGGAGAAGTCTACGGAGTCGCCGAGGATCTTTGCCAGCATCTCATCGACTATCTCATCCGCCGGCGCGACGTTCTTGCGCTCGACGCCCGGCTCGCCGTGGATGCCGATGCCGATCTCCATCTCGTCATCGCCGATGTCGAAGATGGGCTCCCCGCTCTCTGGCGGGGTGCAGCTCGTTAGCGCCATCCCCATCGAGCGCATGTTGGAGTTGACCTTCTCGGCGAGCTCTTTTATCCCCGCGAGGTCCTTGCCATCGTCGGCGGCGGCGCCGCATATCTTGTGCACGAAGACGGTGCCTGCGATACCGCGCCGCCCGCTCGTGTACGTCGAGTCCTCGACGGCGACGTCGTCGTTTGTGACTACGTAGTCGGTCTCTATCGCTTCTGCCTCGGCGAGCTCCCCGGCCATCTCGAAGTTGAGGACGTCGCCGGTGTAGTTCTTGACGACGTAGAAGACCCCGGCCCCACCGTCGACGGCCTTGCTCGCCTCGAACATCTGGTCTGGGGTGGGGCTCGTGAAGACGGCGCCCGCGCAGGCGGCATCGAGCATACCGAAGCCGACGTAGCCGCCGTGGGTCGGCTCGTGGCCCGAGCCACCACCGGAGACGAGGGCTACCTTGCCCTCTACGGGGGCGTCGGCCCGTACGACGACGTTGGCCTCGGGGATAACCCGGATCAAACCGCCGTGGGCCAGCTCCATCCCCCTGAGCATGTCCTCGACGATCCTCTCGGGCGCGTTGACGAGCTTCTTCATGGCGCTCCTTTCGACAGGACCGGGGCAGAAGTGCCCCGGTCCTCGCTTCCGTCTCTTTAGGCCTCGGCTTCCTGCTCCACGCCCTCCCAGCCCTTGGCCCGCTCCACGGCCTTGAGCCAGAGCCCGTGCAGCCGCTCGCGCTCCTCCTCGCCCATCTGCGGATCGTAGCGCCGCTCCAGGTTCCACCTCTCGGCGAGCTCTTCCTTGCTCTCCCAGAAGCCTGTGGCCAGGCCGGCCATGTAGGCGGAGCCAACGGCCGTGGTCTCGGTGATCTCCGGCACCTCTACCGACACCCCAAGGATGTCAGCCTGGAACTGCATCAGGAAGGTGTTCGCAACGGCACCGCCGTCGGCCCGGAACTCCTTGAGCTCTATCCCCGAGTCCCGTTCCATCGCCCTGACCACGTCACGCGTCTGGTAGGCCATAGACTCGAGGGCCGCCCGCGCGAGGTGCGCCCGGGTGTTGCCCCTGGTTATGCCGACGATGGTCCCCCTGGCGTAGGCGTCCCAGTGCGGCGCCCCGAGTCCGACCAGCGCTGGCACGAAGTACACGCCATCGTTAGAGTCTATGCTCTTGGCCAGTTCCTCGGTCTCTGCGGCGTCCTCGATTATGCCTAGCCCGTCCCTGAGCCACTGGACCGCGGCCCCGGTTATGAAGATGGCTCCTTCGAGGGCGTACTCGACCGGCTCGTCCCCGATGCCCCAGGCGATCGTCGTTAGCAGACCCTCGTTGCTCGGGACGCCCTCGGTGCCCGTGTTCATGAGCACGAAGGACCCGGTGCCGTAGGTGTTCTTGGCGAGCCCCGGCTCGTAGCAGGCCTGCCCGAAGAGGGCCGCCTGCTGGTCCCCGGCTATGCCAGCTACGGGGACGGACGCGTCGAAGAAGGAGCCAGGATCGGTCTCGCCGAACACGTAGGAGCTCGGCTTGACCTCGGGCAGCACCTCCCTCGGGACCTCCAGGATCTCCAGTAGCTCATCGTCCCAGTCCAGATCGTAGATGTTGTACATAAGCGTGCGGGAGGCGTTTGAGTAGTCCGTTATGTGCGCCTGCCCGCCGGTGAGGTTCCAGACCATCCAGGAGTCTATGGTGCCGAAGGCGATCTCACCGTTCTGGGCCCGCTCCCTTAAGCCCTCCACGTTGTCGAGCATCCAGCGGACCTTCGTCCCTGAGAAGTACGCGTCGATGACCAGCCCGGTCTTGTCCCTGAAGGTATCCTCAAGGCCCCTCTCCTTGAGCTCGTCGCAGAACTCCGCCGTCCTACGATCCTGCCAAACTATGGCGTTGTGGACGGGCTCCCCGGTCTCCCGGTCCCACAGGACGATCGTCTCGCGCTGGTTGGTCACGCTGACCGCGGCGAGGTTGCGGGCGGCCACGTTCGCCTCCCCCAGCGCCGTCCCGATGACCTGCCTGGAGACCTCCCAGATCTCGTTCGCGTCGTGCTCGACCCAGCCGGGTCTCGGGTAGTGCTGGGTAAACTCTGAGTAGGCCCGTCCGACGACCTCGCTGTCGTGGTTCAG
>Ga0126311_10001116_pt1 | contig 12732 bp, 11 predicted proteins | sample Plot61_FD_92539 | JGI IMG/M metagenome (GOLD analysis project Ga0126311, IMG submission 92539) | Serpentine soil microbial communities from UC McLaughlin Reserve, CA, USA - Plot61 | ecosystem: Environmental > Terrestrial > Soil > Grasslands | place: USA: UC McLaughlin Reserve, Lake County...
TCTGTATTTTTTGTGTCCTGTTCTTCTCCAGTCACAGGATTTGTGAAACTTTCGACTTCTACGTTTACAATATCTGGTACAGAAAAGCTAACTCTTTTTTCCATCTATCTTTTCTGATCTCAATTTTACTTGTGAATACAGAAATTAATTAGTAAGGTCCTAAAGTCATAAATATTAATATGGAAGTTTTACCCTCCCATATGGAAGAGAGAGATAGAGGAATTTTGAGGGAAAGGTCTGCTACATGTAAGACTTGTGGATTGACAGCACGTAATCAAAACGAGCTCAACGACCATATTAGTCATGCCCATAGAGATGCCTCTAACTCTGGTTCCATTAAGGAGTCTGCAGAACAGAAGAAGGATCCATTTCCCTAGCGGCCCTGAATTGCTTATCCATTCAGGAGATTCTGGTTCACATATTGAGTCTTCAGCCTTTTTTAATGAAAAAGCAAGTAACAAGATGACGACCTTTTCAAATTAAAAGAAGTTGCCATTATGGTTTAATGAGCTACTAGTTTTATCCAAATATGACAATGCTCTCAATTTTTGCAGCCGATTTTAGCGAAACAAGCTATGTCAATTGATTTCAATAACAACCTCGCCAATATATGTATGATAGTATCTTTTATTATCTCTTGTAAGAACTTCGTCTTCTAGACTGAATTAGTCCTGTGAGCTGATAGCCATATTCCAAATTGTGTTTGACATGATTAATTCCGTATGAGCCATGTGGCTGAAATTTGCCATCCAAAACATTCTCAATATACATTTTGGCTTGCTTTATAGAAGTTGCAGCACGTTGAAGTTGATGATGAGAAAGTTTTCTTCCAATATCCTTTTGGAGCTCCACTCTGAATTTCTCCTCTGAACCATGTATTATCTCACAATATCTTTGCAATTTGCTATAGTTTTCGCATAGGTGTCCTAATCTTATGATGTCTATCCTCTGCAGTTTGCTGAGCGATAATTCTAGTTCCTTTTTGTTTCTGCTAGTTATACTGTTGAGACTTTCTATAATTCTTTCCTTATCAGCTTCATCAACGTAAAGTTCTTCTTTTTTCTTCTCTATGGAGGCAATGCTAGCAGCAGTAGCGGATGTAGATTTGGGGGCCGTTACAGTCTTTGCAACCGTTGAAGAAGTACCTGCATTTGCTTTCCTTCTTTGATAATAAGCTTCTACTTGATATAGGGCTATTTTTCTACCGTCCAGATTCATCCCCTTGGCAAGAATAGCTAATACATCAACAATAACTTTTGGGTATGCTATCTTTAATTTATAATCTGAGCTTTCGTAGTTTGCCATAATATCTCTGTAGATTCTGAAGATTATGTCATCAATTGTTTTATTCCTTGTTTTCTCTTCAATATTTGTTGCAACTGCTACAGTAAGAAAATCATACGTCTCTGACTGGGATAATGTGTGTTTATTAGCTAAACAGGAATCTGCTATTGCATTTAAACAAATAATCCAGTTGCCAAAAGCCTTTATATGCTCCTGAGAAACATTTTCAATATAGTGAATAGAGCCTTCATTCATATCCTTATAGTGACTTATTTTTAACATTTGTAAGCATCTAGTTAGAGCTTCCTTTAGACTTCTCATCGCCTCTTGATATTCTGATCCTGATAAACTAGTTATGTCATCTTTTTTACTCTTATCTTTCATATTCTATTTTAATTCTCCTTTATGGTTACGTCTATGCCGGTTTGCCGGAATGTTAGAATGTAGTATCCAGCCTTAATATCAACTACCGAATAAAGATATATATCTTAAGATTCCTTTATTTTTCAAAAGATAATTAGGGAAAAGTCTTATGACTCTAAGATGTCTATTTAAGAAGAGTAAAGAGTGGCAATTATTATCTTTCTTGTATCTTGGAGATCTACTGTGCAGAAACTATAAGTAATCACCTGATCCGGGATACAATATTATATTAACTGTTAACTAATTTGTGGGACATATATCACCACCTCGATGAAAAGAAATGTCAAAGCCGGTATTGCTATTGGATTTCTGAGCTTTTTACATAACAATAAGGCTATGATGATAGCAGGTGCTATTATGACGATAGTGGGTGCGGTGGTTTCTGCTTACTTAGGTTCTGTGTTAGTACAGGACTATACTTCAGGTAACATAAGTCCATTAGATGCTCGTCCATATCCTGTTTATGGAATAATATCTCCACTCTATACCCAGATAGCATTTATTGTCATTGCAATGATAGGACTCGGATTGCTAGTATGGTCAGTAACTGGTACTAGTCGGGCTAATATGAACAGTAACACAAAGATAAGGAAAAGCTAGTATTTTTGATTTGCCAGAAAAAATTGAATACCTTGGTCTGCATTCCATCTTTCTCTTCTTTGTATCATTTGGATTTAGATTTTGGACAATAACAAGAATAACGACATCTTTACTAATAGTAAGAGGTGCACTTCTAGCAGTCACTAAAATAATAGAACCAACTTTCGGCTTAAATTTATACTTGGCCATCGCACTTCCTTATGTCTTCCTCGCTGATCACAATTGGTTTCATCCTATTGGATTAGGCTTATGGAGATTGAAATGAAACAGTGACAAAAATATTTTACCATGTAATAAGCTACAAAAAGATTTTTTTATGTCTAATATTGATAATAGTCTAGGGGCCAGTAGCTTTGGCGTTTAATGATTAATTAATGATTTAGAGTAACTTTTCTCTATTCACTTAAGTAAGCTCCTGACACTCTAAAATTTTGGATGCTTAATATAGAGGCCACAATGATAAAAGTGAGCGTGTTATGGTCAAACCAGACAATGTGGTTGGATATTGGGCATCTCAGGAACAATATTCGATGCACGATTTAATCAAGTTTGTAATAGAAGCTGAAGGAGGCGGATTTAACACTTGTTTGACAAGCGACCATTTTCATCCTTGGTGGCATGACAATGGATATGGTAATTTTACTTGGGTATGGTTAGCCGCAGCTGCTGAACGAACCAAGAGTATGGAATTTGTAACAGGAGTAACAGCAGCTGTATATCGGTACAACCCAGCCATAATTGCACAAGCATTTGCTTCTCTTGACGTTCTATATCCTGGTAGGATAGGTCTAGGTGTTGGAACAGGGGAAGCCATGAATGAAGTTCCTGTAGGCTTTGACTGGCCATCTGCAGATATAAGACTAGGAAGAACCACAGAAGCTATCCAAATCATAAGAAAGTTATGGGAAGGATCAAAGAAAGAAAATAGGAATAATAATGATGATAATGGTGGATTCGTAGCTTTTAGCGGTCAATACTTTAAAATCAAAGGTGCAAAACTCTATACCCCACCTTCCTCAGAAAAAATACCATTATATATGGCAGCAAGCGGTGAGGAAGCAACCCAAACTGCTGCAAAATATACTGATGGCTTAATTACAACAGCAAAACCTGACAAATCAAAAGATATATTCGATATATTTGACAAGGCCGCGATTCAAGATGGAAAGGATCCAAACAACTTACAAAAAATAGCCAAACCCAAAGTTTCCTATTCCGAAGACTATGACAAGGCTTTCAAATCTACTGAATTCTGGAGAGCTTCATTGATAGAAAATGTATTTGACTTGAATATTAGTGATCCGCGACAGTTAGAGCAAAAGGCAAAAAATGAAGTTTCTGATGAAAAGGTGAAAGAGTCAACATTGATTATCACATCCATTGAGGATTGTATAAAGCCAATAGAAGAACACTTCAAAGCAGGATTCACAAAAGTGTACATGCATAGCACCAGTCCCAATGAAATAAAATTTATTCGAGATTTTTGTGCTAAAGTGTTACCTTACTTTAATGATCGCATGAACAAATAGCACTATGTAACTGAAACCCACTTATCCTATGATTCAAGGCCCAGTTATGGTATACATGTCTCGACGGTACTGGACGACGTTATTAAGAAATTAGTCTGTTGGCAGGTACAACTAAGTTAGGATTTTGCAGGACGTTATCGAATCCATAAGACGAGATGATTTTGGCCTTAAATATGATGAAAATGAACTTATATTCATGCATGTATTTTCTATAAGATGAGTAAACCTGAAAAAAGAGAATAATAATGTACCTATTTTTCATGATTGGATAGATGCATTCAGGAGACGAGATATACCAAAGATGGTCTCATTATTGACAGACGATGTGAACATCAATAGTATTATGTTTCAAAATTATAAGGGTAAGGACGGAGCCACCAAATATTGGCAGGAGTTATTTACTATATTTCCTAATATTGGAATTGATATTGTTACAGTTACTGCAAATGCGGAGAGAATTGTGGCAGAAATTGATGTCAGAGGGGCGCAGAAAGCAAAGATTAGTGGTTCTCCTGGACTAGAGAAGAAATTTCAGGTTCGAGGAGCATTTGTATATGAGTTCTCTGATAACATGAAGATTAAGGAAATACGAATGTATTATGATTCAGATATCCTGAAAAAATAGCTCGATACAGTAAAGCAATGATTGTGTACGCGGATAATCTTTCTTGATATTTATTTGCACCTGAATCACAACATAATGTCACAATAGTTATTACTTATAATTAGTAGAAGAAGAATAAGAAATGGCTCTAATAGATGAAGAAGATCATCTTGAGTTTCTCGAAAAACGTGGATTTAGTCATTATTATGACCCAGATGGTAGCGCTATTTTTTTTAAAGTGGTACCTAGAGGAAAGTTCGAAGATACGGAGGTTAAAAATGAAGAGATTGAAGTGCTTCAGAGTATAGGAAGAATAGTACATATAGCAGCAGTAATGGGACAAGAGGAAGAAAAAGAAAAGCCATATATCATTGTCAAAGTCACTAGGCAAAAGGAATTAGACCTAAGGCGGCCAACAGAAGAACAAGAACAAGAAAAGAAAGGAGTAGAGCACCCTGAGCATATTTCAGATTGAAAAAGGAAGAAGTTTCTAATGAAGTCAAATAAATGTTTTCTTTATGAATCAGGTGACTTGAAATCTCATAGGTTTGTAGATCTTCTATATTGGCTATTCTGTATTTAACCTGATTGAGCAGTAGCAAATGAGCTGTACAAACCCAAAAATTGCTAATGTAACAATGAAGGATAGAGTGTATTTTACATATAGATATAAGCAGGTTCATTGAAATATTAATTGTATTCAGATAATTCAGAGAAATTAGATAGTCGCATATATTATAGACAATATTGGATTATTAGACGCCCTAAACATTCAGAGGACAGGTATACTTGGATTTTCTATGGCTTCTTTCATAGCTCAACAGCTTTCAAACATTCAGAAAGGGTAAACAGGCTTATTCTATATGGTGCATCTTGTGGTGGACGAGAAGGTATACCTCAGACACCCGAAGTTGCCAAAACCATATCTGATTTTGTAAAAAAATCATTGGTAAAAGAGAGCGAGTCATCCTCATGGAAAAAGAAAACTGAGGCATATACTCTTTCTCTTATATATAGAGTCTGGCTCTTTACGAAAGGATCTGAGAGAAAAAATGAGCGATAAGTGCACATTTTCAAAAAAACGCTAAATCCATCTTATATAATTGCTCACTATAATATTAATAGAAGCTTGCCAGTTTCCTCTTTTCATTCCACTAAGGACAAAAGAGAAGTCACCACAGTATTTTATGGGGTTGAAACTGTCATCAATACAGTTGTACAATTTCTAGATCAGACAAGAAGTACAATTTATGCATGCGTAGACCAAACAAGACCTATTTTGACTCTCGATATTTTATTATTAAAAAATGCTTTCCTCGATGCAAAAAGGAGGGGTGTCAAATTGCTGTATATAACTGAAATTACCAAAGACAATTTGTCTTATTGCAGACAGCTAATGCCCATGGTAGATGAACTTAGGCATTTAGATGGAATTAAAGGAAATTTCTACATAAGCGAATCAGGATACCTTGCACCCGCTACCTTTCATGAGAAGGGACAACCTGCTTCACAAATGATATACAGTAATGTTGAAGAACTCATAGACCACCAAAAATATGTTTTTGATAGTTTTTGGAACAAAGCTATTGCGGCGGGACAGAGAATTAGAGAGATAGAGGAAGGAAGAGAACCAGATTTCTATGAAGTTATTACTGACAATGAAAAAGCAAGCCAAACTTTAATTGATTTAGCAACATCTGTGGAGAGGGAGGCACTATTTTTTCTCCCTAACGCCAAAGCTATGGTAAGGCTGGATAGAATTGGCATAATAGATTATACGATAAAGGCTTCACAAAATGGAGCAACTGTAAAGGTTATTTGTCCACTTTCTAATGAAAATGACCAGATCATAAAAAGGATGTCTGAAAGAGCACCCCAAATACAAGTTCTAAATGGCAATAATTCACCATACGGCATGTACATTGTAGATAATGAAAGGTTTCTCAGAGCTGAGCTCAAACGACCAGAAGCTGAAATATTTTCAGAAGCTATAGGTTTAGTTGTATACTCCAATAGAAGAATCACTGTTGATTCCTTCAAATCAATATTTGAATTGCTTTGGAATGAACGTACACTAATTGAAGAGCTAAAGAGAACAGACTGCATGCAAAAAGAGTTTATTAACATAGCTAGTCATGAAATGAAAACCCCAACTCAAGCCATTCTGGGGTTCTCTGAAATGTTAGAGGCATATCCAGATAGGAGTAAGGAGATGATAGAAGCAATAAAAAGAAATGCTAGGAGGCTTCACAAATTGACTAACGATATTTTAGATGTTACAAGGATTGAAAGCCAAACTTTAAAGTTGATTAAGGAAAAAGTGAATGTTAACGAAAAGATACTAAATGTTATTAATGACGTCAATAATCAAATTAAAAATCCTGATAAATTGATAATAACCTTCTCAGAATCAGTAATGCCTGTATATATCCAGGCAGACAAAGGTAGGCTATGTCAAGTCATAACAAACCTCCTTTCAAATGCTGTAAAATTCTCTAAAGAAGGAACTATATCTATTAGTGCTAATGTAAAAGGTAATGAACTTATTATAACTGTAAAGGATTCTGGTGAAGGTATAGACTCTGCAATTATGCCAAGATTATTTACAAAATTTGCCACAAGGTCGGATGTAGGAATGGGACTTGGACTATTTATCTCAAAAAATATTGTCGAAGCTCATGGAGGGAGAATGTGGGCTGAGAATAATTCTGACGGAAAAGGAGCTACTTTTACATTTACCTTGCCATTATCAAGAGACTAGCCATAAAATTAATGTAATTTACTGTTCAACCATGATGATTCTCAAAATAGTAAAGCAAATATCTCTATATGACGCCTCCATATCTAGCGACATAAGGATGCCTTATGAATGGTCTTCAAAAATTATAAAAATGTGCATTATTAATCAATAAACTAAGAGACAAACTCGAGGCTCTAATATGGGAGGCATATTGACTTAGTACAATTTAAAATCAATCTTTTTATAAACCAAAAGATGCAGAATAAGAAAGAAAGATGCTAATCGAGGTTCAAGAACAAAAACGCAATCAAAAAGAGAAAATAACACTCTCGCAAATTCTGAAAAATGCTACTGAAGGACAATGTTTTGGACAATTTATGAAAATCTCTCAAATTACAGATTTAGGCGAACATGGTCGGGTTATATCAACAAAATCTGTGCACGAGGTATGTGTGAATGGCTTGCTGATGTTAAAGGCTGGAATTGGAGACGAATCATCGGCCTTTTCCCTGTATGGATATGTAGCTGATGATGCTGATATTTTGAACGTATATAAAAGTCTAGGAGTTGATCCATATTATAGAATAAAATGCAGCAGATGTAATCTACTTGGGGATGGATGTCTTCTTTATCGTGCCCTTGAACATATGAACGACTATCATCGTGCTTCATTTAAAGAAATAGGATCATATCTTGAAACATTAGGACTTTAATTTTTTTCTTTGATTGTGTAAACTAAATTAAGGTCATTCGGATTATGAGTAAAATCACAGAGCAAACGATACAGGATATCAATATTCAATTCTATAAAGCATTTGAAAGCTTATCTTTAGAAAGAATGGAACGAGTCTGGAAACATAGCGATGATGTTGTCTGCGTGCATCCTGGCTGGGACTTGTTTAGAGGGTGGACGGCAGTACGAGAAAGCTGGATGACAATATTTCAAAATACTGAGAGAATTCAATTCATTATTACTAATGCAAAGGTAAGAGCATTTGAAAATATAGTGGCAGTAGTTGTTTGTCTAGAGAACATTGAGACTATTATAAATCAAGATAAAATCAGAATGGGGGTAATTGCCACGAATATTTTTGAAAGACAGCGTATTGTTAAGAATGACGAAGACGAATGGCTAATGATACATCATCATGGCTCTCCAGTATCAAATTATATGCCACCTAATGTTTCTGTCTAATATCTAAAGACTATAACTTCTTTTCATACTTGTTCTATCCTCTCTACGAGTTTGCTGGTCTATGACTGGATTGGGAATAGGTTCTAACCTAATATTCTTGTTTTACATTGCATCGATTAAGATATGCATTTACTACAGCAATCTAAGGAAAGGGTAATTCCAAAGGAACATCAGTATCGGCATCGTAGGTGTTGTCTCGCCTCTCTTCCTCCACATCATTATTGCCCTGATCGTTGTTCTGTTCCTCTTCTTCCTCTTCTTCTATGGTATTGCTAGTAATTGTGCTAGTATCATCTTCTTCTAACTCTTCCTGTATCTCGTGTTCTTCATCTTCTTGTTGCTCTAGTATTTCAACTCCTTTTTCCTCTTCTTGATTTTGTTGTTGTAGTTGTATCATTTGTATTGCTGAACTCCTAGGATCGTCTGCTGCTTGCTTGCTATTCTCTTCAATGACATCTGTTATTGTTTGTCGTGAAGTTAACTCCTGTTGTCGTCCCTGCTCTTGTCCTGAAGGTATAGGAGACGGCATGATGATATCTAGACTTTCATCAGAGGTGTCACCAGTTGTCTCTGGTAACTCCTGTGCATGGGATAACAAATGATTGCTAAAAAATACGACAGAACCTAAAATAACGCCCTCAATCAATAGTTGTTTATAGTTATTGGGGGACATGATTCTTCTAGCCTACGTTAACTACATTACTTGCAAAGTTGCTGCATATAGATCCACCACTGCAAGCATTACTTTGCTCTATACTCTGATCAATATCTACGTCGGAATCGAAGTCTCCGTAGTCGGAAATTGAGCCCAATACATTGGCTTCATTAGTGCCTTCGTTACTACAACTGGCTTCGCCGTCACATTCATTACTCTGCTCAATACTCTGGCTAATGTCTATATTGCTATCGCTCCTGCCATCACTATTCTCCCAGAAATTTGCTTCATTACTTCCTTCATTATTACATGTGGAGCCGCCACTACATTCGTTGCTTTGGTCAATATCCTGATCAAGGTCTAAGTCAAATCTATCGCTGTCACTACTGCCACTACTTTCATCCCCTACATTAGCTTCATTATTGGCCTCATTGCTACAGCTAGCCTCACCGTCACATTCATTGCTTTGGTCAATATCCTGATCAATAACTATTTCGAAGAGATCATCGTCATTATGGTTGTCATCTTTTTTGGTCTTATCATCGTCATCGTCTTTTCTATTTTTTTCATTATCATTGTGTCTGCTATTGTCCTCATGATCATCGTCATCATCCCCATTTCCATCGTTGTTATTGGTGTTATAACTAGTGCTTATTTCAGATTGTTTTAGTACATCTTGAATATCTATACAGATATGTTTGATCTTACCATTCTGAGTTATCGATTCTGCAGTAAATGAAGCTATAGCTTTAACAGTACCACTGGCCAAATCATTTGTATCTATATCGTCTATAGATATCTTGTTTCCTTCTATGTCAACACGATAGTCGGTATCAAATGCCTCATTGTCTGAGGAACTCTTAGCAACCTCGTAATCTGAACTACTACAAGCCCTAGAGATATCTCCCTTCAAATCCAGTGCATATGTATGCAATTTATCATTTTTTGTTGGTTTGTCATAATTTTTGATCCCAATATCGCTAATGGCTACAAGCACATTATCTACGAACTCATCTCCTACATCAGTTAACACAGCATATCCAAATCCACTATTGTCTTTTTCTGAAGGGATGTTACCACCTGTATGTATATCTATATCTATATCTCCATTATGATAGTTAACATTGGCTGATCTTAACTGCAAGTAGCTTTCTATAGCAAATGCTATGTTGAGATTAGCGGAAACCACTGTCATAGTCAAAGAAATTATTAGTGCCAATAGAATTATAGAAAGTATACGAGGTTTCATTAATACCAAATGAAGAGTCTTTTGAATATATAAAAATGAAAACTATTTCGTACTAGTTGTTTTTCTTTAAGATTTACTCGCTTCCGTTACTTAGTATTATGTACGTATATATTTATTAGAAAGTTATTAAGCTGAGAATACTTGGCTAAATGATAATAAATTGCCTTTCCTGCTTGCGGCTCCAAGATGGGAAGATGAATATTTACATGCAGTACCATTTATGGCAAAGGAACCAAGAGTGTCGCTTAAAGACCAACAATCAGGTGGGACACTTAAGATTCCATGGGAAGAAATAATTCATAAACATGTAAGAACAAATATCAGGGACAGGACAGGTTCATTCCGGTATGTTATTTCTTCTCGGATACTCCACTAAAGCTGCAGGTGAATTGCAAGAGATTATGAAATTTGTGGCTGTTCTCTGAGATTGAATAAATTGATTGTTGACAATATTGCCATATCTCCGATATTTCTAATTGCTGTAAGAGGTAAACTAGGGATATAAATGTGCGTCTTTTTTGAGCTCTCACTGGAACAAAGAAAACTCAGCCCTTTATAACACTATAAATAAAATTTATCGGTGCCAGGCTTCGCTACAGGAATATCATAAGAAAAGAAATTTTACAAAAACACCTGAGCCACAAGGAAGTATAGAGCAAAAATCAAAAAAAGACTCAGATTTACGGTTCGTAGTACAGAAACACGATGCAACGAGGCTTCACTATGATTTTAGATTAGAAATAAAGAAACATAATGGTGAAGGGGTATTAAAGTCCTGGGCAGTACCCAGGGGAATCTCATTAGACCCAAATATAAAGAGGCTTGCTGTATTAACTGAAGACCATCCATTAGACTACTTGCTTTTCGAAGGAGTTATTCCTGAAGGAAACTATGGAGCAGGTACGGTTATTGTATGGGATACAGGCACATATACAACCGAATCAGATCCTTCTGAACAATTCAATAAAGGTAAAATTGGTTTTACATTGCATGGTCAGAAGTTAAGAGGAAGATTTTACTTGGTAAGAACAAGCACTGAAAATCAATGGCTCTTGTTAAAGAAAGGTGATCAGTTTGACTCTAAAGAAGACCTCACCAATAGTAAACCTGACTCAGTTCTTACTGGAAGAAGTAATGACCAATTGGTAACTGGAAGAAAAGAGAGAGATAAATCCAATCCTAGTTCTAGCATCAAAGTTCAAGAAAAAACAAATCACCCACATATAAAAAACAGTAATCAAAAAGCACTGCCTCCACAAAATTTCCCGACAAATATCAAGCCCATGTTAGCAACATTGGTCGACAAACCCTTTAATAACAAAGATTGGGTCTTTGAAGTGAAATGGGACGGAATCCGCTCCATTTTCTATTTACACAAGACAAAAAGTTTACTTAAATTACAGTCAAGAAATGGCATCGATATTACCCATAGATATCCAGAAATAATAGAGTCATTAAAATGGATTACAAATTGTAAGGAGTCTGCTATACTAGATGGGGAAATAGTTGTATTGAATAAAGAAGGATACCCTGATTTTGGGAGCCATAAAGAGCGAATGAGCGTAAATTCGGAGAGAGAAGTAAATATGCTATCAAAAAGCCTACCTGCCACATACTACCTGTTTGATATTCTTTATCTTGATGGGGAAGATTTGCGAAACCATAGTTATGTTGATAGAAGAAGAATTTTAGATGAAGCTATCCATCAACCAAATAATAATAATAGTAAGAGGAACAGCAAAAAAAGAATCAGAATATCTGATTATATTGAAGAGCAAGGAATAGACGTATTTGAGAAAGTCAAAAAGATGGGCCTTGAAGGCATCATTGCCAAGAATAAATTCAGTAAATATTTCCAGGGGGCAAGGTCTAAGGACTGGCTCAAAATCAAAAACACAAAAACACAGGATTGTGTAGTAATTGGTTATACTACTGGAGAAGGAAGCAGAGAGAAATATTTTGGCTCTCTTATACTTTCTGTATATGAGCAAGGACGGCTAAGGTTCGCAGGTCATACGGGAAGTGGATTTAACACCAATCAACTAGGGAGAGTTTACAATACGATAAAGAGTATGAGAATAGACAAACCACTTATTGATCATATACCTTATATCAATGGAAAACCAACTTGGATTAAACCACAAATTGTTGCAGAAATAAAGTTTGACAATTGGACAAATGAAAAAATATTGAGAGCACCCATCTTTCAAAGGTTTAGAGAAGACAAATCACCTGAAGACTGTACTGTACAGGGGGAAAGTCGTCTTGAAGAAGTAGTTGACAAGGGAGAGAGAGCAGCAACAGCAACAGCAACAGCAACAGCAACAGCAACAGCAACAGCAACAATAAATCCAAAATTAAATCCATTACTAGACTCATTTTCAAATCCTGACAAAGTATTTTGGGATAAAACTTTAGAGCATCCACAACTAACTAAAAAAGACTTAATAGAA
>Ga0126311_10001117_pt1 | contig 12732 bp, 9 predicted proteins | sample Plot61_FD_92539 | JGI IMG/M metagenome (GOLD analysis project Ga0126311, IMG submission 92539) | Serpentine soil microbial communities from UC McLaughlin Reserve, CA, USA - Plot61 | ecosystem: Environmental > Terrestrial > Soil > Grasslands | place: USA: UC McLaughlin Reserve, Lake County...
AATGAGGCAGAGGCGTTGTTTTTTAACCCGGAGCGGAACAGCTTAGAACCGCTCCCACTTCAAAGATGCCGACTATAGCTTATTCAACCCGTTTTTCTGTCCAACATTTGGGGAGACCCTAAATGGGCAGTATTTTATGGCGAAAAATTTCCCGCAGCTGCTTATCCAGGCGAGGGTTGATCAACTATGGCAGAGTAGTGCCTACGCTGGAACGTGTGGAAGGTACACGACAGGATTAATGCAGCGATGGCTGAGATCTGAATAATCCACCAACTGCCGTTGGTGGGATTTAATTTCGTGATGTTGAGGTGGAGGGTAGAAAGGAGCTGAAGGAACCACCAACTGCCGTTGGTGGGATTAGGCGCAGAAAGAGGAGGGTGGGTAGAAAGGATCTGAAACAAACCACCAACTGCCGTTGGTGGGATTAGACGCAGAGAGAGGAGGGTAGGTAGAAAGGATCTGAAACAAATCACCAATGGCCGTGGGTGGGATTAGACGCAGAGAACTGAAACGAACCACCAACTGCCCGTTGGTGGGATTACTTATGCGTGGCAACTGCTCGACTCTTGGGTTCTTCTGCCGTGGGGGTGAGGTGTTGGTGGAAGAGTTTGGCGCTGGCTTCCAGGAAGTCGTAGGAGGTGACGATGCCGACTAGCTGACCACCCTCAACCACCGGTAAGCAGCCTACGCGATTGCTCCGCATGAGCTCCATCGCTTCCAACGACGAGGTTGAAGGGGAGACGGTGATAGGGTTCGTTACCATGATGTCGCGTACGGTGGTTAGCTTCGAATGATTGTTAATCATCATGCGGAGCAGGCCACGGTGAGTTATCAAACCAACCAGACATCCTTCCTGATCTTCAACCGGCACGTGCCTGATGTGTTGCCAGTCCATCACACTCGCGGCGAGATCGATCAGATCATCCGGGCTGACGGTGAAAAGATCCGTCGACATGAACTGACCGACAGTTCGATACCCATGCTCCCACTCGTCACTATCCCTCTTCTCGAGCACCGGCCAACGATGAACTGGTTCACTCTGCTGCTGGTTTGCCAAAATCTCAGCAGTCAATCGTCTGTGACTCGCGTCTTTCGAAGCTGAGCTTCCGAGCGCAGAAAGCGACTTCATCATCCACCGCGCTCCGGTTTGCCCGCCGCGCGCACGTTCCTCAATGATGCCCAGATACATGTCAATATCGTCGCTCGCTACCTGCGCATTCATCAATCCCTGGCGTGCAAGCGGAAGCAGTTGGTCCAGGATGAGCACGGCGGCGTTATGGCTTTGCCCGTCGAGCCATTGGAATTGAGCATCAAGCCCATGCCTCGCCGCTCGGAAAAAGTTTAACTTCGCATCGTCGAACGCCATTTGCGCCGCTATCTCGCCGTATACCTGCGGCAGCGCCACCATCAAGCCCGTAAAGAAAGCCGCATTTGCAACTTCATCGATGATTGTTGGACCAGACGGCAGCGCGCGGTTCTCGATGCGCAAGTGTGGAACACCGTTGTGTACGCCGTAACAAGCCCGATTCCAGCGCCAAACAGTACCGTTGTGCATGCGCAAAGCTGATAGTAAAGGCACCTCACCACGCGCCAGCACAGCAAACGGATTCTCGTCGGGTTGCGTGATCATGATCGGACGAAAGCGCGTGATTTGATCGTGAAAGAGCTCGATTACCGAATGTTGCAGCCAGCAATCGCCGAAACTGACCCGCGTCGGCTGGTTGCGCGCCAGTTGCGGGCGCGAACGCTCATCAGTTGAGTGTTGAAACAGGGCCACGCGTGTTTCCTGCCACAATCGTTGACCAAACAAGAGAGGGGAATTGACGGCAACCGCCAGCACCGGCGCAGTGATCGCCTGCGCGACGTTGTAATGATTCGCGAACTCTTTGGCGTTACTCTGGAAATGAACCTGGAAACTCGTATTGCACGACTCCATCATGATGTTGTCGTGCGTCAGTTGCAGCTCGTCTAATCCCTTGATGTGAATAGAGAGTGGCCCACCACGCATCCGGATCACTCCTCGATCCAATTCGTGATAACGGGCAACTGGCGTCAGGTTATCGAGCGTCAAGTCTGACTTTTGCAGCGTCGGTAAAATGCCGGAAAGAAGAACATCGACATTCTGAGTTGCGGCGCTCTTGCGCGCAATCTCGATCACTTCCGTGAGCTCTTGTTCCATCTGGCTGAAGCAGTTGTTCGCAAGCTCCAGCGGCGTAAGATTAGCTTCGAGATTGAATCGTGCGATCTCAGTAGTCAGCCGTGCATCATTGGCTTCCTTCAGCACTTCAAGTGAAACAGGCGCCGGCCTGAAATAACGATCGATCAGGAACATCTCCTGCTCTGCACCGATGCGCGTCACGCCAGTCTCCACACGTCCATCTTCCAGCATGAACGCGAGTGCGCGCAGGTCTTCCAGTAGTGCTTTCATGAAGGCTTGCGCCTTCGTCTCATCCACGTGTTGTTCTACTTGATGTTGGCCCATGATCATTAGACAGCATTTCAGGATTTACATGATTGACAGGATTCGTTCCGTGAATCTTTGGTCGCAACGGACGCGCGACCAGGACCGGACACGGCGACTGGCGCAGCACTCGATCCACGTTCGACCCAAACAACGCACGCATCCCAAAGCCGGCGCCGTGCGCTCCCACGCTGATCAAGTCGATCTCATTCTTCTCGGCATAATTCAGGATCTCTCGATACGGATGACCTTCACTCACGGCTGTTTTGACGTCACACCAAAGATGCACTTCAGCCGGCACCACTCTTTGCAGTCGCCGCGCGGCCGTGTGATAGGCAGACTCGCCTCCAACCGGAAACCAGGCGATCTCAGGCTCACTCACCGAGCGCGCCGGCAATACGTGCAGCAGATGTAATTCGGCCTGGTGCTCCTGCGCGATCGATAATCCATACCTCAAGGCAAGCTCTGAGTAGTCGGAGAAGTCGTAGGCCACGAGGATACGCTCGAGATTGCCGACCATCTCCTGCTCGTCGTTGTGCATAACAAGCACTGGGCACGGAGCGCTGCGACAAACTGACTCGGCCGTCGATCCAAGCAGCGCCGCGCGATGCGGACGACGTCGCGATCGCATGACGATCAAATCAACATTGTCGACTTGCGCCTGCAACATGATCGCTTCACCGACGTCACTGGCTGTAACAGCAACCAGCCGGCAGCGCGAGTCAATAGCAGGCAGTTGCTCTAACACGGACAGTCTCAATTTTTCCTCGCCATCGATGTCCGGCGTGCAGTGGAAAAAAATCAAATCTGCTTCGTGCGCGCGTGCGAGCGCCGCTGCATAACGCACGGCTTTGCTGGAGTGCGGCGACAAATCAGTCGGGCAAAGAATGCGTTTGATATTGATCATGATAAGGGCCTCCGTGTTAGTTAAGGTCTAATCGCCACTTTCATTACGCCGTCGAGTCGCTCACCAAACAGATCGTAAGCTTGTCCAATATCGTCAAGAGCAAAAGTGTGTGTGAGCAGCGGCCTGAGATCGACACGGCCATGGCGAATAACCTCCATCAACCGGCGCATGCGTTCTTTGCCACCGGGACACAGCGTCGTCACAATGCGATGATCGCCAATGCCTGCGGCGAATGCTTCATAGGGAATTGCAAGCTTGCCTGAATAGACACCGAGGCTGGAGAGTGTTCCGGCCGGCCGCAGACTCCGCAACGCACTCTCAAAAGTCTGTTGTGTGCCTAATGCTTCAATACTCACATCAGCGCCACCACCGGTCAGACGTTTTACTTCTGCGACAACATCAACGTCGCGATAATCGAGAGTGATATCCGCGCCCATGCGTTTCGACATTGCCAGTCGATTCTCATCACCATCGACACCGATGATCAGTCCCGCTCCCATCAGCTTTGCACCGGCCGTCGCGCACAAACCGATTGGGCCTTGAGCGAATATGACAACCGAGTCGCCGATCTTTATTCCGGCTGACTCCGCGCCGCTGAAGCCGGTTGAAGCAATGTCAGCAAGCAGGACCACCTGCTCGTCTGTAAGCTCGTCGGGAATCCTGGCGAGGTTAGCCTGCGCATACGGGACCTTGAGATATTCAGCCTGGGCGCCGTTAATGGTATTGCCGAAGCGCCAGCCGCCGAGCGCCTCGTAGCCTTCACCATGTCCGCACTGTGATGAGTGACCGGAGAAGCACGCGCTACATTGGCCGCAAGGAGTGATCGCTCCGACGAGTACACGATCACCAATCTGATATCCGGTTACGCCTGCACCGAGCTCCTCGATCACTCCAACCGGTTCGTGACCGATCACCAATCCGGGCGCGACCGGGTATTCGCCTCTCACGATGTGAAGATCGGTCCCGCAAATCGTGGTGAGCGTCACTCGAATAACTGCCTCACCCACACCCGCGCGTGGTTTGTCTACCTCTTCGATTTGGATCTTGTTCTTACCGCGAAAAACATTTGCTCTCATTTCAATGACTCCGTCCGAAAGATCCGGACATCAACCGATCGAGTGCGTCGTCGATCCTGCGCAAGCGTGCTTGCAGTATGTGGCGCTTGCCTTCAGTTTCTTCCTTGACGAGGGCCTCGCAGAGATCCTCACGCTCTCCGTGCAGGCGGTTCCAGGCAAAGCCGTCTTTTCCGCCAATGGGGACTTCAGCTAAGTGAATAGTGCGTTCTTCGCGCATGATTTGCCTCCCTTAACAATCGAACTAAGAATGCGAAGCTTCCCAATATTTTTCATGGACCTGTTTGGCCCAACTCCAGAAACGACCTTGCCTCACTATCGCCAGTTCATCTGTCGAGAGATCTTTGCGCACGTAAAGACTGTCGCTTCCTATCTCATCGATAACGAATCTCAGCTCGTGCTGGTAACGTGAAACAGGTGCGCGTCCATCAATTTCGGCCAGCAGATTTGCCGCGGCAACTTCAGCTTGCCGCACGGCCATGTGGCCCATCTTCGGCCCCTCGAAGTTAGTACAGTCACCAACTGCGTAAATCCGCTCCTGGCCGGCAACACGCATTGTCGAGTCGACGTGGATGTAACCTTCTTCGTTTGTGATCCCGAGGTACGAGGCTGCCGGTGATCCGCGAAACGGCGGAACCAGCGTTAGCAGATTGAAATCGATCGATCCCCCAGTGTTTGTAATCGCTGAATTCTGTGTCAGTGATTCGATTGAGAGATTGGGCAGGAATTCTATTTGATGTGTATCGAGTGCCTTCTTAATCGCAGCCGCGGCGTTTACATCTCCAAACTCTGAGTCGAGTGTGGTGGGACTGACGACAGTTATTCTGACGCGCTCGCGTTCGCCCTTCTCCTCAAGCCTACGCGCGAGAGCAAAGGCGCTTTCGTACACCGGAACAGGCAAGCGGGCTCCAGAACATTGACCAAAAACAGCTCTGCCTTCCTGAAGCTGCTTAACTGCCTTTCCAAAACTGATTGCTTTATCGACGTTCAACAGATGGTGCGCATGCTCGTAGAATCCAGGGATGCGTTCGGTTGCCAGACGCCGTCCAAGGGCAAAAACGAGATAGTCGTAAGGAAGCTTTCCCTCGACCTGGCCGTGCGCAATGATGACGTTTCTTTCAAACGGATCGATATGGGCGATTTCGGCTTCAATGAAGTTAACTCGTCGATTCAGCATTGTTTGCCGCAAGTCGAACGAGACGTCGGCGGGCTCCGCTTTGCCGAAAGCGAGTCGCACAAGCCCTGGATAGAAAACAAACTGCCGGCTCCGCGACACGAGCGTAATCTGATGCTCGTCGCTGAGTTGCTCGGCGAGACGCTCTGCGGCTACGACACCGCCGAACCCGCCACCCAGGATCAAAACCTTTGCCATCGTACAGTCTCCCCGGATGGGGGCTGTGCACGACCCGTACCAGTAGTCTTTTGAAGGATTTAGCTGTGATTAGGGAATGAAGTTGCGAGGTATTTCGCAGCCGGCCTGAAATTTCCCGCAGCGACACAGCGCACAGAACCGAGCGCGGTAGCGCCGGGTCAAAGATCCAGCCTCGCCCGACGCGAGGCTTGACCCGGCGCTACCGCGCTCGGTTCTGTGCGCGACGAGGACCGGCATGATGTTTAGTTACTGCGCAGGACGTCAGCGAGAGTTTTGAGTAGTTTTTCGGCGGTGTAGGGTTTGTTGAGGAAGACGGAGACACCTTCCAGCGTTCCTTCGCCGGCGCGATGCGCAGTTCCCAGACCACTGGCCGCGATGATTCGCACTTTTGGATTCATCCGGTGGAGTGCGCGAATCGTTGCCGGACCATCCATGAATGGCATCACCATGTCAGTCAAAACAACTGCGATCTCGTTCTTCTTGTCGGCATAGAGCGCGAGTGCTTCGGTGCCGTCGCTTGCCGTCAGCACGGTATAGCCAAAAGTTTCCAACGTGCCGCGCGTGATCTGGCGAATCGACTCCTCGTCGTCAACTACCAGGATCAACTCGCCATTACCCAGCGGAAGATCTGTTTGCGCCGCGGCGGAATCGATCGTGCCGGGCATGTCGAGCGCCGGAAGGTACAGAGAAAACTGGCTTCCCTTGTGCAACTCGCTGTAGACGTTGATAAAGCCTCCGTGACTCTTCACGATCGTCAACGCAGTTGAAAGCCCCAGGCCGGTCCCCTTGGTCATCTCCTTGGTTGTGAAGAACGGTTCGAAGATCCGGCTTTGAACTTCCACAGTCATTCCCGGCCCTGTATCCGAAACGGTGATCACAACAAATCGCCCGGGCTTCGCCTCAATATGCATGCGTGCATAGTTCTCATCTACAAACACGTTCTCAGCTTTGATTGCGATCGATCCACCTTCGGGCATTGCGTCGCGAGCATTCACGCATAGGTTCATCAGCACCTGGTGCATTTGCGTCGCATCAGCGGAAATGATCCAGAGGTCGTTCGGTAGCTGGAAGTTGATTTCGATCGATTTCGGCAGCGTTTCACGCAGAATTTTGACGATCTCTTTGATGAGGTGTTTCGGCTGCAACGCCACCCGCTCACCTTCGACGCCCCTCGCGAACGATAACACCTGCCGCACCATGTTGCCGCCGCGTTCCGCATTTGCTCGCAAAACCTCAAACCACTTTTTGCTGTTTTCGTCAGTGACTCGCAACTGCAACATGTCAATCGCCATCAGGATTGGAGAAAGAACGTTGTTCAGGTCGTGAGCAATGCCGCCGGCAAGTGTGCCAATCGACTCCATTCTTTGAGCGCGCAGAAACTGCGACTCCATGCGTTTCTTTTCAGTGACGTCTGTATTAATGATCAGGATCGATTTTGGGTGTCCCTGTTCGTCGCGCACCAGGGTCCAACGGCTTTCGACGATGATCTCGCGGCCATCGCGCCGCACCTGGTGCATTTCACCCTTCCACTCTCCGGCTTGGATGATTGCGTTGCGCGCGGCATCGAACTGCGCGGAACGATCTTTGAAAAGGAGCGTTTCAGCGTTTTTCCCAAGCACTTCTTCAGCCGACCAATCGTAAATTTTTTCGGCGCCCTTGTTCCAGAACAAAATATTCTGATCGAGGTCGCGCACGAGAATCGCATCCTGCGCCTGGTCCAGCAGCGCCGCCTGTTCCTTAATCTGCTCTTCAGCGCGTTTGCGCTCGGTGATGTCGCTGCGAATCGCAACGTACTGGTATGGTTTTCCTTCAACGTTGAGAAAAGGAACGATCGTTGTATCTACCCAGTAGAAGGTTCCATCTTTGGCGCGATTTTTTATCTCTCCGCGCCAAACTTTCCCGCTCGCAATCGTGGTCCATAGATTTCTAATGAACTCTTTGGAATGATAGGCCGAATTGATAATGCGGTGATCCTGACCAAGCAGCTCTTCACGTGAGTATTTGGAAATCTCGCAGAACTTGTCGTTGACGTAATTGATGATCCCGCGCTGGTCAGTGATGGCGACGATGGCTGATTCATCAAGCGCAAACTTGATGTCAGCCAGTTCTTTCTCTGAGCGCTCCAGGGCTGCTTCTGGATTCAGCTCATGGTCAATGGATCTCGGATCGATCGCAGTCATGGCGAATCAGCACCGGCGATTTGCAGCTCCTCGAGTTTCTTGAGACGGTATCTAAGCTGATCACGCGAAATGCCAAGGAGCTCGGCAGCACGTGTTTGATTCCCGCCACTCCGCTGGATTGCTTGTCTCACAAAAGAGAGCTCGGCGTCGTCGAGAGAGAGGCCTTCCTCGGGCAAGACAAAGCGTGTTGCGACTGCCGCAGTGGCTCCATCCGGAGTTTGTGCAAGACGCGACGGCGCCAGTAATCCACCTGGCAAGTATTCGATAGTGATCTTGTCGGCATCCTCAAGAATCAGAGCGCGTTCAATCACGTTGCGCAGCTCGCGAACATTTCCAGGCCAGTCGTATTTCCGGAACACTTCCTGTGTCTCGGCGGACAAACCGGTGACTTTGTTTCGCTTCAATCTCGCTCCAATCATATCGATGTAGTGTTGAGACAAAAGTAAAACGTCGTCACCTCTTTCACGCAGCGGCGGGATATCGATCTGAATGATCGATAGACGATAGTACAGATCGAGCCGAAACCGTCCGGCCTCGCTTTCCGCCTTTAGATCGCGATTGGATGCTGCCAGCACACGCACGTCAAGGGGAATATCTTTTAGACCACCAACACGACGGAAGGCGCCTTCTTCCAAAACACGCAACAACTTGGCTTGTAGCGAGAGCTCCAGCTCGCCGATCTCATCGAGCAAGAGCGTTCCGCCTTCGGCCTGTTCGAATAAACCTTCCTTGCGCGCCTTCGCATCCGTGAACGCGCCCTTTTCGTAGCCGAAAAGCTCGGATTCGATGAGCGTCGCGGGCAGAGCGGCGCAGTTGATCGCTACGAAAGGTCCCTCGGCTCGCTGTGAGCCATAGTGAATCGCTTTTGCAACCAGGTCTTTGCCTGTGCCCGATTCGCCCTGGAGTAAGACAGATGAGACTTCGCTTTCAGCCACCTTGGCTGCAAGGCCCAGCATCTTCTTCATCGCCGGCGACTCGCCCACAATCTGTTTGAAGTTAAACTCACGCGCTCGTTCTTTTCTGACTTGCGCTACTTCACGGCGCAACTGTCGAGTTTCGATCGCATTTCGTAGGGTGACGCGGAGCTCTTCGAGGTTGATGGGCTTGGCGATGAAGTCGTATGCTCCGCCGCGCAGGGCCGAGATGGTGTTATCAATCTGAACATTCCCTGTGATCATGATCACAATCGCTTCGGGATGTTCGCGTTTGATCTCGCGCAACACATCGAGGCCGGAGCCGTCCGGAAGATCGATATCGAGTAAGACTGCGGCGGGTAGCTCCGCCTTAAACTCTTTTACTGCTTCTGCCGCCGAGCCTGCTTCAACCGCACTGAAACCCCAACTCTGCAAAGCTTCGCGAAGGGTCCAGCGAATAACCTGGTCGTCGTCGACTACAAGGATCTGTTCGTTTGAGCTCTTAGGGGACATTAATCTCCTCGAATTATATGCTTGTCTAACACTGACTGTGAACTTTTCCTCATCAACTGCGAAAGCTTACTCAAAAAATCATTCGTGAGCACTCATAATCCCGCGAAATTAAATGGCATGTTCTTTGCGCTTGCAGTGGCCGGGTTTGGTTAGCAGGACGGAAAAAGGAGGTTTGCCGCCATGACAACCGATGAGCGCGATATTCTCGAACTCCTCAAAGATGAATTGGACTTCATTGAGAAGGGAGGATACGGACGATCGGTCCGTACACCGTGGCACAGCAAATCTACGTTTCAGGATTCTCTGTCCTGTATTAACTATGGTTACCCAGTTCGCGCTCATCCATGTAATGAGTGCCATCTGCTCGATTTTGTCAGCCCGGAAAACCGGACCGAGGAAGTTCCCTGCCACTACATTCCTTTAAATACTGATGGGGACACCATCGAGGATTTAGAGTTGCAGGACGACCAGGCAAAGCTCGAGCGAGAAGTGAGTGGCTGGCTGCGGGCCAGGATCAAAGAGATCGAGGAGCAACGGTAGGGGCGGCCCTCCGTGGCCGCCCGTTTGCCAAAATATCGGTAGTGAATCAGTTTGAAATCTGAATGAGTACGCCGAAGGCGTTTGCTAATTTCAGCCCGGGGTTGGAGCGCCAGCGACAACCCTGGGAGCAGAGCATAAAATAATCTTGAACCCTGTGAGGGTTCGCCAACCACCTAACCCTTTCAGGGTTTGATCGCGATTTTGAAATTTGTCCCCAGGGTTCTCGCGATGCTCGAACCCAGGGCTGAAATTAGCGAACGCCTTCGGCGTAGCAAAATTTCACACTGAAGCAGTACCAAAATATCGCTTGTTTATGAGAGTTGCAGGGAAGAATGAGGCTGATACGTTCGGCATGGTTGGCCACGATGCTAAGCTGCAAGAAATCATCGAGACGATCCGGTGTGTCGCACCATCCGATGCATCAGTTCTGATCGAGGGCGAAAGCGGCACTGGGAAGCAGTTGATGGCTGACGCTATTCACGCGCAGAGTCGCCATTGTTCCGGACCATTGATCCGCGTCAACTGTGCTGCCATACCACCGGACTTGTTCGAAGCCGAGCTGTTCGGATCGATCGAAGCAGCCCGCGGCGGAACACTGCTACTCGATGAGGTCGCAGAAATCCCGTCTCACGTGCAGTCAAAGCTGTTCCGCGTCCTGCAGGAACAAAAGCCCTGCCGACTCATCGCAATCACAAGTCGAAACACAACTAAGTTGCTGGAAGACGGTCGCTTAAAAAAGGATCTTTACTTTTGCATCAGCACGATAAAGATCAACGTGCCGCCCCTGCGTGAGCGCCTCGATGACATACCGCTACTCGCTCGACACTTTCTCGATGGCTTCAACACCCAATACGACAGAAAAATTCGACGCATCTCACAGGAAACCGTGTTCTGTCTCTTCCGTTACGATTGGCCGGGAAACATTCGCGAGCTGGAAAGCGTGATCGAGCGCGCCGTGCTGTTTTGCTCAGGCAAGGAGCTCGTACCCGAATGCCTGCCGGAGGAGTTGCAAAGCAAAGACTTGCGCAACATCCCTTTCGTAATCCCACCGCTTATTTCGATTGAAGAGATAGAGCGTGAAGCAATCGTGCAAACGCTCACGCGCACTTCCGGCAACGTCAAACTCAGCGCCCGGATTCTTCATTACCCGCGCCCGACGTTCTATCGCAAACTGAAGAAGTTTGGAATCCGAGTCGAGCGCGATAGTCCAAAAGCGCAGTTGGATGTCTAATTATGAGACACACAAGTGCTGCGTGAAAACCCGCAACGTCCGCCCAAATTTCCTCACCTTCATCACCGCACCAAACACAAACGTGATTCATCGTAAATCACACCGCACTTCAGTGGTCTCACACTGAGACACTATCCGCAAAGAAGTTGGTCCATCACTCAGGGCATGGCTCTTGCACCCGCAGGATCAAACTTATTCGAGTCTATCCCACTCGAGAGTGGCCCAGGAACAAGCGGTCAATCGGACGGTGCGAAGTCCTTCCCGCGCACCGCGTAACAGAGTTGGGCTCAACGTATGCCCTGGACCAAATGGTCCCCTCGCTCGCTGGTTCTTACCGAGCCCATCGGAGGAAGAGAAGATGAAAGACGAACATCACAACCACCGCAAGAGAAAATTATCTTTTCTGCTTACGTTCTTATATCTTGTGCTGCTATTAACGGGCGTCACCGCCCAGGCACAAACCCAGCAGACAATCGATCCGGTGATCGATCCTGTAATTGATATACTACCGGCTCCTTCGCCGACCCCTGTTTGTGCTCGCACGATCAAAGCTGACGTGGTCGCTCTCGATCAGGCGATCATGTACAACCGCCTCGGAACTGTTAACCCCGGCGGAATGATCTACGCGCTTAGAAGAGACGTCGTGGCGATCGATCCTTTAAAAGGACTCGTCGCCGGCAACGTGCGGTTGCGGTCTGACAAACGACCACGGCCCATCGTGCTCCGCATGAACAGCGGCGATTGTTTGAAAATTACTTTTACAAACCTGCTGTCACCGAGTGCTCTCAGTGATCAGCCCGCGACTCGTTCTGCCGGCATTCACGTCATAGGCATGGAGCTGGTCGGGAGTCTCGGTTCCGATGGATCGAACGTCGGCGTCAATGCACCGAGTTTGGTAGGTCCCGGCGGATCAACGATCTATACCTTGTACGCCACGCGTGAGGGGAATAACCTCATGTACAGCAGTGCCGCCACGACGAGCGGCGAAGGTGACGGCGGGACGCTTTCCGAAGGATTGTTTGGCAGCGTCAACGTCGAGCCGAAAGGCGCTGAATGGTATCGCTCGCAGGTTACCGCGACGGACATGAACGCCGCAAAAATCGGCACCACGCCCGGCGGTCAGCCGCTGTTGGACTACAACAAGTTCAGCATGCTCGATGTTAACAACAACATCGTGAACACGGACTTAAACGCGATCATCACCGGTCCAAACAAGGGACGTTTCCCGGCCGGCACGTTCCGTCCGAATGCGACGGAACCCGATCGCGATCGACCGTTCCGTGAGTTCACCGTGATTTATCACGATGAAATTCAGGACATACAGGCATTCCCACAGTTTCGCGATCCGGTTTTGAGCCACACGCTCCACAGTGTTGAAGACAAGTTTGCGATCAACTACGGCGTGGCAGGCGTGGGCGCTGAGATCCTCGCGAACCGGCTCGGCGTTGGGCCAATGTTCAATTGCACTGAGTGCAAGTTTGAAGAGTACTTCCTTTCTTCATGGGCCATTGGCGACCCCGCGCAGATCGTGGACGTTCCCG
>Ga0126311_10001118_pt1 | contig 12728 bp, 12 predicted proteins | sample Plot61_FD_92539 | JGI IMG/M metagenome (GOLD analysis project Ga0126311, IMG submission 92539) | Serpentine soil microbial communities from UC McLaughlin Reserve, CA, USA - Plot61 | ecosystem: Environmental > Terrestrial > Soil > Grasslands | place: USA: UC McLaughlin Reserve, Lake County...
CAATCCCAAAAGGCGATTTAGTGACTGTTGTACCCAGCGAGTGTAAGCAGGGCCGCAAAGGTCTTGCTTACATCCTTTCCTGGTTATATTTCCCGGCGAGGTTTGCGGCGCCGGCGCGCCCGCCGGTTTGATTGGAGCTGCGGGAGCGGAGACGTCGCGCTGAGCGGTGGCTTCGCGCATGAACAGTTTGCTTAGAGTGCGGTTCAGTGTTGGCTTGTCTTTCACCGCATCAACTCCGGCAAACTGCCTCAGCGAGTTTGCCGTCGGCTTGTCCCACCCACCCTTCGGAGACAGCCCGAGCGATTCGCGCACGAACGGCCACGCCACATCCCAGCGGCGCTCGCCTCCGTTCAGGATGTTGGTGTCGCAGTGGAAGTGATCCCAATGGCGCGTTGGATCGTGATAATCGAGCACTGTCGCGAACGATAAGCGCAAACATGCGTTTGCACGGTGCAGCAGCCTACGATCGGCGGCATCGCCAGAATTGGCGACCAGCACTTCCCGCCCGCCGACAAATCGCAAACCACCGATGTCAATCGCATCGCCATAAGAATGGTTGCTTAAAATCGTTGTATTAGAAATGCACCGGCAGTAGACCGAGCCCATCGTCAGGATCGCTTCGATCGGCAGGCTGACCGACGTCATGTTTGCTATGAATGTCGCTAAACCGTCGCTCGCACGAGGAAGCATTTTGTGGACGCGGTTCCTGAGCCGGTTCTGCTCGACGACAGCCCACTTGCCGGATCCGGTCTTCATGATCCCGTGATGTTGCGTATTGTTCTTGTCAGACCATCCCCCGATATATTCGAAGCCGATCCCGCTCACCTGCGCGACCTCTTCGAGTCCCGGAAGTGTCGGGCACGTCCTAGCGACACCACCCGTGCATCGTTCTGTCGTCGTCGTAGGGTTCCTAAAGCTCGACGGCTTGCCGTAACTGCCGGGCTGGCTTCTGGGGTTAATCAAGATGTCCGAAAGCTCGGAATTTCCGCCAAAATCAAATTCGGATTCTTTGCGGGAAAGGCCGCAGTTTAGGCACTGGTCCGACTCGAGTTCGAACGGCATCTCCGCCGGTTCAAAGTACGAGAACTGCCGGCCGAATGCATTTGAGGTCAGCGTCCCGAATGGTCCCTGCGGCGCGCGCTGAGCTGATCTGGCAGCGGTGGGCTGTTTCTTACCTTCAATGCCACCCTCGAATTCAAAAGCTTCGCTCTGCCGCTGGCGATTCGCAGCAACCGGCGGATTGTATTCCCAGTGCCACGGCTCGCGTTCGTAAGGATAGAAGCCGAACCTCCGCGCATTAGTGACTAACCAACGATAGGCAGGCAAGGTTCTAAGTTGCGCGACGTTGTTGCTCGCATTGCGTCCGCCGAGATAAAAATCAATCGCGCGTCCACTTTGGTGCGCACTGCCTCCAGGCGGAGCCACCCATTTCCTCGCTTCCTGAGGCGATCCATATTTGGCCAATGCACGTTGCCAAAGCTGTGCTTGTCGTGCGGGGTCGCGGAAACCCGAAACGGGACGCAACAGCGGCTCTGCTAATCCGTCAGCTCGCGCGGCATCGATCAGTGCTTGCAAAGCCGTGGCAGCCAGCCGGTGGAGCGGAATCTGACGTTGGCCCACGCCGCGAACACTGACCACTTCCGCCCTGTCCGGAGGTTGCTTGTTCTTAATTCTTCCGCCGCCCGGATTCTCAACCGGGGCTGGAACAAAAGTCGTTGACGAGGATGAACTGGGCCCGTTGGATTCGAATTCCAGATAGAACTCAGACGAATTGTCAGCAGAATCAGATGGGCCAGACGGGCCCTCAGGGCCGGCGCTTTCAACGCCGGGCGGAGCGCCTTCAACGGCATCCGGAGCGCTGGTTGAGTCTGGAGGATTCTGCGGCGCGTCCGACGGATCGACGAGATAAGGTTCGTCCGGTATCAGGTAGGTTGGGGTGAACAAGCCCGGCCAGACTGGCGGACGGACAGGTCGAGAAGGAAATCGCACCGGAAACCGTGGATCGAAGCGTTGACCAATAACGGGTCTGCGGAAAAAAGTTTTATTGCGGCCACCGCTTCGGCGCCCCGGAACGAATCGCCGGGATGGCATGCGTCCACGTCTCGAGCTCTCGTCTTCTTCTTCGGTTTCAAAAAAGAAGGGTTGCTCATCGAAAGCTTCGAACTCAAATTCTCCATTCATAGTTCAACTCACTTTCTGCATGCCGGCTGCGGTGAAGAAAGCACTAAGAAGGCCGTTAACTCGCAGCGCCCACTGATTGGAGAGAGCGCTGCAAGTTCTCGGCAGATTATCCTTTTCGGGCAGGATTGAGAGCGCGCCGGCGAGAAGCCGGCAATGCTCCGAAGCTGACGCTCCTCGGTGGCAATGTTTTGGCGCCTGAGCCGCTGTAAAGCTCTCCGCCTGAGCCTTGCGCGGCAACTCGCTGTTCCAGCAACGAAGAAGGCTGAACGTACCGGGCCGGCGCACCGCTCGTATCGACTATTTCTTCTGATATGTCGACGCCCGTCGCCGCCAGATACGCGTGAATGTAACCCTGAATTTCAGGCCTCCAATAACGCGCCCAGATTTTGGCATTGTCCTGGTCGGTGATCTCATTCCAGTCACCGTAACGAATTGATAGAAGAATCTGCTCACCGTAAATAGCAAGGTTGCGGAAGTGCGTGATCGAAGTATCGGTCCAGCCCTGCAGCTTCTTCATCGTATCTACCTGGCCCATCCATCGTTCACTATATGGAACCATGGCGCGGCCACGCAGGAATTCGCGGATCTCTGGTCTGCCGAGCATGAATTGTGTCATCAACATCTCGGCCCGGGAGGTCCACGGCAGATCACCAAACTGGTTATGGGCGCCCTCAGCCAGAATCAAGTGCACTTCGCGCAGCGAACTCAACAGCGAGAAGCCGTCGGCGATAACAGTTGTATCGGCGTCTTCGCGATAGAAGCCGGCGGTCCGGTAGAGCAAATTATGAAACGCTTCGATGAACTTCGAGCGGCTGTCGGCCGAGCGCAGTTCGGGCACCGCTTTGCCGATAATCTTCAACCCATAATGGTGGTCGTATTCGTACGCTCGACGCGGAACTGTCAAGCGGTTGTATTCGTCCTGAATGTAACCCCAGAGCAGGTTGTTCAACGGACGCAGTGGATCAATTTCCAGGTTGGCGAGCGGATCGCGGTCGTACGGACCACGTCTGTTCTGGAAGCGCATGCAGATAGCATTCATGGTCTGTACCAGCATTCCTTCTTCGTGCCAGTAAGACCAGATCAGTTCGAGCATGCTTGGACAACTGAACCTGTAGGTCAGCGCTCCCTGACAGAAGAGGGAATCCTCTCCCAGCTCGACGGCCAGTGCGGTCACTATTCGGTTGAGATAAGGCAGGCCAACATTACCGTTAAAGTTTAGATACCTGGTTAGACGATCTTTCAGGTCCGTAGCTGTGTCACCGGTCCGTGGATCCCCTGGAAGAGGATCTTTGAAGCCGCCCGTGAGTCGGTCTCGCGTTTGGATGACGACGCCCGTCTCGAGAAGGAGAAAAGCTTGTGTCGCATACTTGAGCAGATTGTACGCGTCAACACCATAGCCGCTGGCTGCGCCAATTAGTTCTGCGCGTTTCGCTTTGATCGCCCCGGTTATGGTTGTTGGCTTTCCGTAGTCATAACCTTCATCTCCTTCCTTAAGACAAACTGCTTCGTCCACCGAATCCGTGCCGCAAAGGACCCGAAGAATAAACTCTTCGTATCTGTCGCCACGGATCGCTTCCGTGCGATTGCGGATCGCCGACCAGAGCGCAGCGTCATCGTCTAACCTGACTGCAGATTTTGACAAAGCCACGTTAAATGGCGGCCCGCTTGGACCACCAAGGCCATCTCGGTCACCCAACCCGCCCACTTCGTCATCGTCACCTAATCCATTGCCAACAATCGTCTCAGCACGTCTATCCGGAGGAGGTTCCTGATCCTTATCGGCTCTTACCATTGACGATAATTCCTCTTTTTGTTCGGGGAGTTGGTCTCCACTCGACTGCTTCTTGTCTGCCATGTTGCCTCCTTAGTTTGTATCGAAGAATAATGATGGCGCGGCAGGTTGTATTAGAGCCGGCTTCGCGCAATAAACTGCCGTGTCGAGGGTGTCCCGCAACGCCCAGTAATTGAGCATCCTGGAAAAGATATCCCCCTCAGCTTCCGGGCTAATGAACCCCTCGGCGCGCGCCTGGCCAATTACGGCAAAGACGATGGTCGGGGACGCTTCGTACATACCGACCGGCGAAGCCTGCCAGGACTGAAAGATTGCGCTCAATTGCGCTGGCTGCCGTAGTTCAGTTTGCAGTGCCTCCTTCAGTGAGGCGCCCTTGAGCGACTTTGGCCGGTGAGTAGCGATGAGTGTCGCCAGGCCCGGCATTGTCTTTTCAAGCAAAGCAATCGTCTCGCGCCTGCTGCTGTCGAGATCAGTCGGCGGATAGTAAGAGAGCCAGATGTTTTCCAATCTGTCCCATTGCGCATGTGGAAATAGTTCGCGTCCCATGGCGCAACTTAATCTCACGCGCATCCACGGAACTGGATGCGGATCGTCAAGGTTCAATCGAAAAACAAAATAACGAGGCAAAGCTACAACGCCCATCAGGCCCAACGTCGAAGTGATTCCCACTCTGGCGACGGACCAGAAGTCGGCAAGTATTTCTGAGATACAACGATCCCAATACCCCCATGCTTTACTCTCGGCTCCCGTGGTGCGCTGCAAACTCCGCAGCAGGGGCCGGAGCGATTCGACCAGCTCGAGCAGGGCCGCGGCCTGATGTCCCACTTCGTGGACCAGCGATGAAGCGATGCCGCTGCCGATCATTCGCTCGCGTGGCATGCGAATAATGGCGACCGGACTGTCTCCTCCTCCCGGCAATCGCGTCCGGGCCCGTCGAATGGCGGCGCCATGACTGCGGTCCAGATAACAGATCAGTCCGGGTGATTTGTAATAGTTGCCACTTAGCCAAAGCGCGTCGGCGGCGACAATATCCAATCCCGCCAGCCAGATTCCGGTTTCCTGCTCACTCCGCTGCGTCAGCACTGCGGCAAAGATGTCGAGCTGTGCAAGAGTGACGTTGAATCGCATGCGCAACATGCTGAAGCGTCTCTGCGCCATCTCTGGGGAACTCTCCTGCCCTGCGGGACTGCGCAGCCAGCGAATGAACCCAAGCACCATCTGACGAACCTTCCGCCGACCGCCGATCAAATACCCATCAATTGCGCTGAGCAGCGCCGGCGGTAGTCCGGCGGCTGGTACCATTGTCTGTTGCAAGGCGAATGGCCTGACTCTTCCCAGTCGGACAAGCAATGCGCGCGCTTCGTTTTCAACCAGGCCCAGGGCGGGCGCGTCAATCGCAGAGGCAGCAGGCGACCAGGTGATTGTTTGGGAAGACATCGTCAGACCCTCAGCAGAAGGATTGAGTTTCCGCGTCGAATCCAACGCCCCGTCGTTTGGTGAGAACACCGGCGCCGTCTACCGTGTTGCTGCCCGACTTGACCGGGACCTCGAATCGCACCTGGCGCGTGCTGTTGCGCGGCCGTCATCAATGCCTGTTGGGCCACCTGATCGGGCGGTGCGGATGAAGGCGCTTGCGCAGCGTTAACGGCTGCGGCACCACCCAAACGAACTATCTGCTTAGCAACTTCAAACTCCTGATCTTCATAGCTCAACCCTTCAAGCTCGAGTCCAAACATGCTGCCGGCGGCAGAAGCAAGCTTCCCTCCGATGGCCCCGCCGAGTCCGGGCACTATCATGTTGCCAACCGCGCTGCCCAACATCGGCAAAGCTTTTTTAGCCAGACCCTTGACCCTTCCAATCAACTGCTGGCCAATCGGGCTCTTAATAAAACCAGCGGCCTTCTTGAACAGACTGCCCAGGAACTGCTCCAACTCCGCTTCATTCGAGACTGACAACAACTCAGCCGCCAGTTCCATCTCTTCGGCTTCGCTGAACGGGGTCTCCTGGTTGTATTCGCCAGAAGTTTCAAACGAATGGTTCCCCTCAGACTCCTGGAACTCTCCGAACTGATTCGCGAATTCACCGGTCCCATACTCGCCGGTATATTCACCGGAGTATTCCTGCTGATACTCCCCTGAAAATTCCTGGGGGTATTCTCCATATGTTGATTCCAGATTCGTACGGTCAATGTTGTGCATAAATTCCTCCTCTTTGATTCTGTTGACAGCGCAAATGCGCGTTCTGGTTAGCGCTGGTCTCTGTGCACTAATCGTGCCAGCGAAAGTCGTTGATTTTTCGTGTTGCGCGACGAAGTGGATTTCGCGAGCAAGAGCGACGTAAGGAATTCAGCGAAACAATCTTCGGCAGCCTGGTAGCAAATTCATGCGAGCCTTGGAGCACAACTCGGAGCGAAACGTGAACGGCGCTTTCGTTTAGACCGTTCATTGGGAGATCTCCTCGGCTGATCGCGACAAAGATCAATATGTCAGGCCGAAGGTATTCGATTTGCTTCTCAGCAGAGAATGCAAACTAACTTCGAAGTACCTTATGGTCCACAGTCCCCCAACACAGGCGTTCTCCTGGAGATGTATGAGTCTGACGAGTTGTTCGACGAAGGCCTTCTCAGTTTCGAATACCCGGTCTATTACGCCACGGATGAAGAGCTGGACTACTTCCTCGGTTCCCTCGTAAAGCGCGCCTCCCGTGCTGCCTCAGGCGTCGCGCGATCAGTGGGAAGAGCCGCTAAAACGGTGGGCCAAGGCATTAATGTCGTAGGCAAGCTGATACCAGTCTCTGTCTTGACCAGTGCGCTTGCGCACACTCCTATGGGCCTTGCTGTTCGCGCCGGAATAGGAGCGGTGTCGGCTGCAGCGAGCGGCAAGAACGTATTTCAGGGTGCCGTTCGATCGTTAGCTAGTGATCCCGCGTTGCGGTTCGCCGTGGATACGGCGGCCGGCGCTGCTCGCGGCGAAAACGTATTCAAAGCTGCCCAGCGAGCTGCCCAGGCCGGAATAGGCGACGTCCGAGAGAGTCTGCGTTTTGCGGCCATGGTGGCGCCATTTGTTCCCGGTGTGGGTACCGGCGTGGCTGCCGCCCTGGGAGCTGCAAATGCGCTCGCCTCTGGAGAGAGAATCACTGATGCCCTGGTCGCTGCGGCTCGCAATGCGGTGCCGGGCGGAGCTCTTGCCCAGACGGGCTTCGACCTGGCCACTCGTCTCGCAAAGGGACAGAAGCTCGGCGAGGCGGCGCTAAACGCCGTACGTTCTCGTTTGCCAGGTGGTCCTGTCGCACAAGCAGCTTTCGATTCGGGTCTAGCGCTGATGAAGGGCAAGAGCCTTCAGGATTCCCTCATTGCCGGAGGTGGGCGCCTACTGCCGAAGTCTCCCTTCGCGGCGGACGTAATGACTTTTGTGAAAAAGGCAGCTTCAGGCGAGAACCTTGGACGGGCTGCACTGTCTTCGGTTGGCGGCCTTGTTATGAAACGCATCGAACGGCAGACTGGTCCAATCATCTCTGCCACTGCGCGTCGACTCCCCGTCCCCCCGCGGCGATTTACTCAGCAGCAAATGCGTCTTCCCAGAGTTCAGAGTGAGATTTCTACAACCGCATTCGCTTCGGCAAGAAACGATGAAGGCAGTTGGACACGACGTGGCGACTACATATTGGTTCTCGGCGTTTAAGCGAAGTTGGCTCTAAGGTGTACCGACGGAAGTTCGTGTCTTTTCTTCCGCTGAGCCCCGCGTCAACTTTCGCTGCCTGATGGGACGACCTGAGTAACGCAGCAGCATGGTAAATAGAGCTCCCACGCTTGACTTCACTTCATCGCTATACCTCGGCGCGGAGCACACCTGGCAAAGCTTGACGCAATGGGAAAGACTCACGCTCGGCAAGCCCGCCGCATTGGAGTCGGTCCCAGGCACCCAACAGGTAGAACAGGAACTGGCGGCGCTGACTGGTTGTGAACGGGTGCTCCTGGCGCCTTCTACGTTACACCTGTTTTGGGACCTGTTTGGATTTCTCGCTCGGCGAGGCATGAGCATCTTTGTCGACGCAGGTTCCTATCCGATAGTGCAGTGGGGCGTGGAACGTGCCGCCGGTTGCGGCGCTCCGGTGAGGGTCTTTCCGCAACACGATCACCGGGAGCTGCGTTTCCTGCTCAAGAACTCAGCAGGAAAACCCGTCGTTGTCGCCGATGGATATAGTCCATTGCGCGGATCGAGCGCGCCGGTAGCGGCTTATCTGGAGTGTGTTAAGCCTGCGGGTGGCCTGGTAGTGATTGATGACACGCAGGCACTGGGAATTTTCGGCCATTCGCAAGCGAGGGAGCAGCCGTACGGAAAAGCGGGTGGCGGTTCCCTGTGTCGCGCTGGCGTGCGAGATGGCCGGATGGTTTTGGTTAGTTCCATGGCCAAGGCTTTTGGCGCCCCAGTGGCGATGCTGGGGGGAAGTGAAGCAGTGACCAGAGCATTTGAACTCGAAAGCGCAACTCGAATGCATTGCAGTCCACCCTCGGCGGCAGTAGTTGCCGCAGCGAGCCATGCGCTGGTCATCAACCGGCGTTACGGCGACGCCCTCAGGAGGCAGTTGGCACAACGAGTGGCGCAGTTTCGGCTGAGGCTGAGAGACCTGAACGTGATCGCGACGGGCGGGCTGTTCCCGGTGCAATCGTTGAGAATGCCGGAAAAAATCGATTTGGTCGCGCTACACAAAGCCTTGTTTGCACGTGGTCTTCAAACCGTTCTGCATGAGAGCACGAACGATGCCAACTTGCGTATCAGTTTTATCATTACGACAAAACATAGCGCGGGAGACATTGATTGGTCGGTGGACTGTCTAGCGGACGCTATGGTTCGAGTGGCGTCGAGACGTAACAAAAAGCGTGAAGCGCTGTTGACCAACACAGCCATAACTACTCGTTGAGACGCGCCTTCCATTGCAATTCTACCGCCAAGCGATTGTTATGTTAGCGAACTATCTGACGGGTCACCCATTTTTCTTCTTCCAAAGGGCCCAGATTTCTTCACCAAGGGAGCGGTACTTCTGCTTGTCTCCAGCTATGTCTGGACCAAACCACTTTTGAAACTCCTCATAGGCCACTGAAACGACGTCTTGACTGTTTTGGCATTTTCTCAATCTGGGAAGAATAGTTCGCGCTTCTGGCTCATACTCACCAGAATTATCTTTGTAGTTGATCCCAATCGGATCATGTCTGAAAAGAATCTCAGCTAACTGATCGAATAGCTTTCCGTACTCAGCCTTCAGACGTTTGTTTTCCGCGACAATGTGTTCCTTCGTTCGCATTGAAGTTTGATAGCAAGGATAACGGTGGGCTTGAGCGGCTCGCCTACGCAACTCCGCTAAAGGCCCACTCATGGCGAGTCCGCTCCAAGCGCCTGTTGGATTGCGCGGTTGACTTCAAAGTTAAATACGGCGATACAAAGATCATCGTAGCCAGTAACTCTCTCGCCAATAATAGAGCCGCGTCGTATCTTCAGGATAGCTTAGGCCGTAATCAATTCCTGCAAGGGCCTCTTCGATTCTGTCCGTTTGAGGATCTAAAAAACGCCACCCGTTCTCCCGCAACTCAGCGGGTTCCGGCGCTCTGACCGCGTCTTTGAATCTCAATTCGCAAACGCCATCGCGCGCATAATTCGCTTGTGCCTCGATCAAGTTAACGTGATTTGCGCCGGTCGTTGTTGGGAATCTTAGCTGGGACAAATCATCTTCCCAGAAACAGATGGGACAGATGTCATACGAACCCGGTTCATCCTGGAACACTAAAAAGCCACAGCAAGGACAAGGATACTTCGCCTCAGGTTTGTTTGATTCCACCATGAACAATCCAACGCTGCGCTGAGCAGCTCGCCCACGCAACTCCGTTAAAGGCCGCTCACCGGCGAGTCTCCTCCAAGCGTTTGTTAGCTGGCGGCTTCTCGGGACGCGGCTGTCTTTGAGCGGCTCGCCCTCGCAACTCAACAAAGAACCCCACCGAGTGCAAGCGCTTGTTCGCTGCGTCGTGATTAGTAACGAACCCATGCTTCAACACCTTGAATGTGTAAAAGGAACTCATGTATCTCTTCGTTGGTCTGAACATCGATCAACTTGAGACCAAGAACGTTAATTCGTTCATAGACGTTTTGCCAGCGGTCCATTCATCCGATTCCGTACAAACCTTCAACGGACTAATTATCTTGCCGTTGCCATCTCCATTCCAACATGCGCCGCGCATCCGTGGTTGCTGTTTGATCAAGGTGAGTCTCTAAAACGAAGTACTTTCGGGCAAAGGCCATTTCTGCCCGAAAGTGCTGCAACGTCTTTATGGCGATTTTGTTTCCTGTTGCTGTGGTGGGCACTTCACATTTCCATAGGAACAGAAAACGCAACAGTCTCCCGGTCGCGGTTTTAGTCTCGCGCTACAATTTTCGCACTCAAAAAAGTGAATGCAGGCATTCGTAGGCATCTGTTCAGTCTTTTGAAAACCGCATTCAGGACAGGTGATTGTCGATTCGAGAATGATCATTTTACTAAGGGCAGCAAAGAATCTTTAAGCACGTCAAATTCACTTCTCACAGTTGTACCCGTAGCTAGTTCGTGATCAGGTTTTTCGATCCATTTGGCGTCACTTCCATAAAGATAAAACGCGTCCCAAACAACTTCTGGATCGTCGCTCTCAGGATCTTTGCCAGCGTAGAAGCGACCTACTTTCTTTCTTTCGTCCCAATAATGCAAGACGCGTGGATCTTCGAGAATGCCGCCTGTCCAATTCCACCTTGATCGCGCATCGGTTGGAATCATCGAAAACCAAACTACATAGACTCGTATGTTCGGAGACTGGTTTCTATTCAGAATCTCGCTTTGTACCCGCCGGGCACCCAAGAGACATTCCGGTCAAGTGGGCGCTAAAAGTAGCAACACGCGAACCTTGCCCGCATCGTGGTTGAACTGATCCCGGAACTCCGTAACGTTATTGAGATTTGTGAGGTTCATATTTGAGGCTGGTCTAAGCGAACCGATCACTGCCGCCGCGACTGCGAGAAGAAACACAACCGCGATGATTACCCATCTCCAGCGTGAATTCGTGATGTTGACCATTTTTCGGTATTACTCAGCGTCCTGTTTTATTCCTTCGAGCTATACCCACCTCCTCACGTTGCGACAATATTCAATATACTTGTCGCCGTGTGTTCTTATTAGATATTCCTCCTCCAGCCGTACCTGAATTCCGATCAGAATAATTCCGATCAGAAGAGTGATCAAAGTTCCAACATTCGGAATTACGAGAAAGAGTCCGAAAAGTGTCAGTATCATGCCGACAAAAATCGGATTACGAGAAAGCCTGAACACACCTCGTTGGATTAACGTTGTTCTATGTTCAGTATCGATCCCGATGCGCCAAGAATCTCCCATTTGAGCCTGCGCCAGGATCGTCCATACAAGCGAGACAATCAACAGGACAATTCCGATTAACTTGATCCACGTGCGTTCAAACCAGTGAATTGGTATTAGATACTGATACGCATTTGGTACGAAGGCATAAATGATGACAACCGCAACGATAGCCGCGAAGAGCGCCTTGAACACTCGACCTATATAATCGTGAGCACTGTCTGAGCGTTTGAAAGCAACTGGATTGACTCCGGTCCTTTTCCATAACGCATACGATCGCCAAAAGAAAGCCGCAATCGCGTATGCGATGAAATAAATTGGTAAGAAATATCTTAATGACATGCTTCGTCACAGCACGTTGCGCCGCGCAATGCCTCGATTCCTTCCTTCGCTATGATCGGAACCATAATTAATGCGGCAACAGGATCGGCCACCACCAGCCGAGCAAAGCATTTAGCAGCAAGCCCTCCTTCGCAAAATTATAACGCCGATGGTAACCACATTTGCGAAATCATCTGAAGCGAGGTAAACAGCGGGGCCGAAAGCCCCGCCAGTAGTCGGCTCTGCATTACGGGATGTAGTTGAGAGCTTCCGGCAAGGGTGAGGACACCGGCACTTCAAAGAATCGCGCGGGCTCCGGTTGGTAATGAGAGCGCCGTCCGAGGCGAAAAACATCGCGACCTGGCGCTGGGCTTCAAGAGTTAGACTTCACTGCCGCCGAGCGCGAGTACAGGCGCGGGATCGAGTTGAACCAAAACTACGCTTCGGCTCACCACCGGTATGGATTTTTCTTAAATAGGATGGGGCGCATTGAGGAGGCCCACGCCGAGTTCCGACGTGCCCTTGAATTGGACCCGTTCTCGCTCCCGATAAATATTGACGCCGTGAGGCCTTTTTTCCGGTCTGGAGATTATGAACGGGCAATTGGGCAGCTTCAGAAAGCTATCGAGATCGATCCTAACTACCCGCGCGCTCACAACGTCCTGGCAAACTGGTACGCGCAAATGGGCAGATACGATGAGGCCGTCGTGGAAGCGAAGAAGGCCGCCGCGCTGTCCGCACCCGCGCCGGCACAGGGCGGCCCACCGCAAGGGAGCTATCAACTCGTCTACATCTACGCGAAGGTCGGGAGGGTGAGCGAAGCGCGGCGGATGCTCGAGGAGTTAGAGAGACGGACCGATAGGCGCAACGATCAGCTTTACTTCCAGGCGCTGGCCTATGCCGCGCTGGGCGACCGTGAACGGGCCTTCGCGCTGATTGAGGAGCTATATAAGACGCGGAGTCTTGAGCTGTTGGGTTTGAAAGGTGATCCGGCTTGGGATGATCTTCGAGGTGACCCGCGCTTCCGCGATCTCTTGCAACGCTTCGG
>Ga0126311_10001119_pt1 | contig 12725 bp, 13 predicted proteins | sample Plot61_FD_92539 | JGI IMG/M metagenome (GOLD analysis project Ga0126311, IMG submission 92539) | Serpentine soil microbial communities from UC McLaughlin Reserve, CA, USA - Plot61 | ecosystem: Environmental > Terrestrial > Soil > Grasslands | place: USA: UC McLaughlin Reserve, Lake County...
AATACGTCGATATAACCGTTACCTGCGCTTGCGGCGAGACATTCAAGACCCGCTCAACCAAGAAGGGCGACCTGCACGTCGAAATTTGCTCGGCTTGCCACCCGTTCTTTACCGGCAAACAAAAGCTGGTCGATACGGCGGGACGCGTCGATCGCTTCAACAAGCGCTATGGCAAGAAACCAGCGCCCGAAACGACGGCGTCCGCTTAGTAAGTCAATTGATGCTTTTGCGAACACAGCATTAGCCATTCCAAATCTTTAACGCCGGCATGATTTTCGTCGGTCGCTCGTCGTGCATCGAAGCACCAGCGATCAACAAGAACATCGCCGGCGTCACTATTTTTCGACTCACGATTCACGGTTCACCAACATGAGTACACCAGAACGAGATCTAATCGTTGGCGGGCAGGCGGTCATAGAAGGCGTGATGATGCGCACGCCTAACGCCTACGCAATCGCCGTCCGCAAGGCTGACGGCACGATCGTCAACACCGCGGCACCGCTACCGAAATGGAGCGATAAGTATCCAATCCTCAAATTACCGGTGTTGCGGGGTGGCGCGGTCCTCGTTCAGTCGATGGGCCTCGGCATCAAGGCGCTCAACTATTCCGCCAACGAGGCTTTCGCGGAAGCCGAGCAAGCTGAGGAAGTGAAAGAAGTGAGAGTCGCCCTCTCGCCCGCCGTGATCGAAGGCGAAGGAGATTTTGCCGGCTTGACTGGCGCTGTGCCTGGTCTGTTCCCCGTTCCGACGCAGAAGCGTTCGAAAGATGAGTTGAAGAAAGGCACGACGGGTGCCGCCGTGGGCTCGATCATCTTTGCGCTCATCTTCAACGTGCTGCTTTTCGTCGCGGCGCCGTTGTTACTGACGAATGCGCTTTTTATCGGAGCTGGTTGGGCCACTGCTGCCGCGACGACGAGCACGGCTGCGCCTGCACCCGATGCTGCTGCGCCCGCCGCTGCAGAACCCGAGCAACAGGCGTGGTACACAAATGCGTGGTCCAGTGTGCGAGCGTACCTGCATCCAGTGCGTCCTTCAGTTGGCTTCAACCTGATCGACGGGCTGATTCGCATGACGTTTTTCCTGGTCATGATCTTCAGCTTCTCGCTAATAAAGGACATTCGCCGCGTCTTTCAGTATCACGGCGCGGAACACAAAACAGTGTTCACATGGGAAGCAGGGCTGCCGCTGACGGTCGAGAACGCGCGGCCACAACCACGACAGCACCCGCGCTGCGGCACGAGTTTTCTGATGGTCGTGATGCTCGTGGCGATCATTCTCTTTTCCGTGATCAAGTTTGATTCGTTGTTGTTGAATTTTTTAATTCGTATCGCGCTGATGCCTGTCGTCGCCGGCATCTCGTATGAAATTATTCGCCTGTCGGCGAAAAAAGAGAGCAGTTGGTTTTTCAAATTAATGACGAAGCCGGGCGTGTGGCTGCAAAACATCACCACGCAGGAGCCGGACGACAAGCAACTCGAAGTTGCGATCGAAGCGTTGAAAGAATCTTTGAAACTGGAGCCAACGACGGCAAAGCCGTTACCGGCGCCGCTGTCATGAGTGGAGTCTAAATGTTAGACAAACTGGAACAGATAGTAAGCAGGTACGAGGAGTTGACTCAGGAGCTTTCTTCGCCCGAGCTGCTCTCTAATCCTTCCGCGTACGGGAAAGCCGCGAAACAACACCGCACGCTCGAAGAAGTCGTGCGAAAGTACCAGGTGTGGAAGGGCTTGAAAGCGGAGCTGGCAGATGCGCGCGAGTTGTTTGATACGTCTGACGACGAGGAGATGCGCGAGATGGCGTATCTCGAGCTCGAGTCGTTGCAAACTCGCATCGACGATGCGGATCGCGAGCTCAAACTCCTCCTGATCCCGACGGATCCAAATGACGAGAAGAACGTGATTCTCGAGATTCGTGCGGGCACTGGCGGTGATGAGGCGACGCTGTTTGCAGCAGAAATGGTAAGGATGTATTCGCGCTATGCTGAGAAGCAGCGCTGGCGTTTTGAGGTGCTCGAAGCTTCTGAGTCAGGCATTGGCGGGCTCAAGGAAGCGATCGTGCTGATCGAAGGCGACAAGGTCTATTCGAAGTTGAAACACGAGTCGGGTGTGCATCGCGTGCAGCGCGTGCCGCAGACGGAAGCGAGCGGACGAATTCATACTTCGGCGATCACGGTTGCGGTGTTGCCCGAAGCCGAAGAAGTCGACGTGAAGATCGACGCGAAGGATCTGCGTATCGATACGTTCTGCTCGTCTGGTCCAGGTGGCCAGTCAGTCAACACGACTTACTCGGCTGTGCGCATCACGCACCTACCGACCAACACTGTCGTTTCAATGCAGGACGAGAAGTCGCAGATCAAGAACCGCGAAAAAGCGATGCGTGTTTTGCGTGCGCGTTTGCAGGAGCTTGAAGAGCGGAAGCAACACGAAGCACTGGCGAGCGAGCGTCGCTCAATGGTCGGCTCGGGCGATCGCTCCGAGAAGATCCGTACTTACAATTTCAAAGACAATCGCGTCAGCGATCACCGCATCGGTTTGACGATCCACCAGCTCGATCTCGTGATGGAAGGCAACCTCGACCCTTTCATTGACGCACTCGTTGCGCATTACCAGGCAGAGAAGTTGAAGGCTGACGCCGTTGCGGCTTAGCTGGATGTAGCAGTTGAAGTAGAAATGCCCGTTGTAACGAACGCCACGTACGTCCTCCTCGTCCGTCACGGCCAATCGAAAGGGAACGCTGAACGCCGCTTCGGTGGTCACACAGCAACTCCTTTATCTACACGCGGTCGCAACCAGGCCGCGGCCACTGCACGCACACTTAGATCAGAATCAGTAACAGCAATCTATTCGAGCGACCTCGCGCGCGCAATGGACACGGCGAAGCCGCTCGCGAACATGACCGGCTTGCCCGTTAACGGCACGAGTGCCTTTCGCGAGCGCGATGTGGGTGTGATGGAAAGCCTGACGTTCGAAGATGCCGCGCAGCAACATCCTGAGCAGTATGCGGCTTTACTGCGGCGAGATTTTGAGCACGTGTTGTCGGGCGGCGAGAGTTATCGACAGCTACTGGACCGCGCGCGCCAAAAGCTGGACGAGATCATCGAGGAGAATCGCGGCGGGAAGATCGCGGTGTTCAGTCACACGGGAACGATATGTATTTTGGCGTTGCACTTGATGGGCGCGCTTGATGCGCCGGAATTGAAGCCCGTGTGGATCTCGAGTGCGAATTGTGGGATTACGAAGTTTGAGTTGCGTGATGATGGGTTTGTGAGGGTGTTATGTGTTAACGATACCCGTCATCTCGCCGATCTCTAACGGCATTTGTAGACAGGATTACAAGATTTTCAAGATTGACAAGATCTTAACTTGTAAATCCTGTAAACATCTTGTTAATCCTGTCCAACGTCTTACTTAGGCATCATATCCTTCAACCGGCGACTCATACCGTTTTTAACTTTCCAATACGCCTCCGCAATCGGCTTCGGGACGCCTTTGCCGACACCCATCCACGTTGTCTCAAGCGAATCGCGCCAGGCGTCAAGCATCTTCTGGTCTAACGAGAGAACACCTTCACGAGTGACGCCCGCAGGTGGCGGTGAGAGGGCAGCCATCGTGTCGTAGACGCGCGCGCGGTCCTCACCGTTGACACGGGCCAGCAGGTGCCAGAGCGTGAGCATGTCGCGCGGGCGTGCCTGGTCCAGGACCCACACGAGCGCCGAGCTTCGCGTGTTCGCGTCAGGATCGAAGTCGACTGTCTTGAGCATTTGACGAAAGACGCTGGAAGCATCTTCGAAGTAAGGAGTGCCTGGACCAAGCTCCGGTCGCGTTTCACATGCAGCGCCAGCCGGCACGATTGATTCACGGTTCTCCAACTCCAACTCTACCCAGCCCGACGTTACGCGCAACAAACTCGATCCTTGATCGTCAACCTCGAGCGTGTACGCACAACCAAGATCTGCTGCAACTGCAGACGGAGTGTTGACGAAGAACAATCGTGGCGGCGCCCAGATGTGGGCACTCATTTTGCCGCGCGCGAGCTCGAGACGATGTTCTGTAGGTCGCGTTTCCAACAACCGCACGCGCGTGTTCTCATCGATGTCGACATTGCCGATCGAGCTCACGTCGATTTGCGCGCGCGAATTCGCGTCTGTCTCAAGCCACTCACCAACACCCAGCTCTCCGTTTTTTGAGATCCTTTCTGCTCCGACTGTTGGCGTGCCGTCTAGTCGCGTGACTCGCCACGCTCGCTTCGCAGCAAGGATCTGATTTGCGCGATTGTTGTAGACCAGCCAAACACCCCAACCCGCAACCAAAAGCAACACGGCCGCAGCCACAGCCTTCATTTGCCATGACCAAACACTAGTGCTTCTGACAGGTTGAATTTCATTTGGACGATCCAGCAAAGGCTCAAGCTCGCGCCAGAGATAATCAGGCGCGGAAAGTTGCGGCAGTTGTTCGGCGAGTTTCATACCCAGCTTAACTTCTTCAAATTTAGCGCGACACTTCGCGCACGAGATCAGGTGCTCCGCAAACTGCTTCGACTCTTCGTTCGACAGTTCTCCGTGACAGTAAGCTGAAATATCTTTTGTTACGTGCGTAGAAAACATTTAATTACTCACCCCAGAGTGCCGGATTGTTCAAATGAGACAGTCGCTTCGCCAACTGGCTGTGACCACGATTCAGTCGTGAAGCAACGGTGCCTTTCGAACAACCCATCACGCTCGCAATTTCCTCGTATGACAAACCCTCGATGTACTTCAACAGTATCGGCAAACGAAACTTTGGCTTGAGCTCGCCGATCGCCTCGCGCACCGCCTCCGCAAGTTCGAGCCGCGCGTACTGTTTCTCCTGAGGTTTCTTCTCGCTCGGATTGCTCATGGCCACAGTTTCTCCCCACGGCAGCAATCTCCGGCGGCGGCGACGCTCGTCAAGACAAGCATTGACGACAAGACGGTAAAGCCAGGTGGTAAACTCCGAATCACCTCGAAACTGACGAATCGCTGTAAACAACTTCAGAAAAATTTGTTGCGTGACGTCTTCAGCGACGGCGCGGTCGCCGCCCGATGAGTAGACGGCAATCGAAAACACCTTGTCTTTGTAGGTTTCGAAGAGGAGTTGAAAGGCTGCGCGGTCGCCCTGCTGGCAGGCTTCGATAACCCGTCCATCAATTAGCTGTTCAGCCGCCATCATCAGCCTTTAGACGCTGGTTACATGTTATTTCTTCCGAAAAAATAAGCCGCGGATTTACGCAGATAAACGCAGGTCGATCCGCGTTCATCCGCGAAAATCCGCGGCAAATTTTGATTGGTTTTAACGGGTGACGTGCACGAGCATTTCAGTGCCCGATTCGATCTTCAGCTCCTTGCTGCCGTTCACCGCCAACGATCCGGCGCCGCCTGCACCGCCGATGATCAACCCGATCGCCGCGCCCTTGCCCCCACCGGCAATGCCACCGACGATCGCGCCGACAGTCGCGCCGATTCCCGCCCGTTTCACAGTCTGCTTGGTCCTGCTTCCGGACTCGACGCCGCCTTCTTCATCAGAACGACCAGAACCTTCGCCATAAACCCTGGTCACGTACCCGTGGAGCACTCCGCGGCGTCCGTCGCGCAACTCGACTGTATCAAACGCGAGGTTCATGCTGGTCCGGCCTTTGATCTTTCCGGACTTCTGTATCGAGCTGATGTGACCAGAGACTCTTGCTTCGTCGAAACGACTCGGATCGACCACTGTCGCAGTAAATCGATCGCCGATGCGCGAATCTTTAGTTGAAAGAGTATCGTTGATTCGAACTTTAAGATCCGTACCAACCGCTACGAGCGGCACCGCACGTCTCGTGGTTGTTCGTCTTTTCAGACCGGGTTTGGTTTGCGCAAGCGCAACCGGCGCGAGACCTAAGATCAAACCCAAAACAAGCAGCGTGCGCAATCTGTTGTGAAAAATATTTCTCATCTCATCCTCCAAACTCTAGCGATTATCGGCTCGATAATATTAAGCCATTTGGGAGAGGTTAGACTAAGGGGTTTCCGCGAAGGGCAGCATCTGCCTTTAAGCCCATGGCGGCATCGGTGAGCGCAGCGGGGTCTTCGTCTTCAAACTGCCGTTTGCGATGGACCGCACCATCAGAATCAAAGATGTACGCCGACGGCGCCTCTCGCATGATGATGTCTTGCAAACGCATCAAACCGTATAGAAGGGCTTCGGGTCTTGGAGGACAACCGGGGATATAAACGTCTACAGGGATACAACGATCGACGCCCTGCATCGTCGAGTAAGAATCGAACGGTCCACCCGTGGAAGCGCACGCACCCATGGCAATCGCCCATTTGGGTTCCGGCATTTGATCGTAGACGCGGCGGACAACCGGACCCATCTTCAAAGTGACAGTACCGGCAATGATGATCAGATCGCTCTGTCGCGGACTCGGACGAAAGACCCCCGCGCCGAATCGATCGATATCGAATCGTCCCGCGCCCGTGGCGATCATCTCGATCGCACAACACGCGAGGCCGAAGGTCATGGGCCACAGCGCAGACTTGCGCGCCCAGTTGACGATGGGCGCCGCGATATCAACCGTCTTCGCGCCCACGGTGCGTCGAAGCGAGTTCATGATCGAATCGACCGTGGTTAAAACAAATCCTTCTTCGTGTTCAGCCATACGTCTAAGATTCTAGCTTATGCCCACTCCAGTGCGCCCTTCCGCCACGCGTAGTAGTACCCGACGACGAGAATCGCGATGAACACAAACATCTCAACCAGGGCAAGCTTGGTAAACGAGAAGTCGTCGCCCATGAAGATTATAGCCCAGGGCAGGAGAAAGATTGTTTCGACGTCGAAGATTAGAAACAGCATCGCGACGATGTAATAGCGCACAGTGAAACGCTCATGCGCTTCGGTCTTCGGATCGATGCCGCACTCGTAAGGCCGCATCTTGTCCTTCTGGTACTTGATTGGCCGCAGAAACCTGCCGAGGACGATCGGCAGCACGGGAAAGATCACGGCCACGCCCAGGAAGATCATTACGGGCCAGTAGGCTGTAATAGGGCTGCCGACAGTCTGAGTTGTGGTCGCTGCTGCTTGAAGAAGCATCGGAGTTTGTCCCGGAAATAGTAAGCGTCGCGTAAGTTTATTGTCAATGTGTGGTTCAGTTCACATCAATGTAACTTCACAGCAAGGTTGATTTAAGATAGCCGTCATAATCTTTGACGTCTCTTACAGCTCCAAATTCAAAGAGGAACCTAAACCATGAAGCGCTGTATCGCCTTAAGACTCAGCCTACTGCTCGTCTTTTTACTGTTCAGTATCATGTCCGCGCGGGCGCAGGAGATGATCAAGCCTCCCGGCGACGCGCCGGAAACTAACGTGAGCGAGCGCGTGCGACTACTCGAAAGCGAGCTGGAGCGCCAGAACACGAAGCTCGACCAGTTACAGAAGACACTCACGGAACAACAGGCGACGATTCAGGCGCTGCTGGAAAAACTCAACCTCCAGCCGAATACGATGTCAGTGGCAACTGTGAAAGAACCGGAGCCACCATCAGCCGCTGAACCGCAGACACCAACCGTCGAACAACGTCTCGCGAAAGTCGAAGGTCAAGTACTCAAAGTCGGTCCGCTAAGAATCAGTGGCGACTTCCGTCTCCGCTTCGACGGCACATTTCGCAGCGCCACCGAGTCACCCGATCCACCGCTCGAGCATGTGCAAAATGCGCGCGCCAGATACCGCTTCCGATTGAATTTCGATACAGACATTCATCCAAACCTCAGCTTTCACGGGCAGCTCGCCACCGGTCCGCTGAACAACCAGCTCTCGACCAACCAGGACTTCACCTCGATGACAGTGCGTGCTCCCTTCTCACTAAGTGAAGCATGGATCGAGTATAGACCGACGAAGTCATTGCAATTACAAGGTGGCCGCGTGCAAGACATTTTCGCAGACAACTCGCGGTTCCTCTTTGACGACGACATTCGCTTCAACGGCTTCAACGAACGATACACACACTCTTTCAAACCCAACGGTGCTCATCTCTCGAGTCTCGAATTACGCGCCGGCCAGTACATTCTTTCGACGCCGAACGTCGCCATCATCGCAGCGAATAGTCCACTCGCACGGGCCGGTGAGATCGTGGGAACAGCGGGACGATCCGCGACGCTCTTCCATCAGGGACTGCTCGCCAATCAGACTTTCAACAAGCGTTGGAACAGCCAGATCGGCGGCGACATTCAGCTCTACAATCATCCGAATCAGATTCAGCTTGCTTCCACACAAGATGGACTCGTGCTTCTGGTCCAGCCCGGAATCGGAATCGCGCTCTCAGGACCACTGCCCGGCACCGGTAATGCAACGACGACTCCGGGCGGCGCTGTCTACACCGCTCCGGGATTCAAGGTCGCGCGTTTGACGTATCGTTTGAACTACGCGGGATTCACGCGTGGCGATCACGCGTTTCCAGTCACGTTCAATGTTCAAGTCGCGCGCAATGTGGCGACGGGATTGAACGAGCGCGATGCGATGCTCGCGGCGTTGCAGGTGGGAAGGATCACGAAACGCGGTGACACGGCGTTCATGTATGTGTTCGCAATCAAGGGCGCGAATTCAATGATCTCGCAAGTGACCGATGACGATTTAGGAACGGGCACGGGCGTAAACATCCGCACGAGTCATTTCCGGTTCGAGTATGGAATCAGCAGGAAGGTGACGTTCCAGAGTCTGCTGTTTGTTCAGAACTCGTTACGACGCAGCGGGCAGTTTCCGAGCTTCTTCGTCCCGCTCGGCGACTTCGCGCCGACGACGTATCGCGTGCAGCAGCAGATAGTGTTCGCATTCTGAGTGTTGCGTTCAGCCCGCGAAGCGGGCGACAGCGTAAAGCCTGGGGCGCAAGCCCCAGGAACCCGGAACCAAAAATAATATTGAGCCCGCGGAGCGGGCGACAGCTCACACAATTCATCGACTGTCGCCCGCTCCGCGGGCTCAAATGCATTTCTTTTTATTCGATCCTGGGGCTTGCGCCCCAGACTTTATGCTGTCGCCTGCTTCGCAGGCTAATGCAGGATTTTTTCTGTGATCGATTTGATCTTTGATTCTTTGGGCGGTGGAGCGTGGTTGATGTTGCAGTAACTGCTCGGCTGGCTGCCGCTCGGATAAGTCATGCGGCTGCGCACGGGGCAGTCTGGCTTTGCGAGTAAACCGCTCGCGGGATCGATTAATACGGTGACGGTCGCGACGGCTGGTGTTGGAGCAGCGGGCAACGCTTCCGTTGAGCTTGAGTTCTCTGCCGCTACGGGTTCGTCGCGAACTGGTTTGCGAGCGGCCTCACCCCGCGTGCTCGATTCAGTTCGCGTCGCAGCTTCGACTTCAACAGGTGCTGTTTGCTCAACCTCTGCTTGCGACACTGCACGACTGCGTCGATCGAGCAGGACTTTCGTTGTGACCGCAAAGACTGCAAGGAACAGGAACACGGCGACAACAGCCCACTTCCCACCGCCTCCCCGCGAAGCCGAACGCCGATCCTCTGAAGCGGTGTAATAAACCGTTTCCACCGGTCTCGGCGGAGGAGATGGCGCGGGCCGCGGAGTCTTACCCGAGATCAGCAGATCGTACGCCTCGTTAATCTCCTTGAGCTTCTCCTGCGCCTTTTCCTGCAAGCGCGGATCGTGCACAAAGCGGTCCGGATGCCAAACCTTGGCAAGGTCACGATGCGCTGCTTTCAGTTCCCTGGGCGAAACGCCGGGCTTCACTCCCAGCAGTTCGTAAGCCTTACTCAAGTCTGGATGCAATTTTTCCTCTACGACAGGACGTGCGCCAGTCTCGACACTCCTCGCAGCAGGTCATCGCTGCTGGGCACGGGGACGCCCATGTAGTGCATTATGGACACCACCACGATTGTCAGAATAAAGCTGGTGACTACAGCTTTCAGGAGAGCGGCGCCTAACTGGGTCAGAAATGACGAGACTTTTCTCAAATATCGCCGGATTCTCATTATTGATCCCCCCAGACCTTAGTCTGTCGGTTAAGCATTTCTGGTGAGCAACCGGGGCACCCTGCGCGTCGCGCGGGCGATGGAGGACTACGGAGCTGTCGGGGACGATCGAGGCCAAACCTCAGGACCGGATTATCGCAGAGGCAGCGATGATTGACAACATTGTTTTGCGCAGTTGGCTCGTTTTCCGAAACTAGCCAGAAAAGCACAAAAAGCACAAAATGATTCACCAACTTTGGAGTCAAATGATCTCGGCCTAAGAAGGAGTCAGGAGGATATATGCGCGCTGGAATTATTATTAGTCTGCTCATTGCGGTTTCTTTGCTGGGCGCCTGCAATCGCGGGGGCGGCGGACGGTTTAACCTTGGGTCCGCCCCGCAGCCAAATTCTGGTGGCACCGCGTCGGCTGTGCCACCCAGCAATCCTGCGGTGATGCCGGTTGCTTCGTATGCCGACATTGTGAGCAAAGCCACGCCGGCTGTAGTGACGATTCATTCGCGAATGCGTGTGCGGCAGCCGCAGCAGTTTCCGTTTATGGATGATCCGTTCTTTCGCCGGTTCTTCGGCGAGCGAGGAACAGAACAGGCTCCGAATCAGCCAACACGTCAGGGATTGGGTTCAGGCGTTATTGTCAGAGAGGATGGTTACATCCTGACGAATCATCATGTGATCGATGGCGCGGATCAGATCGAAGTTGATTTGAATGACAATCGCAGTCTTCAGGCTCAGGTTGTTGGTTCGGATCCGCCGAGTGATCTTGCGGTGTTGAAAGTGAATGCCACCGGTTTGCCCACGCTGGTCCTGGGAGATTCGGATCGTACTCGCGTGGGCGATGTGGTGCTCGCGATCGGAAATCCACTCGGTGTGGGACAGACCGTGACCATGGGAATCATCAGCGCGAAGGGTCGCCAGACGGGTTTGAGCAACGGCAGCTTCGAAGATTTTCTGCAAACCGACGCGCCGATAAATCGTGGCAATTCAGGCGGCGCGCTTGTGAGTACTAACAGTGAGTTGATTGGCATCAATTCGCAAATACTCTCGCCGTCGGGAGGAAGTATTGGACTGGGGTTTTCGATTCCGTCAAACATGGCCCGCAACGTGATGGAGCAGTTGATCAATGCGGGCAAAGTCAGACGCGGTCAACTGGGGATCGTTGTGCTCCCGATTCCGTCCGAAGAGGCTTCAAGTCTGGGAGTTAAAGAAGGGCCGGGCGTGGTTGTTTACCAGGTGCAGTCTGGCAGTGGCGCGGATCGTGCGGGGCTTCGGAGAGGCGACGTGATTACTGCGCTCAACGGCCAAGCGGTCACTGATCCCAACACGTTCCGCAACGCGGTCGCGTCAACGCCACCAAACTCCGAAATCACACTCACCGTGAAGCGCGACGGGAGCGAGCGGCAATTGCGTGCGACTCTCGGCGAATTTAGTCCGCAAGCGGAACGCCCGCGCGATCAGGAGTGACGGGTGCAACTGTGGGGGTGGCTCCCCGTGGCCACCCAGCGTGGAAATTACCACAGTTACGCTTTCGGTAAGTGAATCGTGAACGTGCTTCCCTTGCCCACTTCCGAAGTGACGGTCACTTCGCCGCCGTGCAGCAACGCGAGGTGCTTCACAATCGCGAGTCCGAGACCGGTTCCGCCCATGTCTCTCGAACGCGCGCGATCGATGCGATAAAAACGTTCGAAGAGTCGCTCGAGATGCTGCGCGGGGATTCCGTCGCCGTTATCCTGGACCATAATCCGGTCGCGTGTTCCGGGTTCATGCGAGATCCTGACCGTGCCGTGCTCGCGGCTGAACTTGATCGCGTTGTCGATCAGGTTGGTGAGCATCTGTTCGAGCCGTCGCACGTCTGCGTGGACAACCACCTCAGGCTTGACTGTATTTTCCAGCGTAACATTGTGTGCCGCAGCTTTAGCTGCTAACGAAGCACAGACCTCCTGAACGAGCTCGTACAACTCAACCGGCGCGGTGCGGAGCTGCACGTTGCCGCCTTCGATCGCCGTGAGTTCCAGAATGTCGTCAATCAGCGCGTGCATGCGCGAGGCGTTCTTGCGAATGATCGAGAGGAACCGCTGACAACTCTCACTATCTTCCATCGCGCCGCTTTCGAGTGTTTCGACAAAGGCGATGATCGAAGTCAACGGCGTTCGCAGCTCATGCGAGACGTTGGAAAGAAATTCCTGTCGCACAAGCTCGAGCCGTTCGGTGCGTGTGATGTCAAAGAAGACGCCAAGCGCGCCCTCGGCTCCGCTGCCGTTGGTACTGCCGATGGGAACCACACGCAGATCGAAGATCTGTCGCTCTGGGCCATGTGTTTCGACTTTGATACCGCTTCGCTCGACGCCTTTCAGGCCGTCCAGGAACGCGCTGTAGATCGCTGGATTACGTGTCAGCTCAGTGAGCCGCTGCGAGTTGAGTGTAGGCACGGTTGGATTGAAGAGCTTGCGAGCCGCGGGATTCGAAGCCACGACGCGCATGTCTCTATCAACGACCAGCAGACCTTCACGCATGCCGGTCATCGTCGCGTCCAGGAGCGAATGGGCCTTTAAATTTTCAGGCGAGAGAGTTTGATCGAGCGCCGGATTCTGCGCGTCAGAGGTTTTGCGACTCGCCGCCACGGCCCACACGACCGCAGCGGCCAGTACGACTCCCGCCAGAATCAAGCGCACGATGAATGAAGGAATAATGAGGGCAAGGAGAGTGAGAACGACGCACGAGAATATCCAAATAGATGGTCGCTTGGGCACGAAACT
>Ga0126311_10001120_pt1 | contig 12724 bp, 10 predicted proteins | sample Plot61_FD_92539 | JGI IMG/M metagenome (GOLD analysis project Ga0126311, IMG submission 92539) | Serpentine soil microbial communities from UC McLaughlin Reserve, CA, USA - Plot61 | ecosystem: Environmental > Terrestrial > Soil > Grasslands | place: USA: UC McLaughlin Reserve, Lake County...
CTTCCTTCTCGAGGATCGTCTCCGCGAGGAGCGCCGTGACGAAGTCACCGGGGACGAACTCGCCCGAGTCGTCGACGAAGAAGCAGCGGTCGGCGTCGCCGTCGTAAGCGACGCCCAAGTCGGCGCCTTCGTCGCGCGTCTTGCGGACGATGAACTCGCGATTCTCCGGCAGCAGCGGGTTCGGCTCGTGGTTCGGGAACGTGCCGTCGGGATCGAAGAAGCACGTCACGGCGTCGATCGGCAGCCGCTCGAGGATCGGCGGCAGCATCGCGCCGGCCATGCCGTTCGCCGCGTCGATCACGACGCGCAGCGGCCGCACCGCGCGGACGTCGACGAACGACAGCACCTTCTCGACGAAGCCCGGGTAGACGTCTTCCTTGCGCACGTGTCCCAGGGACTGGCCCTCGGACAGGTCCTCTAGAGCCAGTGCCCGGTCACGGACGTCGAACAGCCCGGACTCGCCGCCGACCGGCAGCGCGCCGCCACGGACGATCTTCATGCCCGTGTACTCCTTCGGGTTGTGCGAGGCCGTGACGGCGATGCCGCCGTCGAGGCCGAGCGAGTCGACGGCGAAATAGAGCATCTCCGTCCCGACCATGCCGATGTCGGCCACGTTCGCGCCCGCCTCGACCGCTCCGCGTACGAGCGCGGCCGCCATCTCCGGCGCGTGGACGCGCATGTCGCGCCCCACGGCGATCCGCTTCGGCCGGAAGACCTCGACGTACGCGCGCCCGATGGCGTACGCCCCCTCCTCGTCGAGCTCCTCGCCGTGGATGCCGCGCACGTCGTACGCCTTGAACACCTTCGGGTCGAGCACGGGCGTGATGCTACGGCGTTGGCATCCACGGCGGATCGTGATAGGACCGCGTCGCCAGTCAGTCAGTCACAAGGGGGAAAACGTGAGAAGGCTCGCTCTTGCAGCAGCGGCGCTTTGCGCCTGTGCGTGGACCGCCGCGGCCGGCGCAGCCGGCTGGACGTCGTCCGTCGTTCCCGTCAACCAGGTCGCGAGCTCGCCGACGACGGGCGGCGGCTATCCCGTCGCCGATGGGTCGAACGCGCCGGTCGCAGGCGGCTGCCGGCTCGGGAACTACAACTCGAACCGCTCGGAGTCCTGGCTCGCAGTCGAACCCGGGACGGAGAACATCGTCGGCGTCTCGAAGTTCTTCTTCGAGAAGTACTCGACGTTCTACGACTTCCACCTCGGCGCGTACACGATCCCGAACGGGCAGCCGGCGGGAAACGTGCAGATCCCCGGCTACGACTGCATCTCTACGCGCACGCAGGACATGCCGCCGAGCTGGACGAACAACACCGATCCGAACGTCGACTTCGACACGCAGGGCCGCGCGTACCAGGCGACGCTCCCGTTCAACGCGTACTGGGTCAACATGCATCCGAACGGCGCGATCGGGATCGTCTACAGCGACGATCTCGGCCGCACCTGGAAGCAGGGCAACGGCGGCAAGTACCTGAGCCTGCTGCCGAACTCGACCAGCCTCAGTCTCGGCGACGTCGTCGACAAGCAGTGGATCGCCGTCAACCATGTGGCGACGAGCCGCTACCGCGACCACGTCTACGCGATGTGGGCCGTGTTCAACGGCGTGAACACCGTGGAGGTCTTCTTCTCGAAGTCGGTCGACCGCGGCAAGACGTTCTCCCCGGCCGTCCGCCTCACGCCGCCGAACCAGGTCGGGCCGGCGAACACCTACGTCTATCCGTCGATCGACGCGGCCGGCAACCTCTTCGTCGCCGTCGCGAGCTCGGCGGCGGGCGGCGGGACCGACGCGGAACTGTGGGTCGCCCGCTCGACCGACGACGGCAACACGTTCACGTGGTTCGACACCGGCAAGCGAGCGCACGGAACGCCGGGATGCTGTCTGCCGAATACGCGGTTCCGCGACGGGATCCTCGAGAACTTCGCCGCGAGCCCGACGCATCCCGACCACGTGTATCTGACGTACGAGGACTGGGACGGAACGCAGTTCGACGTCAAATTCGCGCAGTCGACCGACGGCGGTATGACCTGGTCCGACGCCGCGGTGGTCAACGACGCCGCGAACTCCCGGACGACCGACCAGTTCCAGCCGTCCGTGGCCGCCGGTCCCGGCGGGGCCGTCGCCGTCGCGTTCTACGACCGGCGCGCCGCGTGTCCGAGCGACAGGAGCATCCCGTCCGCGGACCAGGGACGCACGAACTTCTGCGTGGACGTCTCCGTGCAGCCGTATGCCGACGACGGGAGCGCCGCAGGCGCACAGCCGGTCGGCGCGAACGCTCGCGCGTCGGAGTTCACGTGGGATCCCGAGCAGCCGTCTCAGACGATCGGCGGGATCGACCAGATGGCCTGCGCGGCCCACGCGAACCCGTGCTCGTCGCGGTCGTTCATCGGCGACTACTTCGGCCTCGCCGTGTCCGACGCGAACGTCTACACGTTCTCCGTCTCGACCCATTATCCCTCGACGGTTCGAGGCGACGACAACGCGCGCGTGTACTACCAGCAGCAGGTGCTGGGGACGCTCGCGCGGAGCGATCTCGGCGTCTAAAACGACGGAGCGGGGCGGGCCCAGCCAGGGGTCCGCCCCGTAGACTGATCACATGGAACGGAAGCTGGCGACCGTCCTTTTCGTCGATCTCGTCGACTCCACAGGACTTGTCGCGGGCGCCGATCCCGAGGTCGTGCGGCAGCGGGTCAACAGCTACTTCGACAACGTCTCGCGGTGCATCGTGGCGCACGGCGGCACGGTGGAGAAGTTCGCCGGCGACGCCGTCATGGCGGCGTTCGGCGTGCCGCTGGCGCACGAGGACGACGCAGAGCGCGCCCTTCGCGCGGCGCTCCAGATCGTGCCCGCCGTCGAACAGATGGGCCTCCGCGTGCGGATCGGCGTCGAGGCGGGAGAGGTCGTCGTCGAGGACGCGGACTCGACGTTCGCCACGGGCGAGGCCGTCAATCTCGCCGCGCGCCTCCAGCAGTCGGCGCCCGAGGGAACGATCCTGATCGGGCCCGGCGTGCTGCGCTTGGCGAACGGCGTCGTCGTCGCCGAGCCGGCGGATCCAGTCCCGATCGGCGGCAGCATCGAGCCGCTCCGCAGCTGGAAGCTGCTCGAGATCGCGTCGCAGACGCAGCGCGCGCTTGCGGCCGCTCCGTTCGTCGGCCGAGAGATCGAGCTGCAATTGCTGCAGAACACGTTCGCGCGCGCGGTCCGCGACCGCCGCGCACACCTTGTCACCGTCTTCGGCGAGCCCGGCATCGGCAAGAGCCGCCTCGTCTACGAGTTCGTGGAGAGCGTCGAGCGCGCGACGATCCTCCGGGGTCGCTCCCTCCCCTTCGGCGAAGGTGTCACCTACTGGGCTCTCGCCGAGATGGTCAAGGCGTCCGCCGGGATCGCCGACGACGACCCGATCGGCGATGCGTTCGAGAAGCTGCGCGCGTGCTGCGAGAGCGATGCCATCGCAGATCTCCTCGCGGCCGCGGCGGGGCTGATCGGGGCGAGCGAGCGCGAGCACAAGCGTGAGGAGCTCCTCTGGGCCGCGCGGGCTTGGGCCGAGGAGTTCGCGAGCATGCAGCCGCTCGTGCTCGTGTTCGAGGACATCCACTGGGCCGAGGAGCCGTTGCTGCACGTGATCGAGCACATCGCGCGCTCCGTGGGCGACGCACCGCTCCTCATCGTCTGCGTCACGCGGCCCGAGCTGCTCGAGCTGCGTCCTTCGTGGGGCGGCGGCAACCTGCGCGCGACGTCCGTCGAGCTCGCGCCGCTCACGCCCGGGGAGAGCGAGGCGCTGGCCGACGGCCTCCACGGCAGCTTGCCGCCCGAGCAGCGCGCGCTCGTGCTCGACAAGGCGGAGGGCAACCCGCTCTTCCTCGAGGAGACGCTGCGGATGCTCGCCGAGCGCGAGGGGATGGGAAACAACATCCCGGACACGATCCAGGCGCTCATCGCCGCGCGCATCGACGCGCTGCCGCCGGCGCAGAAGCAGTTGCTGCAGCGTGCATCGGTGATCGGCCGCGTGTTCTGGCAGGGCGCCGTCGAGACGCTCGCACCCGAGCTCGACGTCGCCGCTTTGCTCGACGCACTCGTCGCGCGCGAGCTCGTCGTTCTCGAAGACCGGTCGACCATCGCCGGCGAGCGTGCCTTCCGCTTCAAGCACATCCTCATCGCGGAGGTCGCCTACAGCGGCCTGAGCAAGGCGACGCGGGCGCAGCTTCACGAGGCGTTCGCGCGCTGGCTTCACGATCGAACCGGCGACGAGCTGATGGAGATCCGCGCGCACCACCTCGACCGCGCCGTCCTCCTCCGCGAGGAGCTGGAAGGCAGGGCGCCCGACGAGCTGCGGGTCGCCGCGGCGACCGCGCTCGAAGGAGCCGGCCGCCGCGCGCTGACGCGCGAGGCATTTCGTACCGCACGCTCGTTGCTCCTGCGGTCTGCGGAGCTGGAGGAGAACCTGCGACGGAGGTATCTCGCGGCCCACGCGGCCTGGCGGCTGCTCGACATGAACACCGTCTCCGACGAGATGGCCGGTGTCGCCGCCGACGCAGAAGCGGCCGGCGAGCACCGCCTCCAGGGCCGCGCTCTCACGGCGCTCGGCGAGATGGCGCTGTACCAGCGCGCGGACGCCGACGAGGCGCAGCGGCTGATCGAGAAGGCGGGCGACGTGCTGAGCGACGACGTCGACGTCGACGCGCGCTTCGACGTGTACGCCGCCGCGAACATGATCGCCTCCTGGCGCGGCGACCTTGCGGAGGTCGAGCGGATCGGTCGCGAGGCGCTCGACTTCGTCCGCGAGACCGGCCGCAAGGATCTCGAGGCGATCGTGATCCAGGCCGTCGCGCAGAACGCGATCATCACGCTCGACGTCGAAGAGGCGGAGGCGCTCACGTGCCAGGCGACCGAGCTCGCGCAGGAGAGCGGCAGCGTCCGTGCGCGAGCAGCCGCTCTCGGCACACAGGCATGGCTGGGCGAGATCCAGGGCCGCTGGGACGAGGCGGAGCGCTGCTACAGAGAGTTGATCCAGCTCTACTCGGACATCGGCAACGTCAGCGGCCTGGCATCGGCGCAGATGTACCTCGGCCGGCTGCTCGCCACCAGCGGCCGCGCGGACGAATCGGAGGCGATCCTGCGCGAGTCGGTGCGGGCGCTCAAGCAGGTGGGCGATCGCGGACATCTCTGCGAGGCGCAGCGATTCCTCGCGCAGATCCTTGTGTCACGTGGCAAGGTCGACGAGGCCGAGCGGCTCGCGCTGCAGGCGATGGAGACCGTCGGTCCCGAGGATCAGCATTCGATCTGGACGACGCGGATGGCGCTCGGCGTGGTACGTGCCGCGCAGGGCCGGGACGCCGAAGCCGAGCAGTTGCTCGCGGATTCGGTCGAGGCATTCGCCGGCAACGGGTTGCGCTACGCCGAGCTGCAGGCGCTCGAGCAGCTGACGAAGTTCCTGCGCGACCGTGGCCGCGGCGACGAGGCGCAGCAGCAGGAAGAGCGCGCTCAGGCGCTCGCGCCGAGCATCGCGGCCTAGGCGCCGAGGACGGCCTTGATCGCCTGACTCGATTCCTCGTCCGGCGACTCCGAGATCACGGTCGCCGGACGCTCGAACTGCGCGAGCGCGTCGCGCAGCGGCTCGGCACGAAGCGTTCCCTCGCCGTAGCGCAGGTGCTTCGTCTCGTTGCGGTTCGCGAACTGGATGTCGGAGAAGTGGATGTGCAACGGCGCGCCCGGCTGGAGCACCGCGTCGGCCTTCGCAAGCGCTTCCGCGAACGGCTCCGCAGACGTGAACGCGCCGTCGGAGGTCGCATGCATGTGCGCGAAGTCGAGCACCGGCCGCACCCAGCCGCAGCGGCGCGAGATGTCAATCACATCATCAGCAGAGCCGAGCTCACGCACGCGGCCCATCACCTCGATGCCGAACGGCACGGCGCGATCCTTCTTCTCGAGCCGCGCGCGCAGCTCGCCGAGCTGCTCGCACACGGAGTCGAGCGCATCCTCGCGAGTGCGGCCGAGCAGGAACCCGGGGTGGAAGACGACGACCTCGGCGCCCGCTGCCTTCGCGATGCCGGCGGAGTGGTCGAGCATGCCGACCGCCATGTTCAGCTTCTTGCCGCGCTCGGCGTGGCCCATGAAGCCGGCGATCGGCGCGTGCACCGAGAGGACGATGCCGGCGTCTCGCGCGAGCTCGCCGAAGCGCGCGGCGAAGTCGTAGTCCATCCAGAAGTGTCCCTCGAAGTCGATCTCGCAGGCGGTGTAGCCGCGCTCCTGCAGCGCCGCGATCGCCGCCTCGGGCGACTCCTGCGACGGCACGCGAGCCGGCCCGAAACGGATCTCGCCCACGGTCCTGAGCGTAGCCGCCTCGATTGCTCGATGCCGTCCGACGCAATTCCTACATTGACGATCGTGAGCAAGCACCCCAGCCGCATCGAGCTCCTCGAGCTCGACATCGATCTCCGCCTTGCCGACCTCTGGCGCGAGGCCGCCGACATCGACGAATGGAATCTCGATGTCGTCGCCGCGTTCATGCGCGCCGCCTACGGGAAGGGCTACTGCGACGCCCTGACCGAGGACGCCCGCGGCTCGCTCTGCGTCGACCACGGGTACCGCGTGCCCGGGCGACGGCAGCCGGTCAGGGACTAGCCGTCCGGTCGAGAGAGGCGAGGGCCTCGCGCTCGAGCGCGGGCAGCCCTTCCTGGTGGCCGTAGTCGAGTAGCGCGGCGCCGAGGTGGAACGCGATGACGCGCGCGCGGAGCAGCGTCTCGTCGTCGACCTCCCCGTACTCGGCGAAGAACGCCGGCCGCGCCTCCGGCGGCAGCAGGCTCCACACGGTCTGAAGGTCGAGCGCTGGCTCGCCGCGGCACAGGTCGATCCAGTCGATCACGCCGCGCATGCGCCCGCCGTCGACCAGCACGTGGCGGAAGTGGAAGTCGCCGTGGCACACGGCTCTCGGCTGCGGCGGCGGCAGCGAGCGGGCGTCCTCGATCAGCGCCCGCACGTGCTCCGGCGCGTGCCAGAGCGCGTCGAGCTCGGTCAGCTTTTCGAGCACGTACGGGACGCGGACCTCCATGTCCGCGCGCCGCGTCCAGTTCTCCGGAAGCGGTGTCCCGACCGCCTGCACCGCGTCGTCGCGGTGAAGCGCCCTCAGGAAGCGCGCGAGATCGCCCGCGAGAGTCTGCCGGTCCGTGTCCGGCGCGTCCGCGAGCTCGACGCCGGGGAGCTTGCGCGCCCCGAAGAACGGCCAGCGGAATGCGTCGGACGGCTCGCCGATTCGCTCCGGCACAGGGATCGCGAACGGCAGGAGCGGCGCGAGCAGCGGCAGATACTCGATTTCGAGTCGGAAGCCCGACAGGACGGCATCGCGCCGCGGAAAGCGGAAGATCCACTCGTCGCCGACGGTGTAGACGGTGTTGTCCCAGCCCGCACCCAGCAAGACGATCGGCAGCGAGGCGACGTCCGGGAACTGCTCCTCGAGCAGCCGCCGCGCAAGCCCTTCGTCGACCGTCAGTTCCGCGTCCCAGACCGGCATGAGCTGACCGTAGACTTTCGGCGTGTCCCGTCGCGGAAATCCCGCGCGCCTCGTGATTGCGCTGTCGATCGCAGCCGCGCTCGCCGTTTTCGTCCTCTACACCTCGGCGTTCGGCACGGGGACGCCGTCGCTGAGCCCCAGTCAGCTGCCGGGCCACCAGGGGCGCGTCTCCGTCGTGGGCAAGGTCGTCGGCCGCACGAGCGGCGACGGGCACGAGCAGGCGCTTCGCTTCACGCTTCGCGACCGCGACGGCGCGACGACGGTGCCGGTCGTCTATCGCGGGTCCGTACCCGACCTCTTCCGCCGCGGGCGCGAGGTCGTCATCGAAGGACGCGTCGTCTCCGGGACGTTGCGCGCGATCCCGGGGACGCTCGTCACGAAGTGCCCGTCGAAGTACGCGCCGGCGAAGAAGGCGTAATCCATGGCCGACCTCGGTCGCGCTGCGCTCTTCGTCTCGCTGGGGCTGGCCGTCTACGCGACGGCCGCCGGCGCGTGGGCGGCGCGCACGCACAGGCGTCGTCTCGCCGATTCCGCAGGGAACGCGCTGCTCGCCGCGCTCGGCTCGACCGCCGTCGCGTCCGCAGTCCTGCTCTCGGCGCTCGTTCGCCACGACTTCTCGTTCTCGTACGTCGCCCAGCACACGTCGACGGAGCTCCCGACGGGCTACTCGATCTCCGCGTTCTGGGGCGGCCAGGAGGGCTCGCTGCTGCTCTGGCTGCTCGTGCTCGGCGCCTACTCGGCCGTCGCGGTGCTCCTCAACCGGCGCCGTGCGCCCGACCTCGTCGCGTGGGCGGTGCCCGTCCTCGGCGCGGTTTCGACCTTCTTCGCCTTCATGCTCGTCGCCGTCTCGAGCCCGTTCGGGACACAGACCGCGCCGGCCCAGGGTGCGGGCCTGAACCCGAGCCTGCAGAACCCGTACATGCTCGCGCACCCGCCGCTGCTCTACCTGGGATACGTGGGGCTGACCGTCCCGTTCGCGTTCGGCATGGGCGCGCTCCTCGCCGGACGCAGCGACGAGCGCTGGATCGTCGCCACGCGCCGCTGGACGCTGTTCGCGTGGACTGCGCTCGGCGTCGGCCAGCTGCTCGGCTCGCACTGGGCGTACGTCGAGGTCGGCTGGGGCGGCTACTACGCGTGGGATCCGGTCGAGAACGCGGCGCTGATGCCGTGGCTCGCAGCGACCGCGTTCCTGCACTCGGTGATGATCCAGGAGAAGCGCGGGATGCTGAAGGTCTGGAACCTGCTGCTCGTGATCCTCGCGTTCTGCCTCTCGCTCTTCGGGACGTTCCTCACGCGCTCAGGCGTCGTCAACTCGATCCACTCGTTCACGGAGAGCCCGCTCGGCCCGTGGTTCCTCGGCTTCATCTGCCTCGTGACGGCCGGCTCGCTCGCGCTCGTGTTCTGGCGGCTGCCGCTGCTGCGTTCGAAGACGCGGCTCGAGTCGCTCGTATCGCGCGAGGCCGCGTTCCTCTACAACAACCTGCTGCTCGTCGCGCTCTGCCTGACGATCCTCTGGGGCGTCGCGTTCCCGATGATCTCGGAGCTCGTGCAGGGCGAGGCGCGCACGATCGGGCGGCCGTACTACGACTTCTTCCTGCGGACGTTCGGCCTGCCGCTCCTGCTGTTGATGGGCATCGGGCCGCTGATCGCGTGGCGTCGCGCGTCGCTTCGCTCGCTCGGGCGGACGTTCGTTTGGCCGGCCGCGATCGCCGTCGCCGTAGGGCTCGTGCTCGTCGCCCTCGGCGCAGGCTCGTCGACGCCCGGTCTCGTCGCCTACACGTTCAGCGCGTTCGTGCTCGCGACGATCGGTCTCGAGTTCGTCCGCGGGGCGCGCGCCACGGGATCCTTCACGCGGCTCGTCTCACGCAACCGCCGGCGCTACGGCGGCTACATCGTGCACGCGGCCATCGTGCTGCTCGCGCTCGGCATCGCCGGCTCGAGCGCGTACGGCTCGTCGACTGAACGGAAGCTGTCCCCGGGACAGTCGATGAACGTAGGCGGATACACGCTGGCGTACCGGTCGCTGGCGCAGGAGCGCGAGCCGAACCACCTCGCGGTGCGCGCCGCCGTCGACGTCTACCGCGGCGGCGACCTCGTGGCGCGCGTCGAACCCGGCAAGAACAACTACTTCGCCGAGAAGCAGGTCTCCAACGAGATGGCGATCCACACGAACTGGCTGCGCGCCGAGGACGTCGACGTGATCGCGGACCAGATCACGCCCGGCGGCGCGATCTACTTCAAGGCGTTCGTCAAGCCGCTCGTGAACCTGATCTGGGTCGCAGGGCTCGTGTTCCTGCTCGGCTCGCTGATCACTCTCTGGCCGGACCCGCGCGAGGAGCGGCGCCTCGCGGCGCGCTACGCGCTCGCGCAGGGGTGACCACGTCACTCGTCCTCGCGGCGGCCGTCGCGGTCGCGGCCGTGCTGCTCGTCGCCGCGCCGTTCCTGCGCGAGCCGACTCCGCGCGAAGACAGGCTCCCGGAGCCGCGCGAGGCGGGCAAGCGACAGCTCGAGCTCGCCGAGGAACGCGATCGCGCACTGGCCGCGCTGAAGGAGCTCGAGTTCGACCACCGCACGGGCAAGCTTTCCGACACGGACTACCGCGACCTCGTCGGCGCCTACCGCCGCCGTGCAGCTGCGGCGCTGCAGGCACTGGGATCCGCTCGGTGACGCAAGACGACGACGACACGCGGGCGCTGCCGCTGCCGCCGCACGAGACCACGGCTTCGCCGGTGGAGGTCTCCGTCGCGATGCCGCGCTACTTCGGCATTACACCGCCGACGTTGCTCTTCGGGATCGCGACCGCGACACTTGCCATCGCGATCACGCTCGCCATCCTCGCGCACTGGGTCGCGGCGCTCTTGCTGGCCGGGCTCGTGCTCGTCGAGCTCGGGCTCTTCGTCGGGCTCGCGCGCCGGAAGCCCGACACCGCCGTCGCGAAGGTGTCTGTTCGCGCGATCGACCGCGCGCTGGATCGCGCCGCATACCTCGTCCGCGCGACGACCGTTCGCACGGATGCCGGACGGAGGCTGACGCGGCTTCGGCACGAGCTGCTCGAGCTCGAAACGCGCCGCGAGCGCGAGCTGCGAGAGCTCGGCGCGGCGGTCTACGCGGGCGACGACGAGGCGGTGGAGCGCGTCAAGAAGGAGCTTGCCGCGATCGACGACGACCGGCGTGCCGGGGAGGACGAGATGCAGGCGATCGACGAAGCCACGCGCGAGCACCTCGAGCGCGGTCGCCTGCACATCCAGCCGACGGTCGTCAAGCCTCCCACCGAGGACGAGGGGAGGACTCCCTCGGACCCCTGACGAACGTTTCGCGGCGATGAAAAGCCGCGTGCTGCTCTGCCTTGCCGGCCTGCTGATCCTTGCGACGCCGGCCGCCGGCGCGGACATCCACCGGCAAAAACAGGAGGTCGACCAGCGAATCTCGTCCCTGCAGGCGCGGATCGAGCACGCGAGGTCGCGCGAAGTTGTGCTGACGCAGGAGATCACGATCGCCAACGGCAAGATCAACGCGCTCGAGGACGACGTGAGGCGCGCACAGGCGCAGCTCAACACCCTCGAGGTCCAGCTCGCGGCGTCACAACGCCGGCTCGACCGAGTCACCGAGCTCGTGAAGCTGCAGACGACGCGGCTCGTGCAGCTGCGCCGCGACTACGGCGAAGCGCTCCGGCGTCTACAGCGCCGGTTGATCGACGTGTACGAGTCGCCCGCCGTGGGCGCGCTCGACGTCGTGTTCGCCGCCACGAGCATGAGCGCGATGCTCAATGACGTCGAGTACTTCGCGCAGATCGGCCGCCAGGACAAGCGCATCTCCAACGCGCTCTACGACGCGAGGAACGCGATGTTCGACGCGCGACAGCGAACGCGGAGGCTGCAAGCGCAGATCGCTGCGGAGACGGAGGCGATTCGCGTCCGCACGGATCAGCAGCACGCCGTTGCGGCCGAGCTGATCGCGTCCCAGCAGCAACTCGCAGTCGCCCGCACGTCGAAGCGTGACACGCTCTCGTCGATCAAGGTCGACGAAAGCCAGTTCGTGGCCGAGTCGAAGTCCCTGCAGGCGGAGAGCGCCGCGCTCTCGGCGAGGATCCAGGCTGCGCAGCGTGCAGCCGCCGCGCGTTCACCCGCCCCGGCTTCCGGTTCGAGCGGCAACGGCCAACCGTCCGCTTCCGGGCTTATCTGGCCCGTGAACGGTCCGATCACGAGCCCGTTCGGCGCGCGCTGCCTCCGCAACGGCGACTGCTCGTCCCATCCCGGGCTCGACATCGGCGTCCCCGCCGGCACCCCGATCCACGCCGCCGCGAGCGGCACCGTCATCTTCACGGGCTGGGCGGGCGGCTACGGCAACCTGACGCTGATCGACCACGGCCGCGGCCTCGCCACCGGCTACGGCCATCAGTCGTCGATCGCGGTCGCCAGCGGCGCCTTCGTCTCGCAGGGACAGGTGATCGGATACATCGGCTGCACCGGATACTGCTTCGGCGCGCACCTGCACTTCGAGGTCCGCGTCAACGGCAACCCCCGCGATCCGCTCGCTTACCTCTGATTCCGTCCGAAGTCCTTCGGACTTCGGACGGGGGTAGACCGCAGGCGCGCTTCGCGCGCGTGTCTTGGCGGCTACTGGAGGCGCGCGGCTCCGGTGATTTGTGGACGTCGGCGCGGCCAAGCCGCGCCTCGGGCGAGACGTTCGATGTGGCCGTAACCGCGGCAAGGGATTCCCCGTTTATCAATTGCAAATAGTAAGCCGTCCCTCCCGCGTTGACGTGCTTACGACGCATGAGTCGTCTCCCGACGACGGCCGACCGGCTCCTCGCGGGCCGGTCGGCCGATTCTTAGAAAAGACTGAACGTCTGCGCGAGCAGGAAGACGTTCAGTGCGGAGATCGCGGTCGCGACGACGGCGGCGGCGGCGGTCGTCACCTTGTGGTTCACGAGGTCACCCATCACGTCGCGGCGGCTCGTGAAGATCACGAGGGGGATGAGCGCGAACGGGATGCCGAACGAGAGGACGACCTGGCTGATGATGAGCGTCCGCGAGGGATCGACGCCGATCGCGATCACGACGAATGCCGGAAGCATGGTGACCGCGCGGCGGACCCAGATCGGGATCTGTCGACGGATAAAGCCCTGCATGACCACCTGGCCGGCGAGCGTCCCGACCGTCGAGCTCGAGATGCCCGACGCGATCAGCGCGAGCGCGAAGAGCGCGCTCGACGCGCTGCC
>Ga0126311_10001121_pt1 | contig 12717 bp, 12 predicted proteins | sample Plot61_FD_92539 | JGI IMG/M metagenome (GOLD analysis project Ga0126311, IMG submission 92539) | Serpentine soil microbial communities from UC McLaughlin Reserve, CA, USA - Plot61 | ecosystem: Environmental > Terrestrial > Soil > Grasslands | place: USA: UC McLaughlin Reserve, Lake County...
CGCCGGCCTCCCTCGCCGAAACCGGCGATAGTCACCTTGTCCCTCTGGTCCGCTACTGGCATGACCGATTGCTTCGGCTGCGCGAGCTGTTCCATGGAGTGGGGCAGGATATCATTGGCGCTTACCGCGCCCTGGAGGGCGCAGGTCGGCTGGAGATCATCGGCTCGGCCGCCACTCACGGCTACCTGCCGCTGCTCGCGCGAGACGAAAGCATTCGGCTTCAGCTGGCGGTGGGTGTGTCCGAGCATCGCCGGATATTCGGCCGATCGCCCAGCGGTTGCTGGCTGCCCGAATGCGCCTATCGGCCGAGAGGACCATGGGAGCCATGGCCCACGGCACCCAGGACCGGAATGCGTCGCGGAATTGAAGAGCATCTGGCCGACGCCGGCTTTCAATTCTTCTTCGTTGATGCTCATCTCGCGGCGGCGGGCAAGCCGCTTGGCCTCTCCGGCGATCCGGCGGGCGACCCCACGGTCCACGCTCCTCTCACCCGGCCAATCTCGACCGAGCCACTGCGGTCCCCCTATCGAGCTTACCGCGTGGCCCACGGGCCAGTGGCCGCCTACGTTCGTGACCCGAAAGCCTCTATGCAGGTGTGGAGTCGGTTCGAGGGCTATCCCGGGGACGAGTGGTATCTGGAGTTTCACAAGATGCGCTGGCCCGGTGGACTCAAGTTGTGGCGGGTGAGCGGGCCCGGCGTCGATCTGGGCCAGAAGCAGCCCTACAACCCGGAAGGCGCGGCGGATCGCGCCCGGGGACACGCGGAGCATTTCGCGCATCTGCTTGCGGGGATTGCCGCAGGCCAAGCGCAAAACCGCGAGGGCGTGGTGGTGGCGCCTTTCGACACCGAGCTCTTTGGCCACTGGTGGTTCGAAGGACCCATGTTCCTGGGCAATATGTATCGAGCGCTGGTGCGGCAGCGGGAGATGATTTCTCCCGCTACTGGTTCTCGGCACATCAGGGAACATCCGGCTCGCGCGGCGATCAGGCTTCCCTGGGGCTCCTGGGGCGCCAACGGCGATAGCAGCATGTGGCTGAGCCAGCATACCGCGTGGACCTGGGAGCGGCTCTGGCCGCTGGAGCAGTCGTTCTGGGACGTGGCTCCCAATAGCATCGGCTCGCCCAGCGCGCGACCAGTTCTGGCCCAGGCGGCTCGGGAGCTGTTGCTCGCCCAGTCCTCAGACTGGCAGTTCATCATCTCGACCGGTGCTGCCGCCGATTATGCGGAACAGCGCATCCGGCAGCACTGCTCGGATGCGGAAGAGCTGATCGCGGCCCTGTCTGCCGGCAACGAATCTCAGCTGGAGCATGCACAGCGTCGGGCGGAAGAGCTGGGGCAGCGGGATCAACTGTTTCCCAATGTTATTCCGGCCATTGCCGCTGCCCTGGGCGGATCGCGTTCCCTCGTAGTCGGATAATCATGTCTCCCATCCGTTTCGTTTTTGGTCTTCACCTGCACCAGCCCGTCGGGAACTTCGATCACGTATTCGAGCAACATGTCGCTGATGTGTATCGGCCAATCCTCGAGCGGCTGTCCGGCCGGGGATTCCTCCCAGCGGTGCTGCATCTCTCCGGGCCGCTGCTGGAGTGGCTCGAGGCCAACAACACGGCGTATCTCGACTTTCTGGGCCGGCTGGTCAGCGACGGAAAAGTGGAGCTGCTCCTGGCCGGCTTCTACGAGCCGGTGCTCGCCTCGCTTCCCCGCCGTGATCGGGTGGAACAGATCCAGTGGATGCACGAAGCCATCCACCGCCGCTTCGGCGTGGACGCGAGGGGCCTGTGGCTCACCGAACGAGTATGGGAGCCGGAGCTGGCAGCCGATCTGGCCAGCGCCGGCGTTCGCTACGCGCTGGTGGACGACCGGCACTTTCTGGTCTCCGGATTTGCGGCCGATCAGCTGCACATGCCCTATTGGACGGAGAGCGACGGCCGGCGGGTAGCGCTCTTTCCCATCGATGAGCGGCTCCGCTATCTGATTCCCTTCCGGCCTCCGGAGGAGACCGCGGACTACCTGCGTGAGCTGCGCGGCGCCGGCCACCGCCTGGCTGTGCTGGCCGACGACGGCGAGAAGTTCGGCGGCTGGCCCGGCACCAAGGAGTGGGTGTACGAGCGTGGCTGGCTGGACCGGTTCATGGACACGATGAGCGGATTGATCGAGCGAGGCGAGGTTGAGCTCAGTACTCTGACAGACGCGCTCGAGCACGTACCCAGTGGCGGCATTGCTTACCTGCCGAGCGCCTCATACCGGGAAATGGAGGGGTGGTCTCTCCCCCCCGATGCGGCGCTCCGGCTGATTCGTCTGGAGCGTGATCTGGGTGAAGCCCGCATCTCGGGCCCCGATGGGCCGCTGATCCGGGGCGCGCACTGGCGGAACTTCTTGGTGAAGTATTCCGAGTCCAACCGGATGCACAAGAAAATGCAGGCGCTCTCGCTCCTGCTCCGTGAGGCCGGCGATCCACCGGTGGCCCGGCGCGCAATCGGACGGGCCCAGTGCAACGATGCTTATTGGCATGGAGTATTCGGCGGCTTGTACCTGCCCCACCTCCGGGAAGCGATCTGGCGGAATCTCGCCCTGGCTGAACGGGAGCTGCGGAGGGGCCAGGGTCTGGCGGCCGAGGTATGGGACATCGATGGCGACGGCCACGAGGAAATCTGGGTCCACTCCGATCGCTTCTCAGCCATCGTAAGTCCCTGGCGAGGGGGAGCCCTCGAGGAATACACCCTTTTTTCCACCGTGACCAATTACGCCAACACGCTCACCCGGCGACGGGAGGCGTATCACGATACCGCTCTCGAGCAACGCGCTGAGACCGGGAGCTACGAAGACGGAACACCCAGCATCCACGATATCGAGGAGGGGATTCGTCTCGATCAGCGTCCGCCGAGCGACGCTGACGATCGCGCCCTTTTCGTGGACCGTGTGGTCTCCAGCAGCCTGCAACGGGGGCAGTATGCCTCGGGAGATTACTGGCCGGTCAAGTCGTGGGCGCGCTGCCGCTACATTGGCGATGTCAGACACCAGCCCGATGTGGTCGAGGTCAGGATGAATGGAGAAGGACTGGCAAAGCAGTATCGGTTTTTGCCGGACGGGAGCATTGCTGTGAGCTACACCTGGGAGAGATCGGTCGGTCAGCCCACCGACCTGTTCACCACCGAGCTCTCGCTTTTTGCTCCGCTTCCGCTGGTTAGCGACCCCGCTGCGGACATCTGGACCTACCCCATCGAGACGGTGGCCAAGTCAGAGCGGGGACTGGACCGTACGCGTCAGGGCGAGTCGGTTACCCTGCGTTGGCCGGTGGAGACCGGTACCGCAAGCGTCGAGCTCTCGGCCATGCACACCCAGTCATTAGAACCCGCCGTCGCGGCCAACACCGCCGAGCTGACCTGATCCAACGAACCTGATTATCACGAGGGCGGAAGAAATACTCCCTCGGCGCAGGTATTACAAATGCCATGCGTGGTATGGGCATGGTGCTGACGTTCCAGAAACTGCTCTATTGCCAGCCACTCGTCTCCAGCGCGAACTCGGCGACACCAGGCGCAGATCACCACCAGAGACTCGAGATATTCGATCCGGCGAAATGCCCGGTAGGTCACGGTGACGACTACCGCTCCCACCACCAAGGCCAGTGCTGACTCGAGCAGGCCTTCGCCCGGTCGCAGGGGAGTGGGCGGGGTACCGAACAGCAGTCGCGGCAAATCCAGAAGTTCGTCCAACCATATGATCGCGATGATCAGGAGAAATCCTGCCGCTTCCAGTGCCAGCGTGTAGCGAAACACCGCGCCTCGGAGCGTCACGAGCCTTGGCCTCAATAGTGTTTAGACCTCCCACCGGCCAGAATCCCCGGTGCTCTGACCATCCTGAACAGATAATGGAGTTCTCTCGCCCGGGCTGTCGCCAACACACCAACACACCCAGCACCAACAGAGCTATGCCGTAGCTACCAGCGATTTCAAAACGCTGAGGAGAAGAAGAGCGGCTGGGGTGCAAACTCTTGCGATGAGGCCAAGCAGGAGTGGCTGGTGGCGCGTGTCTTGCCCCCGCTGCGCCTATCCCCAACCGATGTAGGCCAAAATGTTCAGCAACAGGGCCGTTCGGCCTGTCCGAATGCAATACGCGTTCGCGCTTTGCGGGTCGTTGCTGCTGTCGGCCTGCGCCTCCAAGTACTCCCAGGTCCCAGCTCGCCTCGATTTGGCTCCGTACGGCCGGATTGCGATCGTCACGTTTGCGGCGGATCGGCCGAATGATCCCATGAGCACATTGGCAACTCAGCGCTTTGCCGAGGCCTTGCTCGCGAGTCAGACCGGGGTCGAGCTGCTCGAGCTGGGATCAACCGACTCTTCACTGAAAGCGCTTCCTCCCGCGACTGATGCCGTGGCACTGGCTCAGGCTCTAGGGAAGCAGAAGAACGTTCCGGCCGTGTTCGTCGGGACGCTCAAGCTGTCGCAGCTGAAGCCCCGGGGACACATCGGCGCATCGGGCATGAACGTGCAGGCCGGCGTATCGGCCGAGCTCACCGTGAGGCTCTTGTCAACCAGCACCGGTGGCACGGTCTGGCGCTCCAGCTCGATGGCGAATGGCACGGTGGGACAGCTGAATATTTCCGATCGGCTGCCATCGATCGCGGTGCGGGATAAGGAAGAGGCATACGGGGAGATCGTCCGTCAGCTGATTGTGGACGTCACCCGCGATCTTCGTCCCACCTGGGTCAAGCAGTAGCGGCCCTTCCCCTGCTCACGGTGTCTTCGTCCAACCGGGCCCGAATGGCGGCCAACAAGGGGTCTGCCGCGGTATACTGCTGCCCGTAGGCCAGGTTGAAGGCATAGTCGAAATCGGGAGGGTTTTTCCCCTGGGTGTGCTGCAGAATGGTTTCCAGCTTGTCCAGTCCTTTGGCCAGCTTGGCTTCGGGAGAACTTGCGGCCTCGTAGTCATCCCACAATTCGACGATCTCGCGACGCAAATCAGGCGGGAGCGGCTCGCTCAGCTCCAGAAGATCGGCCCGTTCGTGGCTGGCCTTCGGCATTCCGGCTGACTGGAGCGGCGCCGGCACGTCGCCTCCCAGCGCTTCGCCCAGGTCGTGGATCAGACACATCTTGAGCAGCCGCGCCAGATCGATCCCGGGTGTGCGGCCGTAAAGAAGCATGGCCATGAGCGCCAGGCGCCAGGTGTGCTCCGCCACACTTTCCCGATCGCCGGTGGAGGTCCAGCCGCTGCGAGTGACGGTTTTCAGCCGCTCGGCCGCGCGAAGGAAGCTGAGGACGCCCTCGATGTCGGTGGGCTGCATCTCGACTCCGCTGCTTCAGGCGTTGGTAGTTCCCGCCGGCGGCCATGCTCCCAACAATCGGCGCACCACCACCAGCTCACCAATATGGTAAGCGGCATGATCGGCAGCCAGCAAAATCTCCCGAAGGTATGTCTGACCCTCGCCGTGCGGGATCCGAGCTTCGAGAGTGATCTTTGGATCTCTACTCAGGTCCTGCAATGCCGCCCGGTCTCGAAGGAACTCCCCTACGCTCTTGTCCCAAGCAGGAGAATCCGGTGGTGAGGCAGAAGGTGGCCAGTATTCGTCCGGCCACTTGAGCTCCCGGTAGTTCGGATTGCGGCAGAAATCCAGGATGTCGGCTTGGGTAATCCGGAGGTGCTCGACCAGTTGCCAGGGGGAGTAAGGCAGACTCGCCGGATTGGTCCCCCGCAGATGAACTGGTAAATCGGCCACGGCGGAGTCGAAGCTGATATGCGCATCGTCCCAGCTCAGCAGCTTCGTGAGGTGTTCTCGGATGTTCGAATCGGCCACGGCTCACTCCTGATGGAATTTCGGGCCGCTTTCCAACGCGCCGCGCAGCGCTCCGAATGCGCGCGTCAGATCGGGTAACTGGTGGTTCGCATTCAACCCGCTGGGGTTGGGCAGTACCCACAAGCCGGTCTCGCCGATGACTTCCTGCTGACGCCCCATGACGGCTTTGGGCCGGTCGAACGCCGTACGATAGGCGCCGATTCCGACTACCGCTACCCAGCGCGGACAGTAACGTGCGACCTTTCGCTCGAGTCGCCTTCTGCCCGCCCGCAACTCGTCGGTCGACAGTTCCGCCGCCGACACAGTGGCGCGCGCAACCAGATTGGTGATGCCCAGGCCTTCGCCCAGCAGCAGATGCTCCTCCCAGGGACTTACCAGCCGATGAGTGAATCCGGCGGCGTACAATGCCGGCCAGAAGCGATTTCCCGGCCGGGCGAAGTGGTGCCGAGTGGCGCCGGAGTAGAGGCCGGGATTGATGCCGCAGAACAAGACTTTGAGATTTGGACGGATCAGGTCTGGAACCGTACGGCCTACAGCAGCCGCCACCTGAGCCCTGGTGGGCCGGGGGTGACCTGCGGCGGGACCATTGACCACGTTCAGAGGAGAGTCAGCAGGATCGTCAGAATCGCCGCCGAGATCCACGACTTGAGATAGACGCTGCGGGCCTGGCGTCTGAGTGAGGAGAGCTCCAGAGGATCGCTGATGGGCTCGGGGCCGGCATCCATGTCACGCTGACCGCGCGCGGCGAGCTTCACTCAGGTGCGTTCGCGGGCCTGAAAGAACCCCAGTGCCGCTGCCCAAAGCGGAAGGATGAGCAACAGCCTCCATCCGCGTGATACATCAGCATGGATCAGGATTGCCGCGGCTCCCAGGCTGGCGGTGAGGAGCACGATGCCGAAGGTGGCCCGCTTGCGCCGCTCGCGAGAGCCGATGTTTGCCGTGAGGGTGGCCATAAGATCCGCTTTGTTCTGGAGCCAGCATCAGCCGGCCGGCTCTGCCGGCCGTCCCGGAGGAATTCTCTTCTCTGCGCGACCTCTCACATAGGCGTACATCGCTTGAATCTGCTCCGGACTCAGCGTGCCTTTGAATGCGGGCATCCCTCGGTGGGGACGGCCCTGGCTGACAACCTGTCCAAACTTCTCGGGCGTATCGATTGGACCGCCGGGAGCCACCGACACCAGCAGATTAGCGGCGACGGGATTGGGCAGCACGTCCTGGCCGTGGCAGCGGGCGCAGTTCACGCTGTACTGGCGCCAGCCTTCGTACTCGGTCCGGCTGACTTTGGGGGCGCTTGCCCGCTGATCAGCGCCCGGGTTCTGCGGGGCGGCCGGGGGAGTATCCACGGCAGATGACTGGGGGGGAGTGATCGGAGGGGTGGCAACCCCGGTGTCAGGAGTAATTGCGGTGTCGACCGTGGCCGGTGCTGCGCCGCTGTCGATCGGGGCCGGCCCGCTCTCCGAATCCGACGCCCGAGACCCGCAGCCTGTCAGGAGCAGCCCCGACACCAACGCTGCGCCAATCGGCCGCATCATCCGCCGGATCTCACGGCTGGACGCCCGGGATGAATCTTGGCATCACTCCGACCCTTCACATACGAGTAGATCGCCTCGATCGTGGGCATCTCCATACCCAGAGCACACCATGACGGCATGCCCTTGGCGGGCCGGCCGGCGCAGACCGTTTGAATGAAGAGCTCCTTGGTGTTGATGGGGCCGTCCGGCTTGAGCGACACGATGAGGTGGGGCGCGATGGTCGTTCCCTGCGCGTCTTCGCCGTGGCAGCGTGCGCAGTTCAGGTTGAACTGCTTCCAGCCGTCGTAGATCTGCTGGGGAACCGTATCGAGCGGCGCCGTATGGTAAGGATCGCGCAGCGGCGCATTGGCCGCGGCTGTCTGCGAGGGCGCCGCTGCGCTCTCCGCCGGCTGCGCCCGCCTGACGCTGCCGGGCTGGGGCGCGACCAGCTGAACAGCGGTGTCACCACGCTGAGGACTGGGCTGCGCCGCAGCTTTGGGCTTGGCCCGCCGGGGTGCCGGCTTCGGCGCAGCCGGTTTGGTGGCCACTGCTTTGGCGGTATCGGCGCGAGCATCGGTCGACTCCGGCCGGGTTACGCCGGAGGTGTCCCGCATCTGAGCGTTGGTGTCGCTCGATGTACCGGCCGCACTGTTGGCGCCCGAGACCGGGGTGGTGTCCCGGGACACCACCCCGGAGCGTTGTTCGCCCCCACAGCCCGCGAGGCCGGCCAGCACGAGCACGCCTGTCAGTGAGGCCTTGCATCCCCGCAGAGTCCGATGCTTCCGGCAAGCACCAATCATTTGAGTGAACCTCTCCTCTAGTGTGGCCATCCAGCGCGTCGAGCGATGCTAAAGATTGTCTGCTCGCTCTGGTTGCTAGGTGACGCAGGTCACGAGGCGGGTGCATGAATTCAGACCCCAAATTATTATCCCGGCATGACGCAGAATCCGAATACGGTAACGTTGGGACTGGTGCAGATGCGTTGCACACCCGAGCCGGCTCAGAACATGGCCGCGGCGGTTCAGGGCGTGCGGGACGCGGCGGCAGGTGGAGCCCAGATCGTCTGCCTCCAGGAGCTGTTCCGCAGCCAGTACTTCTGTCAGACCGAAGACCACCGCTGCTTTGATTTGGCCGAGCCGGTGCCGGGACCCTCAACCGAGGAGCTGGGCGCACTGGCCGCGGAGCTCGGGGTGGTAATCGTGGGGTCACTGTTCGAGAAACGAGCCCAGGGGATCTATCACAACACCGCCGCCATTCTCGACGCCGACGGACGGTACCTCGGGAAATACCGGAAGATGCACATACCGGATGACCCGCAGTACTACGAGAAGTTCTACTTCACCCCCGGCGACCTGGGCTTCCGCTCCTGGGACACCCGGTTCGGCCGCATCGGCGTGCTGGTGTGCTGGGACCAGTGGTATCCCGAGGCCGCCCGACTGACCGCTATGAGTGGCGCCCAGATTCTGTTCTATCCCACGGCTATCGGCTGGTTACCGGGCGAGAAGGAAGAGCACGGCGCACAGCAACAGGCCGCGTGGGAAACCATTCAGCGAAGCCACTCCATTGCCAATGGGGTCTATGTCTGCGCAGTCAATCGGGTGGGATTCGAGGGAGCATCGGACGCTGGGCTCGAGTTCTGGGGCGGCAGCTTTGTCTCCGATCCGGGAGGCCGGGTGATCGTCAAGGGAGGCACCGGCGAAGAAGTCCTGATCGCGCGGTGTGACCTCTCCAAGGTGGACGCCAGCCGCACGCATTGGCCATTCCTGCGGGATCGCCGCATAGACGCCTACGCCGACCTCACCAAGCGCTATCTCGACTGAAAGCACGGCCTCCACTCCTGCTCAACTGGGCTATCGGATGCCGGCCGAGTGGGAGCCGCACCGCGGCACCTGGCTGAGTTGGCCCCACAAGGAGACCTCCTGGCCGGGGAAGTTCACTCCGATTCCCGGTATCTTTGCCCGGATGGTCGGTCTCCTGGCCGACCACGAGGAAGTCCATATCAACGTGGCCGGACCCGCAATGGAAGACGAAGTGCGGCGGCTGCTGGCCGATTCCGGCACTGACACCGGCAACGTCTTCTTCCACTTTCATCCTACGAACGACGCCTGGTGCCGAGATCACGGACCGATCTTCATTCAGCATCCGGAAGTCGACCGTCCTCAGGCCGTCATCGATTGGGGGTTCAACGCCTGGGGCGGAAAGTACCCGCCGTACGATCTGGATGACGTCATACCCACCCGGATCGCCAAAGAGCTGAGCCTCCCGGTGTTCCAGCCGGGCATCGTACTGGAGGGCGGCTCCATCGATGTGAACGGACGAGGGACCCTGCTGACCACTGAGTCCTGTCTGCTCAACCCCAACCGCAATCCTGCGCTGACCCGCCCGGAGATCGAACAGTTTCTCCGTGCCTATCTTGGCGTGCGCCACATTTTATGGTTGGGCGACGGTATTGCCGGGGATGACACCGATGGGCACGTCGACGATCTCACCCGATTTGTCGACGAGCGGACCGTGGTCACCGTTGTGGAGGAGGATCCCGCTGACGAAAACTACGAGCCGCTCCAGGAGAATCTGGAGCGGCTCGGGGGCATGACCGATCAGGACGGGCTTCCGCTGCGGGTGATTACCTTGCCAATGCCGCGGCCCCTGTGGCACGAGGGCCAGCGACTGCCGGCCAGCTACGCCAACTTCTACATTGCCAATGGGGTGGTCTTACTTCCCACCTATGATCCCGCGCGCGACGAAAAGGCGCGCGCGACTCTGCAGGAGCTCTTTCCTACGCGAGAAGTGGTGGGTATCGACTGCACCGATCTGGTCTGGGGACTTGGCGCCTTTCATTGCGTGACTCAACAGTGGCCTTTGGTAGTCGGAAAGCTGGGAAGCGGGGAAGAGGGGAAGTAGCCACGCCCGGCGTTTGCTTCCTCGCTTCCCCTCTTCCCTGCTTCCCCGCTTCATTACGATTTCTGCCAGGTTCCTACCAGTGCCGCACGGCGCCCACCGCAGGTGTCCATGCCCAACCCGGCAATGCGAAGCTGGTCCTGGTCCCGGCTTACCACGTAGCGAGCGTCTCCGGTCTGGCAGGCGCTGCCGGCGGTATCGGCCTTGAAGACCAGGGTGTCGCCGTTGAAGCGTCCACGGCCCTTCATGTCGACCGAATCGGGCCAACGTGGGGAGGGAAGCATCAGCTCCACGCCGCCGTTGGACGCCAGCTTCATGTGGACCTCGCCTTCGCCATAAAGGTCGCGCTTCCAGGTGCCGGCGTATTTGCCACCATCTCCGCCGCAGGAGGCCAGCAGCCCCAGAAGCAGTGGCAGAATGACAAGAGACCGTGTGCCAATCATCGGAACTCCTTCCTTGGTGGAGGTTGCAATCAGCTCCGTGGCTGCGTCTTCCGTCGGCATTGTCAGGGTCAATCGTTTATGGGAAGCTGGTATCTACAGTGCACCGCGCCCCGATACCGCGCAAGAAGCCTGAGCTTCACGAGCCGGAAGCGAAATCTCAGGCAGGCTGGATGGCGCCATCGGCGGATGACCAGGAGAGAACACCAGCCACACCAGTCATGACGCACGCGTTCGGCCGCAGATGATAAAGCCACTGGTCGACATCCGAAGCATCCAGCACTGCGAAGTCGGCCAGTTTTCCTGGCTCCAGCGAACCGATGTCGTGCTCCAGGCCGACCGCCCGTGCCGCATGGATGGTGGCTCCCTTCAACGCCTCCGACGGTGTCATCCTCAGCAGCGTACAGGCGAGCGTCAGTGCAAAGGGGAGATGAAAGGAGGGAGCGGAGCCGGGATTGAAATCCGTCGCGATTGCGACCGGAACGCCGACCTCTATCAGCCTGCGGGCTGGAAATGGAGGCTGGTTCAGGTACACCGTCGCCAGCGGCAAGCCCACTGCCACCACCTCGGCCTCGGCCATCGCCCGGATGCCAGCTTCAGAGATGAACTCCAGGTGATCGGCCGAGACGGCATTCACCTCGACAGCAAGCTCCGCTCCACCGCCGGAGGTCAGCTGGTCGGCGTGGAGTTTGGCCCGGAGACCCTGCGCGGCCGCGGCCCGAAGGATCTCCCTGGCTTCGGTCACGCTGTAGGCTGAATCTTCGACAAACACGTCGCAGAACGCAGCCAGCCGCTCGCGCGCCACCCGCGGGATCATCCGCTGAATGAGGAGCTCGAGATATTCCTCTCGCCGATCCCGGAACTCAGGGGGAACCACATGAGCACCCAGGAAAGTAGGCACCACCCGAACCGGCTGCTCCGCTGCCAGCCTCCCATAGACCCGGAGTAGTTTGAGCTCATTCTCCTCGTCCAGGCCGTATCCGCTTTTGCATTCGACAGTGGTAATGCCCAACGCGAGCATCTCCCGCAGAAACCCCTTCGCACGGTGTACGAGGTCCTTTTGGCCGGCGGCACGGGTGGCCCGGACGGTAGAGAGGATTCCACCTCCGGAACGGGAGATCTCCAGATAGCTTCGGCCCTGGATCCTTTGGACGAACTCGTCGGCCCTCCAGCCGGCAAAGGCCAAATGAGTGTGGCAGTCGATCAGACCGGGGATAACCAGTCTGCCGCCGGCATCGATCCGTTCGGCAGAGGCATAGGCAGCCGGCAGGTCCCGTTCGGCGCCGATCCAGGAGATCCGCCCGTGAGCATCCCAGGCCATGGCAGCATGGCCAATGACGTGCGCGTCGCCCTGACCGCCTTCGGCACGACAGGTGGCGAGCTGGCCGATATTAGCGAGGACCTTCATTGAATCGCTTATGGTCAACCGCTCGCGTCGTTCACCATGGGCAGATCGACGCCCCGCTCCTTTGCCGTTTCGATGGCCAGATCGTAGCCGGCATCGGCATGGCGCATCACCCCGGTACCGGGATCGGCGGTAAGGACCCGGCGGAGCCTCCGGTCGGCGGCGTCGGTCCCATCGGCCACCGCCACCATGCCGGCATGAATGGAATAGCCGATGCCGACGCCACCGCCATGGTGAAGCGAGACCCAGCTGGCGCCACAGGCGGTATTCAGCAGCGCATTCAGCAACGGCCAATCGGCGATCGCGTCAGAGCCATCCTTCATTCCCTCCGTCTCGCGATTGGGTGAGGCGACCGATCCGGTGTCCAGGTGATCTCGACCGATCACGATCGGAGCACGCACTCGTCCGGTTTTAACCAGCCAGTTGAAGCGCTCGCCCATCTCGGCGCGCTCGCCGTACTCCAGCCAGCAGATCCGGGCGGGCAATCCCTGGAACGCGACCCGCTGCTGGGCCTGCCGGATCCAGCGTGCCAGCCCTTCCTTCTGAGGGAAGGTGTCCAGCACGGCCTGGTCCGTGGCGGCGATATCGGCGGGATCTCCCGAGAGCGCAACCCAGCGAAACGGGCCGGCGCCCCGGCAGAAGAGCGGTCGGATGAACTCCGGCACAAA
>Ga0126311_10001122_pt1 | contig 12708 bp, 10 predicted proteins | sample Plot61_FD_92539 | JGI IMG/M metagenome (GOLD analysis project Ga0126311, IMG submission 92539) | Serpentine soil microbial communities from UC McLaughlin Reserve, CA, USA - Plot61 | ecosystem: Environmental > Terrestrial > Soil > Grasslands | place: USA: UC McLaughlin Reserve, Lake County...
ATCCCTCCGCCGCGGTAGCGGTTGGCGAGATCCAGGCAGTCACCGAAGCCCGCAGGAGCCGCGCCTCGTCCAGCGCGGCAGCTCCTCACCCGAGGAGCAGCCTGCGGGCTTTCCCGTGCCCGCGGCAGCTCTTCACCCGAGGAGCAGCCTGCGGGCTTTCCCGTGCCCGCACTGCACCCGAGGGGAGTCGCAGGCGGGCGCAGCGCGCAGCACCCGCTCCGAGCTCAGCCTGCGTCTCCGTGCCGAGCGCGCGCCCTCATCTCAACTCAGGGCAGCGGCCTCGGCGTCTCAGCGCAGCGCAGCGGCCTCGGCCGCGAGCCGCTCGACGCGGTCCCAGTCCCCCGACTCGACGGCGTCGCGCGGGGTCAGCCACGAGCCGCCGACGCAGCCGACGTTCGGCAGCGCCAGGTATTCCTGAGCCGTCGCAGCGGAGATGCCACCGGTCGGGCAGAACCGCAGGTCTGGCAGCGGCCCGGACACGGCGGAGAGGTACTCGCGGCCGCCGCTCGCCTCGGCGGGGAAGAACTTCAGGCTGGTGAGCCCGCGCTCGGCGAGCCGCATCATCTCGGTGACCGTGCTGGCGCCTGCGAGCAGCGGCAGGCCACTGTCCAGCGCTGCGCCGAGCAGCCGGTCCGGGGACCCCGGCGTCACGAGGAACCGCGCGCCCGCGTCCCGGACGGCGTCCACCTGGGCGGGCGTGGTCACCGTGCCCGCACCAGCCACCATGCCCGGGACCTCACGGGCGATCCGCTCCAGGGCCGGCAGGCCGGCCGCGGTGCGCAAGGTCACCTCGATGATCCCGATGCCGCCGCGCACCAGCGCCTCGGCGAGCGGCACGGCGTGCTCGACGTCGTGCAGCACCACCACGGGGACGACCGGGGCGATGTCGAGCAGGTCCCCGACCAGGAGGTCGGAAGGAAGGGTCGTGGTGGTCATCGTGCGCTCTCCTGCAGGTCGGCGGTGAGGGACTCGGTGGCTCGGGCCGGCCGCGCCAGCGGGCCGAAGACGTGGGCGCCCTCGTCCGCGCGGCCCACGGCGCGGCGCATCGCGCCGAACAGCTCGCGTCCGGTGCCCTGGTGCTCCTGGTGCGACGCCGGCTCAGCCGTGCGCAGCTGCCACTCCGTGGGGTCGACGAGGACGTCGAGGGAGCCGGACACGGCGTCCAGCCGGACCAGGTCGCCGTCGCGCAGCCGCGCGATCGGACCGCCGTGTACGGACTCCGGGGTGACGTGGATCGCGGCCGGGATGGCACCGGACGCGCCCGACATCCGGCCGTCGGTCAGCAGCGCGACCTTGTGCCCGCGCCGCTGCAGCACCGACAGCGACGGCGTCAGCTGGTGCAGCTCCGGCATGCCGTTGGCCGACGGGCCCTGGTCGCGTACGACGACGATCACGTCTTGGTCGAGCTCGCGCCGCGAGAAGGCCTGGAGCACACCGGCCTGGTCGCTGAAGACACGGACCGGGGCCTCGACGACGAGGTCGTCCGGTGCGACGGCGGAGACCTTCACGACCGCGTGCCCGAGCGAGCCGCGGACGACTCGGAGACCGCCGTCCGGCGCGAACGGCTCGTGCGCCGGGCGCAGGACGGCGAGGTCGCGGCTGACGGTGGGCGCGTCGACGTACGTCAGCGCGCCGGACTCGTCGAGCGCCGGCATCCGGCGGTAGTGGTCGAGTCCCGGCCCGGCGAGCGTCAGGACGTCCCGGTGCAGCAGCCCCGCGTCGAGCAACGTGGAGACAAGGAACGGCGTGCCTCCCGCAGCATGGAAATGGTTAACGTCCGCGGTACCGCTCGGGTACAGGCGCGTGCAGAGGGGCACGACCCGCGACAGGTCGTCGAAGTCCTCCCAGGTGAGTACCACACCCGCGGCCGCCGCCATCGACACCAGGTGCATGGTGTGGTTGGTCGATCCGCCGGTCGCCAGCAGCGCCACCACGCCGTTCACGACGGCCCGCTCGTCCACGACGTGACCGATGCCGTACGGCGCGTCGCCGGCCGCGATCTCGGCGACCCGCGCGGCCGTGGCGTCGGTGAGCGCGGCCCGCACCGGGTCGTCCGGCGAGAAGAACGCGGCACCCGGCAGGTGCAGGCCCATGACGTCCATGAGCAGCTGGTTCGAGTTCGCCGTCCCGTAGAAGGTGCAGGTACCGGGCGAGTGGTACGACGCGACCTCGGCGGCGAGCAGCTCGGTGCGTCCCACCTCGCCCGCCGCGTGCCGACGTCGGACCGCAGCCTTCTCGGCGTTCGGCAGCCCGCTGGACATCGGCCCGGCGGGCACCAGGGCGGTCGGCAGGTGCCCGAAGGCCAGCGCGGCGGCGACCAGCCCTGGGACGATCTTGTCGCAGACGCCGAGCATCAGGGCGGCGTCGAAGACGTCATGCGAGAGCGCGATCGCCGTGGACATGGCGATGACGTCGCGGCTGAACAGGCTCAGCTCCATGCCGGCCCTGCCCTGCGTGACGCCGTCGCACATCGCGGGGACGCCACCGGCGACGCGGGCGACCGCGCCGACCCGCTCAGCCGCCGCCTTGATCTGCCGCGGGTACGTCTCGTACGGCTGGTGTGCGGAGAGCATGTCGTTGTACGACGTCACGATCGCGACGCTGACGGCCTCGTCGCCGGTCAGGGCTGCGCGCTCGCCGGCGCCGCACGCCGCCACGGCATGGGCGAGGTTGCTGCAGCCGAGCGCGGAGCGCGCGCGGCCCTCGGCGCGCGCGCTCTCGATCCGGTCGAGGTAGGCCGCGCGGCTGTCGCGGCTGCGATCCGCGATGCGCTCGGTGACGTCGAGCACGACACGGTGAAGCGGGGTGGAACGTGGGCGGCTCACGAGTGCCTCCTGGGTCTCGCCGGTGGTCCCGCGAAGAGTGGGACCGGGCGGACGGCGGCTCTGGCGCCCGAGGTGGTGTGACGTGGACCACGCTAGGGCACCGACCTCGCGAGGTCGAAAACCGGCGGGCGTGATGTCTCGCTCTGCGAGACAGCGAGGTCAGATTCTGAGACGTTTCAGGTGCCGGCCAGCGCGCTGGCCAGCGCGTCGATGTGCCGGACGTCGGTGCCGCAGCAGCCGCCGAGCACGGTCAGCGCCGGCAGCACCGAGCGCAGGGCCAGCAGCTCCTCCGCCAGCGCCAGGGGGTCGCCGTCATCCAGCTCGGTGGCCTCGTCGAGCTCCGCGTGGCTCTTCGTCGAGGCGTTGGCCCGCACCCCGACCAGTCGGCGCGACCATTCCGACGTCGGGTCGAGCGCCGGCCGCACGTGCCGAGGGTGTGCGCAGTTGACCATGTAGTACGCCGGCCCGGCCGCAGTGGCCTCGTCGACCGCGGTCACCGCGTCGGCCAGGGTCGAGCCGTCCGGCAGCCGGCCGTCGACCTCGACGGTGAAGGACACGACCGACGGCACGCCCGCCACCTGAGCCGCGCGCACGAACCCCGTCGCCTCCTCCGGATAGGTGGCGGTCAGCAGGCTCACGAGGTCGGCCTCGGTCTCGGCGAGCACGTCGACCTGCTCGGCGTGGTACCGGCGCGCCTCGTCGACCGTCATCCGGGCGCCGACCACGTACCCGTCGGCGCGTGGCCCGACGCAGCCGCTGACCAGGCAAGGCCCCGCACGTTTCGGCACCGCCGCACGAACTCCGACGACGAGGTCGACGGCGTCCCGGTTCACGCGCGCCACCTCCTGACGGGTCCAGCCCACGGCCGCCGCCCAGTCCGCGCTGGCCCGCCAGGTCGGCGTCTCCAGGACGCATCCCATCCCGTGCGCGGTCGCCGTCTCCAGGTGCTCCCGGTAGTAGCTCTCGAGGAGCGCGCGCCCGCGCTGGTCGCGCAGCAGCACGAAGGCGGCGAACGCCGGCAGGTCGACACCGTGGTGGAAGATCAGATCCGTCTCCAGCCCGGAGTCCGTGACCAGCGTGGTCCCGTCCAGCTGGGGCAAACCGCCGCGCTCACCGAGCGAACCGGTCATGGCGGACCCCCTTCACGGCCGGTCCACCGTCGCAGCCGGCCGACCGCGCTGGCAAGGGCGTTGCTCCACTGAGGCCGCGATGTTCCACCATGCCGCCGGGAAACCGCCGCACACCGGCTGAGGTGGAGCAACCGGCGGCGGCCAGGGCCGTGGGAGCAGGCCGAGGCCGCTACGGCTGCAGCCGGGTGGTCCGCCAGCTGCGCGCGTCGTCCATGTCGCCGCGGCCAGTGCGGACGAACACGATCCGGTCGTGCAGCCGCGAGCGCTGGCCCACCCACAGCTCGACGACGTCCGGGCGCACCAGGTAGCCGCCCCACGTCGAGGGCGCGGGGACGTCGTCCGGGCTGGCGGTGTCGGGCCAGCGGGCCTCCTCCGCCGCGACCCGCGCCTCCAGCTCGGCACGGGAGCCGATCGGCTGCGACTGCCGCGAGGCGCGGGTGGCGACCTGCGAACCACGCGGTCGAGAGGCGAAGTAGCGGGCGGCCTCAGCCGTCGACGTCGGCTCCACCCGGCCGCGTACCCGCACCTGCCGGTACATCGGGTGCCAGAGCAGCACGAGCGACGCGTACGGCGTCGCGGCCAGCTGCTGGCCCTTCGCCGACCGGGTGTTCGTGAAGAAGGTGAAGCCCTCCGCTGACAGCGCCTTCAGCAGGACCGTCCGCGCATCCGGCCGGCCGTCGGCGTCCACCGTGGCGACGACCATCGCCCCGGGCTCCACCACCCGCTCGTCCGCCTCGGCCTCCTTGTACCAGCGGGCGACCCAGGGCAGCGGCGCTCCGGTGACGTCGTCGCCGAGCAGCTCGCCCTCGTAGGTCAGGCGAGCCGTGGGGTCGACGACGGGAGGCTCCTCGGGGGGTCCGGCGCTCACCCGGCGACTCTAACGGCGCGCACCGGCGCTTCCCGGGGTGACGTGCACAATGTCGCCGGGGCACTCGACGAGGAGGACGCCCATGACCGACGGCACCTTCCACCCCGGGCTCGAGGGCGTGGTGGCCTTCGAGACCGAGATCGCCGAGCCCGACCGCGCGGGCGGTGCCCTGCGGTACCGCGGGGTCGACATCGAGGACCTCGTGGGCAGCGTCTCGTTCGGGAACGTGTGGGGGCTGCTGGTCGACGACGAGTTCGACCCGGGCCTGCCGCCGGCCGAGCCGTTCCCGCTTCCCGTGCACACCGGGGACGTCCGGGTCGACGTGCAGAGCGCCCTGGCGCAGCTGGCGCCGGTGTGGGGCTTCCGGCCGATGCTCGACGTCGACGCAGACCAGGTGCGGGACGACCTCGCGCGCGCCTCGGTGATGGCGCTGTCCTTCATCGCGCAGTCCGCCCGCGGCCAGGACCGGCCGATGGTGCCGCAGCGCGAGGTCGACCGGGCCCAAACGGTGGTCGAGCGGTTTCTGATCCGGTGGCGCGGCGACCCGGACCCGCGGCACGTCGAGGCGGTCGACGCCTACTGGGTCTCGGCGGCCGAGCACGGCATGAACGCGTCCACCTTCACCGCCCGGGTGATCGCCTCCACCGGCGCCGACGTCGCGGCCTGCCTGTCCGGCGCGGTGGGTGCCATGAGCGGTCCCCTGCACGGCGGTGCCCCCTCGCGCGTGCTGCACATGATCGAGGCGGTCGAGCGGTCCGGGGACGCGGGGGCGTACGTCAGCGGCGTCCTCGACCGCGGCGAGCGGCTGATGGGCTTCGGGCACCGCGTGTACCGGGCGGAGGACCCGCGAGCGAGGGTGCTGCGCGCGACCGCCGAGCGGCTCGGCGCACCGCGCTTCGAGGTGGCCGCGGCGCTCGAACGGGCCGCCGCCCTGGACGAGCTGCACGCCCGCCGTCCGGACCGGGTTCTCCCCACCAACGTCGAGTTCTGGGCCGCGGTGGTCCTCGACTTCGCCGAGGTGCCGGCGTCGATGTTCACCCCGATGTTCTCCTGTGCCCGCACGGCGGGCTGGTCGGCGCACGTGCTCGAGCAGAAGCGCACCGGCCGCCTGATCCGGCCCTCGGCGCGGTACGTCGGCGCGGGGCCGCGCAGGCCCACCGACGTGCGGGGCTGGCACCCCGGCGTCCACCCCGGCCACCACGACCGCACCGACCGCACCGGCTGACCGCTGCTCCGCGGGCGCGCAGGGAGGCGCCGGGACGTTCTGGGAGGATGACGGCGTGACCCTGACCATCCCCTCCTCGCTGCTGCCCGCGGACGGCCGCTTCGGATCCGGCCCGAGCAAGGTCCGCCCGGAGCAGGTGCAGGCCCTCGCGGACGCCAGCAGCACGCTGCTCGGGACTTCCCACCGGCAGGCACCGGTGCGGTCGCTGGTGCGGCGGGTGCGGACCGGCCTCGCCGAGCTGTTCGCGTTGCCGGACGGGTACGAGGTCGTGCTGGGGAACGGCGGCTCCACGGCCTTCTGGGACGTCGCGTCCCTGGAGCTCGTACGGGAGCGGTCGCAGCACCTGGTGCTCGGCGAGTTCTCGGCGAAGTTCGCCACGGCGACCCGGGACGCCCCGTTCCTCGCCGACCCGGTGGTCGTGGAGTCCCCGGCGGGCTCGCGTCCGGCGCCCGTCGCGGACGAGACAGTGGACGCCTACGCCTGGCCGCACAACGAGACGTCGACCGGGGTCGTGGTGCCCGTACGCCGGGTTCCGGGCACGGAGCACAGCCGGGACGGCGGCCCGCTCGTGCTGGTCGACGGGACGTCGGCGGCTGCGGGCGTGCCGGTCGACGTCGCCGAGACCGACGCGTACTACTTCGCGCCGCAGAAGGGCTTTGCCTCCGACGGCGGGATCTGGTTCGCGCTGCTGTCACCGCAGGCGGTGCAGCGCTCGGAGCAGCTGGCGGCGTCCGGGCGGTGGGTCCCGGCGTCGCTCAGCCTGACGACCGCGGTCGCGAACAGCCGGCAGGACCAGACCTACAACACGCCGGCCATCGCGACGCTGGTGATGATGGCCGAGCAGCTCGGCTGGCTGCTGAACCAGGGCGGGCTGGCCTGGGCGACCGCGCGTACCGCCGACTCGGCGGCACGGTTGTACGGCTGGGCCGAGCGAACCTCATGGGCCTGCCCCTTCGTCAGCAACCCCGCGCACCGCTCCCCCGTGGTGGGAACCATCGACCTGGACGAGTCCATCGACGCCAAGGCCGTGGCGGCGACACTGCGGCACAACGGGATCGTCGACGTGGAGCCGTATCGCAAGCTGGGTCGCAACCAGCTCCGGATAGCAATGTTCCCGGCGATCGACCCGGCCGACGTCGAGGCGCTCACCGCCTGCGTCGACCACGTCGTCGAGCACCTGTGACGGCGACCGCCGAGACCAGCGCGAGCCCGCCCCCGGCCAGCCACCAGGCGCTCCGTCGCACTGCCGCCGCCGGCGGGCGAGGGACCCTCGTGACCGTGGGGTTCGGGGACTCCTTCGTGGTCGTTGGACTTGCGGCCGGCATCCCGGACACGCGCACGCGCCACAGCGGCTGGTCCGCGCCCTCACTGCCGACCAGCACCGTGGTCCCGTCCCTCTCGACGGCAAGTGTTTCCCCCTGCGGCTGTGAAGGCAGCGGCAGGCGCTCCAATGCCGCCATCTCGCCGCGCGCTGGCGCCGCGTAGACCACCGCGTCGCCGTAGCCGCGCAGCATCAGCCGACCGTCAGGCAGAGCCCCGCCGTCGGTTACCAGCGCCTGCCCCACCGTCGCCAACCTTCGCAACCGGACCGGTTCGTCGGTGCTGACACCGCTCAGGGCTGCGCGGACCGCGCTCGGCGGGACCTCCAGCACCTGGGCGCTGAGCAGCTCCTTGGTCACCACGATCAGCCGGCCGTCCGGCGTCCACACCAGCGTCTCGGCGTCCACCGGACCGCTGGGGTAGCGCAGCCGGATGGAGACGGGCGTCAGGGTCGTCGAGGCCACCCGGCGCGGCTCGCGAACCAGGCGGACCACCACGCTGTCGCGCACGAGATTGTTGTCGCCGATGTCGCCGACCCAGAGCAGCCCCCTGCCGTCCTGGTCCGTCCCGGCGGCCATCGCCTCGCTGTCTCGGAACTCCACGCCACGCAGGCGCAGGACCGCCCGGGTCTTGCCGGTACTGGTGGAGACGCCGTAGACGACCGGGCCGGACCCGGAGTCGTTGACGGTCCACACCAGCCGCTGGTGCGTGGGGCTCACCACCAGCCCGCTGGACTCGGTGATGCGGGCGTCCCGCACGGTCACCACGCGAACCGGGTCCGCGGTCCCGGCCGCGGTCGCGCCCGCCGCCGCCGTTGCGCCCGATGCCAAGAGCGGGGTCAGTGCCGCCAGCGCGCACGCGGCGCGCCGAAGCGGCCTCATCGGGCGAGCGCCCGGGCAACCTCCTCGTCCAGCATCCGGGCCAGGGCAGGGTGCACGTGCCAGTCGGCGGTGAGCGCCCGGTACTCGACGCCTACCTCCCGGCGGGCGGCCGTCCCGGTGCGCACGGCACGCACCATCGCGTTGCGCGGGGTGTGCCGGGAGTCGACGAACTCGACCACGTCGACCTTGTAGCCGAGCATCCGCAGGAGGAGCGCCCGCAGCGTGTCGGTCAGCACGTCGGCGAAGCGCTCTCGGAGGATGCCGTGCCGGGCCAGCGCGGCGTACGGCTCGGGCGCTCCTGGTCCCTCGACGATCTGGCGCTGCAGGTCGTGGTGGCAGCACGGAGCGGCGAGGACGACGGGCGACTTCCAGCGCACGGCACGTGCGAGCGCTTCGTCGGTCGCCGTGTCGCACGCGTGCAGCGCCAGCACGACGTCGGGCGGCCCCTCCCCCGCCAATGGTGCGGACTCGGCGATGGTGCCCGTCTCGAACGACAACCCTTTCAGCCCCAGCTGCTCGGCCAGCCGGCGGTTGCGTTCCACCATGTCCGGTCGGACGTCGACCCCGACGGTCCGCACGTCCCCGACCTGCTCGCTGAGGTAACGGTGCGCCGCGAAGGTGAGGTACGCGTTGCCGCACCCCAGGTCCACGACCCGGAGCGGGCGGCCCAGCAGCTCGACGTCGGGTACGCGGGCGACGCTCGGTGCAAGCAGGCGCAGGAACGCGTCGACCTGCCGGCGCTTGTCGGCGTCCGCACCGAGCGCGGTGAACAGCGGGTCGGCGGGGTCCAGAAGGTGCCGCTTGGCGCGGTCATGCGAGCGGGTCTCGACATCGCGGCGGCTGGTCGCCGTCCGGTGCACGAGCGCCGCGGCCTTCTTGGTCACCCGCAGCTGCACCGTCTCGTCGACCAGGTCGAGGTGCCAGTTGCCGAAGGGCTCGGCCAGCAGCGCGTCGACCACGGCGCCGGCCTCCGGGTACGGCACGTTGCGCGTGGTCGCCTGGCGCCCGTCGTACGTGACCAGCTGCAGCATGCGGCCGCGCTTGAGGTCGACCGGACGCAGCTCGACGCGAGCAACCGTGGGCGTGGCGGCCCGGCGGTGTCCGGCCGCGACGGCGCGCACTAGCCGATCGGGGTCGAGGAGCAGCGGGCGCAGGTCGGCGAGGGCATCGGCGAGCGGTCGGGACACGGCCCGATTGTCACCCGACAGGACGATCACCGCCATCTCTTTGCAAAGAGACCTTTGCAAAGGGTCCTTGGCTAAGTACGGTGGGCGCATGCCCGAGCCTCCGGAGCCCCGGACCCGGCCCCCCTCTGCGGATCGCGCCACCCCGTCCGAGCGCCAGCCCTCGCCCGACCGCCCGACACCGTCTCAGACCCCGTTCGAGCGCCAGCCCTCGCCCGAGCCCCAGGCCCGCTCCGAGCGCCCAGCCCCGCCCGAGCGCGCCGACGACCTGCACCTCGACGCCCGAAACCTGCGCGGTCTGGCCCACCCGCTGCGCGTACGGCTGCTCGGCCTGCTGCGCACCGACGGCCCCAGCACCGCCACCGCGCTCGCCGCCCGGCTCGGCCTGACCAGCGCGGCGACCAGCTACCACCTGCGCCAGCTGGCGACGTACGGCTTCATCGTCGAGGACACCGGCCGGGGCCAGCCGCGTGAGCGGTGGTGGCGGGCGGCGCACCGCTCGACGTCGATGTCCCTGGCCGAGGTGGCCGACGACCCGGCGGCGATCGAGGCGGGCGAGGTCTACCTGCGCGGGGTGGCCCAAAGCAACGCGGCGCTGGTGCAGGGACACCTCGACGAGCTCGCGGTGCTGCCGGCGCGGTGGCGGGCCGCGGGAGCGCTCAACGACGTGCTGCTGCGACTCACACCGGAGCAGACCGATGAGCTGGTCGAGCGGATGTGGGCCGTCGTCGAGGACTACCCCCGCGCCGACGAGCCCGGTACCCAGGCCGCCGGAACGCGCCGGGTCAACGTCCAGCTGCAGGTGTTCCCCAGACCGGGGGACCCGATCGACGAGACCGACGCCGACGACGCCGACGCCCATCCCGAGGAGGAGCGGTGAGCGCCCCGACGACCGAGGCCACCCTGGCCCCGCCTGCGGCTCGAGACCGGCGTCCGGCCGGGGCCCTGCTCGGCGCCTACGCGGTGTCGGTGGTCGGCACGCGCCTGTCGATGATCGCGCTGCCGCTCTTCGTGCTGGCGACCACCGGCTCGGCGACCCGCACCGGCCTGGTGGCGATGGCCGAGACCGCGCCCTACGCCGTGGCCCAGGCGCTGGCCGGACCGGTCACCGACCGGGTCGGCGCACGACGGGTGAGCATCTTGAGCGACCTGGTGAGCGCCCTCGTGGTCGGCGCGGTCCCGCTGCTCTACGCGATGGGGCGCCTGCACCTCGGCGTGCTGCTCGTGCTCGTGGCGCTCGCCGGGCTGGCGCGCGGCCCCGGGGACGCCGCGAAGTACGTCAGCCTGCCCCGCGTGGCGGAGGCCGCCGGCACGCCGGTCGAGCGCGTGATGGGCCTGGAGGACGGCATCGGCCGGTTCGCGTCCGTGATCGGCCCGCTCGGCGCGGCTGCGCTCGTTGGCGTGCTCGGCGCCCCGGCGGCGCTTGCGGTCGACGCCGCCTCGTTCGCCGTGGCAGCGGTGATCGTTGCGGCCGGTGTGCCGTCCCACCTGGTCGGCCCCACACCGCACGAAGCGGAGGAGGGCGGCTACCTGCGCCGGCTTCGCGAGGGTGTGCAGGTGGTCCGGCGGGACGGGCTGCTGCGCTCGATCGCCGGGATGGTGGCAGTGACCAACCTGCTCGACGCGGCGCTGAGCGGCGTGCTGCTCGCGGTCTGGGCCCGCCAGCAGGGCGGCGGCGCGGGACTGATGGGCGTGGTGGCGGCCGCGATGAGCGCCGGCGCCGTGATCGGTGCTCTCACGGCCGCGGTGGTCGGACACCGGCTTCCCCGCCGTCTGACCTTCGCGCTGTCGTTCTTCCTGATCGGGGCGCCACGCTTCGCGGTCCTCGGGCTCGGCGCGCCGCTGTGGCTGGTGCTCGCCGTCGTGTTCGTCGGGGGCATCGGCGCCGGGACGATCAACCCGATCCTCGGTGCGGTGGAGATCGAGCGGATCCCGGTGCACGCGCGGGCCCGCGTGCTGTCGCTGATCACCAGCCTGGCCTTCGCGCTCATCCCGTTCGGCGGGCTGCTCGGCGGCGTGCTGTCCGACCGCTTCGGCGTCTCGGCGGCGCTGCTGGCCTGCGGCACCGTGTACCTGCTGGCCACGACCCTGCCGGCGCTGCGTCCCGAGTGGCGGGACATGGACCGTTGAGCAGCGCTGCGACACTCAGCGGATCAGCGCCCCCACGACGGTCACCACCACCAGGGCCACCAGGGCCACGCTGACGACCAGGCGGCGGGTTCGCGGCGACACGCGGACAGCGTAGGTTGCCAACGCGGCGGACCGGTCGTCGGCCGCTACGCCGCGGACCGGTCGTCGGCCGCTTGCTCGGCGTCGATCCGCGCCTGAGCGTCGTCGCGGTCGCGGCGAGCGCTGGTGACCAGCAGGTGCGGGGTGGCCCGCAGCCGGTAACGGACCCGTAGCCGCTTGCTGCGGACCAGGTAGACCAGGGCCACGACCGCCGTCACGAGCGACACCAAGCCGCCCACGAGGATGGTCCAGCGCGGCCCGAGGGCGCTCCCCACCCAGCCGATGATGGGCGCCCCGATCGGCGTACCGCCCATGAAGATCGCCATGTACAGCGCCATCACCCGGCCTCGCATCTGCGGGTCCACGGACAGCTGGACGGTGGCGTTGGCGCTGGTCATCAGGGTCAGCGACGACAGCCCGACCGGGATCAGCGAGACGGCGAACAGCTCGTACGTCGGCATCAGGGCGGCCGCGGTCGCGAAGACGCCGAAGGCGAAGGTGGCGCCGACGACGAGTCGTAGCCGCGGTCGCTCGCGGCGAGCGGCGAGCAGAGCACCGCCGAGGGAGCCGATCGCCATGATCGACCCCAGCAGGCCGTACTCACCCGAACCCTTGCCGAACTGCGCGGTCGCCATGATGGCGGTGGTCATCTGGAAGTTGAGCCCGAACATCCCGACCAGACCGACCACGGCCATGATCAGGACGATGTCGGGGCGCCGCCGCACGTAGCGCAGTCCCTCCCGCAGCTGACCCTTTCCGCGGTGGGCCCGGGGTGCTGGGCTGAGCTCGGCCACCCGCATGTGGGTCAGCGAGAAGAGGGTCCCCGCGAAGGTGGCGGCGTTGAGGAGGAACACGGGGCCGGTGCCGACCCAGGCGATCAGCAGGCCCGCCAGGCCGGGACCGACGATCCGGGCGGCGTGGAACGAGGCGCTGTTCAGCCCGACCGCGTTGGAGAGGTCCTCTCGCGGCACCATCTCGCTCACGAACGCCTGGCGGGCGGGAGCGTCGACGGCGGCGGCGATGCCGAGGGCGAGCGCGAGGGCGTA
>Ga0126311_10001123_pt1 | contig 12702 bp, 4 predicted proteins | sample Plot61_FD_92539 | JGI IMG/M metagenome (GOLD analysis project Ga0126311, IMG submission 92539) | Serpentine soil microbial communities from UC McLaughlin Reserve, CA, USA - Plot61 | ecosystem: Environmental > Terrestrial > Soil > Grasslands | place: USA: UC McLaughlin Reserve, Lake County...
AGAAAGGGATGAAAATACTTTACCGTACCCCATACCTTTGCGAGTCCGGCGAGCCTCGCGATGCGTGCCTCTTCGGCGGGCGCGGGCTGTGCCTGTAGAGCCTGGCAAAACGCAGATCCGAGGATCGCGACGCTGAGGAAGAGTGCGAGAGGCTTGTGGAAAGTCTTCATTTGGCACCTCGAGATGAGAGTGGACGTACTAGTAACCGGACCGCCCTTCCGGTTGAAATCTAACAGCGAGGACGGGTTCAGTGGTCCATGTGGTTAACGAATGAAACGCAATCACCCTGGTTCTGGAAGGCAGGATTTGTGAAAGTCTTCCAGCCGTCGTTCTTGCACTGGTCCATGTCAGTCGGCACCTGCGGCGTAACTGCGATAGAAAAGGGGCCGTTTCCAACTGGCACAGTGGCAGTCACTGTATTTGTGGCCGTGCTGATCACCGAGACTGAGTGGCCATTAAAATTCGTCACGTAGACCGAGGCCCCGTTCGGAGTAACGGCGACTCCGAATGGATTCAATCCGACGGGCACAGTCGTGACGACAGTGTTGCTCGCCGTGGCTAGCACCGCAACTGTGTGGTCAAAATTCGCCACATACGCCGAGGCCCCATTTGGCGTGATGGCGATTCCGAATGGACCAAGCCCGACCGATGCCGTGGCACTGACAGTGTTTGTAACCGTATCGATCACTGAAACATCGTTGCCATTCGTCACGTAAGCGAAGGCTCCGTCCGGCGTCACAGCGACTAATTTTGGATTCGCTCCAACCGGCACGGTAGCGATGACAGTGTTGGTCGCGGTATTTATCACCCAGACATTGTTGCTATTCTGATCCACCACGTAGGCACGAGACCCATTCGGCGTGAAAGCGATTCCGAATGGAAACAATCCAACTGGTATGGTGGTAACTACCGTGTTCTTCTTCGTGTCGATCACTGAGACATTGCCGGTAATATTACTGTGTGACACGTAGGCGAAGTCCCCGTTCGGTGTCACGGCAATTCCGGCTTGACCTTGTCCAATCGCCACGGTGGCAACCACCGTGTTCGTCGCCGTGTCGATGATTGAGACATTAGGGCTAGCACTATTCGCCACGTAAGCACGGGCCCCGTTCGGCGTGATGGCGATTCCTACTGGAAATGACCCAACCGGTATGGTGGCGGTTACGGTGTTGGTGTTCGTGTCGATCACCGAGACAGTGTTGTCAAGAGCATTCGTCACGTAAGCTGTGGTTTGGGCGAGCGTGGCGCTGGCTCCGAGAACCACGAGAAAGAGCGCGAGCGTTGCCGTTCGAATCGCCGCGCCAGAAGCGAGTCTTGAAAACTGTTGAGGAAAATTCATTTTGCTTACTCCTTCCAAGAAAATCAGCCGCAGATGAAGACACTAATCAACTCAATGAATCTTGGTGTCTTTGTGGTTTAGGATTTCCTAACCAGGCGAACCTTTGCTACGCCTTCAATCATCTCCACGGCGAATGAGTTTGGAGCTATCTTCTTCCTGGCGGCGACCTCCAGCGCCTGCTGCAACTGAGTGATGTCGATCAACCCCGGATTGATGAACGGTACTGTCACCCAGTGGCCGTTAGGGTCGCTCGTACACACGTTGTCTTTCGCCGGATTAACGTTGTACTCGTCTCCTGTTGCCGGGTCTCGCCGTACCTTGTAGTAACAAGGCGTTTTAGACTCGCCTGTCCCATCTTCATAGGCGATGCCAAAATGGATGACTTCGGCCTTTTCATTCAAGTCTACCGTTTTGAGTTCACCCGCGAAAACACACAACAGTGTATCGGCAGCAATCCGCTCCATGCGCAGGAGTGGGAGTATGTTGGCTGCCGTCACTCCCTGCGGCACAAACGTCGTTCCGCCACCAGCAACGTTATAACCTTCCACTTCCATGTGCGGCCAGCCGGCCACAACTGGCGAACGCAGTAGAAAGCCACTCATCGGGCCAGGAGTGGGAATCGATGATCGTAACGATGCATCGCCTGCTGGTTTGTTTGTGACAACTCGGCCAATGCTGAAGGCGCCATCAAGAAGATATGCCATCCACGCCGGATCGATCGTGAAGAAGCGAATGGATGGTTGTGGTAACTCGCGCTCATCAGGCACGAGGTAGTTGTATGGCACGTCGTTCAGTGTGCCTAAGCCGGCAAACCAGTCTTTCACGGCCTCGGGAAGATCAAGTGAGCTTGATGTCCGGCCCAACGGAAGGTGCCGCGCACCAGTCGATTTTGAAGCGTGCAACCTGGCACGCTTCCAGTTGTAAAAAGCGACTGAAACCCGGCGCCTGCGCAGCATGAGCAGACGGCCTAATTCCCAGGCCGCGGCATAAGAGAGGTCGAACATGCCAAAGTTCGAATCGTAATGGACCAACTCGTCGGCGGCTTTAACGTTGAGTTTAGTGAAGTCGACCGTTTCCCTTCCCAGCCCTGGAAGCAAAGGGCCGCGGTACCACGAGACGAGTTTGTTGCCCTGCCGGGTCTGGTGCGGAAGTGGCACAAATCCCTGGCGGTAGAAACTATTGATTCTGCTGTTGGTGCTCGCTGAAGGCTTATTACCGGAGCTGTCGAGCGTCGGCATCCGCAACACGTTTTTCGAGGCTTCGGCCGTGTCATGGTCCTGGTCGTTTTCATAAGCCGCCCGCAACAGGTCTTTGAACGTGGTTGTGTTCTTCGTTGAAGCGAAGCTCCAGGAAGTGAGGCTGATGATGCGATAAGTCTTATTAGCATCGACGCTATTAAAAAGGTCCGCGCGGTTTTCGAGCGACACGAGGTGAACAATGATTTCGTTGCCCGGCTGTGGCAACCGGGCGCTGATGAGGATCGGAAATTGAGGTGAGCCAGCTTCAGGGGCCGACTGCCGAACGTGCGCTAAGTACGGCAAAGCTTCTTTGCCGGGTAACACCTTTTGCAGCAGTGCACCCCGCACGTCGATGACGTGCAAGCGATCGGTTTTCTGCTGACCTGGTTCCAGCTTTATGGCAGGAAATTGCCAGGTGTTCTTCTCGGGTTGGTTAACGAGAGTTTCCAGTTGAATCGTTTTCGATTTGATATTCTCGTTTTTGGTAAACAGCAACAGAGCGAGCCAGGGCGCATCGGCATAGTCCGGTTCATCCGAGATCCTTCGTTCCCATGGAAGGATGGAACTCTTAAAGATGATATGCGGCAAGACGGTGTAGTACTCGCCTATGCTTTTGTCCGGCGGAAACTTGCCAATCACAACTTGCGGCTCCAGCGAAAAGCGTGGACCCAAAGCAGCGATTCTCAGCTTCTTCTCCGTGTCCGCTGCGGTGATGCCACCTGTTCCGACAGCGAAGCTCTGCGACACACTAAGATCGTAAACACCATCCTTGATACTCGGCTTGTCGTACGAGATAAAAGTGATCGATCCTGTTGGCTTGCCGTTATCCGCCACTTATTTCACCTCGATCTCGCCATACTGCGGCGGATAAATCGTGTCCTCAGAAAAGGGCTGACTACAAATCAATTGGCCCGGGTCGAAACCCATATTGGTCAGCAGTAAACTCCGCGCCGCCGCCACGTTCGGATTCAGGATATTGTTCTTAACGTCTGACCACGTGGCGTGGGCATTGGTAACTATAAACGGCTCAAGCTCGCTTAAACGGTAACCGTCACCAACAGCCGTAGTGTCGTATGCGAGTTGATCGCGGCCTACGGTTTCGGACGGACCTGGATCTGACGGTTTAGACGGAGTTAGCCGCACGCCGGTCATTGCAGGGACCATTGACTTAGGCGGGTTTAGATCGGTGCCCATCTTTTGGCCCCAGAGTGCCGAGGGTATGGAATTGGAAACCGGCATCATGCTGAGTTCGCCGGCGCTGCCATTAAACATCACGCGATGCTCGGATTCGTTCACGGATGCCTCGTTCATCGGCGCCACACCAAACGGAGCATCGGAATTGTGAGAGAAGCTGCCGCTGAGCGACTTGATCGGCACCACCGAACTCGTGACGATGCTCAGCTCTTTACGATTGATAACCAACACATCGTTGCCGCATTCATCTTTAACAGTACGCTCCAGGCCCTTCTCTATAGACAGACTCGCGATCTTGTCGTTGGTGGGAAGGAAGGTCGAATGAAACTCAGTCCAGGTGATCGGATCCGGAGGCGAAGGAGTGGCGCCGAAATCGATGCTGAAGTGAAACGTGATCCCGATCACTGTGACGCTGACGCGCGCGTGGCCGCCAAAATCAGGTCCCCACAAGTGCACGTCGGCGCTTGCGTCTAACCCGATGTGATGAGTCCCAAAGAAGTGAATGGTTACTTCGGCGCCCATGTTGACGGAAAGCTGCGCGTCGTAATGAAAGGGCTTCCACATCAACAGGAAATTGGAGTTGAGATTAAACCAGGCCTTTACATCAGAGGCTTCGAACAGCGCATTCAAAGATCCTCCCGCCATGATTGCGTGCGGAACGAGTGCGAAATAGCCGCCCCCCTTAACTGAGAGCTCGGAACTAATGGCCCAGTTAAACCCAATGCGCGGCACTACGGGATAATAGCCAGGCGGCTTAAAGTCGGGGTGATACCCACCCAGCGAGATTACAAAGTCGCCCGCGTGCTCGCCCTTCAGCCAAGTCGCAAAAGCAAACCCGCCGGTCAGATGACAATCGCGCGAGAAGATGTACGAGTTGTTCGTTAGCTGCGCCTGGACCAGCACGATTCCTTCTTCGGGAATAACCGTCGCTTTCAGAAGTAGTTGCGCTTCTGCGATCGGTGGTTCCGGTACCTTCGGCGGTATCAACATCGTGGAGATACCGAGCACGTCCACTTCAAAGTGCTTGCCGAATTGCACAGTGAGCAATGCGAAGCTGTCTAATAACTCGAACGAAGTAAAACGAATGCCAACTGCCAGAAAGTACTCGCCCACCTGAGGTGGAATGTAGGCGTCCATCGCGCTGATCTTGCCGCTGATGAATTTCTTCATCTGCGACATGTCAGTGGGCGGTGGTGACGGCGTCGACGACATGGCTTCGGAGATCAGCGGAAACTGCTGCAACTGGCCCACATCAGGGATCAGCAATTGACGGTTGTAGCCAAAACCGAAGGCCATGCCGGTTACGAAGAAGAAGCCGGGTCCGCCCAGTGGATAGTCGAGCACGGCATAGATGAACAACGACTTATCGCCATGCGACAATTCCGCAAACGAGCCAATCGCATTAAGCTGCAAAGTCTCTGTTCGGATAATCACGATCCCGTCAAACTCAGTAATGTCTTTATCCGCCAGCTTGAAGAGCGCGCCACCGATTTCGAGTGGGCCGTTTTTGAAGTCGATGCCCAGCCCGTTGAGACCAAATACCGGCTTGAACTTATTTGTGCCGGTCAGCGTCGTCGAGACTGTCAAATCCAACAGGTCGACCGTCAGGCCCATGAGCGACAATCCACCGTCGAGATAGGCGGTCACTTCGACTCCGCCGGTCGTGTCTAACTTGAAACCGACCCGGCTAAGGTTCAAAGGTCCGAAGTCTTTCTTGATGTCGAACCAATGAATATCGTCATCCGCGGTTGCGGATGCATTCGTCAGCAGTTGGCCCTGCGCACTTGGGTTGGATGGCTGCAAATGGCCCGTGTCTTTGTTCAACTCCACGGGCAGACTCACGGCAAAACTCTCGCCCGACCCCAGTCTTAACTGGGCGTTGACATTTGGACTTTTGGCAACAATCGGAGTGGCTTCGGGAAATTTGAACGTGGCGTTGTCTGGCAGGGACGCATTCAGCGTTTCAAGTTCTTTCGCTGTATATGCTTCCGTGCCATAGACGATCTGGAAGGCCAGCGTGAGCGTTTTTGCCTCGGACAACTCAGAACCAATCACCGGCAAGTTGCCCAGGCTGGATAGGTTGATACCGGCGTCCATGTCGATGGCGAAGATCGATTTGCTGACAGGCCCACTCTGGTGGTGCGAGAACAGCGCGTTTCGTATATCGATCTGAAGGCCATCCGCGACCTTACCGGTATCGCCAGTGATGGCCTTGACCAACGAAGCGAGCGACAACGGCGTAGCGTCTTTGGATTCATACACGCCAACGAAGTCGAGCGACTCCGGCGTTGAAACCAGGTCAAGTTCAAACGTCAGTTCATTCTTCGTGTCCTGGTTAAAGACCAACTGGCCCTGGATGTCTTTTTCCAGCTTGCCGTCGAGCTGTTTGATCAAGTTGATCTGCACGTAGACATTGCTGTCGCCGAAGTTCAGGTGTGCAGTGAATCCGTAGTTGCCAAGTGAGCTGTCGTAGTGCGCGCCTAATTCCTCGATCTTCAGACTTGTCAAACTCTCGGGCAGAGACACCTGCTGCACGCCGGGGATTCCATTGATGTGCGTCAATAGCGCCGAGGCATCCTGTGACTTGTCAGCGGCCGTGGCGTCGAAGCGCCACATAATTCCGCTGCCGTTGGTCTGAAATCGAACCAGTATCTTGTCCAGCGGCAGGAAGTCTCCGAACTTACTGTCACCGTGCAATGAAAGAAACAGCGACATCTGCGACGACTGGCCCTGGAATGTTCGATACTCGACGTACAGGCCGGTGATCTCGAGCGACTCGAATGGTTTGAGGAACTCGTTGTCGGGATTGACGCCCAGATCCTGGGCCAGGTCGCGAACGAACTCGCCAACTTTGACTACCTCTCCGGGTGTAGTGCCGCCGCTGAACGTCCAGCCGCGATTGTCAGGATCGTAATTAGCCGCGAGCGTAAACTGGACTGTGCCCAATTCGAGTGTGGCAGACACGCCGGCCTCAGTCAGTGTGCCGTTGGTCAACGCGGCCTCAAAATGCACTTCATCCAGCGTCAAAGGCAGATCGCCGAGATGCCAGCCCGTATCGAGATCGAGTTCGATTTCATAATAGGTATCCGTGCCTGACTTAACACCGATGAAGTTGAACCCAGTGACACCGAGATTGGGAATCCCTTCGACTTGTCCGCCCAAAAGCCTGTCGAACAATGATGAGAGGTTGAGTGTTTGGCCTAACGCCAGTCCGGCCGCCACCTGATAGCCGTCGGTACTGACCGCCAACGTAGTGTCGATCTCAGCTTTTTCGATCAACCAGCGGCCGTAGAGGTCAACTTCGAACTCGCGATCGGATAGGAACGGTTTGCTGATTTGCACGTTCAATGCTGGTTGCACTTCAACCAGGTCACCGATGAGCGAGAGGTTCTTTTCAGCGGCAATAACAAAACGCACGAAATCGACTTCAGGTGTCGCAGAAAAATCGATCCCGGCTGTTACTTCTTCAAGGGTAATGCTGCCGAGGCCGTCGAGTTTGCTGTTATCCGGCAGGAACACATTCAAATCCTGGCCCACGGTAAAGTGTTTGCTGAAGTCCGCAAAGCTCGGAAAGCCCTTCAAAATAAAGGTTAGATATTTTGTAGGAAGATTGAAATCAGCTTCGATCTCCAGCCTGTCGACGATAGTGATAGCACCTCGTAGTTGGACCACTGGCAGCACCGTCGTCGTAACACCGAGCGGGAAGGACAGCCCGATACTCTCGAATTCGAAACCGAAGTCGAGGCTATCTTTGGGTTTTTCAGGATCAGCAAAGAAACAAAACAAGCCGAGGTCAGCGCTGTCGCTCTCGAATTTCGTTTGAGACAGAAACGTCTGTGGCTTGGAGACGAAAGTCGGCACTAGCAGCGCGAGAGCATCTGTCATCGCAAGGAGAGTTGTGGAGATCCAGTAAGTGAATCCACGCGTCACGTAGCTTTGCTTTTTTGCGAGGCTGGCAATGAACGCCGGTGGCGCGTGCTTGTCTTGCGCAGGAGGAAAAGGTGGATCGATGTAGCTTGCGTTGTCGTAGTCCAAAGACGATAGCAACAGCGTCTGATCGACGAACGTAGAACCGCTAAGGATGGTTGTGACTGCACTTCGACCACCGGTCGCGTAGGAATTCCAGAGATCATCTACATGATAATCATTCGGGAGAGGTCCGATCAGCAGCAACGCATGCCGCTCAGTCGTGGCTTGAATCGTCGGGACCTCAAACAGGTACAAACGAACTGTAACGTTGGCGCCTTTGCGATCGATTAGATCGACGAGCGTGCCCTTTACGATCAGCCGTTGCGCGTTTTGCGTGACGACCGTGCAACCGGTGAGTGTGACGCTCGAAGCTTTCAATGCGGTGAGTACAATGCCACAGGCAAAGTCTCCCAGCACGTCAGCCGTCAGGGCCAGGTTACCAGTCACTTTAATATCGTTCAGCGGTGTGACCGCAGATCGCTCCGTGTAATCTGTGGATTGCATTAGACTGTTTTACTATCCAACTCCGCTTTTGCTTGCTCGTACCAGTTCTGAAACGCTTCTTTCCCAGCCAACGCGAATTGAACTGCCTGGCTGGTTATCGCGAATTGATGCTTATCGATGAATTCGCTCTGCCCTTCGAAGATGAAATCGAAGAATTTCGTGAGCGTCTCTTCATCAGATTTTGGCCGTTTACCTCCAGACGATCCGGTCCCCTTTGATTTGCACCGCATGACTTTGTAACGAATATAGGCAGCTACGGGAGCGACGTCTCCCTGCTGAAGTGTGGGCTTGTCGATCACCATCGCGTTGTCAGGCTTTTTTTGTTTTTTCGCAGGTCGATTATTTGTTACATCCTGCTCGCGCGAGCGCCGAGCGAGATTATTGTCCAGCATATCCTGATAGGCAGTTTCGTTCGCGAGGTAGTTTGTAGTGAGAACCTGCGACTCTCGCTGGGCATCAACTTTTGATTTGTAATCGGTCGCATCGCGGAGCAGATACGCCGTGGTATGCAGCACAAAGCTGCGCTCAGACATTTGCTGCGTGATTAAACGTTGACCCGTCTCGATTGCGAGCTGTTCAGTGTTGCAGTGATAACTGCCGCTAACGAAGTTACCCGGGTATTCCTCGCCTCCGTCGCCATGGCCCCGCAGATGACACCACTCCTGATTGATCGGCAGGTAATTGAAATCGGCAATCTTCAGCACACCCCAATCCTGTTGCACCGCCGTCGACTGTCGCATCGCACCATTCGCAAAGGCCGTAGCAGGCACTTTTGCGGGAGTTAACTCGGTCGACAAAGGCGGCTTTAGTTTCTTAAAGATTGCATTCATCGCCGTGCCTGCGTCCTGGCGCGGCTTCTGCTCACGAAATAGAGGATTGCCTTTATTGATCATCTTTCCCCGGTTCTGCTTATCGAGGAAATACTGAATGACATTCTCCTTGAGGTTGAAGCAGATCGGCAGATTGGCCGCAACCGCGTCGAAATTTTGGTCAGTCCAGGGAAGCGCGGGCCCGGCTGGCTTTCGCTTATCGTTCTTGGAGTACAGTTGAACGACTTTGGAATCTTCCGTAACTCTCGGGACGTTGCCTACGTCCAGTTTGGCAGTGATGCACCGGTAGTAGCTGAAGTTGAACAGAGCCAAAATGCTTTTGGGGTCGTCAGTTAGTGGACGGCTTTTGCCTTTAGTGGTGCCGGTCGTCAACACGTCAGCGACGCTGGGAGAAGGTGTGTTGACCTTAACGTAAAACTCTTCGCCTTTTCCTGTCGGAGTGATGCCGATGATTGGATAATAGAAGCCCGTGCTCCGAAACTGACGCAGACCGTAATTTACAAAACTGTATTGCGAGCCGCCGATTTCTACCGTGGTCACTGAAGTCTCGTCGTGCAGTTGGGCCAAACTTCCCGTGACGATGATCTGCCGTCCTTTGGGCAGTCCGAGAATTTCTCCCAGCCTTCCATAGAGCAGGCGCTCTGACGCATCTGCAAAATCCCAAAACCACACACACAAACTGTCGTCACCCAGCGGCAAGGCTCGCGCCGCCCCTCGCGCAGCCGCAACGTAAGCCGTGAGATGCGCTTCATTTAATTTGTCGTTAGTCGGAATCGTCGAGTAGTAAGGATCGTAGCGCCGCCCTCCCTTAATCTGCGTCCACTTCGTGGTCTTCTTTATGTCATCGAAAAAGACGACCGTGCTGCCCCCTGATCGGTAAGCTTGCCCGGCATCATTTTTGAACTTGCCGTTTTTCTTGTTCTCATAGTCGATGGTGTAATTCTGGAAATTGATAGTCAGAATACGTTTGCTGTTATTTTTGGCTGTCACCTTAGCAGTAGCAGGTGATTCGACCTCCCGGTAGTAGAAAACTCCGGAGTCATTCGGCAGGTTACCAAAAGCAATCGCTCGTTCCACTGCCTTTCCAATCCGGAACCCCGCGCGAAAAATGGGACGATAATTGGGAACGCCGTTCTCACTGGGATCCGAAGGAACAACCACTGGCGACTTCGATTTATTCTGCACGATAACAGAGGCGTCATTTAGAGCTTGCAGCTCGGCGAAGTTTTCCACTGCGAAGAACCTGACCTTCGTTTCGCCTCGAAGTAAAGGGAGTGTCCTCAGTAATTCATCCGCTTTTTCCTTGAGTGTGTTCGCGAGGTCCTCCGGAAGCACAATGTTGACTTTGTTGTTCTCGGGAATCGGTTCTTTGGCTTGTTCCAGCTTGCTGGTATAGCGTTGCGGATAAGCTTTTTGAACTTTCTGGAGAGCGGCCTCGATCATCGACTTGAATTTGCCCTCAATAGGTTCCTTATTGGAAAACTTGGAAAATATCGCCCAGATGTTAGTTAACGCATCCAGCCGCCGCTTCTGTGCTTGTGCATTCGTTTCACTGGGGTAGGCGCTCGGGTTCAGAAAATCGGTAAACAGCGTCATGATGAACCCATAGACTTTTAGGTTTGTCGTTTTTGCGAGTTTTTGGATTGGCTCATAGGCAGCACTGATCTTTTCATTCTTCCAAAACTTCTCATCGACTTTGGTTTGCTGCGCCACCCACAAGCGAAAAGCCTTCCTGGTACTTGCAGGACGCGAATCCTTCAAGTCTCGTATGGAATTCAGCATTGTTTGCAGGGCCTGGATGGTCAACTCGTCATTGTTTCCCGAGAAGACGAGTTTGTAGAAATCAGTTGGGGTCTTCACAGCGAGCAATGTCTGAACGTCCGGATAATTTTGGTGGATCCACTCCACAAGCTCCTCGACAAAGGTGGTTAGCTCATTCTTCTGGTCTGAACTGTCAGGATCGACACGTCCTTTTGCGGTTGCTGGATCAATCACGATTTTGCCGTTTGGCGGCACTTTCGTTTTCTTGAAGTGGTTAACTTGCACGTCGTATTCTCGATTGTAATCTTGAATCTGCAAATAGAGTTGAACCTGCCGGCAAGCCGTTTGGGCCATTGCCTTCGAACTCTCATCAAACCGCAGAATATAGACGTTGGGACCATACTGCCTGGCGTCTTGCGGTACCATGGCAAAGTATTCAAACAGTACTCGATTTCCCCATTCCGTTAATTCTCCCGCTTCAAAGTACTTTTGCGCGTCATCCATTTGCTGCTGGTCGAAGTGGTCTATGACAACGGAAGCGTCCATGCAATGCTTGCGATCCGTCTTGCTGCGCAACCTCAGTCCGCCGACGATGTACTTATAGATAAGAACGTAACAATCCATAATCGACGTAGCGTCGCTAATGACGGCATATATTCGCTTTTGGAAATCGTCAGCTTCGCTCGCGAGCTTGAAAAACTCGGAGAACTTTGTAGGCATAGAAACTCTCCGCGTTACGAATCCTTATCGTCCGGGGTCAACTTCAGCCAGCCGCCGACTAATCGTTGCGGCATGAACTTGAGAGTGTTATCGGTCGCCTTAATCTCATCGAACTGTTGCCACACTGACGCCGATGGCCGTTCCAACCAGGACCATGAATAACCGCTTTCCTGCGGCAGGCTCAATCCAATTCCGGACTGCCCTGTCAACACCGGCGCAGTCATGAACGTGATCGATAGCTTCTTTAAAATGTTGGCGTATTGATCGGGAGGGATATTAATCGCTTTACCTGGCAGAACTCCGCTGGTGGCATGGACCTCGCCACGCGGATCAATCAACATGGTCAGCTTCATGGGCGTGTTCGTCAACGTGAGGTTCTGAGTGATCGCAGTTCCATGGTGCGTGATGATGTGTGGATTATTAACGTCTTCCGCTTGCGACGAGTAAAACTTATCACCCTGGTAGCTGGTTCCCTCTTCCATCCAGTAACCGACAAGACCATCGTTGAACTGTTTGTACTCACCTAACCGCACCGGAAAATTAACATTCGTGAATTCATTGCTGACACGGCTGTCGAGCTGCCAGTTGTACATGTCTGACATAAGCGCTTGCCATCGCTGGTTCAGCGCGGGTTTGCCCTGTAACTGTAAGCTGAGTGATGCCCGCACTACCACAATCGGCCTGCCGATCAGAAGCGCAAGCGCTTCGTGCTGGGCAAAGTTCTCGGGCTCGATGTTCTCGAGTGCGTAATTGAGCGCCATCAGGAACGCGGGCCAGTAGCCACTGTTCTGCTGCGAAAAGGTGGTCAGATAAGTTGCCAGTTGCCGCAAGTGAGGATTCGGAATCGCGTTCACGCGCACACGATTCACAGTTCCCGGCGCCGGCTCCCACGCGCCGGTCTGGAGGATCGATCCGAGTGAAACACCCTGGGCGTCGTAAACCATCAGGCTGCTATCCAGATGATTGGGGATTAGCCAACCACACACGGGTGAGGTGTCCGGATGATCGTTCATCTCCGGCTCGTCCGGACTGTTCAGTGTGCCGGCTTCGGCAGCCAGCCAGCGGAAATTTAAGCGCGCCGGCTGTGTGATGCGCGGCGCGAGGTAGACAAAGCTCGCATCCTCCTCCTTACTGACCGTTACCGATC
>Ga0126311_10001124_pt1 | contig 12701 bp, 6 predicted proteins | sample Plot61_FD_92539 | JGI IMG/M metagenome (GOLD analysis project Ga0126311, IMG submission 92539) | Serpentine soil microbial communities from UC McLaughlin Reserve, CA, USA - Plot61 | ecosystem: Environmental > Terrestrial > Soil > Grasslands | place: USA: UC McLaughlin Reserve, Lake County...
CGACATCGCGCAGTTCAAGGGGCTCGACGCCGTGGAGCTTCGCTTCGTCATCAACTGGCACGAGCGCGAGCAGATGTTGAAGCTCGAACTCCCGACGGCGCTCGAACGCCCGCGCGTCTTCGCGAAGGTCGCCGGCGGCGTCTTCGAGCGCCCCGCGAACGGCGAGGAGGAGACGTATCAGGACTGGGTCGCCGTGCAGGGCCGCGCGGGCTCTGAGGACTACGCCGTCGGCCTCATCAACAACTCGACGTACTCTTACGACTGCCTCGGCGGCTTGCTGCGAACCGTGCTCATACGCTCCGCGCCCTTCGCGCGCCACGACCCGCATCAGGTTCCGCACAACGACAACAACGCGTGGCAGGATCAGGGGCGACAGGAGCGACGCTTCTGGCTCGTGCGCGGCCGCGGTGCCGCGAACACGCTCGAACTCGACCGACTCTCCGAAGAGATGCAGACGCCCGCCGAGTACGTCATGGACTCGGCGCACGAGGGCACGGAGCCGCGCGAGCGCTCGTTCCTTCGCCTCTCACCCGGCAGCGTCACGATGCTCGCGCTCAAGCGCGCCGAGCGCGGCGAAGGCGTCGTCGTGCGACTACAGGAGCGCGCGGGCCGCGCCACCGAGTTCACGTTCGAGTGCGCCGCTCTGGGCGTCAGCCACCGCGCGCAGATAAAGCCCTGGGAGATAAAGACGCTGCTCGTCGAAGGCGGGGCGGGGAAGCGCGCGCAGGTTCGGGAGGTAAGCATGCTCGAAGTTTAGAGCCGCACCACCCTGGGAGCGCGGGCATCCCTGCCCGCCATGAGCGCCGTAGGCGCGAAGAAGAAGAGACTCTTTAACTCAAGGCTGAGATAAAGAGTAAGGTTTGAAGCGTGCAGTCGCACGCTTTGGCGGGCAGGGATGCCCGCGCTCCCAGCTTAGGGGGCGATTGAAGGCGAAGACACCGATGTTGAGGTTAAATTCTGTCGCGTCGCTCGCGCTCGGCTGTGTGCTGGCCGGACTTCTCGTCTTCGTAAGTTCGCCTTCGTCCGCATCTTCGAAGGCGCGGCCCGCGCGCGTCGAACCGAAGAGCCGGACTCTTGAGCTTCAGCCGCTCGCGGCGCAGGCGCGTCGCGTCGTCGAGGCGATGGAGTTATTGGGCGAGCCTTTCACAGAGGCCGACAAGCAGGCGATTGTGCGCGCGTCGGAAGATTCGGACGAGAGGCGCGCGCTTACAACTATTCAAAGTGTTCTCGACAGGCGCGCCCTCGTCCACGTAACCATCAGCCCCGAGAGCCGCGTGAGTGTGACGAGAGGCGCGGCGCGTGCGGCGCTCGTGGAGCGCGGTTGGCGCTGCTTCCTCGTCAAGGTTCGCAACGACGCGGGCGTCACCGCACAGCTACGCGCGACGAGCCGCAACGCGCTGCCGGTCTACGCGCGCGGCGTCTCGAACATCCCCGGCGGCTTCAGTCTCGACCCGCGCCCCGCGCAGAAGATAACTCCCGGCGACATCGCCGCGCGCTGGCTCGAACTCTCCATGTTCGACAGGCCGCCGCTGGAAGCGAGGCTCTCGGGGCTCGTCGTCGAGTACCGAATCATACAGCTCTACAGCCGCGACCGCGGCCGCCGCGAGGCGCAACTGGGCTTCGACGTGGGCGCGGGCTCGCAGGACATAGGCTTCCGCAACGACGTGCCCGTCCTCTTCGAATGCCTGCCGTCGAAGGACGTGACGCTCCGCGTGCTCGACGAAGACGGCAAGCCGACCACCGCGTCCTTCGTCATAAGAGACGGACAAGGCCGACAGTACCCCGCGAAGACAAAGCGGCTCGCGCCCGACTTCTCCTTCCACCCGCAGGTCTACCGCGAGGACGGCGAGAAGATACGTCTCCCCGCGGGCGCGTACGCGGTCGATGTCACGCGCGGGCCGGAGTACGTCGCGCGGCGCGAGACGCTGACGGTCGGCGCGGGCGTGCGGCCCGAAGAGTGGCGCTTCAGACTGAAGCGCTGGATTGACCCCGCGGCGTTGGGCTGGTACTCGGGCGACCACCACATACACGCCGCCGGGTGCTCGCACTACGAAGCGCCGACGCAGGGCGTGATGCCGAAGGACGTGATTCGCCACATCGTCGGCGAGGGCCTGAACGTCGGCGACGTGTTGACGTGGGGGCCCTGCTACTACTTCCAGAAGCAGTTCTTCGAGGCGAAGGTCAACCCGCTCTCGACGCCCTCGAACCTCATGCGCTACGACGTTGAGGTCTCCGGCTTCCCTTCGAGCTTCAACGGCCACCTCACGCTGCTCGGGCTCAAAAATCAGGACTACCCCGGCGCGGAGACCATCGAGCAGTGGCCGAGTTGGGACTTGCCGATTCTCAAATGGGCGAAGGCGCAGGGCGCAATCGTCGGCTTCGCGCACTCGGGCTGGGGGTTGGAAGTTAAGACAGACCAACTGCCGAACTACGAGATGCCGAAGTTCGACGGCATCGGCGCGAACGAGTACGTGGTAGACGTGACGCACGACGCCGTCGACTTCATCTCGGCCGTGGACACGCCCGCCGTCTGGGAACTGAACGTCTGGTATCACACGCTCAACAGCGGCTTCCGCACGCGCATCGGCGGCGAGACGGACTTCCCGTGCATCTACGCCGAGCGCGTCGGCATGGGGCGCTCCTACGTCCAGCTTGACGGCGCGTTGAGCTACGACGCGTGGGTGAAGGGAGTACGCGACGGGCGCTCGTACGTCTCCGACGGCAAGAGTCACCTGATCGACTTCCGCGTGGACGGGCTCGCCGTCGGCACGCGCGGGGGCGAGTTGAAGCTCGACGCGCCGCGGAGGGTTCGCGTCACGGCGCGCGTGGCGGCGATGCTCGGGGCCGCGCCGGACGAGGCTTTGCGCGGCAGGCGTCAAGACCAGACGCCCTACTGGGACATCGAGCGGGCGCGAATCGGCGACACGCGCGAGGTTCCGCTCGAAGTCGTCGTCAACGGCCGAGCCGTCGCGCGCAAGGATGTCACGGCCGACGGCGCGCTCCGCGAAGTCTCCTTCGACGTGGACGTTGAGCGGAGCGGCTGGGTCGCGCTCCGCATCCTTCCTTCTTCGCACACGAATCCCATCTTCGTCACCGTCGGCGGCAAGCCCGTACGCGCGTCTCGCCGGAGCGCGGAGTGGTGCCTCGCGGCCGTCGATCAGTGCTGGAGCCAGAAGGGGCCGAAGATTTCCGAGCGCGAGCGCCCCGAGGCCGAGCGCGCCTACGACGCCGCGCGAGAGACTTACCGCCGCGTCATCGCGGAGAGCGACGTGGAGTAGGCGGCCCCGCAGCGTCGGTAAGCCCCTCGCCGCCGAGGAAAACGGTTAACCCCTCGGAAAAACGTTTACCTCGAATGTGCTGACGCTTGCTTTTTGGCCCACCCGCAATTAATATCGCTCGTCACTTGCCGAGCTGGCGCGCCTTCCAAAGGCACTTGTGGCTCCTTCGTGAATCGTTCGAGAGCCGATAAGCGTCACTCCTGATTTTCCTGCTGACTTAGTTCATTGCTGTTAGGAGGCCAGATGAAGTACTTCCCCTACAGGCGTATCTTCGCCTTAGCGCTCGCCGTCTTCGCGCTCGCGCTACCGTCTCTTGCCCAGAACTCCACCGCCACGCTGACGGGCCACGTCAGCGACCAGACGGGCGCGGCCGTAACGGGCGCGGCCGTCAAGGTCAAGAACAACAAGACAGAAGTCGAGACCACCGCCACCACCACGTCCGAGGGCGACTACACGATCCCGTACTTGCAGCCGGGGGAGTACACCGTCACCGTCGAGATGCAGGGCTTTAAGACCGCGACGAGCAGCGTGGTCGAGCTACACACGGCCGACAAGGCGACGATGGACGTGCAGCTCGAAGTCGGCGCCGTCGGCGAAGTCGTCAACGTCAGCGCGAACGCGCCGCTCCTCGAACCGGACACGGCCTCGCGCGGGCAGGTCATAGAGAACGAGCGCATCACGGAGCTTCCGCTCAACGGCCGCAACCCCGTCATGCTCGCCACGCTCGCGCCGGGCGTGCAGTTCAACGGCAACCCGCAGTTCACGCGCCCGTTCGACAACGGCGACAACGTGAACTTCTCGATCAACGGCGGCCTTAACCGCCACAACGAGTTCCTCCTCGACGGCGCGCCCAACAACGCGGCCACGGACGTTGACGGCGGCCGCACGCGCAGCAGCAACAACATCGCCTTCATCCCGTCCGTCGACGCGACCGAGGAGTTCAAGGTGCAGACGAACTCCTACGACGCGCAGTACGGGCGCACGGGCGGCGGCGTCGTAAACATCACCATCAAGTCGGGCGGGCGCGACTTCCACGGCTCGATATACGACTTCATACGCCGGTATCAGTGGGACGCCAACAGCTTCGGCAACAACGCCAACGGCCGTTTCACGACCGGCCCGCTCGCCGGCCAGGAGCGCTCGCCGCGCTTCGGGCGCGACCCCGTCACGAACGCCAACCTCGGCGGCCACAAGCTCGCCCAGCCGGGCTTCGTCGTCTCAGGCCCGCTGCTCATACCGCGCTTCGGCGAGGGCGGCTCGCACTTCGTCAACGGCAGGGAGAAGACTTTCTTCCTCTTCAACTTCGAGAACTACGTCGAGTCGAGCCCGAGTCCGGGCTTCTCGGACGTGCCGACGGTTCGCGAGCGCACGGGCGACTTCTCGCAGTCGGGCGTGACCATCTTCGACCCGCTGACGACGCGCTGCGCGACGAACACGAACCCCTGCACGGGCGGCTTCATACGCGACCCGTTCCCCGGAAACGTCATCCCCGCGAACCGCATCAACGCCGTCGGCCAGAACATCGTCAACGCGATGTCGCTCCCGAACACGACGGGCTCCGACGCCTTCGGCCGCTTCAACAACTTCATCAACAGCCCCGCGCTCGGCACCGACAACTTCCACTCGCTGGTGCTTCGCGTCGACCACCAGTTCACGCAGAACGAGCACGTCTTCTTCCGCTACGGCCACAACCGCCGCGCGCAGTTCGCGTACGGCGACAACGGCCGCGTCGGGCTCGGCATCGACGCGCAAGACCCGCTCATCCGCATCAACAACGCGGCCGTCGTGGACTCGGTGACGACGCTCTCGTCGAACACCATCTTGAACGCGCGCGTCTCCTTCTCGCGCTTCGTGCAGGCCGCCGACCGAAGGTCTTCGAGCCCGTTCGACGCGACGAGCCTCGGCTTCTCGCAGGCGTTCTCCGACGCGCGGCCCATCCCGATAGTGCCGCGCATCACCTTCAGCGACATCTCGGGCATACGCCCGTTCGGCTCGCGCAACCCGAACTACAACACCACGAACACGTGGAGCTTCCCCATCAACGTCACGCACATCGCGGGCAGCCACTCGCTGCGCTTCGGCGGCGAGTACCGGCGGCTTCAGGTTCACCAGGGCGGCGGCTCGTTCGTCCCCGGCGGCGGCGTCTTCTGCTTCTCGCGCGAGTTCACCGTGCGCGACCCGCAGAACACGAACGTCGGCGGACAGGGCAGCGCCATCGCCGCGCTGCTTCTGGGCTACCCGTCCACGGGGGGGTGCAACGACAACTTCGGCGGCTCGACGACGCTGACGAACATCTCGCCGCTAACCTTCGACTGGGGCTACTACGCGCCCTACATACAGGACGACTGGAAGGTCACGCAGAAGCTCTCGGTCAACGTCGGCCTGCGCTACGACTACGAGTCGCCCCCCGTCGAGCGCTACGACCGACAGAACCGCGGCTTCGCCTTCGACCAGGCGAGCCCGCTCGCGGCCACGCTCGCGGGGCGCGACCTTTCGAACTGCCCCTCGTGTCAGGCGGGACTTCGCGGCGGGCTCCTCTTCGCCGGCGTGGGCGGCGAGCCCGATGGCGCGTTCAGGAAGGACAGGAATAACTTCCAGCCGCGCGTCGGCGTCGCGTACCAGTGGAACGAGAAGACAGTGCTGCGCGGCGGCTACGGCCTCTTCTACTTCCCGCAGGCCGAGTACGGCGGCTCCATCGGCTACTCGATAAGCACGCCCTTCAGCACCACGTCGGGCGGCGGCGCGAACGCCTTCATCCCGACGACGACGCTCAACAACCCGTTCCCCAACGGCATACTCCAGCCCGTCGGCTCTTCGCTCGGACTTCGGACGCAGCTCGGCGGCGGCCTGACCTTCGTTGACCCGAACCACTCCATCCCCTTCATCCACGAGTACTCGTTCGGCGTGCAGCGCGAGCTGCCCTGGAGGATGAAGCTCGACGTGTCCTACGTCGGGAGCCGCTCGCGCGACATCCTGACGGGCGACGCGCAGGGCGAGGGCGGGCGCAACCTGAACGTCCTGACCGCCGCGCAGATAGGGCAGAAGCGGCTGAACCCCGGCTTCTTCAGCGCGAGCGTCGCGAACCCCTTCGCGGGGCTCATCCCGTCGAACGGCACGCTCAACGCGGCGTCGATAACCCGCGAGACGCTTCTGCTGCCGTTCCCGCAGTTCACGGGCGTTACGGTCGTCGGCGAAAACGTGGGCAAGCTCTGGTACGACTCGGCGCAGGCTTCTCTTGAGAAGCGCATGAGTTCGGGGCTAGTGCTCGTCGCCTCCTACACCTTCTCGAAGAAGCTCGCGGCGCTCGGCTTCCTGAACCCGCAGGACGCGGGGCCGACCAAGGCGATTGCCTCCGACGACAGCACGCACGTGCTCGTCTTCAGCGGCGTCTACCAGCTCCCGTTCGGCAAGGGCAAGACCTTCTTCGGCGGCTCGGGCCGCGGCGCGAACATGCTGTTCGGCGGCTGGGAGTACACTTGGATCGCGAACTTCCGCTCGGGCAACCCCATCAACCTGCCGACGAACGTCTACATGATAGGCGACCCGACGCTTGAGGATTCGAGCTTCGAGCGCTTCTTCAACACGTGCGTCTTGCAGACCAACGGCACGGCGCTCACGCCCAACGCGGCGCGGACTCAGCAGGTGCCCTGCACGAATCCCGCGTGGGCGCTCAGGCCGGCTAACACGCTCGCGAACACGCCGCTGCGTCTCGCGAACCTGCGCCAGCCGTGGGCTCCCATCTTCGACATGTCCGTCAACAAGAGCTTCAACTTCTCGGAGCGCTACCGCTTCCAGGTGCGCGTCGAGTCCTTCAACACCTTCAACACGCCGCTCTTCGGCTCGCCGAACACGAGCCCGACCAGCCTCGACTTCGGCCGCCTCGTCGAGCGCAACAACGTGAGGAACGGCAACAACTACCGCAACATCCAGCTCGGTCTGAAGTTCAACTTCTAACCCGCCGGGAGCGCGGGCATCCCTGCCCGCCTTGAGCGCTAAAGCGCGAAGACTGTGAAGCGCCTTCACTCTACGTAGAGTGAAGGCGCTTCTTCTTCAAGCGTGCTTACAGCACGCTTTGGCGGGCAGGGATGCCCGCGCCCCCGGCTTTAGAGGCGCATTTCAGTGCCCGCGTTCTAAACCTTCCCGGTGTTCGCGCTCTTCGGTCGCGCGGCCTTCGGGCGTGTCTTCGGCGGGGCGAACGCCCTCCGGCGACTTCGCGCCGCGTCGGCCGAGCGCGAGCATCACGAGCCCGAAGGCCAGCATGGCGATGCCCCACCAGAGGTTTATGTTGACGCCGAGCGCGCGCTCGTACAACGCCGCGTCGCCGCCCGTCGCCGCGCCGTAGACGACGAGCATCAGCCCCACCGTCGCGAACATGCCGCCAATCGGCAAACGTATGTCCAGACCCATTTTGTTGCTTTCCCCCTTCCCGCTAGAAGAAGATGATGTTCAGGATGACGGTCAGCACGAGCACCGCGATGGCGAGCGCCGCGGGCCGCTTGTACCACTCGACGTGCGCCTCCTCCGGCTTCGGCGTCAGAGAGTAGACGAGCCCGCGCAACTCGGCGTCGGGCCTCGGCCGCGTCAGCATGCTCACGACGATGCTCACGACGAAGCAGGTCGTGAACGCGCAGATGGCCGTCCAGAAAGTCTGGCCCAACTCGCTCGGGTAGGTCTTGGCCACGCCGAGGAACCCGCCCTTGATGCCCGCGACCGCGCCCTGCGAGAGCGTAAGCCCGTGGTGCAGCGCGGCCGCGAGCGTCCCCGCGACCAGCCCCGTGAACGCGCCGTGACCCGTCGTGCGACGCCAGAACATCCCGAGCGCGAAGGTGGCGAAGAGCGGCGCGTTGACGAAGGCGAAGACGAGCTGTAGCAAGTCCATTATGTTGTTGAACGAAGCCGCGACGTAGGCGGCCGCGACCGAGAGCGCGATGCCGAAGACCGTCGCCGCGCGCCCCATCCAGAGGTAGTGCTCGTCGGTCGCGCCGCGCTTGATGTAGCTCTGGTATATGTCGTAAGTCCAGACGGTGTTGAAGGCCGTCACGTTCCCGGCCATGCCCGACATGAAGGACGCGAGCAGCGCCGTCAATCCCAGACCGAGCATGCCGGAAGGGAAGTAGTGTACGAGCATCATCGGCGTGGCGAGGTCGTAGTCGAGCACGACGTTGCCGCGGCTGTCGCGCGCCGGCTGCCCCGTCTCCTCGTTTATCTTCGGCGGGATGATGCCGCGCCCCACGGTGTTGGTCGAGGCCGCGTCGTTCGCCTCGCCCGCGCGCGCCTGCGTGCCCTCCTGTCTGGCTTCGGCGCGCTGCCCGGCCTGCGCGGCACGTATGGGCGCGGCGGCCTGCGAGCCCGCGGCCAAGGCGATCATGCCGGGGAGTATGACGAGGAACGGGAAGAACATCTTCGGCACGGCCGCGATGAGCGGAGTCTTGCGCGCCGCCGCCATCGAGTCGGCGGCCATCGCGCGCTGCACGACGAGGAAGTCCGTACACCAGTAGCCGAAACTTAAAACGAAGCCGAGCCCCATCACGAGCCCGAACCACTCGACGCCGATGGGGTTGTGCGCGGGCGCGTCCATGAAGCGCCACGACTCCGTCAGCGCCGTCGGCGCGTAGCCGTTCGCGGTCGATACCACGGCGAGCTTCGCTTTGAGCCCGTCCCACCCGCCCACGTCGCGAAGGCCGAGGAAGACGAGCGGCGCGAAGCCGAAGACGATGAGGAAGAACTGCAAGACCTCGTTGTATATCGCCGACGTTAAGCCGCCGAGGAAGATGTAGCCGAGCACGATGAGCGCCGAGACTATCATGCTGAAGTTGAAGTCCCAGCCCAGAAGCAGGTTGAAGAGCTTGCCCATCGCGTACATCGAGATGCCCGACGAGAAGACGGTCATCACGGCGAACGAGACCGCGTTCAGGCCGCGCGTCTTCTCGTCGAAGCGCAGCTTCAGATACTCCGGCACGCTGCGCGCGCGCGAGCCGTAGTAGAAGGGCATCATGAATATCCCGACGAAGATCATCGCCGGGATGGCCCCGACCCAGTAGAAGTGGCTCGTGGCGATGCCGTACTTCGCGCCCGACGCCCCCATCCCGATGACCTCCTGCGCGCCGAGGTTCGCCGAGATGAAGGCGAGGCCCGTTATCCATGCCGGTATCGACCGGCCCGAGAGGAAGAAGTCCGTGCTCGTACGCATGTAGCGCTTGAGCGCGAACCCTATCCCGAGGACGAAGACGAAGTAGACCACCATCACCGCGTAGTCTATCCAGACGAGACTCGTGGCACGTGTCATGTGCGAACCCCCGACTTAAGTTTTAAGAAGACGAGACCGGAGCGGTCTTAATTTAAATACGCACGCTAATCCTGGGAGCGCGGGCATCCCTGCCCGCTGGCGTGCTGTTTCACGCTGACAGTCTTACGCTATGCCTCAACGTTGAGGCATAGCGCCTCCACGTCCTCGCGCCTCGCGGCGCTCAAGGCGGGCAGGGATGCCCGCGCTCCCGGCTTAGAGGCCCGCGCTAACCGCGGGGCAGAACTATTCTGACTTCGCGCTCGCCCGCGCCCGCGCCGAAACTCGCGGCGGGCACTCGCAGCAAGCCGCCCGCGTAAGAGAAGCCGGACGCGGGCAGAGCGCGGCCGTCAACCTCGACCCTCGCGGGCGCGCGCGCGAGCCACGCGCCGAACTCGCCCGACTCGCGCAGCCGAACCGTCAGGCCGCGCGCGTCGCGCCGCACGGAGACGACGGCGGCCGGGCTCAGGTACTTGTCGAGCAGCCCGAAGACGGCCGCGCCTCCCTCGACCGCCGCCATCGTGAACAGTTCGTAGCCGTATTCATTCAGGGAAAAAAGCCTCTGCGAGTTGTCCACGTCCCCGCGCTTTTTGATGAGTACCCCGGCCCGCCCGTCGCTCAGGGGGTAGACGGCGACCACCGCGGGCACCGCGCCGCCCGGCCACTCCGCGTCCCCGATGTCCAGCATGCCCGCGAGGAGGCGAGTGGACGACTTGTTGACGTTGAAGGCGGCGACCACCCCGGCCCAGTAGCCGGGCCGCGTGACGCGCGCGAAGACTTTGAGCGGGACGGGTTCGAGCGAGGGGTCTGCCAAGAGCATGTCGCGCGTCACCTGCGCGGGCTCGTCGGGCATGAGGAGGCGGCCGTCGGAGAAGGCGAGTCGCCGGAGAATTTCGGGGCGCTCCTTGCCGGGCTCGTCCGTGAAGTAGACGGGGCCGCCGCTGACGGCGCGCGCCGCGGCGTGGAACTCGGCCGCGGGGTCGTGCGTCTGGAACATGTCCCAGTCGGGGTACGCGAAGTTCGCGAGCCAGTAGGCGTTGTACGCGTTCTGGTAGACGTGGTCTTTCGGGTTGTGCTTTAGCTCCGGCTGGTAGTCGTCGCTGCTGCGCGCGACGTTCGACGCGCGCCAGTTGAAGGCGTTCTCAAGAGACATCTCCATGCAGTTGATGAGGCCGAGGCCGCCGCCGGAGCTTTCGCCGTCGGTGAAGAACTTCCCGGCCGCCGTCTGTAGGTTTCGGTGTGAGCCGCCGCCCGAGTCGAAGAGCGGCATCAGCCCGTCCGTGAACTTGACGTTGTTCCCCTGACCGTCAACTTTAACGAAGTCGTAGCCCCACGACTTCAGCTTCGCGTACCAATCTTCGTAGAAGCCCTCGCCGGCCCCCGCGCGCGGGTCCGGCAAAAGTTTCCCTTCGAGCCCTTCGAATAACTTCTGCCCGCGCGCGGCCTCGGAGTTCTCCTCGACGCCGTTCCAGTACCCCTGAAACGTGTGCCACACGCCGACGTGCGGTACTTTGTACTCGTCGCGGAGTCTGCGCGCGAGCGCGAGCATGCCGCCGGGGAACTTCGACGCGTCGGCGTCGAACGCGGTCAGCTTCTGTTCGCGAACCGAGAGCCAGCCGTCGTCCACCAGCACGAAGCCGAAGGGGATTCGTTTCTCGCGCATCGAGCGGACGCTCGCCACGACCTTGTCGGCCGTCACCTCGTGCCCGTACGCGTTCCATGAGCACCAGCCGAGCGAGCGGAAGGCTTCGGGGTAAGACTTCTGCCAGCGAAGCCGCCCGTACTGCCCCGTCGCCGCGAACGCGGTCTCGTAAGTCTCGCGCGGGAGTCTGTAGGGGTCGCCGCCCGAGGCGTAGGCGAAGAGCGGGACGCGTCGCGGCGCGAAGTCCGGGTCGTAGCTCGACGCACTGACGCGGAACTCGGGCCGCCACTCTATCTCGGAGATGCCGACCTCGCCCACCATCCCGCCGCCCGCGAGCGGGACGAGCAGGTTGTAGTCCGCGCCTTCGGTCTGCCGCCAGAGCACGAGTTGGTTTGCGGGGCCGAGCAGGCGGTAGTCGGAGAAGAAGACGGGCGAAGTCCAGTAGAGCTTGAAGCGCTTGACGGCCATCCCGCGCCCGAAGCGGTCGAGGCTCGTGAGGAGTTGAACGCCCTCGCGCGGCGCGAGCGGCGGCCCCTCGTATTCGAGCGACGCGACGAGCACGCCCGTCCGAGTGTAGCGGCGCACTTCGAGCACCGCGCTCGAACGCATGCCGCCCTCACCCCCTTGCGCGGGCTTGAGCCTGAAGCGTAGGCGCTCGAACTCGCCCGCGTCGTCGCGCGCCGTCGCGCGCCCCGCCTCTTCGAGCGTGCCCGAGACGGCCGCGCCGTCCGCGAAGCGCAGGCGTAGCCGGAAGACGGAGAGCACGAGCCCGTTAGTGGTCTGAATCTGTAGCGCGCCCCTGACGAGCGCGACCGTCGGCGTCGTGCCGGCCGCGGGACGCGCCTCTGACTGTCCCGGCGCGCGCACGGAGGCCACGGCCCCCACGCGGCTGACGTTCGACACAGTAAGAAGCAGGGAAGACAAAAGCAGCAGTCGCTTGATTGTCATTGCTCATGCTTTAAACATGAGCGCGCGCCCTTGTCAAGCACGAGGTCAGGCCGGCAGGGGCTAAATGTGTACGCACGCGCCTTAAGGCACGCGGCCTGTAAGTCGCCGGATACTTGCAAGCAAGCCGTTCAATCCTCCCGACTTTTTAACGATGACGACGGGCGTCTGTTCGCGGTGCGGGAGCGAGCGGGCGAATCGTTCCAACTCCGCGCCCTCCTCCGAATCGTCGGACAGCAGCAGCGAGTATTTAATGTCGCTGCGAATGAACACGCGGGCGACCACTACGGGGGAGTACACCACGAAGCAATCGAGGCCGCCGAGGCCGCCTCTGAGTCGCGCGGGCAGGTCGGTGTCAGCCCCGGCGTAGAGTATGAGGCGTGAGGCCATTAGAGCAGTGTTCAGTCGGGCGCGACCTTCTGCTGGGAGCGCGGGCATCCCTGCCCGCCTTGAGCGCCGTAGGCGCGAAGACTAAGAGACTCTTTCTCTCGACGTCGAGTTAAGAGTCTCCTTGCCTTCGCGCCTACGGCGCTCAAGGCGGGCAGGGATGCCC
>Ga0126311_10001125_pt1 | contig 12701 bp, 8 predicted proteins | sample Plot61_FD_92539 | JGI IMG/M metagenome (GOLD analysis project Ga0126311, IMG submission 92539) | Serpentine soil microbial communities from UC McLaughlin Reserve, CA, USA - Plot61 | ecosystem: Environmental > Terrestrial > Soil > Grasslands | place: USA: UC McLaughlin Reserve, Lake County...
GAACGCCGCTGTGGGTCTTCGCGCTAAAGCGCTCAAGGCGGGCAGGGATGCCCGCGCTCCCGGCTTTAGAGGCGCGGTTACTTCTGGAAGACCATGTTGTCCACGACCACAGTCCCGTGGACGGGTGTGCACTGCTCGCAGTAGGCCGTGAGGCTGACGGCGGTCAGCTTCTTCAGAACGTCCTTTGAGCTGACGCGCGGCTGCGCCCACTGCGGCTGCGACATCGAGCCGAGCGGCAGCCTGTAAGTGTTGAAGCCGGGCTTGAGCTTGAACGTCGCCTGCGGGAAGCCGCTCGAAAGGCTTACGCCCTGCCCGCGGCTTATCAACTCCACCCTCAGCCCCGTCACGCCCGTCGCGTATATCTGCACCGAGAGAAACTTGTAGGCGCTCACGTCGTCGGCCTGCGGCTTGCCGTCCTTGTAAGGCTGCCCCTGCACCTCGACGCCCACGCCCGCGTACTGGTTCGGCGAGTACAACTCGTAGTCGAACGCGATGGAGTGGTTCGGGTCGTCAGGCTTGAGCCTCACGACCTCGGGCGCGGGCGGCTGCGAGTTTTCGAGTCCCTTGAATTTGCTCGGCGTGGACTCCTGATAAGAGGTCAACTGAATGGTGCCGCCGCGGTTGCTGAGCGGCTTCTTGTCCTGAACGTTCTCGAAGTCCGCGTAGACCAGACTGTCGCCGCCCTCCTGAGTCGCCGACGACGTTGCGGCTGACAAGAGTGCGAAGAGCGCGAATAGGGCTGCGGTACGTTTCATCGGAATCCTCCGTCTCGGCGAGTAGGACTGTCAGCGGGCGAGCGGCGGGCTCGAACGCTTTTCGAATCTGGCTAAGAGCCGGCCCGTTTTGTCTTGACTGATTCCCGACGCGGCCTTAATCTCAGTATACAGTTCTGCCCGGTGGTCAAACAAAGTCTCAAGGCACTACTTCTGCTCGAACGGCGGGAGAGAACCGCGTAATTTTTAAGGAGGAGTTAAGAGATGGCAGACGACAAGTTCACCCCGCGCCCGGAGCACAAGTTCACGTTCGGCCTTTGGACTGTCGGCAACCGCGGCCGCGACCCCTTCGGCGACGCCGTGCGCCCGACGCTCCCGCCCAACGACGCCGTGCGAATGCTGGCGGAGGTCGGCGCGTGGGGCGTCAACTTCCACGACAACGACCTCGTGCCGATTGACGCGGGCGCGCAGGAGCGCGACCGCATCGTCCGGGAGTTCCGCGCCGTCTGCGAGGAGACCGGAGTCGTCGTGCCGATGGCGACCGTCAATCTTTTTTACGAGGCGGTCTTCCGCGACGGCGCGTTCACGTCGAACGACGCTAACGTGCGTGCCTACGCCGTTCAGAAGACGATGCGCGCGATGGACTTGGGCGCGGAGCTGGGCGCGAAGATTTTCGTGCTCTGGGGCGGGCGCGAGGGCGTCGAGACCGACGCGTGCCGAAGGCCCGACGAGGCCATCAAGCGACTGCGCGAAGCCCTCAACTACCTCAGCGAGTATTCCGTCTCCCGAGGCTACGACTACCGCCTCGCGCTCGAAGCCAAGCCGAACGAGCCGCGCGCGGACATATACATGCCCACGACCGCCGCGTACCTCGCGCTCATCTCGACGCTCGACCACCCCGAACTCGTCGGCGTCAACCCTGAGGTCGCGCACGAGCACATGCCGGGCTTGAACATGACTCACGCCGTCGCGCAGGCTTGGGAGTCGGGCAAGCTCTTCCACATAGACCTGAATGACCAGGTTCCGGGCCGCTACGACCAGGACTTGCGCTTCGGCTCTGCCAACCCGAAGACGGCCTTCTGGCTCGTGAAGTTCCTCGAAGACGTGGGCTACAGCGGCCCGCGCCACTTCGACTCGCACGCGTACCGCACCGAGGATTACGAGGGCGTGAAGGACTTCGCGCGCGGCAGCATGCGGACTTATCTCATCCTCAAAGACAAGGCCGCGCGCTGGAACGCAGACCCGGAGATAAAATCCATCCTCGCCGACATCGCGAAGCTCGACGGCGACGGCAACGCCGTCGGCAAGTTCGAGAAGGGCAGGGCCGACGCGCTGCTCTCGAAGGAGTTCGACCGCGCCGCGCTCGCCTCGAAGGGGTTGCAGTACGAGCGGCTCGACCAGCTCACGATGGAGATACTGCTCGGCGTCAGGTAAACGCCGACCCATTGTATGAACAAACACAAACTCTCTCGCGCCACGGCGCTCTTCGTCGCCGCGGCCTTCGCCGCCTTCTCCTTCGCGTGTACGACGCCGCAGCAGTCCGCGAACGCGGGCAACGCGAACGCGCCCGCCCGGCGCGCGGACAAGAAGACGGGCACAGTCCGCATAGGGCTCTCGATGGACACGCTCAAGGAGGAGCGCTGGCAGCGCGACCGAGACCTCTTCGTCGCGCGCGCGAAGGAGTTGGGCGCCGAAGTCCTCGTGCAGTCCGCGAACGGCGACGACCGCGTGCAGACGCAGCAGGCCGACAACCTCCTGACGCAAGGGATAGACGCGCTCGTCGTCATCCCGCACAACGGCGAGATAGCCGCCTCAATCGTCGAGGCGGCGAAGGCGAAGGGCGTGCCCGTCGTCTCCTACGACCGGCTGATACGCAACAGCGAGCCCGACCTCTACATCTCGTTCGACAACGAGAAGGTCGGCGAGCTTCAGGCCGACTACCTCTTCAAGCGCGTGCCTAAGGGCAACTACATACTCGTCGGCGGCGCGCCCACGGACAACAACGCGCAACTGCTGCGCAAGGGGCAGATGAAAGTCTTGCAGGCCGCGATAGACGGCCGCGACATAAACGTCCTCACGAATCAGTTCGCGAAGGACTGGCTCGCGAGCGAGGCGCTGCGCATCACGGAGGACGCGCTCACAAAGTCGGCGGGCGACGTGGCCGCCGTCGTCGCTTCGAACGACTCGACGGCGGGCGGCGCGATCTCCGCGCTCGAAGTCAAGAACCTCGCGGGCAAGGTGCTCGTCTCCGGTCAGGACGCAGACCTCGCGGCGCTGCAACGCATCGTCGCGGGCAAGCAGACGATGACCGTCTACAAGCCCGTACACCTGCTCGCGCAGAAGGCCGCCGAGGCCGCGGTCGCGCTCGCGCGCGGCGAAAAGCCGGACGCGCCCGCGCGCATCAACAACGGGAAGATAGACGTGCCCTCGATACTTTTGGAGCCCGTCGTCGTGGACAAGACCAATATCGTGGACACGGTAGTCAAGGACGGCTACCAGAAGCTCGACGCCATATACGAGGCCGTCCCCGCAGACCAGCGCCCGAAGCCCCCGACGCCGTAAGTCCGATTCGTCAGGCCGCCTCTTCATCGACCGACGCCGGGGCGGGCGCGTCCATTAATCAGGACGCGCCCGCTTCTCGTCTTCAGAAAAATTTCAGTAGGGGGAAAGCGTTTAGTGTTTTAAGATTGAGCCATGCGGCGCATCAACCTTAACAAAGCGAGCGTTGCGCGCTCCGACACGATACGCAACATCAACCGCCAGATAGTCCTTAACTACGTGCGCGAGCGGGCCCCCATCTCGCGCGCCGAAATCTCACACGAGACCGAGCTACAGCGCTCGACCGTCTCGCTCATCGTCGAGGAGTTGAAAGACCGCGGCCTCGTCGCGGAGATCGAAGGCGAGTCGACGGGCGGGCGACCGCCGCTCCTGCTTCGGCTCAAGGCCGCGGGCCCCATCGCCATCGGCGTTGACCTCAGCACCGAGCAGACGGTCATCGCCACGAGCGACCTCGCGGGCCGGGTGCTCACGCAGAAGAGCTTCGCGACCGAAGCCAGCGCCGAGAAGACGCTCAAGAAGGTCGTGGACTGCGTCAACAAACTCGTCAAGACCGACGAAGGCATTGAGGCCATCGGCGTGAGCCTCCCCGGACTCGTAGACCCCGAGACCGGCAACGCCGTCTTCATCCCGCACTTCCGCTGGCGCGACTTCGACGTGGCCGCGAGGCTGCGCGCGGCGACGGGCCTGCCCGTCAAGGTCGATAACGACGCCAACGCCGCCGCGCTCGCGGAGCTTTGGTTCGGGCGGCCCGAAGTCCGCGAGGTTCGGAACTTCGTAATGATTCTCGTCGAGGAAGGTCTGGGCACGGGGATAGTCTTCGACGGGCAGGTCTACCACGGCGAGGAGGGCGCGGCCGGGGAGTTCGGGCACATGACCATCGGCTCGAACGCTCCCGTAGCCTGCGCCGCGGGCGGGCGCGAGTGCTGGGAGGCTTTCGCCTCCGAGCGCGCCGCGCTCGCGCGCTACGCGAAACTCGCGGGGCGCAACGGCGGCGGCGCGGGCGTAAGTTTCAAAGAGTTGGTCGGGCGCGCGCTCGACGGCGAGAAGGCCGCGCGGACTGCGCTGCTGAAGACCGCATACTACCTCGGCGTCGGAATCTCGAACGTCATAAAGGGTCTGAGCCCCGAGGCCGTCATCGTCGGCGGCGAGATGGCGCGCGCCTGGCCCTTAATCTCCGCGGACATCAAGAAGGCCGTCGAGCGAAACAACATCTGCCGCGGCCTTCAGGGCCCGCGCATAATCCCCTCCACGCTCGGCGAGACGCCGAGACTCATGGGCGCGCTCAGCCTCGTCCTCTCGCGCAAGTTCGCGGCCGCGCTCACCTCCTGAACTCACACTCGACGACAACGCCACGCGCCGCGCGCTTCGTGTTCACCCGAACGCCGAGGCGCGGGCGTCTCGGTGCGTTCGCGGGCCGAAGTGAAAACTCTTGACAAGGCGTTTGAGAAATAATAGAAACGCTTTTGTCAGCCCATACAACAAAGTGGTGCCGGGTTGGTTTTCTCGTCCGCGCGAACGTCCGTTCGCTGCACGCCGACAAAGTTCGTTGACCATCTATCGGAAGGAACGATTTTGATGAGACCGACCGCGCAGACCTTTCTACGTTTGCCCAAGCGCACGCGCGCCCTCGCACTAGTCTGCGCGGCGCTCGCCTTGACGTTCGCACTGCCGCGCGCGGCGGACACGCAGGCCGTGACGCCCGACTACAGAAACGCGCGCCTCCCGGTCGAGCGCCGCGTGGCAGACCTCCTCGGCCGCATGACTCTTGAGGAGAAGGTCGCGCAGCTCGTCTGCCTCTGGGGCGAGCGGCCGCAAGCCGCGCCGCAGACCGACTTCTCGACAGACCGCGGCGAGTTCTCGCCCGAGAAGGCGCGCGCCGTCATGAAGAACGGCATCGGCCAGATAGCGCGGCAGCGCGAGCGCAAAGACCCGCGCGAGGCCGCGCGCTTCGCCAACGCCTTGCAGAAGTGGCTCGTCGAGAACACGCGCCTGCGGATACCCGCAATCTTCCACGACGAAATCCTGCACGGCCTGATGGCCCCGAAGGCGACGAGCTTCCCCACGCCAATCGCGCTGGCGAGCAGTTGGGACACCGAACTCGTAAGGCGCGTCTTCGCCGCCGCCGCGCTTGAGACGCGCGCGCGCGGCAGTCACTTCGTGCTCGGCCCGAACCTGGACCTCGCGCGCGAGCCGCGCTGGGGCCGCACCGAAGAGACCTACGGCGAAGACCCGTACCTCGTCTCGCGCATGGGCGTCGCGGTCATCAAGGCGATTCAGGGCGAGGGGCCGAACGTGGACGACGAGCACGTCATCGCGACGGCCAAGCACTTCGCCGCGCACGGCCAGCCCGAGGGCGGGACGAACATCGCGCCCGTCAACGTCTCGGAGCGCGTGCTGCGCGAATACTTCCTGCCGAGCTTCGAGGCGGCCGTGAAGGAGGCGCGCGTCATGAGCGTGATGGCCTCCTACAACGAGATAGACGGCGTGCCCTCGCACGCGAACCGCTGGCTTCTGGGGAAGGTGCTGCGGCAGGAGTGGGGCTTCGACGGCCTCGTCGCCTCGGACTACTACGGCATCCCGCAGCTTGAGCAACTGCACCACGTCGCCGGCAACAAGGCGGAGGCGGCGCGGCTCGCTTTAGAAGCCGGCGTGGACGCGGAGCTGCCAGACCCCGACTGCTTCCAGACGCTCCTTCAGCTCGTGCGCGACGGCAAGCTCTCGGAGTCGTTGATTGATAAGGCTGTCGAGCGCAACCTGCGGGCGAAGTTCCTGCTCGGACTCTTCGAGAACCCTTACGTCGACGCCGAGCGAGCCGCGCGCGTCACCGACTCCGCGGAGCACCGCGCGCTGGCGGCCGAAGCCGCGCGGCGCTCCATCACGCTCCTGAAGAACGACGACAACCTCCTCCCGCTCGACCGCCGTGCGCTCAAGTCAATCGCCGTCATCGGCCCGAACGCGGGCCGCGCGCACCTCGGCGGCTACACAGACCCCACGCCAGCGCGCGGCGTGAGCGTCCTCGAAGGCGTGACGAAGAAGGTCGGCGCGAGCGTCAGGGTGAACTACGCCGAAGGCTGCAAGATAACCAAAGAGGGGGGCGACTGGTGGGCCGACGCATCGCACCCGTCAGACCCGGCGGAGGACGAGAGGCTCATCGCGCAGGCCGCCGAAGCCGCGCGCGCGTCGGACGTGGCGCTCGTCGTCGTCGGCGGAAACGAGGACACGAATAAAGAGGGCTGGGCCGACAACCACCTCGGCGACCGCGACACGCTCGACCTCGTCGGACGCCAGAACGACTTAGTCCGCGCCGTGCTCGCGACGGGCAAGCCGACCGTCGTCCTACTCGTCAACAGCGGCCCGCTCTCCGTCACGTACGTCGCGGAGAACGTGCCCGCTATACTCGAAGGCTTCTACCTCGGCGAGGAGACGGGCACGGGCGTGGCCGACGTGCTCTTCGGCGACCACAACCCCTCGGGCAAGCTCCCCGTCAGCTTCCCGCGCACCGTCGGCCAACTGCCCATCTACTACAACTACAAGCCGACGGCGAAGCGCGGCTACCTCTACACGAGCAAGGAGCCTCTGTTCCCGTTCGGCCACGGCCTGAGCTACACGACCTTCTCTTACTCGAACCTGAAAGTAGCGCCCGCGCAGATGGGGCCGGGGGGCCGGGCGCAGGTCACCGTCACGGTCACGAACACGGGCCGGCGCGCGGGCGAGGAGATAGTGCAGCTCTACGTGCGCGACGTTGTCAGCTCGGTGACGCGGCCCGTCAAAGAGTTGAAGGACTTCGCGCGCGTCTCGCTCGCGCCGGGCGAGAGCAAGACCGTGAGCTTCACAATCACGCCCGACAAGCTCGCCTTCTACGACCTGAACATGGAGCGCACGGTCGAGCCCGGCGCGTTCGACATAATGGTCGGCACGAGTTCCGCTAAGTACCAGACGGCGAGGCTCGAAGTCGTCGCAAAGTGACGGGAGCGACGGAAGTGACGGGAGCGACGGAAGTGACGGGAGCGACGGGAGCGACGGGAGCGACCGGGGCGGCGTGATGACGAAGGCGAAGGCGAGAGAGACAGTAAAGTGGCGCGGCGCCGTGGGTGGACGCGCGGAGCGCCGCTTCTCGCGCCGCGCGCTCGCCTTCTCGCTTCTGCTCGCCTTGACTCCTGTCGTCGCCGAAGCACGCGCGCAGACGCCCGCGCCGCTCCGCGTGATTGCCGCAGACTACTCGCGCGTCAAAGGGAGGCACGACACATTCTTCCGCCGCGTGGTGGGCGCGGGGCGCGCGGCCGAGGGCTTGCGCGCGGACTGGCAGAGGGACTTGGCTGCCGTGCGCCGCGAGTGCGGCTTCGAGTACGTGCGCTTTCACGGGCTGCTGCAAGACGAGCTTGGCGTCTACACGGAGGACGCGCGCGGCCGTCCCGTCTACAACTTTCAGTACATCGACGCGGTCTACGACGCCCTCCTCGACGCAGGCGTGAAGCCCTTCGTCGAGCTGGGCTTCATGCCGCGCCGCCTCGCGAGCGGCGACAAGACCGTCTTCTGGTGGGAAGGCAACATCACGCCGCCGAAGGACTACGGCAAGTGGGAGCGGCTCGTGCAAGCCTTAGTCCGACACTGGACGGCGCGCTACGGTGCGGGCGAAGTCGGGCGGTGGTACTTCGAAGTCTGGAACGAGCCTAACCTCGACTTCTTCTGGTCGGGCGACCAGGCGGAATATTTCAAGCTCTACGACGCGACCGCGCGCGCGATCAAGAGCGTGTCAACCGACTACCGAGTCGGCGGGCCCGCGACCGCGGGGCGCGCGTGGATTACGGAGACCGTCGAGCACGCGTCGCGCGGCGGCGTCCCGCTCGACTTCATCACGACGCACGATTACGGCGTAGAGGGCCGGGGCTTCGACGAGTCGGGCGTGCAGCAGCTCTATCTTGACACGCGGCCCGAGGCAATCGTCTCCGGCGTGCGCGACGTGCGCGCGCGTATTAAGTCCTCCGCGATGCCGCGCCTGCCGCTCCACTACACGGAGTGGAGTGCGTCCTACTCGCCGCGCGACCCCGTACACGACTCCTACGTCTCGGCCGCCTACATCCTCTCGAAGCTCAAGGGCTCCGAGGGCCACGCCGACTCTATGTCCTACTGGACTTTCACGGACATCTTCGAGGAGAGCGGCCCCGTGCCTTCGCCCTTCCACGGCGGCTTCGGGCTGATTAACTTTCAGGGCTTGCGCAAGCCTTCGTTCTACGCGTACCAATTCTTAAACCGTCTCGGCGACGAAGAACTCGCGTCTGACGACGCCGACAGTTGGGCGTGCCGCAGCGCGCGCGGGGCGCAAGTCCTCTTCTGGAACTTCACCGCGCCGAAGACGACGGAGAGCGACCAGGTCTTCTTCAAGCGCGACGTTCCGGCGAAGGATTTGGGGACGGCGCGCTTGAAGTTGTCGGGTCTCCCCGCGGGCGCGTACGAGATGAAGGTTTACAGGGTCGGCCGTCAGGTCAACGACGTGTACGCGGACTACCTGAAGCTCGGCTCGCCGCAGACGCTCACGCGCGAGCAGGCGCGCGCGCTCGCCGCGAAGAACGACGGCCGCGCAGTCCGCACGGGGCGCGTCCGTGTCGGCGCGGGCCGGACTTTCGCGCGCGACTTTCCGCTGCGCGAGAACGACGTGTACCTTGTCACACTCGAAAAGTAACGACCTCGCGGAGGGAGCATGATTAGAACCTTCTACGCCTTAGCGCTGTCGGCCGCGCTCTCTCCGGCGGGCGGCTCGACGTGCGTCGCGCAGACGCAGACACCCGCGCCCGGCGGTTGGGCTGACTACGCCTCGGGCGAGTACGACGTGCAGCCCGACATCACGTACTCGACCGCGAACAACACGGAGCTGAAGCTCGACCTGTACCTTCCGCGCAACCGCACGGCGGCCACGCCCGCCCTCATACTCTTTCACGGCGGCGGGTGGGTCGGCGGTCAGAAGGAGCGCAACGTGCTCTTCCTCCTGCCGTACCTCTCGATGGGTTGGGCGGTCATAAATGTCGAGTACCGTCTCGCGGGCAACTCGCCCGCGCCCGCGGCCGTGGAGGACTGCCGCTGCGCGCTCCGCTGGGCGACGCGCCACGCGAAGGAGTACCAGATTGACCCCTCGAAGTTCGTCCTGACGGGGACTTCAGCGGGCGGGCACCTCGCGCTCATCACGGCGATGCTGCCCGCGGGCAACGTCTTCGACCGGCGCTGCCCCGTAGACGAGGGCGTGCGCTGGAATCAGGCCGCGGAGTCGGAGCTTAAGGCCGCGGCCGTCGTCAACTGGTTCGGCATCACGGACGTGGCGGAGCTGGTCGAAGGCCCGAGCGCGAAGCACTACGCGGTCGAGTGGTTCGGGAGTCTTGAGAACCGCTCGGAGCTTGCGCGCCGGGTCTCGCCCGCCAACTACGTGCGCGCGGGCGGGACGCCGGTCATAACGATTCACGGCGAGGAGGACGACGTTGCGCCGTACGCGCAGGCCGTGCGCTTCCACGCGGCGCTCGACAAGGCGGGCGTGCCGAACCGCCTCGTCACGATACGCGGCCGCAAGCACGGCGGCTTTAACCGGCAGGAACTCGTGAGCAGCTACGCCGCCGTGCGCGAGTTTCTGCGTAAGAACGGTCTGCTCAAGTAAGACTCGGGCGAACACATTCGAAGCGGAAGATGAAAGCGGAGCGCAGTCTGCGTGAAATCGTGTCGAGGTCGTCGCTCTTGGTCGTACTCCTGTTGCTGACGGGGACGGCGGAGGCCGAGGACGGCTACCGCCTCTGGCTGCGCTACGACGCGCTGCCCGCGCGCGCTCTCCGGGCTTACAGGCCGCTCGTCACTTCCGTCGTCGTGCAGGGTAGGTCTGCGACGCTCGACGCCGCGCGCGCGGAACTCGTCGAAGGCTGCGCGGGACTGCTCGGCCGTCCCATCCCTTCGGCGGATAGAGTCGGGCGCGACGGCGCGATAGTCGTCGGGACTCCGAAGAGTTCGCCCCTCATCGACGGGCTCGGCTGGACGCGACAACTCGACGCGCTCGGGGCGGAAGGCTTTCTCATTCGTTCCGTGAGGCTGAGGGGTCGCGCCGTAACCGTCATCGCCTCCGAAGGCGAGGCGGGCGCGCTCTACGGCGCTTTCCACTTCCTACGTCTGATGCAGACGCTCCGGCCCGTCGGCAACCTGAACGTGAGCGAGAGGCCGCGTCTTCAACTTCGCGTGCTCGACCACTGGGACAACCTCGACGGCACGATAGAGCGCGGCTACGCGGGCCGCTCGCTCTGGGACTGGAAGACTCTGCCCGACGTGATTGACCCGCGCCTTCGCGACTACGCGCGCGCGAACGCGTCGGTCGGCGTCAACGGCTCCGTGCTCAACAACGTCAACGCAAGCTCTCAGAGTCTCGGCGTCGAATACCTTCGCAAGACCGCGGCCGTCGCCGACGCGTTCCGCCCTTACGGCATACGCGTCTACCTGGCGGCGCACTTCTCCGCGCCGATTGAGTTGGGCGGCCTGAAGACCGCAGACCCGCTCGACGCGGAAGTCGCGGCGTGGTGGAAAGGTAAGGCCGAAGAGATATACAGACTCATCCCCGACTTCGGCGGCTTCCTCGTCAAGGCCAACAGCGAGGGGCAGCCCGGCCCGCGCACGTACAAGCGCACGCACGCCGAGGGCGCGAACGTGTTGGCCGCGGCACTCGCGCCACACGGCGGCGTCTGCATCTGGCGCGCGTTCGTATACGACGCGGACACGGACTACGACCGCGCCGCCGCGGCCTATGATTCCTTACAGCCTTCGGACGGCCGCTTCGCGCCGAACGTCCTGCTGCAAGTCAAGAACGGCCCCATAGACTTTCAGCCGCGCGAGCCCTTCCACCCGCTCTTCGGCTCGATGCCGAAGACGCAAGTCATGCTCGAAGTTCAGATTACGCAGGAGTATCTCGGCCAGTCGAACAACCTCGTCTTCCTCGCGCCGATGTGGCGCGAAGTCCTCGACTCCGACACGTACGCGAAAGGAAAAGGCTCGACCGTCGCGCGCGTGATTGACGGCAGCCTCTTCGGCGGGCGCATCACGGGCATGGCCGGGGTCGCCAACACGGGCTCGGACAGAAACTGGACGGGCCACCACTTCGCGCAGGCGAACTGGTACGCCTTCGGCCGGCTCGCGTGGAACCCCGGCACGCCTTCGCGTCGAATCGCGGGCGAGTGGGCGGAGATGACCTTCACGCACGGGCGCGCGGCGCTCAAGACCGTCGCGCGCGTCATGCTCGAATCGCACGAGGCCGCCGTCGATTACATGACGCCACTCGGCCTGCATCACCTCATGTGGGGCGGTCACCACTACGGCCCCGCGCCGTGGTGGGACGCGGAGCCGCGCGCGGACTGGAACCCCGTCACGTACCACCGCGCGGACGCGGTCGGCGTCGGCTACGACCGAACGAAGACGGGCAGCAACTCCGTCAGGCAGTACCACCCGCCCGCGCGCGAGCGCTTCTCCGATTTGAAGACGTGCCCCGAGAAGTTTCTGCTCTGGTTTCATCACGTGCCGTGGGACTACCGCGTGCGGTCGGGGAGGACTTTGTGGGACGAGTTGGCAACGCACTATCAGCGCGGCGTGAGCTGGGTGCGCCGGGCGGACGCGGGCTGGGACTCGCTCGCGGGCGCGGTTGACGCCGAGCGCCACGCGGAGGTCTCGAAGAAGCTCGCGCTTCAGGAGCGCGACGCCGCGTGGTGGCGCGACGCGTGCCTGCTCTACTTCCAGACCTTCTCGAAGCGGCGGCTTCCGGCGGGCGTCGAGGGGCCGCGCATGACGCTCGAAGAGTTCAAGGCACGGAGTCTATTGGATTGATTAATCCGCCGACGGTCGAAGCGGTTCGGCAGGTTGTCAGGAGAAGAGTCTATGAAGCTTGGTCTTCGTCGGGTACGGTGCGCGTCGGTTCTCGCGGCCTGCCTCGTTTCTCTGTTCGTGCAGCGTGGGAGCGTCGGGCAGACTTCGCGGCCGCCTTACATGAATCCCGCGTTGCCGGTCGCGCGTCGCGTCGAAGACCTCGTGTCGCGCATGACGCTCGAAGAGAAGGTCTCGCAGATGATGAACAAGGCCGCCGCGATTGAACGCCTCGGCGTGCCCGAGTACGAGTGGTGGAACGAGGGGCTTCACGGCGTGGCGCGCGCGGGCGTGGCGACGGTCTTCCCGCAGGCAATCGGGCTCGCCGCGACCTGGGACACGAAGCTGATGCGCGAGGTCGCCGACGTTATCTCGACCGAGGCGCGCGCGAAGCACCACGAGTCAGTCAGGCGCGGCGAGCGCAAGCGTTATCAGGGGCTCACCTTCTGGTCGCCGAACATAAACATCTTCCGAGACCCGCGCTGGGGGCGAGGGCAGGAGACCTACGGCGAAGACCCTTATCTGACTTCGCGCATGGGCGTCGCCTTCGTCCGCGGC
>Ga0126311_10001126_pt1 | contig 12695 bp, 12 predicted proteins | sample Plot61_FD_92539 | JGI IMG/M metagenome (GOLD analysis project Ga0126311, IMG submission 92539) | Serpentine soil microbial communities from UC McLaughlin Reserve, CA, USA - Plot61 | ecosystem: Environmental > Terrestrial > Soil > Grasslands | place: USA: UC McLaughlin Reserve, Lake County...
ATTGCGCATCTCTCGACCGATGCACAGGCGAAGTTGCTGCGCGTGATAGAGCGTCGTGAGTTTGAGCGACTGGGTGGCCGCAAGACGATCAAGCTCGACGCGCGTTTGCTTGCTTTGACGAACGTGGATCTCGACTCGGCAGTGAAGGCCGGTCGCTTCAGAGAAGACCTGTTTTATCGTTTGAACGTAATAAACATTCGCGTGCCGCCGTTACGTGAACGGAAGCAGGATCTTTCGCAGTTGATTCAGTTCTTTGTGAAGCAGTATGCAACGAAGCACGCGCGGAAAGTTGACCGCGTATCGCAGTCGGCGCTGGCGTTGTTGAAGTCGTACGACTATCCGGGAAATGCGCGGGAGCTCGCGAATGTTATCGAGCGCGCAATTATCGTTGCCGCAGGCCGAACAATTGACGAGCACGACTTGCCCACTGGATTGAGTGCTGCGGTCATCGCGCAGCGACAAAAGGAGAAGCCGCCCAGCCTCGCCGAGATGGAGGCGACTTACATCGCCGAGGTTCTGTCATCGACACGGGGCAACAAGACTGAATGCGCGCGCATACTCGGGATCAGTCGGAAGAATCTGTACGAGAAGATTGCGCGCTACGAACTTTAGGATGCGCCTTCGGATCATCTGGATGGGAAAGACGCGGGATGCGAGGCTGCGCGCGCTCATTGATGATTATGCGGAACGGCTGGCGCACTTTGTACGTTGTGAAGTGACTGAGTTGCGCGAACTTGGCCGCACTGACAAGACGGGCATCGATAAGGAAACCAAACGCATCTCAGACCGTCTCCGGCCAGGCTCAGTTACTGTGCTGCTGGATCCGGAAGGAACGGAGTGGACGTCCCAACAGTTAGCCGCTCAGGTGCAGGGTTGGGAAGGAAATGGGATCAAGGAGGTCGCGTTCGTCATCGGGGGGCCTAACGGTCTGGCAGACGATTTCAAATCCCGCGCCGACAAGCGTTGGTCATTATCGCGGTTGACGCTGACGCATGAGATGGCGAGGGTGCTGTTATTTGAGCAGTTATATCGAGCGTACACGATCATTCATGGCCTGCCGTATCAGAAATGATTGAGGCAGGCGGTTCATATCAAGTAGGGTGGAGGATTAAGACAAATAATGGATAAGAGGCGAACAAAAGTCTTCCGAGACAAATTATTGGATCGTCGTGAAGGTCTGGTCGGTCAGGTGCAGGCGGCCGAGCTTTACAGTCGCGAGCGCGATGCGGAAGCGACGCAGGATCCGGCTGACATGGCCGCAAACGCTTATACGAAGGAACTGCTGGTGTCGATGTCTGACAATGATCGGCAGTTGCTCAACTTGATCGATGAAGCGCTCGAGCGAATTGAAACGGCTGGTTACGGAAAGTGTGTTCATTGCGGTGAAGCCCTGCCGGAAAAGCGCCTCGACGCCGTTCCGTGGGCGCGGCACTGTGTGCGGTGTCAGGATCTTCAGGAGCGCGGACTTCTGGGTGACGATGAAGATTAATCAGCGCTGAACGGTTTAGAAAATGAGCGGCCTCCTCGAATCGGGGAGGCCGCTTCGCTTAGGCCCGAGAATGTTCCTCACGCATTCAATTCAATTGTTCTACGATGCTTTGCTGGCGGTTGCGTATCCGCAGAGTTGCGCGATCTGTGGGGGTAGTGTCGAGCAACGCAGGTTTGGTGTGGCGTGTGAGTTGTGTTGGCGGAAGACGCGTGTCTTCACAGGAAGAGAGCGATTTTGTTGGAAGTGTGGGGCATTTCTCGATGACGAGGTGTTGCCGATCTCGCCTGAGGAAGTGCGATGTGGACGTTGCGAGACGCAGTGTTTCGATGTGGCGATAGCAGTTGGACCATATGAAGGTGCGTTGCGTGAATCTGTGCTGCAACTGAAGCGACAGCCGCACGTTGCGCCTGAACTCGAAGCACTTTTGATTGCCGCGGCGAAGCGCGAGCCGTTGAGTTTGAGTACGAGGATCATACCTGTTCCGCTGCACCCGAAGCGGCAGCGCTCGAGAGGATTCAATCAGGCGGCGGTCATCGCTGAAGTGTTATCGAAACGGCTACGATTGCCGCTCGATGAAGTAAGTCTGGTGCGTGTGTCTTCTACAGAGAAATACCGGGCAGGACTCGACGCCAGAGGCCGGCGCGACACCGTTGCCGGCGCTTTTGAGGTCCGCCATCCGAAGCTGCTTGCGAACGAAAACGTCCTCCTCGTTGACGACGTGTTCACGACCGGCGCCACCGTCTCGGCGTGTTCCGAGTCCCTCCTCACCGCCGGGGCCCAAAACGTCTTTGTCCTAACAATTTCAAGGCGTTAACACTCCCGTAGCCACATCTTTTTGACACTCTCTTCCGCGCTCGCGTAATATCAGGCCTAAGATGAACGGCAGGGTTTTAGTCCTGAATACTTCTTTTGAGCCAGTTAACGTGTGCACCGAGAGGCGCGCGGTGGTCATGATCTTTAAAGGCGTCGCGCGAGTGGAGGAGCACAATGGTCACATACTCCATTCGCAGAAACTCTCGATCCATGCGCCGTCGGTCATTCGTCTTACGGAATATATTCACATTCCTTTTGAACGTCGTTCGCTCTCTCGAAAGAATATTCTGCTGCGCGACCATTCCACCTGCCAGTATTGCGGGACACAGTACCCGCCGTCGGAATTAACTCTCGATCATGTGCTGCCACGCTCGCGCGGAGGGGAGTCCGCGTGGGATAATCTGGTTGCCTGCTGCAAACGCTGCAATCATCGTAAGGGTAACCGGACTCCGGAAGAGTCCGGGATGCATTTGCTGCGCAGGCCTCGTGGGTTCTCACTACACGTAAACCGGCAAATCATGCGTTACTTAGGCAGAGCTGACGAGACCTGGAGAAAATACCTGTTTTACGAATCGGATAGTCGAGACTAAACCGGAGCCAATCCGGCTTGGCCCCTAGGAAAGAGGAAGTTATGACTCAGACAATGTTCGCGATCGCGGGTCTCGGACCCACCGAGATGGTAGTTATCGTCCTCGTGATCTTTTTACTTTTCGGCGCCACGCGCCTGCCGCAACTTGCCAAGGCACTCGGCCAAAGCAAGAAAGCATTTCGTGAGGGCATCGAAGAGGGAGAACGGGACGAGCGCAAGGAAATCAAGGAGTAGGGCACCCCGGTCTTTGTGCTTTGTACTTTGAACTTTGTGGGCTGATCTTAAGAACAAAGATCTAAGCACAAAGATCCAAGATCCAAATATCAGTGACTGTGAGCCTTTTGTCCGACAACCAGAGTTGCTTTCACGGAAAGCGCAAACTCTGCCTCATGTCTCTCTTCGTTTATCAATCGAGAGATCTCGCTAAACAATCCGCCCCTTTTATCTTCAGGTACGAGGGCCAGCCAATCGTGTATCAGGAACTCTGCGACCAGCGGGGAGTTTAAAAACTGCTCGCCTGACTCGAAGTCAAACTCCTCGATGCGCGTCCACGATTGAACGCCTTTCAGCCCTTCGTCTTTCGCTAACTGCTCGATGTCGGAAACGGTGGGCAGTTCAGTGATCAACTGTTCGACGCCGGATTCGTGATCGATGAGACCGTTGTTGTGCAGAGCTTCCCAGTAGATCGAAAAGAACTCACCGAAGCTCGAAGCGGTTGGCAGCGTTAATGCGATCGTGGCGCCGGGCGCTGCCACGCGCACGATCTCGGAAAACATTTTTCGCACTCGTTGGCGCGACACGAGTGAGGCATTGCCGATAACGAGATCGAAGCGATTGTCTTTCAAATTGAGACGATCGAATGGTGTGGTGTCAAAAGCGATCTTATTGTTGGTTGCAGTTGTTTTGGCGCGGGCCAGCTCCGTGCACTCGGGATTTTCGTCGACGCAAAGTAGTTCTAGTTTGTCTCCGGCGCGTTCGTGCAACGCCAATGCGTGTCCTCCAGTGCCGGCGGCGACGTACAGCGCCTCGCCTTCCGCGGGCAGCTTTACGTGCTCGTCGATCAACTCGGAAAAGCGCTCGCCCCAATCGGGCGCGATGAACAAGTCGTGCAGGAATGCGAGTTCCTTGTCCGGCTTTCGGCTAGTGCTCACTATCAATGTCCTCACCCTTTGTTTGTTCTAATTCGGTATCTGAAAAATACTTTCGTCCGCGCAGTTGTTCAGGTAAACACTCCATCTCTTCCTTAGCGGCTGGATCGCTGTGAACGTAACGATAGTCTTTGCCGTAACCGACGTGCTTCATCAACGGCGTGACCGCGTTTCGCAAGTGCAGCGGCACAGGCTCGCGCGAAGTTTCTTCCGCATCGGTGGCGGCCCGAAAATAGGCACTCTTCACTGCGTTCGACTTCGGCGCCCGCGCGAGATAGATCGTCGCTTGTGAAAGTGGAAACAGTCCTTCAGGCAAACCGATTAACTGCACGATGTCGGCGGCCGCAGCCGCCTGGACCATCGCCTGCGGATCTGCGAGGCCGATGTCTTCTGAAGCAAGGATGCAAAGACGGCGTGCGATGTAAATCGGATCTGCGCCGCCTTCGATCATGCGCGCGAGCCAGTAGAGCGCCGCATCGACATCTGAATTTCGCAACGACTTAATGAGCGCGGAGATCAGGTTGTAATGTTCTTCGCCGCCTTTGTCGTATGCGTAATGCGCGCGGCCGAGCGCTTCGATGACGGTTTGTTCGCTGACGGTTCTGACGCCATTTTCATCCGGAGTTGTCGATTCGACTGCGGTGTCCAGAGCAGTCAGTGCGACGCGAGCGTCGCCACTCGCGGAGTGTGCGATTCTTTCGAGTAATTGATCCGAGACGTCGGGGTTGAAACTTGCGAGGCCGCGTTCTTCGTCTGCAAGTGCGTTCTGAAGAATGGTTTTTATCTCGTCGTCGGAGAGTTGGTTGAGCACCAGCACGCGCGAGCGCGAGAGCAACGCGCCCGTGACTTCAAACGACGGGTTTTCAGTGGTGGCGCCGATGAGTGTGACGGTGCCGTTCTCGACCGCGTGCAGGAGTGCATCCTGCTGCGACTTGTTGAACCGGTGGATTTCGTCGATGAAGAGCACAGTGCGTTTGCCGTAACGCTTTTCCGCTTTGGCTTGTTGAATCGCCTCACGCAGATCCTTGACGCCTGAGAAGACGGCCGACAGCGCGATGAAGCGCATGCCGCTGCTGCTCGCCAGTAGTGAAGCGAGGGTAGTCTTGCCTGTGCCTGGTGCGCCCCAGAGGATCAATGAAGGCAGTGCGCCACCGCCTGCGAGCAGTCGTCGCAGGATGCGGCCCTCGCCGACGAGGTGTGCCTGACCCACGAATTCCGCGAGGGAGCGTGGTCGCATACGTTCGGCGAGGGGAGTGCCTGCGACCGTCGCCGGAGCGGGCTCGGGAGCGTCGTCGCTAAACAAGCTTCTTGAATTCCATCGGTCCATGGCGGTAAAAGTATGTATAATTATCGCCGAAAAGAATTAAACGCGCGACTGGCGAGACTTTAGTATAAATCGGCCGATTTTTGGGGAAAGTATCCAGAATCTTCATTGGAACGCGGTCGCGAGAATCTGCGTATAGTTGGCTGCGGACGGTAGAACCCGAGCATTTAGGGGCCGCGAAACGATTGGAGAGCTAACGATGAAAGACGCAAGGAACATTATGAGAATCATGCTAATGATTCTTCTGGGCGTGTTTGTTTTCTTTGTTGTCCTGCCACTGGCACTGAAGGTGGTGGGAATTACATTGGGCATCATAATTACTCTGGCAGTGCTATTGATCAAGGTGGCAGTAACCCTGGCAATTGGTTATCTGATTCTTGTCGGTATTCGTGCCCTGCTACGCTAACTTGTTCGGCGGGCAATCGTGAGTCAGCTCCTTCTCTCGGTTGCCCGCTTAGTGTATTTGGCCCCACCTTACATCTCAGTTGACCCTGGCTATACTCACATGAGATCATGCGCTTGATTTTTCACCTCACCTGAAGGATGGACTTACGATGACACCAGGACAACGACTCGATCGAGTGGAGCGCATATTGGTCCTTTTCGTTAATGCAGGACGCCGCGTCCGGGGAGAGTACCGTCAACAGTCGCACGAGCAAGATGAGAAGATTAATATGCTCATTCAGACTCAGATGGAGACCGAAGAGATAATGAAGAGTTTGGCTACCAGTCGGGCGGAGACCGAAGAGATAATCAAGCGCTTGGCTGTAAGTCAGACTGAACTTGCTGAATCACAAAAGCGCACCGACAAAGCGTTGCGCGCTTTCATTAAGAGTCATCGGAAAAGCGAAAACGGACACTCCTAAACGTTGAAACGGAAATGGACCACATCGCCTTCCTGCATGATGTAGTCTTTTCCTTCCAGTCGTAACAAACCTTTCTCGCGGGCGGTGGCGTAGGAACCGGCAGACATCAGTTCGTCGTAGCTCACAATCTCCGCCCGAATAAAACCACGCTCGATGTCGGAATGAATCGTTCCCGCGGCTGTCTGTGCGCGCGTGCCCTGCGGAATGGTCCAGGCGCGCACTTCTTTCTCGCCAGCCGTCAGGAACGACATTAAGCCGAGCAGGTGATACGCACTCTTGATAAGTTGATCCACGCCACTCGTACTCACATTCAGACTCTTGAGATAGTCAACACGCTCCTCCGGCGGTAGCGCTACGAGATCCGCCTCGAGTTGCGCACAAATCACCACGCATTCCGCAGCCTCTTTCGCAGCAACTTCACGTACGGTCTGCACCATCGGATTATTATCTATATCCGCGAGCGCCGACTCATCAACATTCGCCGCATAGATCGTCGGTTTCGTTGTCAGGAGGAAAAAGTTGCGAGCTACAGCGCGCTCGTCATCAGTCAACGTAACTGTTCTCGCCGATCGTCCGGCTTCAAGCGGCGGCTGAATCTTGTCGAGCACGTCCAACTCCTGACGCGCGACCTTGTCGCCACTCTTAAGACTCTTCTGCGCTTTCTCGCGTCGACGTTCGACAGTCCCAAGATCAGCCAAAGCCAGTTCGATCTGAATCGTCTCAATGTCGCGAAGCGGATCGACTTTGCCTTCGACGTGCACGATGTTCTCGTCTTCGAAGCAACGAACCACCTGGACCACGGTATCCGTTTCGCGAATGTTGGCGAGAAACTGGTTTCCCAAACCCTCACCCTTTGAAGCGCCGCGGACGAGACCCGCAATATCGAGAAACTCAACGGTCGCCGGCACGATCTTCTCGGTCTTCACGAGCCGCGCCAACGGTTCCAAACGTTCGTCAGGCACTGAAACCACACCAACGTTCGGTTCGATCGTCGCAAAAGGATAGTTTGCCGCAAGCGCTGATGATTGCGCGGTGAGCGCGTTGAATAAGGTCGACTTGCCCACATTGGGCAGTCCTACGATGCCTGCTCTTAACATAGTCTTAGTGAAAGAAAAGCATGTTTCCTGCAAAGGCGCAAAGGTGCAAAGTATGAGTATAATCCGCAACCGATGATTGCGTCCTTATCGTTGGCATTATTAGTCACCCTCAGTGGGACCGTTGCAACTTACCTCTACGACGAAAACGCATCGTTGGGCGCAAGACTTTGCGCCGGCGCTGCCCTTGGATTGTCAGCATTTGGACTAGTCAGTTTCGTAGTAGCTTCTTTTACCGGACTCAGCGGCATCGCAATTCTTTTCAGCACCGTGATCTGCTGTAGCCCGCTCGCGCTACTCACGGATCAAGTCGTCTTAAGTCGTCTCAAATACGATCTCGACCGAGTCTCAATCTTTACTCGGCAAGTCACCCGAGCAGACCCGAGCGCTATTGGCTACTTTCTTTTCTACGCTGCCACTGCTCTGATTCTCTGGAAAGTATTTAGCCGGGCGGTTATAGAGGACAACACCGGCCTGAGCACCGGCTTACTGAACAACTTCGGTGATCTCCCTTTTCACCTCAGCGTGATCACCAGCTTCGCGTTCGGAAATAATTTTCCACCGGAAGATCCGACTTACGCCGGCGTTAGATTCACTTATCCGTTTCTCTCCGACTTCGTCTCCGCTGTCTTCGTCCGTTGTGGCGCTGACTTGCGCGAGTCGATGTTCATCGAAAACTACATTCTCGGACTCGCGTTTGTCGGTTTGATTCATCGCTGGGCGCTCGTGATGTTGCGCGACAAGCTGGCAGCGATCATCACGCCTTTGATCGTTCTATTGAACGGCGGCATGGGCTGGACACTGCTTTTTGAAAAGGCCGGAACAAATGACGGCGGACTGTTCGGCGTGTTCATGGATTTGCCACCATCATTCACGGTAATTCCGGAAACGACGTGGCGCTGGGGAAACGCCATCTCGGCGCTGCTCGTGCCGCAACGCGGTTTTCTCATGGGACTACCGCTCGCGACGATTGCTTTCACGCAGTGGTGGATCGCAAACGATAAAACCAGCCGCGGATCTACGCCTGTAAACGCGGATCCAAAACCTAAGAAAAAGGCGCGAGTTGTCGAGCGGCAGAAGAGTGTTTGGTATGAAGAGACAGGGAGTCGTTTTTCACTCAACACTCGTCGCATGATTGCCGCCGGTATTGCGGCGGGACTTCTGCCGTTGGTCCATGCGCACAGTTTTGTTGTAGTCATAGCGATGGCTGGATGCCTGGCACTGATTCAACGTCGCTGGCGCGAGTGGTTTGCGTTTTTTGCGGTGGCGTCTGTGATTGCGATCCCGCAACTACTCTGGTCCACCATACACAGCTCAGTGAATGCGGGAAGTTTTTTCGCGTGGGAAGTGGGCTGGGATCACGGCAAGGAAAATCCGATCTTCTTTTGGCTGAAGAACACGGGCATCTTCATCCCACTGATTTTTGCGGCAATCCTCAATCGCGGAGAGGGTTACCTGGTCCCGAAACGGCTGCTGCTTTTCTATCTGCCGTTTACTTTGTGCTTTATTGTCCCGAACGTCCTGAAGATGGCGCCGTGGATCTGGGACAACATCAAAGTGCTTTACTACTGGTGGCTCGCATCAGCGCCTCTCGTCGCCCTACTGCTCGCTAGACTGTGGCGCCAGAGCGCGATTCGCAAAGTGATCGCGGTGCTGCTTTTGGTCGGCGTCACACTTGCCGGCGCGCTCGACGTCGCGGGCATCGCAATGCGCTCGATCAAGTACCAGGTCTTTGATGCCGCCGGTTTAAAATTTGCCGAACTCGTGAAATCACAGACTGCGCCGCGCGCGTTGATCGTACACGCGCCGGTGCACAATACTCCGGTGTTCCTGACGGGCCGTCGCTCACTCATGGGTTATCCGGGCCATATCTGGACTCACGGGCTCGAGTTCTCGAAACGTGAAAGCGAGATCAAACGCATCTATCTGGGCTCGCCCGATGCCGAGCAGTTAATCAGGACCTACGGTATTCAGTATGCTGTAGTTGGACCACAAGAGGACGTTGTTACGCCGGTGAACGAAATGTTCTTCAGTCGTTTTGAGAAGGTTGGAGAAGTTGGTGGCTACAAACTCTTCAAGATCAAGTAGCAGTAAAAAAGCACGCGCTAAACAGGCCCCGGCAATCCCGAATCGCGAGCAGGTAACAGCGGCGACGAGCGAGGAGAGTGTCCCGAAGAGCACCTGGCGAATCGGCGTCATCGTTATATTCCTGATCGCCGCCGGTCTTCGCCTGTACGATCTAAGTCTCGTACCGCTGCATCACGATGAGGGCGTAAACGGGAATTTTCTGGTCCGGCTGGTTCGCGACGGAGCCTACCAGTACGATCCGGAGAATTATCATGGCCCAACTCTTTACTACTTCGCGTCGCTGATTCCCTGGACCATCAAACTGCTGTTTGGTTCTTCAGCTCGTGACACTTATGGCCTCACGACGTTCAACATCAGGCTGGTCACGGTGCTCTTCAGTCTGGGTACGATTGGCCTCATCTTCATGCTGCGCCGCCGCTTGGGAACTGTCGCCACACTCGCGGCGGGTCTGATGCTGGCTGTTTCGCCAGGCGCAGTTTATCTCTCGCGCTACTTCATACACGAGACGCTGTTTGTTTTCTTCACGTTGGGAATCGTTGTGGCTGGCGTGAAGCTTTATGACGAACGTAATCCTGCGTACCTGATATCCGCAGCCGCGTCGGCGGCGTTGCTATTCGCGACTAAAGAGACGGCATTTATCTCGGTGGGTGTTTTGATCATAGGCCTCGCGTTGACATTGCTCTACTTGCGGTTCGACCGCAAAATCATGCACCAATCAAGCGTAAGGCGAGGCCGGGAGTCGCAAGGTTTCAGCGGCTTCATCGAAGAATTCGGTGACACGACCAACGTTTTTTTTCAGCTCGGTGTCGCGGTGCTGGTTTTTCTGGCGCTCTATCTCCTTTTCTATTCGTCGTTTTTCACAAACTCAAAAGGTATCAGCGATTCGCTGCAAACGTTTGCCGTCTGGACGAAGACCGGACGACACGCACATGAGCATCCGGCGTTGATGTACCTCAAGTGGCTGGTCCAGATTGAAGCGCCGCTGCTGTTACTCGGCGCGATCGGCGCGGTGATCGTCGTTTTGAAACCGAGGAACTCGCTCGCACTGTTCTGTGCGTTGTGGGCGTTTGGATTGATTGCTGCGTACTCGTTGATCCGTTACAAGACACCGTGGCTGGTACTGAATTTCATAGTGCCGCTGGCGCTGATTGCGGGATACGCAATCCAGGCGATCTACGAGATGGACCATGGGCAGTTACGAGTTGTCTCTGTGATCTTCCTGGTGGCAGTCGGCGTCGCCACCTACCAGTCGATCGATTTGAACTTCGTCAATTACGACAATGACGATACGAAATATGTCTACGTCTACGCTCACACGACGCGAGAGATGCTCGATCTGGTAAATCAGGTGGAGCAGATCGCAAACGAAAACAGTGGGCCGACGACAGGGATCTCGATTATCAGTCCGGACTACTGGCCCCTTCCCTGGTATTTTCGAAACTTCACACGCGTGGGTTACTTCGGGCGCATGGCGGCGACGTCGGAACCGATCATCATTGCAAACGAGAATCAAAGGCAGGAGGTGGAGCAAGGTTTTGGGGAGATGTACCGGCAGGTAGAGTCGAAGTCGCCGGGCGGAAGTTTTCAATTGCGGCCCGGTGTGAATCTGCTGCTGTACGTGCGGCGCCGGGGGTCGGTTCAGAATCCTTAGAACAGTTATTTTTTCGAGTTTGGCACTTTAAGTTGTGGTTGACATTCTAAGCGACTCCAACTTATAGTGGCTCACCCGTACGAAGTGCCTCCGAGGCTGGCCCAAACAAGAGCTACGTAGCGAATGTTCAAACTCCAACGCCTGGAAATCACCGGCTTTAAATCCTTCGCCGACTACACCGAAATAATCTTCACTGGAGACGGAATCACAGCCATCGTTGGCCCTAACGGCTGCGGCAAGAGCAACGTTGCCGACGCCATCGCATGGGTCCTCGGCGAGCAGCGCGTTAAGCACCTGCGCGGTGGCGAGATGAAAGACGTCATCTTCCAGGGCTCGCGCGACCGGCAACCGAGCGGCATGGCGGAAGTCGTCATGCACATGGTCCGCGACGAAGTGCTCGAGTCGGAACCTGACATCGAAGACATCGATTCCACACTCGAACAAATCGACGATCGATTGGTTAACCTCGACGAGATTATTCCGCAGGAAACTGCTCCAGCCGAAGAAGCTGTTGTCGAAGTAACTGCGACTGAAGCCGCACCGGCTGAAACAACTGCGCCAGAACCAATTCCGCAAACAAAGATTACGCACAAACGACACTGGCGCCGTCGCAATCTCGCCCTGGAGTTTGCGCCCGGTGAAGCGGTTTCAGTCACGCGCCGCCTATATCGTTCGGGTGAGAGCGAATATCTGCTGAACGGCAGGATCTGTCGCTTGCGTGATATCCAGGATCTATTTTCCGGAACAGGTTTGGCAGGCGGCCACTACGCCATCATCGAACAGGGTCGCATCGGACAGATCCTTTCCGCCAAGCCGATGGACCGTCGCACCATCATCGAAGAAGCGGCGGGCATCACGAAGTTTCGCGTGCGCCAGCGAGCGACCGAAGCACGGCTCGACTCGGCCCGTTCAAACCTCTCGCGAATCTCAGACATAGTTTCGGAAATCGATCGACAGGTAAACAGCCTGCGCCGCCAGGCAGCAAAGGCGCGCCGCTACGGCGTGCTGCGTGAAGAGCTGCGCGAGCTGCTGCGTCACGTTTACGTTGCCGAAGATCGCAAGCTCGCTACCCTTCTCGAAGAAACAAATACAAAGCTGTCTGAGATCACTGAACTCGAACTAGGCATCGCTGATGATCTCGAGAAACGAGAAGAAGCCGCACGCGCGGCAACGCAGGAAGCGCGCAGTCTCGAAGATGAACTGACAACTACGCGCGCCACCGCCGCCGAAGCGGTGCTGCGACGCGATCGACAGGCGCGTGAATGCGTCTACCAGCAGGAGCAGTTGAGCGAGATTGAAAAGCGCAAGGGCGAAGTCACTGCCGAAATCGAGGCGTTGACCTCGCGGCTGGTGCTGATCGAAGCCGAATGCCGCCGCTTGCAACACGAAGACGCGAAACTGCGTGAAGAAGCCGATCAGAGTGCGTTGCTGCTGCGCACTGCTGAAGATTCCTACGCCGAAAAGCTCGCGAAAGCGAACGCTGCCGAAGTCGAGATCGAAAGCGCGCGCAGCGAGCTGCTCTCGCAGACGGCCATCGCCGAAAGAGTGCGCGAGATCGCGCGGCAGCTCGAAGCGACGCTCGAACGTTTATCGCAACAGGCGGACGGCCTGGCGCGTGAAGGCGATCGCGCTG
>Ga0126311_10001127_pt1 | contig 12694 bp, 14 predicted proteins | sample Plot61_FD_92539 | JGI IMG/M metagenome (GOLD analysis project Ga0126311, IMG submission 92539) | Serpentine soil microbial communities from UC McLaughlin Reserve, CA, USA - Plot61 | ecosystem: Environmental > Terrestrial > Soil > Grasslands | place: USA: UC McLaughlin Reserve, Lake County...
GCTTCTTGGCGCCTTCGATCATTTCCACTGACGCACGCGGTGTGGGCTGAGGAGCTGGGGCTGCTGCCGCTGGTTTCGCCGCCGGCGCCGATCGACGCACTGGCTTGGATTCCTGCTTGGGTTGTTCACTCTTCAAAGCGCCAGGCTCCGGAACCGGCTGGGCGTTTTCGCCGCCTAACAGGTTGCGCTTGTTGACACCTGGGGTCTGTTCGTCGCCTTGGTCCACCTGGTTGCGCATCACGAGCTGCAACTTGCCTTCGGTCGAGGCGAGCGCGAGTTTTTCTGCTTGTTCCGGCGTAACCTGGAGTGTGACAGCCTTGACGCTATTGGCTTCGCGTTCGTTTTCAGGTTTGTCGATGTTCTGACCGTTCGCCAGCACCTTGATGTTCTGAAGGACGATCTTGGAAATCGGATCCTGATGGCCGCCACCTTCGCGCGGGTCAATGGTGACAACTACGTCAACTAAAGAACCCGGCATGATGAATCCGGAGATGCCGGCGGCATCGTCAACCTTGACAGTCATCGCGCGATAGCCTTCCGGTATCACGGCCGACAAGCCCGCCGCGGTTCCTTCCGGCGCCAGTCTCGCTTCGGTAATTGGCTCGCGCGCAGCAATGTTCACAACTGCCACGCGGCCGGCCAACTTTTCAGGCGTGTCGAATGCTCCGTCGGGAGTTGATTCCTTGGGAAACTGAACCACCATGATCTGCTCGGGAATGATCTTGCTGCCGAGCGGAATCGGCACCTTCGCGACGGCTACCTTGCTCAGGTTCTTGCTGAAGGCCTGGGCGCTCGATAAGTATTTGCTGACTGAGACGGCAGCGAGCACTCCAAAAATCAGCGCCCCTACCAGAACTATGAAAAAGCGTTTGTTTCGCATGGGAATCAACTCTCCGTTTTCGACAGGCCGTGGCCTGGTCAATAGCCGCTAACTAGCCGCTGTTAAGGGTGAAAAATCGCGGTCGCGATAATGGCGCCGATAGTGATAGCCGCACCGTATGGAATGGTGAGCCGACGATCAGCGGGGACACTGAATCTGGGCATCTGCCAGCCCGGCAACAAACCGACCAGGATCTGCAGCACGCGAAGTAACGTAGTGCGGACAGCTCCCGATCGCAGCATGACTACCAGTGCAAGCAAACCGCCGGTTAAAACGACTACCACAAAAGTTGGAAGCACGAGGTGAGCGCCAAGTACTGAGCCGATCGCGGCAAACAGTTTGACGTCGCCTGCCCCCATTGCTCCGAACACGTGCAACATGAACATCAACGTAAAAGCGAGTACGCACCCGCCGATGCTGCTTAGACCACCTTGCAGTCCGCCGAGTGCGAAGTTCATAGTCATTCCACTGATCAGAGTGGCAAGTACGAATGGATTAGGAATGCGGCGATAGCGCACGTCGTAATAAATGATGAGCACGGCGAGCGGCACTAAGAAGAGTTCGAAGATGATTGCGGTTGGACTGAGCATCGATCACATACAAACGTCCCCGGCGAAGCGGGGGAAAAGAGCGGCGCACCTGGTGCAGTTTGAACTTCACAAGGCGCGCCACTTTCCGATTTGGCGGTAAGCGATTACTGACCGGTAATCGTCGTTGCGAGTTCGGTGATTTTGGCGGCGATGTTGGTGCCCAGGGTACGGAAGGCTACGACTGCGGCCATGGCGACCAGCGCTGCGGCGACTGCGTACTCTGAAAGTTCAAGACCGGTTTCGTCATTCAGGAATTTCTTAATCATTTTGTTGCTCCTTTAGGTTTTCGGTTAGGCGTTAGTACTTGGATGAGCCGGCAAACATGACGCTAACCGTGGAAGGATCAGCACCGCGCGACTTTGTCTTCACTGGAGAAAGTTGAACCGCTGTGGCCGTGCGGCGGCCAAAGCCATTGATTCCACTTAGAACAGCACTCAACAAAGTAAGCATCAGCAGCAACACGTCGTTATTTCCGATTCCCGCAGTCTTGATGCTGGCGAGAATTGCCAGTGCCAGGAACGGGGAAAGAATTGCGAGCGTTGCGACCGATGCTAAGTTTTTTGTGGTGTTAGCCTTCATTGGGTTTGTCTGCCCGACTGTTAATGCGATGCGTTTGCCTCGCGACGAGCATGACGTTTACAACCGCTGTGCCAATGGTCCAATAGTGGTTTTTGCTGGATCAGTGGTCTCGATTGTAGCCTGCGGTTGACAACTCAACATGGTCCAACTGCCGTTGTTGCCGTTGGAAGTTAATGATTACTGTGAGATATGAGTTGTCGCCCACAGTTGACAAGCTTGGGCCACAAAGAGGCACAAAAGGCACAAGCAAAAAAATAGGTCTTATAAGTCAGATAAGACCTATAAGACCTATTCTGTTTGTGGCTTGTGTGCCTTTATGAGTCCTGGGCCCGGTACTGCATGCCAGGTTCTGTGTCTTCCTGTAAAAAGTCGCCGATGTCGATTGTCAAGCGTTTGAGTTTCTTGTAGAGCGTCTGTCTTGATCCTAATCCTAATGCTTCGCTGGCCTTTGCCACATTGCAATCGTGACGCTTGAGCGTTTCAGTGATTACGCGCCGCTCATAGTTATCGAGCATGTCATCCAGCTTTTCCGCAGCGACCTCGCTCTGAGCATTTTGCGGGCGAATCCTTGAACTGACGTTCTCCGGACGAATGTAACCGTCGTCTTCAGCGTAAAGAACGAGGCGTTCGATCTCCGCTGCGAGCTCGCGAATATTCCCGGGCCATGAGTACGTCTCGAGAATCTGGATCGCATCGGCAGTGATTCCAGAAATCGCTCTTTCATTCTTCCGAGCGTAGTGGCTGATGAAATGCGATATCAAAGCGGCAATGTCTTCGCGTCGATCTCGTAACGGCGGCACCTTCAACGTCAACGTCGCGATTCTGTAATACAAGTCCTCGCGAAAGAGTTTCTCGCTAACAAGTGTTTCCAGATCTTTGTGCGTCGCGGCAACCACGCGCACGTTCACTTTGCGGGGCGCACGCTCGCCGAGCGTATGAATCTCTCCCTCCTGGAGAAACCTCAGTAGCTTCGGTTGCAACGGCAGCGGCAGATCACCGATCTCGTCGAGAAACAGAGTTCCATTCTCAGCCGAACGGATCAAACCCGCCTGATCGGACATCGCACCTGTAAACGTTCCGCGCCGGTGTCCAAACAACATGCTTTCAACCAGTTCCGCGGGAACTGCAGAGCAGTTGAAAGGAATGAACTCGCTTTCAGAACGCCGGCTGAGACGATGAATCGCTCGCGCGATCAGTTCCTTTCCCGTACCCGACTCGCCGGTGACGAGAATCGTTGAATTAGAATCTTTGATTCGTTCGACGTTCTTCGCTACTTCCGCCATTACGCGACTGCTGAACACCATGCCCGGCAGTGAACTCGCAGAAGTCACTGTTGCGGGTTTGGTCCCGGTCGGGACCACGTTTGTAGACGACTGATGCGAGTGGGCCAGGTGCGCTACGTCGCTGAGCGCGTTGAGTTCTTTTGCCTGCTGTGGGGTCAATGAACGAACACAGCGGCCGTAAAGTGCCGCGCCTTCACGCATAACTGAAGGCAAAGCCAGCAAAAGGCAGATTGCCTGATCGCCCTCTTTTGCGGGTTGAGGCCGGCCTTTGCTTGCGAAAATCTCGGCTACTGCACTTTCGCCAATCGCGATCTCTTTGTCTTCGAGTCCTTCCGCCCAGCGCAATGTTGGCTTACCTGAATCAGAAGTCGCCCAGATTGATAGGCCATAGGTCGGCGCCGTCGCTTCCACCATCAGGCTGACCTTGATCATCACCTCATAGAGGAGATCCGGCCCTCCATTCGCGGCTTCACAGACGGCTCGTACTATTGAACTGATAGGTAATCGCAGAGAACTCGACTCGGAGACAGGGACATCCGGGCTCACTACCGAAGAGTCAGACATCTACACCCTTCCTTAATTGGCTCGAAAAATCGTGGGAGCTTACTTCAGCGAGGAGGCCGCACGGGACAAGAAAACATCGAATCTTAGTGCCAGGGCTTAAGCAGCCCGCAGGTTACGGAAAGTCTAGTCGGCGGGAGCTAAGGCTGTCAACAAGTTTTAACTTCAAGTAGGAATTAAGGATTTCCGTTCGCCACCCGTTCGCCAAAATAAGCGCTTAAAGTACTAGAAGTTCAAGTAAATGTTCAACTTACAGGGACAAACCGTTGATTAGAAAAATCTTTACACCCTTTAAGCACGATGCTACAGTCCGCCGATACCGCCGCTAAGTTGTTGAGCGGCAAGCACATTGACAAGCCGCGAAGTACATTTAGTTGGGGCTGCAAGTCGCAAGGTGCCCGCTATCTTGTGGCTAAACCCACATTTTTAGTTAAGCAGCCTCTTAACTGAGCGCATGACAATCTACTCGGGCCATGAGGTCGGCAGGCCGTCGTTTTACGAGGCCTTCACCTTTGCCGCAGTTGCCATGAAGCTGGAAAGTACGAGCTGGGCTGGAAACTTGAACGGCAAAGGACTAGGAGGTGTTGAGGTGAGCAGGGCTGCAAACAGTTTCTGGGTTGACGAGCGAATCAAGGCGCAACGCGTGTCCCCACGCACAAATTCATTGGCTTCTGTGCAACAGATCTCTTTAGACATCATCGGCACGCGCACTGAGGTGCGCCGCAGGGGCGGAGTAATCCCCTCCTGGGTTGTTTTTGGAATGATTCTGCTGGCGACTCTCGCCGTTTGTGTGACGGTGAACATGCGCACGCGCGCGAAGGTTCAGGTTGCAGCACAACAACTTACGGTGATGCAGACTGACGTCGAGGCATTGCGCAACGTGAACCAGTCAATGAAATCAGAATTGGAAAGACTGCGAACCGATCCCCGAACGATCGAGCTCGCCGCACGCTCGCGGCTGAACATGGTTCGCAGCAACGAGTTTGTTGTTCCCGTGGAATGATGATGTCAATCACCAACGGACAAATCGATTTCTATGCCTGCCAAAACCTGCCCATAGTTGTCTTCTGCTCGACATCCACGCAACCGGGTTAACCTTCCGAGTTGGTGCGGCTGTGACTGCCATCACAGCCGCGCTCCCCTCTAACAACTGACTGTCTCGCGAGCCTCTGCCGGGTTATTCATGAGTCGAAGCTGGTATATCGCGAAAGCTGCAATTGCCAGAGTATAGATTTGAACACCCGTGGCCAGAGCAATGCCCTGAGTGAACAATGGTGACAGGTACACTACGAGCAGAAGACATTTGTAACTGAATGGCAGTGAAGACGGGTGCACTCCTTCCCTGTAAAACTCGGCTGTAAGGAGAAGACCAGCTAATACGAGAATCGTACTGTCGTAAATTCCCATATAAATATTGAGCACTGGTGTCCAGCTTACATTTAAAGCCCATAGAAGCTGGCGTTGCGACTCTCTTCGCAAGCGCCACCAGGAAGCGATAAGAAACGGAATTACGAGCAGCACCAGAATCGCGGTAATTATCCATCTCAACTGTCCGTGATGCGGCAGCAGGAGTCGCATAAAAGCATTGATGTCCACGTATTTCCATGACCGCAGGCCCGATTCAGCCGTCGTGGCAGAGCTGCTGTAAAAAAGTAAACGGCTGATAAAGTTAATACACCCCTGCCGTCCGACGAGGAAGAATGAGAACGCTGCCAGCACGAGATTACCTGCCGCGAGACCGATGAGGTTTAACCAACGTCCCGTTACCAAAAGCATCGGCGCAATTAAAAAAAGTAACGTCGGCTTGTAGGCACAGAGTGCGAGTGCGGCGCCGCTCCAGAATTTGGAGCGGCCCTCGCATGCAATAGCGAGTGCCAGACAAAAGAAGCCGAAAGCGGACGTTTGCCCGCCTGCAGGCATTCCACAAGAAAGGGCCAGAAAGAGAGCGCGAGCAAAAGTGCCGTTAACCAGAACTCCTGCGCGAGATACTGAAGCGCGCGCCACAGAATCCCAATCCGGCTACATACAACGAGACCGAGATCACCAACCAACTAAGATAAGCCCACGTATATGGGAGCCGCGAAAGGAAAACAAACGGGCGACGAAGAATGGTGCGTTGGCATAACTTAACTCCTCGTCAACCGGCGCATCTGGAAAGTTTTCGTGGTACAAGCGCCGGTGCAATGGAACGTCGTAGATGCTCGCAGGATCATGATCATTGAAGATCAATCCAGCGATATAAAAAGCGCCGAAGTCGGCGCCAAGAGACCGGCCAAAAATTGTGCGGCCACGCTTCGCTGTCGCGAATGAAACGATGAGGATAATTAAATAGATTGCGAGGATCAGAATTGAGATCCTGAGGATGTAACCTCGATTGAGCCGCCGCTCGATGAATGACCTCACGGACTCGCCCCTTTTGCGTTAGTCTTTTTGATAATCATTCAGAGAATCGGACCTGGTGCGTCACTTGGAATATCTGAAGGGCTGTCGATGCCGGCAAATTCCGCACGGGCAAGTTTCTGTTCGGCAAAAGTCAGTTGGAGATACAAGACTCTAACCGCACTCAACCAAACCGAGAATATCAGCATGTCGTTTTTCTCATGTCGCTCGACAAAAGGGGCATAGTTGCGACTCACAATAGCTTCGACGTCACTGCGCGGCATGCCCTTTCGCAATTGTTTCATGATGTTGTAGAGCACAAATCTTCGCTCCCCAGACACATTTGAGATAATGCCTCTTGCAAAAAATCCTGCCGCCGCGCAACCAATGTAGTAGATCGTTTGAACAATGACCTGTCGCCTGTTCATAGCCACCATTCCAGATTTCGTTCATTGACTTGCACGGCGGTGATGGATCGTTGGAGTTCTTTTTTTAGAACGGACACGGATCGCATACGGCCTTACAGGATTTCCAAATCAAAGCTGATCCCGTAATACCCATGCCGTCAGATGCCAGATCCCGCGCTGCATCATCTGCTCCACTGAAGCCAAATACAAGATCCACAACCTCCTTGCCAACGCTAAAGGCAATTGGAACTACAGGATTGAACCCATGAATGCGGGTCGACATGCAATTATCGGCAAGCGTATTCAAGCCTTTTACATGCTTGAGTCGTTTCAACCGGTTCAGACCGTCGTATTCATAAGTGCTCACGACGCCATTGGGCATTGTTCGTGTCGTGAGTTTGTTCGTGGCGTCGTAAGTAAACGTGGTGTTCAAACTGGCATTATCCGCCAACTGGATTAGACGATTGATAACGTCATACTGGTAAGTTGCGGAGGCAGCCGTATTCAAACTCAACTGGGTGCGGTTTGAACTGGCATCGTAGGAATAACCAACCACTTGTCCGAACACATCGGTCATCGAACTGACGCGACCACGATTATCATGTGCAATGGTCACTGTCCCGGTCGGGTTCGTCGCCGTTGTCAGGCGCGACAAAACATCGTAGCCATAGGTTGCCGAAGTTGTGTCGGGATAGCTGATCGTTGTCAGTCGGTTAAGTGCATCATAGGTGTAGCTGGTGATCGCCGCATTGTAATCAGTGCGTTGATTGCGGTTTCCTCCAGCATCATAAACAAAATACTTCGTTGCAGTGCCTTTCTTTTCCTGTAGTAGGTGGCCCAGGGGGTCATACACGAACTCGTAACGCTGGTTAATCGCGTCAATGAGCGCCGGTCATTTGTGAGCGTGCGTTGTATTCATAAGCAGTTGTCTTCTGCGCAGGATCGATGGTGCTGGTGAGGCGATTAGCATTGTCGTAACAGTAGGTGGTCGCGTTACCAGCCTGATCAGTCGCAGTCAGGAGATTTCCGGCTGAATCGTAAGTGTAGTTTTGCTCGAGCCTGCCGACACCAGCGGTCGCTTCGGGATACTTGATCTTCGTTACGCGATCAAAATCGTCGTAGGTGTAATTGGTGGTACGATTGAGCGCGTCTGTCACGCCTGTCAAATTCGACATCGAGTCGTATGCGTAACTCGTTGTCTTGTTGTCGGCGTTGGTCTCGCTGGTTAATCGATGAGCAGCGTCATATACGAAAGTAGTCTCATAGCCACGCGGGTCTTTATATTTCGTTTTGCGTCCCGCCAGGTCGTAAGTTAAGACTACGAAATTCGCATCAGGATATATCGTCTTCTTTAAGCGCCCCGCCAAATCATGTTCAAAACTAGTCACCTGATTGAGGGCATTCGTCACGCTGGTTATACGGCTGCGCGCATCGTAGCACTGCTCGTCTGATTGTTGAGCGCATCCGTGCGCTGTGTCAGATCACCATTGCTGTTGTAACTGAAGATGGTCGTGTTATTACGTGGATCAGTTACGGTTAGTAACTGACCTTGCGAGTTGTAGGTGAGTGTTGTTGTGTTATTTAGCGGATCTTTCGTAGTCAGCAGGTTTCCGTGCGCGTCGTAGGTACGCGTCCAAACACCATTCATCTGGTCGGTCATTGTAAGAACCTGGCCCAATGAGTTGTACGTGTAAGTAATCGTTCCTGGACCATCGGTTTGCGTCAAGCGATTACCGGCAGTGTCGTATGTGTAGGTGATGGTGTGATTCAATGCGTCCGTTTTGGAAACGAGGTTCAGGTTATTGTCGTAATTCAATTGGGATATTTGCGAGTTGCCGCACCCGCAACTACCCTCGACTCGCGTGACGACATTCCGACCTTTGCTGTTGTCAAAGAAGTATTTGGTAACGCGATTCAAGGCATCGGTCACATCAGTTTCCGTAGCACTGACATAACTGAGCGTGTAACGTTCAGTGCCATTTCCCGCTTTCTCGGAAGTTAAAGCTCGGCCCTGAGAATCGTACGTGTGTGACTCCAGCACATTATTGAGTGCATCCTTAACCGTACTGACATACATATTGTTTCCAGAGATCACGTAGGTGAACTGAAATTTTGAACCGTCCCCATACGTTACGCTGCTCAGGCGCCCAAAAGATAAACGCGTGTAAGTAGCTATCGTTCCCATACTGTCAGTTAACGTAGCAATCTGGCTCTGACTGTCATACGTCACAGTGATGGTGCGTCCTGAGGCATCTGTGATCGTGGTGGGATTACCGCTGGCATTCAGTGTCAATGTAATGGTGTTTCCGTTGGGATCTACGAGCGAAGTAAGCTTTCCATTCGCGTTGAATTGATGGACGCTGCCATCACTGAAAGTCACCGTGTAGCTGTTGTCAACGTTCTTTACGAGTTGGCCATGGATGTTAAGCGTAGAGAGTGGAACAAATGGTGCTCCAGTTGAGTTGCGCGTGAAGTAGATTGCACGGCCGTTAGGAAGATTGAGCCTGGTTAAGAAGTTGCCGTAAGCAACGACTGATTCATCCAGAACGGAGCTCCAGCCATAGCCAAACAGGCCGGATGACTGCTTACTGCTGTTATATGCCCGGGTTATTTCCAGCCCCTGGCCCATGCCCGGCAACCGATAGTCAGTCTGCTGAAGGTACATGTTACCGTTGGTGACGTTTACGGGTTCACCAACGCCGCTCTCACAACTCGGCGCCGCATTATCCGTAGCCTTATCGTTAGGTCCGATCGTGATCGTAATGGTTATCACTTCAGTTCCGCCTGGTTCTATATTGCAGGGAGTCGTATTGATGATGGCGTTAATACGAAAGGTGTAAGTGCCGGGAGTCGACAGATAGAAGCTCAGCGGTCCAGTGGAATTCGAGGCCCGCGTATCCAGTTCATGGAAGAATGCTGTGGTGCCATTAGGATTCTATCCATAGACGTTCCCGACGAAATATGTTCCGTTCAAGCTCCCGCTGGTGGAAACGTCGACGTACACCCCGATGTGATTGACGGTTCGCTCATAAATGAAACCACTTTCCTGACAGACGCATGGCGACACCACGCAGTTCCAGCCCTTGCCGATGCACTGACCGAAGGCTGTGGCAAAGGCGTTGATATTGATAAAGGTGCCGGCCGCCGCAACGCCGCTACCACTTAATGGTTGTCCCGTATCGCGATAGGAGAAATCGGCGGAAATACTTTGTCCGCCACCTTGCGGTTGGTTGTCACATGATGATTGCGCTTCCACTGTCGGCACGGAAGCACCGGTAAGCAGGGCAAATGTGGTAAGGGTTACGATAGAAAAAACGGTGATTAGCAAGCATAGCGGGCGCACACTAAGTTTCATTGGAGGGCTCCTTTTAGGGAATCGAGACGAGAAGCTGTCGGGCCAGCGAAAGCGAGAGGTCGGGGGCTCGCACGTAAAAGAATTGGGAACGCCCGCACTCTAGTTAGACAGCAAACGAGTGTCAACAAGTTTTTTTATTGTTTTTTGCATGCATGAATACAAGGGCAATTCAAAAGCTGCAACAAACTGTGTACACTGTGCCTTTGCTGCGTTAGAAGATGATTTAACAGAGGTTTCGTTAGAGGGAGGATCAATGCCGGAAACAAAGGAAAGCGCCTCACCTGCGGAGGTAGAGCAAGAGCGTTGGGAGCAGGAGACTCTTAAGCCTGCACTGGAGAAACATCCGGAACGAAAAAAGACGTTTCAGACCGTTTCACTCGAAGACGTCGAACGCCTTTACACTCCCGCAGACACCGCGGATCTCGACTTCTCACACGACATCTCGTTTCCCGGCGAGTTTCCTTACACACGAGGCATTCATCCGACCGGCTATCGCGGCAAGCTTTGGACCATGCGGCAGTTTGCCGGCTTCAGCACTCCCGAAGAAACAAACGCTCGCTTCAAGTACCTGATGCAGCAAGGTCAAACGGGACTCTCAGTCGCATACGATCTTCCGACATTGATGGGCTACGACGCTGACTCGCCGTTATCAGAAGGCGAAGTCGGAAAGTGCGGCGTGGCCGTGTCGTCGCTGGCCGACATGGAAGTCCTCTTTGATGGCATTCCATTGGAACAGGTGACAGTCTCGCAGACGATCAACGCTCCGGCTTCGATTCTGCTCGCTATGTATCTGGTAGTCGCTGAGAAACAGGGTGCTCGTTGGGACAAGATCTCAGGCACACTTCAGAACGATATTCTCAAGGAGTACATTGCTCAGAAAGAATGGATTTATCCGATCAAGCCGGCGATGAAGCTCGTGATTGACACGTTTGGTTTCTGCACGGAACACGTGCCGCGCTACAACCCCGTTTCAGTCAGCGGTTATCACATTCGCGAAGCCGGCGCCACTGCGGTCCAGGAACTCGCCTTCACTTTGCGCGACGGCATCGAATACGTTGCCTGGGGTGTTGAAGCGGGTCTCGACGTCGATCGCTTCGTGCCGCGCATGTCTTTCTTCTTCAACGCGCACAACGATTTCTTCGAAGAGATTGCGAAGTATCGTGCGGCCCGTCGCATCTGGGCTCGCGAAATGAAGAACCGCTTCGGTAGTAATTACGAGCGCACGTTACAGCTTCGTTTCCACACGCAGACTGCCGGCGTCTCGTTGACGGTCCAACAACCACTCAACAACATCGTTCGTGTAGCAATCCAGGCACTCGCCGGCGTACTCGGCGGCACGCAAAGTCTGCACACCGATGCGTACGACGAAGCACTCGCGTTGCCAACGGATCGCGCCGCACTAATCGCACTGCGCACACAACAGATCATCGCGGAAGAAACGGGCGTCGTGAATACAGTCGATCCACTCGGTGGTTCTTATTATCTCGAGTCACTGACAGAGAAGATGGAAGAGGAAGCGCTCGAGTATTTCAGGAAGATCGACGCAATGGGCGGCATGGTTGCGGCGATTGAAAAAGGTTTCCCGCAACGCGAGATCCAGGATTCGGCTTATCAGTATCAGAAAGCTGTCGAGCGTGGTGAACAGGTAATCGTCGGCGTCAACAAGTACGCAATGACTGACGAGCCGTCTGAAGTGCCCATTCTCGTAATCGACGAATCAGTTCGCACTCATCAGCTCGAGCGGCTCGAACAGACTCGCACGCGCCGCGATGACGGCGCAGTTGCCAAGGCACTCGAAAAACTAAAACTCGCAGCGCATAAAAACGAGAACACTATGCCGGCCACGATCGACGCCGTGCGTGCTTACGCAACGCTCGGAGAAATCTGCTCAGCGCTCCGAGACGTCTACGGAATTTACGAGGAACCTGCCTTTTAACGAGACGATGTCTAATCGAAAGATTCGCGTTCTAGTTGCTAAGCCCGGTCTCGACGGACACGACCGCGGCGCGAAGGTGATCGCACGAGCACTACGCGACGCCGGCATGGAAGTGATCTACACAGGTCTACGCCAAACACCGGAGATGATCGCTGCGGCAGCACTGCAGGAGGATGTCGACGCTGTCGGCGTATCGATATTAAGTGGCGCACACAACACGCTTTGCCCCCGCATCGTCCAGTTGCTTCGCGAGAAGGGTATGGACAATTGTCTGGTCCTCGTCGGCGGCATCGTTCCCGAGGAAGATCTACCGAAACTCAAGGAGCAGGGCGTCGCCGAAATCTTCCTCCCCGGCACCTCAACCGAAGATATCGTCAAGTTTCTTCAAGCCAACGTAAAACCCCGCGACTAACGCGATTCAGTAACGAGTCCAGCGCTTGTCTGTGAGGGTAAAGACTTCATCACCGTCGCCTTCCCCGCATGGAGACTTTCGATCGCAGCACGGACGTCAGCTTCCGGATCTGCATCTCGCCTTTATCAAACACGAAAGAGGCAACGTCATTGGTCTTACTCTCAACAGTGGACAAGGGGGAACTGCTGGGAAAAGATGCCGCCGACCGTGGCCAGTCTCACCGGCAATACAACTTTTAAGTTGACGGGGACACCGACGCGGAGGCAGTGGCGCTCTATGGGTCGTTCACAATTGAATCCAGACTAAGAACTA
>Ga0126311_10001128_pt1 | contig 12689 bp, 15 predicted proteins | sample Plot61_FD_92539 | JGI IMG/M metagenome (GOLD analysis project Ga0126311, IMG submission 92539) | Serpentine soil microbial communities from UC McLaughlin Reserve, CA, USA - Plot61 | ecosystem: Environmental > Terrestrial > Soil > Grasslands | place: USA: UC McLaughlin Reserve, Lake County...
CTCCGTCAGGACGGTCCAGCGCCACCTGCACGTCCTCAAGAGCAAGGGACTGGTTGAGTTTGTGGAGAGGAGACGCAACAAGGGCCGATACTCAAGTTACCTCTATAGGGTCGTGCACATCGTGCGTACCACCGGACATGGGCGTCGTGTGGAAGGCCGTTCCCTATATAGAGAGAGAACTAAAAGACTATCGAACTCGCCCAAAAACACAGAATCAAAGGAAGAGCGAAAGCAGCGGGAGGCAAAACGACGACGAGAAGGCTACGAGTGGCTCTTTGAGTAGAGAGCGGGTGATAGCTCCGCCCCCATTCCCCTAGAGCTCCCTGTGCGGTGCTCCACACCAACAATCGCATAATACCTCTGGAAGCTTTAACTCCTCCATAGCCCCGTCCGGCTTTGGGGTGTGGCCCAGCGCAGAAGGATCGCATCCTTTGTATTATAAGTAGAGCATTAGCACCCGTGAAGGGCCCTAAGAGCACCCCATCCGAGGAGCTATGCAAAGCTCTGGGGCGGCGGCCTCGGGCACGGTTAGCCGCCGGTTAGATGGTGCCTCATCGTCGCTTAAACGCCCCTCTCCCACGTCCCGAAGGGTACCCGATTAGGACCCCGGAGGCGAAAGGCCTTAGGTGCCAAGCGCTCTCAGAGGCTTATAGGCCCCTCACAGGCCATTCTGATAGAAGCCGATACCGCTGACCTCGCGGCTCAGGAACGGCAGCCCAGACGCTTTGTCGAGGAAGGCTCCCGGGTCGTGTTCGTGCGCCATGAGGGCCGCGACGTCCTCGGGGATATCGTCGGCCTGGCCACTCTGTATGGACCACTCGGCCACGAGGTACTCCATAGGCGCGTCGCCGCGTAGGACACGCTCTACACCACACTCGGGGCAGACGAGGACCCAGCGGTGTTTACCGACCTCACCCTCGAGGCGCTTCAGGCGGCTCCTAATACCCATATCGCCGCGTCCCGTTCTGGGTCTTTAGCGCCTCTTCGAGCTCCTCGAGCCTGGCCTCGAGCTCCTCCAGCTCTTTAGCCTTCATCTCCACGGAGACGGCGCGCAGATAGACGTTCAAGATCTGCGCAACGATGGAGCCGACGGACCTATCGACAGCGCCCTCCAGCACATCGTCTGCGAGATCTGAGAGGCGCTGCTTTATATCGCGCACGTCCGCCACGGGCCTACCCCGCCCGGCGCGCCTGCCGCCCTTCGCGCCATTGCGGCGGCGCTCGTCGAGACGCTCCGGTGCATGGGCGTAGCAGTACTCAGAACCGTCGATAGGTATGCCTTTACAGGCGGTCCCCCTATTGGTTATTGCAGCACACTTATTCATTAGGTATCACCCCCTCCCCCTGCAAGGCGCGGTGGAGCTGTCCGAGCTCTCCCTGCATCGTATAGATGTAAGGGTGGAGGCGGTGTTCCTCTTGGCGGATAGTCGCCAGAAGGGCGTCGAATATCTCACCCTTGGCGCACTTTATCTCGGTGCCGTCATCCAGCACCAACGTATCCCCAAATAGGCCGGAGTCCTGAAGCCGCTTTATCCTGGCTCTAAGAGACATGAGGCCTACTTCCAGTACGGGCTACGGCGCTTCTTCTCGAAGAGCTTTGACTTGTCGCCCCCGCTTGGAGTGCTCCGACATGCGGGCCTTCTCGTATGCCGTCTCCGCGCGGGCGAGCAACATGGAGCGTTCGTTCTGAAGAGCGATGAGTTCCGATGCGTCAGAGAGGTGCGTGTTAATGAGCGCGCGCCCGCCGGGCAGCGGTATCGAGAACTGGTACGAGCTCTCCGCGCCGCGGCGGACGCGTTCGTACACCTGTTGCTGCGCGCTAAGGATGCGAGGCGAGTAGGTCTCTGTGTCGCCTCGGCTATCTTGCGCTCCTTCGCCTCCGCGGTTAAGTCCTCGTCGGCTTGTATGCGCTCGACAGCGCTGGAGAGCGACTCGGCGTCTTGCTCAGCGCGCTTCACGATGTCGTGCACCGCTTTGTCGGGTATCCCCTCGACAATCTGTTCGTACGTCGGCTGTATCACTTGGTCTGCTAAGATCTCGGTCATTAGAGCCCCTTCTTGACGCGCTTGTGCACGTTCTTGAGGCCGTTAATGCCGTTACCCAGGAAGGCCTTAGGGCGCTTCGGGACCCGACTCTGGAACACCTCTTCTTTATGCTTCTTTGCCATGACTAATCCTTTCTGCTAGAGCGTGGCTCCAGCGTATATAGGGAGCGAGAACAGCCGATCGGCGTCCTCTAGCGCGTTGTATCGAGCCGGAGCAGGAACACGGAGCGAGAAGGCGGGAGCAGAATCAGGCCTCGCCTTGCCCGCCCGGGCGTTGCCGCGCCGGGTATCCCGCCCCTCATCTCGCGCTGGGACAGTCGCACTGTTAGCTCGTGCCAGAAGTGGGGCGCCCAGCGTCATCGCGCTCTCGCGGTAAGAGTCGCCAGCGCGCGCTTGAAGCCCTCCCGAGAGGGCACCTCTTCACTGTATCCGTAGCTCCAAGCGAGCACAGAGAGGACGTGCGGCGGCAGTGAACCGAACTCGGGGCAGTCGCGGAGCATACGCACCACCTCGGAGGCGGGACGGGGCGAGGCCGTGGCGATGCAGCAGGATCGCTCAGCCTCACCCACAACAGCTCCTCGGCCGGTGCATGGGCCGGCCGCTCGGCAGTCATTACGTTCTGGCCCTATTCCAGGCGGTAGAGACATCTTCAACCTGGTCCTCTTCTCCTACGGGAAGCCCCAAAAGCTCCCACGCAGCGTCCGTGGCCTCCTTAGATGAGAGGCGAGGGATCTGTATTGCGACCTTAAGAACCTTGCCGTCATCGAGCATGGCGAGGCGTGCCCTCTTAAAGACGGTGGCATCAGTGTCCTCGATGCGGTGGTGCATATTGTTGTAGGCGCTGGCGGCATCTTCATAGATCTCATCAAAACTAAGGTGACTATCGAGGTACGAGCTCCAATAAACTATGTAGCCTGCGAAATCTTCGGGGTCCTGCTGCCCCGGAGCCGGGGCCTCAGCTTTTGGGGCAGCAAGGCGCGCGTGATCTGCCAGGAGCTCACTAAGGCTCACGCCGTAGCCCTGGGCGAGCTTACGCAGCGTAACGCTATAGACGCCGCGCTGCCCACGCTCGAGCGCCGCAATCGTCTCCCTAGTCACTAGACTTGGCCGAGGTCGTGTCACAGTTCGCCGAGCTCGACGACCAAGGCGATAAACAGGTATGCTTCTGTCCCATCAACGAGCAGTCCTCCGGTAGCCCCGGCTTCAAGATCTACGGCGACTCGTTCTATTGCTTCTCTTGCGGGGAGTGGGGGGACGTCGTCACCTTCTGGCGGATGATGCACGACTTCGCCTCCAATTGGGAGGCCGCACAAGACCTCGCGCGCCGGTACAAGATTGAACTACCGAAGATGGATCCCGAATCCCGCAAGCGTTACAAGGAGCGCCGCCGGAAAGAGGAGGGTTGGACCGAGGACGCGCAAGCGAACCACGAGAGGCTCTTAGGGGACACCCCTAGCGCCGGGCGGGCTCGAGCATACCTAGAGGGGCGGGGCTTTACAGAAGAGCATTGGAAGCGCTTCATGCTCGGCATCGATAAGAAGGGTGAGCGCATCACCATCCCCTACTGGTCTGGGGGTCAGATACAAGGGCAGGTCGGCCGAGGCTTAAGTGACGACCTCAAGCCCAAGTACCGTTACCCGAAAGGGGAGGAATTCGCCCTCGGGCGACGACCCCTCTTCATGCAAGACGTTCCCCGCGCCGAGGAGTGCCTGCTGGTAGAGGGCTTTTTCGACCAGCTCGCGGCGGCAGTGCTCGGCATCCCGTGTGTAGCCGCAGGATCCGCCGGCTTCTCTGGTGAGCAAGTAGCGGACCTCCTGGACATGGCGGCCAAGGGCGCAACCTTCGTGATCAACCGCGATAAGGACGAGCGCGGCAAGGAGCGGGCGCAGACGATGCTCGAGAAACTCTATCCGTACGCCCGCCTGATGCCCGACCTGCGGGGGGAGGACGTAAAGGACGTTGCCGACTTCTATCGGGAGCATGGCGAAGCGGCGGTCGAGGAGATACGTGAGCTCATGGCGGAGAGTCAGGACGCCGTAGAGCTGGCAATGGTTGAGCTCGAGATGCTCAAGCGGCCGGCCGAGAAGGTCAGGTTCTTAAAACGCGTCATCGTACCTTGCCTGCTTCGCATTCCCGACCGTTCCGAGAGGGGCGCGGTTATCAAGTGGGTGGCCAAGGCGGACGGCCTGAATACCGAAATCGTCCAGAACGCTATCACCGAGGGCGAGGGACGCCTCATAGTCGAGACCCACGACTCGTCGGAGGAGGAGCTCCCCGAAGAGGAGTGGAGCCATCTCCTAGAGCCCGGCGTGCTAGAACGCTACGCCGAGGACGCGTGCAAGATCAAGGGCGTGGTCGGAGAAGATGACAAGAAGGTCATTAAGATCCTCGTCGAAGAAGCCGTCGACGCGCAGTTAGAGCCGCTGCCTACGGGCAAGCCGATCGGAGGGGCGGTAATGCTCACCGGCGATTCGGGTAGGGGCAAGAACTACCTTGCCGACGCCGCCGTGTGCGCCCTCCCCGAGGCGTGGTACCTGGCCTTCGAGGCCGCCTCTGCTACCGCCTTCTACTACGCGGCCGAGATAGACCCCGCATTCCTCAAGCACCGGTTCATCTATCCGAACGAGGCCGAGGCGATCGACACCGTGGTGGAGTTCCTCCGGCCGATGCTCTCCCAAGCCAAGGCGAAGAAGTACGTCACCAACAAGAACTCCGATGGCTCCCATGTCTTCCAAGAGATAAACGTCGAGGGCCCGATAACCGGAGTGATCCCGACCACACGGAACACACTCAACCGAGAGCTGCAAACCCGCCTGCTTGTGTGCGAGCTTCAGGACTACGAAGACCGGATCAAGAAACACACGGCCGCCCTCTCGCGTCAGTTCTCGCCGGAGTTCATGGAGAACCTACACGGGGATCTAATCCTGAAGTGGCGCGCCGCCCTCTCTTCGCTCACAGGCGTCCGCAAGGTGGTCATACCCTTCGGCTCGAACGAAGAGTTCCGACTCTCGAACGAGGACATCGGCCACGGCGCGAGGGTCTGGGGGAACCTGCTGGGGCTCATGTGTGCTCACGCCTGGCTCGAGCAGCGCAACCGCGAGGTGCGCGAGGTTCGGGGCACACGGGCCGTTGTGGCGACGGCCGAAGACTACAGGGCGGCCTATGACCTGATCAGAGATGTGGGCAGCCGTTCGATCGTCAACCTGGGGGAGACGCACCGCAAGATCGTGCAGGCCGTCAATGACCTCAAGGAGGAGGACAGGTTCTGCTCCGATGGTTACTCGGTCCGGGCGATAGCTAAGAAGGCCGGAGTCTCACCTGGCACGGTCTCGAAGAATAGGACTTTCCTGACCGTCTCGGCGGGGCTCCTCTACGAGACCGAGAGCAAGAGGCTTCAAGTAGTCGACGACATCGATCCGTCGTTGTTAGAGAACATCGACGTGAACACCGCCATGGAAGGCTTCCCCGATCCCTCCAAAGTGGCCGAGTGGGACACCCCCGCGCCAGATGGCGGAAACAGTGGAAACACGGAAACACCCCCGCAAAAACCCGATACCTATGAGGAAAAAGCGTTTCCTGAGGGTGGAAACACCGAGGAAACAGTGGAAACACCCTCATGGGAAAGTGCTGTTTCACCCGAGCCGCGGGTAGTCCACTACAAGCACGACCCCTTCGACGTGTACATCGGCAGGGGCCGAGGACGCACCGGCCAGAAGCCGAGCAAGTGGGGCAATCCGTATGTCGTTGATAAGGACGGCACGCGCGAGGAGTGCATAGCGTGGTTCGAGCGCGACTTCGGGGCGGGCGTCTTAGACGCCAAACCGGAGGATCTGCCGGAGATCCGCGGCAAGGTCTTAGGGTGCCATTGTGCACCGGCGGCGTGTCACGGCGACGTGCTACTCAGGCTCGCCAACGGCTGGCCAGAACCCGAAGCATCGAAGCCCGCCGGCGATCCCCACCCGAACGGGGAGGTGCCCCTCTCCTCTGACCTCAAACCCGGCGAGACGGCGACACTCGAGGAGCTTAGAGCGAGGCGCGACGAGGGGGTGAGGATCTGATGACGGTTGTAGAAATCCTTGCCTTCCTCGGCAAGAAGGGGATCACCCTGGAGCGGGACGGGGGAGACCTGATAGCCCGACCCACGGCCGCCGCTACCGACGAGGTCGTAGAGCTGATCAGGGGCCACAAGGCCGAGCTCCTGGACGAGCTCACGATTGAGGGGGAGGTCTATGAGTTCCCGCTCAGGCTCCGAGAGCCGAGGAGTGCAAACCTGCTCTACGAGGCCGAGATCGTGTGGGAAGAGGACCCGAGCGACTTCGACTATGTGCGCTCCTTTGAGTTAACCACCAACGGACGTAAGCGCATCGCGAAATGGACAGTGGAGGGGCGCCGGGTGGGATACGCCGTCCTGCGTCCAGACGCCCCGCACGATCCCGGGTTCCCCGGCCGGTTCACCCGACGAGTCTTCTTCTTGAAGGCCCACGACCGCGACAGTGCCCCGGCCGGCGTTTACAGCTACACTACCCCGTGCGAAGCGGTGGATCCTCGGACGATCTCCCCCGGGGAGCCGGCCTGGCTTACTCCCCGGGCTTGGGGTGCCCGCCTAGGCAAGAGCGCATAGCCCCGGTCTTATACAGCAGATTGTCTTATGTAGAGTGTCGAGGGTTCATAGCTCGGCATACATAAGAAACTGCTAATCTCCGCTCGTATGATGGCCCCTCCTAGAGTAGGCCCTCTGGACCGGAGCGATGCGAACTTCGTAATAACGGAGTTCTAAGAAGTTCGCATCGCCCCGGTCCAACACCTATGACCGCCCCTGGCTGAGTTCGGCTGTCTGAGGGTATTATCTAGACTTCAGCATGATATGGAGCGGAAGCATCCTTCCGCATGGCGGCTTCTGGGCCTATAGGACTGGGGCGCAGTGGGGCTTCTGCGGGACCTATCTCTACGACGCTTCTGCTCGGTTTGCTCCGGCTACCTCCAAAACTGCCGGAGCGCCGACAGCCACCTCGGAGGCTATCTTGCCCTCTGAGTCCACCAGCACTGCTGAGGGCGTGCCGCTAGCCCCGAAGGCGTGCCCCATAGCGAACTGCTGATCTAGGACTACCGTAGAGGGTAGGCCCAGCTGCTTGTTGGCCTCCTCCGTCCCTGCGGAGACGAACAGAAGCTTGGGAGCCCCTTCTGGCATGTTCTTCTCCCACGCCTTTATGTCGGGAACCATCTGCTGGCAGAAGCCGCACCCCGGGTTCCAGAAAAGCACAAGGGTCTCCTCGCCCCTGAAGTCAGCTAGCTCCACGGTGTTGCCTTCGAGGTCTGGCAGCTTCACCTCGGGAGCAGGTTGACCGATCTCTAGGTCTACGCGGGTAGGGGCTTCTACCGCTTTGGTCACGAGGGTGCGTATGGCCTCCGCTCCTCCTGCCACAGCGCTACCGATTGTGTCGTCGGGCCGGAGGAGAACCGCGCTTGGGGTGCCCCCTACCTCGTAGGCTTCGGAGACCTCCCAGTCTTCCTGGAGCACCACGTTTTGTAGGCCGTGCTCTTGTGCCTTGGCCCTATTCTCCTTGGGGTCTCCACGGCTAACTAGGGCTACGGTGAGCTTGTCCTGGTGCTCCGCTTGCCAGTGGCCTATCTCTGGTAGGAGGGCGTTGCAGGGTCCGCAGTTCGGGTCGGTGAAGAGCAGCACCACTGGCTTGCCCGAAGAGCGCACAGAGTCGAGGGTAAGCGTCTCCCCGTGTAGGCCGTCGAGGTTGAAGATTGGGGCCTGGGAGCCGACTGGAAGGCCCGCTACAGGCTGAGCGTGTTGGGTGCCGTTTGGGGAGGGTTGGGGCACACCGCCGGAGGCGGGTCTCGCTTCCAGGGCCTCGATGCGCACCAGAAGGCGACCGTTCTGGCGCAGTAAGTGCAGAAGGAACCACCACTGCCCGGCGAGCAGCCCGAGTACCACCGCCCCGCCCACTAGGAGCAGTAGTTGGGTCGCGGAGAGGGCACCAAACCAACCTATCGGGCTAGGACCGACGGCGCCGTTCCACCCTTGCCAGACCACGAAACCTGCTACGGCGGCTAAAGCTCCGTTGCGTGCGAGGGTCTTCCACCCGGCCGGGGCGGAATGGTGTTGGCCGAAGCAGTGGCACTCTGGCTTGCGCCCTCCGGCTAGGTTCAAGCTTATACCTGCTATGAAAATGAGCAGAAGCGCGAGCGCCCCTACAGCGCCCCAGAGAGCCGTGGAGGCAGGTATCAAGGCGAGAGCCACAGCAAGTTCGGCAAGCGGGAGCAAGATGGTGAGTGGGTTCGCAAGAGCGGCTGGTAGCCCGAAGTCGACCATGGCTTGTCTCGATCCCGTACGATCGGCTAACTTGGCAAAGCCGGCCCCGGCGAAGACACCCGCCAGTACCAAGCGCGCGCCGAGCAGAAAGGCGGGCATGAACATCTAATTCCTCCTCTATTACAGCGGTGGCGCACCGCATCCGCATATCGCATGATGTACTGGCGTGCAGCACGTGGAGCTGCAGCATATATAGCCACTACCGTCGGGGTGATTGCAGCAAACATAAGACGGGTCGCAGCAGTAATCACGCCACTCATTGGGGGGAACGCCGCCCTTGCGCGTCGTCGCGCTGTCGCAGAAGCCGCATTCCGTGCAGTCCAACGGGTGGATCTCCGGAGCGTTAGCGTCAAAGTTGGCGCCCCGCGTCTTGATCTCGCTGGTTATGCTGTCGCATTGGTCGAGCTCGGCCTTCTCGATTTTTTGCTGCAAGTTGGCATGAGCTTTTTCCAAAGCTTTCTGCCTGCTCTGCTTGCCCGCCTTCCGCGGGGCAGACGCCGTAAAGCGCGGTTTCCTGCGCCAGGAGCTGTTGGCTTCCGCGACGATCTTTTCTATATCGTTGACGTGCCGCTGCTCGTGCGCCACCACCGCATTCATAAACTTGTCTTCCTCATCTGCGCAAGTGTTGTAAAACGGCTCGTCGGGGGGGGGGCGCCAGTCAACCACGGTGACCGGGCCCAACGCCGTGAACGTCACTTTGACTTTAGCGGGTTTACCTTGCGAGTCGGTGGTTTGCACACAAACGTCGTTCTTGTTCTTGCATTCGAACGGCTTCCAGTGCCACTTCTCTGCCTTGAAATCGGCCTTGTACGAGGTAACCCCGGCCAAGCCGGGCCAGTTTTTGCCTTTTTCATCGGTCACCCCGGTGTGCGTGAGGTAATGGTTGAAACCCACGCAGGAGTCGTACAAGTCCGAGTGGTGCGGCTCCACGGGATCCAGTCTAGGGTCACTTATTGACCCCACGGGAGCACTTTTCCCAGCACGCGTTTGCGCCTCCGCGAACCTGGCGGACCACGGCCGCAGTAGCCCGGCAGACCCGAGCAGCACTCCAGCCCCAAGACCCTTGAGCACCTGCCACCTCGTCAGGCGTCCGGTGGCGAGGCCCCGGGCCAACCCATCGAAGCGTTCCTGGCTAACCACGATAGTTCCCCTTACTCGCAACTAAACTAGCGATAGGAGGGCGGGTAGCTAGCCCAGGTCTAGAAGGAGGGCAGGTAGCTGTCCCTGCGCCTCTACATGGGGGCGTCTTCCCACGTAACGGTTGCAGCATACTCTTCAAAGGACCCCGGCGGATCACTCAAATGAACTAGATTTGGAACTTTTTTACGAACTTTTTGGAGTTGGCGGAGGCCCACTTTAAGGACCGAAGTGCCTAGTACTACTTCGTTAACTACTTGAGAGCCGGCAGAATAATCCTACATCGAGTGGTTCGTGGAAGGCACAAGCCGCTCTGTGCGCCCGATTTTGTCACTTTTCGATTCGAACAGTCTTAATATCCAGCTTCATTTTCTACTAATCTAGCGGCTCTCTAAAGCCGAGCATCGATCTAACGAAGTAGTACTAGAAGGTGGATTCTGCGAACTTCGCCATGACGGAGTTCTAAGAAGTTCGCGCCCAGAAATAGCCACCTGGCATACAAAGATACGTCATTTGGGGGATGCGCCTAGTACCTCATGATTGCTACGGTAGTAGCGTTAGTCGACATAAGGTCGGCTTCAAACGAGAGGAGTTTGTCATGGAAAGAGGCGAAGCCAATCTCGACAACCTGTACCAGGATTTGGCCCACCGATTCAGAGCACTAAGTCAGCTCTTTGGCCAACTCGGCTCACCGGAGAGCGCTCAGGCACTCCTTGACAGCCTCATTACGGAAGACGGGGTGGCATTTAACCGCCTCGTCGACAGCGTCGATTACCCCATGCCTATTGGGAAATGCTTCTGGCTGAAGGAGATTATTGAAAGTACCATAGGCGGTCCGAACGGTACCGTCGAAGAATGTTGGCTCCGCGACGATCTGACCTCGCGGGAGCGTGCCCTGTACCTCGCGATTGCCTGGCGCCACAACATCTTGGTCGCCTGGGAGGAACGGCCGAAGTTGACCTTGGAAGATGGTCGTCTCGAACGCATCGTGATCCCGCCAGGACCGTTCCTCGACGAACTCAAGGCTAACGGTCTTGTGACCTGCGCGTTGCGCATTACGTACTCTCCGATACATGGTGTGGCTGCGGGAAAGCCCCAGCGGCTGTGCTTTTGAGTCCAAGCGCGGCTGAAGGCATATAGGCCGGACGTTGCTCGTTGAGGCCTGGCCCGGCATTGGAGAGGACCGGCGCTATGCCCTCTATTCACCCGCCTTCCTAGAAAGTGAATTCTCGGAAGTGCGCCTGGAGAAGTAGCCACCTGGCATACAAAGATATGCCAGGTAGGGTATGTGCTCCGGTCTGCCTCGGCACTACAATCTGATCAATCGTTAAGCCGGGCGCCTTTGAATCTCCCCCCTCCAAAGAGCAGCCTGGCTTTTCTGTTGTGTGCGCCCCGGTCCCGTGCGATAGCGTTTCTTATGTACACATCGATAGGCTTGTGGTTCTGTACATAAGAAACATAATACCCATCGGGATGTGACTACCCCGCCGGCGGTCTTGGCCCTATCGGGGCGGGGCTATGCTGAACTTCGCCATTACGGAGTTCTCCGAAGTTGGCTCCGAGGTTCGGCTGGTGGCATCATGCTTGTGGTGGAGGGGATGTCCCGCTGTGGCTGAAGCGGAAGACGCCTGTCGTTGACCTCATCAAGGAATGGAGTCCAGATGAATCCTCAAACGACCGCAAGAGTTACGGGCGTATTGTTCCTGATCACGTTTATCACCTCGATCCCCGCATTTTTTGTTTTCTACGCCCCTGTGCTGGACGATCCCCGCTACATCGTCGGTGCCGGCGCCGGCACCAGCGTGCAATGGGGAGCGTTCTTGGAGATGATCCTGATCATCGCGAACATCGGCACCGCCGTCGTGCTGTTCCCGATCCTCAAGCGGCAGAACGAAGTCTTAGCCCTTGGATACGTCACTGCTCGTATCGTTGAATGCATCTTCATCGCCGTCGGCCTCCTCAGCCTCCTTACGGTCGTGACGTTGCGGCAGGGGGCTGCGGGCGCGGATGCCGCCTCGCTCGTCGCGGTCGGCGAGTCGCTGGTCGCGCTCCATGACTGGACGTTCCTGCTCGGACCCGGCTTCGTCGTCGGCGTCGGGAACGGGCTGATGCTGGGCTACTTGATGTACAAGTCCGCCCTGGTGCCACGGGGCATGGCCGTGCTGGGGCTCATCGGCGGTCCCCTGATCATCGCTTCGGGGGTCGGCGTGCTGTTCGGGGTCATCGAGGCAGGGGGGGCGTGGCAGGGCATCGCAACCATCCCGGAGTTCCTTTGGGAGTTGTCGCTCGGCATATGGCTCACCGTCAGGGGGTTCAATCCATCCGTGATCGCTTCCGAGAAATTCAGCCCAAGGCCCGCACAACCATAGCTCAGATCTTCAATGCTTATTCAGCCAAGTGCGTGGAAGGGGAATTCTCGGAAGTTCATTTGCAGGATCCTGCATAGCACCGCTCCTATAGGGCCAGAATCGCCCTACGAACCTGCACCTAAGTGTTGAAGTCATCACTAGATGTTGTGGTGCTGCATAGATATGCGCTTAGCTGGATCGGCGGGAGCACCTCCCTACGTTTAACGAGTGCGCCCGGCGGCTACTCAATGCCGGCACCGCCTTCGGGTGTGGTCCCTACCTCGTTGGCGCGAGATTCCAGGTAGGACCCACGAATCTCCCGGCGGCAAATTCCGGGTAAGCCTGAGATACCTCCTCTGCGGTGTATCCCTTCCTGGGCGTGCCATCGCCGGAGTGGGTGTTGATGAACGGGTAGAGGGTGCGTCGGGGAGGCCGCCCGGGTTTATCCTCCTCGACGTGGACCAGGTAGAGCAAGCGGCCCGAATCTGCCCACTCGTAGAGCCTCATGGTGGTGTGGCCAGCTTCGACGATCCGAATCAGGCGTCCGACGAAGTAGAGGCTGTACGAACGGTATTTCCCCTCGCCGCAAACTCTGTCGACTTCCACGGTGGTTGGCTCGTACACGTGTTTCTCCTCGGCGCGAAGGTCCGGCTGGGACGGAGGGGGGGAAGCCCCAGCCGAACCCCGCGGTTACCAAGACCCTAGCACCCTGATGGCCACAGACGGTTAAGCACGGGCGAACGTTACATTAAGGCTCGTAGAGCCGGGAGTAGCTAACCTGCCGGACGCGAACTTCTGAAAACTCCATAAGGGCGAACTTCGCAGAAACCCGATTAGA